>Ga0187809_10000495_pt1 | contig 20761 bp, 23 predicted proteins | sample NC_wetland_sal_i_8_FD_132415 | JGI IMG/M metagenome (GOLD analysis project Ga0187809, IMG submission 132415) | Wetland sediment microbial communities from Neuse River Estuary, North Carolina, USA - ASW_4 | ecosystem: Environmental > Aquatic > Freshwater > Wetlands > Sediment | place: USA: North...
GGGTCGGGATCGAGTTCGTCACCAGATCGTAGGGTGATTCCAGCTCGAGGCCGGCCATCCGCCAGGCCGGCCAGGCTCGCCAATCCGGTGTCACGTTGTAGAGCCCCAGCAGCGGGCCGATCGGATGCCGGCGCAGCACGGCCAGCACGCCCGGGTCGGACGGCTCGAGCACCAGCGCTGCCGTGCTCGCGTCGAACTCCTCGCGTCCGGCCCGAATCGTGGCCAGCCGGCGCAGGGCGGTGAACAGCCGGCCGGCCGAGCGCTCGGAATCGTGCCGAGCCTTGAGCAATTCCTCGTCGAGGCGGGGCCGGTGAGCCCATCGGTTGTCCTCGGAGTGCCCGGGTTCGTCGGCCCAATCCGGATCGTTGAGCTGCCCGAGTTCGTCACCCATCCAGATCACCGGCACGCCGCCCCAGCCGAGGACGACGGTCATGGCCAGCACCAACCGCCGCTCGGCCAGGCTCAACTCGACCTCGTCGCGCGCGGTGCCCAGGCCGGCCAGGCTGGCCGCGCTGCCGCTGATCCGGCGGTCACCGGTGGCCGGATTGTGCTGGAACACCAGGCCGTCAGCGAACGAGCCCGGGAACTGGCCCGAGTAGAAGTCGGACAGGAAGTGCCGGTGCGCCGGTCCGGACAGGCCGACGGCGTCGGCGTCGGCGTCACTGATGGCCCAGCCGATGTCGTCGTGGCAGCGCAGGTAGGTGATCCAGGCGGTGGTGCTCGGAATCGGCGGCAACGCCCGTAGGGCATGGCTGGCCAACCGGACGTCACGGGCGGCCAGCATCGACCAGAGCTGGACCATCAGGCTGTTGTGATAGGCCAGATCCGACAGCTTGCCGTGGTGCTGGGCGGTACCCAGATACTGCACCAGATCGGCCGGCGCCACGATGGCCTCGGCCTTGAACACCGTGGCCGGCGCGGCGATCCGGGTCAGCGCGCGCAGGGCCTGGGCGACCCCATGGACTTCGGGCTGGTTCTGGCAGTCGGTGCCCATCCGCTTCCAGACGAAGGCGATCGCGTCGAGGCGGAGCACCTCGACCCCGAGGTTGGCCAGGTAGAGCACGATGTCGGCGTAGGCGCAGAACACGTCCGGGTTGGACCAGTTGACGTCCCACTGCCATTCGTTGAACGTGGTCCAGACCCAGCCGTTCAGCTCGGCGTCCCAGGTGAAGTTGCCGGGCGCGAAGTCGGGGAACACCTCGGGCAGCGTCTGCTCGTACCGATCGGGGAGTTCCCGGTCGGCGAAGATGTGGAAGTAGTCGCGGTAACGCTGCTCGCCGGCCCGGGCCCGGCGGGCCCACTCGTGCTCGGCCGCGACGTGATTGAGCACCAGATCGACCACCAGGCTGATCCCGCGCGCTCGCAGCCGGCTCGCCAGTCCGGCCAGGTCGGCGGTGGTGCCGAGGTCGGCCCGGACCGACTTGTAGTCGGCGACCGCGTACCCGCCGTCGCTGTCTCCGGGTCGCGGCTCGAGCAGCGGCATCAGGTGCAGGTAGGTGACCCCGAGCTCGCTCAGGTAGTCGATCCGGTCGCCGACTCCGGCCAGGGTGCCGGCGAACCGGTCGGCGTAGGCGGCGTAGCCCAGCATGTGCGGCCGCTGGAACCAGTGCGGGTCGAGCACCCGGGCCCGGTCGAGATGGCGCAGCGGCTTAGGCCGGGCTCGATAGCCGGCTGCGGCCAGCGCCACGACTCGCTCGGCGATCCGGCCGGCCTGGCCGGGATACAGCAGCTGCAGGCCATCGAGCAGGTCCGGCCACCAGCGCTCGAGCCGGAGCAGGAACTCCTCGCGACAGTGCGCCGGCTCGGCCTGCAGCGCGGACTCGACCGCGTTCCGTAGCTCGATCGGGAGCACCGGCCGGACCGGGGATGGGGCCATGGCTGAAAAGGTTATCGGTCAGCAATTGCCAAGGCCAGTCCGGGTCTGAAATGTCCGCCTAAGCCGTCCCGCTCGGCGTCCGGGCCACCGCACAGCGAGCCAGGCCGCCGAGCGTGAACGGGCCGGCGGGCCGGTCCAGCCGATCGAACAGGGCCTGCCGCAGCCGCTGTTGGCTCGGCTCGGCCAGCTCGACGCAGTAGCGGCCGGCCGGCCCGACGCCGAGCAGCAGGCTCTGCCACAACTCGTCGAAATCGGTGTAGGCGGCGCTGACCTGCAGGCTCGATTCCTCGACGTCAGTCAGGCCGCCGGTGCTGAACAGTTCGCTGAGCTCGCCGGCCCGGCCGAAGCGCAGGGTGCGGGCCTCATCCGGTGCCTCCGGATCGAGGCTGAGGGCCGCGTCCCAGAACGCCCGCAGCAACTCCATGCCGTGGTCGAACCCCCAGACGCAGGCCGACATCGTGCCGCCGGGCCGCGCCACCCGGACCATCTCGGCCACGGCGAGCCGGGGTTCGGTCACGAAGTGCAGCACCAGCTGCGCCAGCACCTGGTCGGCGCTGCCGGTCTGGAACGGGATGGCTTCGGCCCGGCCGGAAGCAACCAACACTCCGGGCAGGCGCCGCCGGCACTCCTGACCCAACGACGGCGACGGGTCGCAGGCCCGGACCGCGCCGGCGCCCAGGCGTTGGGCCAGTACCCGGGTCAGGGTGCCCGGTCCGCAGCCGACGTCAATCGCGGTCTGGCCGGGCCGGACCCCGGCCGCGGTGCCGAACAGATCGGCCAGCGGCCGAGCGAAGCGCCCCATGTAGTGGTCGTAGCTGGCTCCGCTGACTGCGAACAGCTGCGCTCCGTCGGCCGCCATCGTGCCTCCTCGATCGGTGCCGGCTCAGGCTATGCCCGCAGGCCGCGCCGGAGAAGCCCGGTGGCGACGGTGCTGGCGGCCGAGCAAGCTGGAGGGGCTGACCGGCCTGTCGCGGGCGGGAAGCTTCGCAGAACCAGCTGCGCACCCTCGCTGTTCGAGGAGTTCCCTACTGTGAGCGTTGAGCGCGGATTGGCCGTCCGGGCCGTGGTACGACCCTACGGCAGCGCGCTGCCGCTGGCCTTTTTTGCTTTCGGGATCGGCATGTTCCTGCTCGGTGGGCAGGCGCTGGGCTGGATCCAGCAGAGCGATCAGAAGCAGGCCGGTATCTTCCTGGCCTCGTTCGTGTTCCCGCTGGAATTTCTGGCGGCGGTGATCGCGTTCCTGTCCCGCGACGGCGCCACCGGTGCCGCGCTGGGCCTGTTCAGCACCTCGTGGCTGGGGTTCGGCCTGGTCAGCCTGGTCGGGACGCCGGGGAAGGTCAGCTCAGCCGAGGGCATCTACCTGCTGGGCTTCACCGCGATGGTGATGGCGCTGGCCATCGCCAGCTTCGCGGCCAAGCCGCTGCTGGGGATGCTGCTCTGGGCCTCGGCGCTGCGGGCGGTGCTGGCCGGGGTCTACCAGCTCGGCGCCGCCCGAGGCTTCGATCGGGCCGCCGGGGTGATCGCGATCTTCATCTTTGCCGTGTCGGTCTACGCCGGGCTCGCCTTCACCTTCGAGGAGAGCAAGCAGAAGGCGGTGCTGCCGACCTTCCGGCGCGGCGATTCGGCGGAGGCGATGGGCGGGGCCGGCTCGGCCGACCCCAGCCATCTGGTCCGCGAGGCCGGGGTTCGCACCCAGCTCTAGCCTGGCCTCAGGTGAAGATGATCTGGCCGCCACCGGCGAGGGCGTAGAACTCACCGACGGTGATGATGTCCTTGACCTGCGGGATGAAGTCGTCCTTGGTCATGCCGAACAGCTCGACCGACGCCTTGCAGCCGTACAGGCCGGCGCCGGTGTCGGCGATCATCTCGATGAACTCCGGGATCGACGGGATGTCAAGCTTGGCCAGCTTGTGGTCCATGTAGTGCGTCATCACGCTGGGCATGCCGGGTAGCCCGCCGAGCATGGTGGCCAGGTGCAGCCCGGGGTTGCCGACGGTGGCCATCTTGATGTGCTCGTGCCGGCTGCGGTGGATGGCGTCGAGACCGAAGAAGGTGAAGAACAGGTCGGCCTCGATGCCCTCGGCCCGCGCGCCGTTGGCCATGATCAGGCCGGGATAGATGCCCTCCAGGGAACCCTTGGAGATGATGATCGAGACTTTCTCGACGGTGCCGCTCATGATTGCTCGCCTTCCGATGATGGCCGGCTGCTCAGATGCAACCGCGTGGCTTCGGCACGCCGGCGATCCGGGCCGCCAGCTTGGCCGGACCCTTGGGGAACAGCTGGTACAGCTCCTTGATCGGCACGCCGGAACTCTTGGCCAGGGCGCGGACGTTGGGCGCCTCGCCCTTGCTCTGGAACTCCTGTCGCATGAACCGGACTACCTCCCATTGCCGGTCCGACAGCTCGGGGATGCCGACCTCGGCCGCGATGGCCGCAGCGATCGCTTCACTCCACTGGCTGGGGTCAGCCAGGAATCCCTCGGGATCGACGAGGAGTTCGGTGTTGGCGTAGGTGACCGTGGTCATCGTGTTCCTCCTGATTGGGCCGTGCGCTGGGCCGGCTGCAGGTTCTTGCCGGCGGTCGGCATATCGCCGCCGATGAGCGGGATGGGCCGACCGGGCAAGATGGCGTGCCAATACAGCCGCTCGAAGGCCAGCTTGCCGAGGTGGTTCAGCCGGGATTCCTTGAGCAGGGGCAAGCCGACCGGTCCCGGGAAGTGGCCGGTTCCGGGCTGGTGGGCGTAGTTGAAGTCGATCAGCAGGGCCCGGCCGAAACCGGTCTCGATAAAGCAGTTGGTGTGGCCGTCGTAGCGTGCACTCAACGGTCGCCCGGCCAGGTAGTGCTCGATGTTGGCGACGAGGATCTCGCCCTCGAAGTGCGCGACCGAGCCGGCCTTGGAGGCTCGCAGGTCAGTGGCGTCACCGATGGCGAACACGTTGGCTTTGGCCTTGCTCTGCAGGGTGGCCTCGTCGGTCGCCACGAAACCCAGGGCATCGCCGAGGCCGTCGGAGCGGGTGACGTACTCCGCGCCGCCGTGCACCGGCACCATGACCGCCAGGTCGTAGCCGACCTCGCGCTCGTCGAAGGAGACCAACCGCTGGCCGGCGTGGTCGACCTCGGCGGTCGCGAATTCCGGAACCACCCGGACGCTCTTGCGGCCCAACAGGCCGCCGAGCTGCTCGCTGGCCGTCGGGGTGGTGAAGGCGCCGTCGAGCGGGGTGACGTAGGTCAGCTCGACCTGATCGCGGATGCCGCGCCGGTGCAGGTACCAGTCGGCCAGGAAGCAGAATTCCAGTGGTGCAACCGGGCATTTGATCGGCAGATCGACCAGGTTGATCACCAGCCGGCCGCGGTCGAAGCGGTCCAGGGCCTGGGCCAGCTTGGTCGCGCCGGGCAACGAGTAGAACGTGTGCACCCGCTCGTCCGGTTCGGCCAGGCCCTCGGTCTCCTCCGGCATCAGCCGGGCGCCCGAGGCCACCACCAGCACGTCGAAGCTGATCGCGGTCGCGTCGGCCAGCACTACCTGATCGCGCTCGAGGTCGACCCGGTCGACCTCGGCTCGAACGAACTCGACGCCGGCGTGCAGCTGGGCCGACCGGGGCCGGACCAGGCGGTCCGGGGGCAGCAGCCCGAACGGCACGAACAGCAGGCCTGGTTGATACACGTGCTCGTTGTCACCGTCGATGACGGTGATCGCGACGTCGGGAGAGGTGTGGCGGCGTAGCCGGTTGGCGACCAGCGTCCCGGCGGTACCCGCTCCGATGATGACGACTCGTCTGGTCACGCCTCCACCCTCGCCCTGCTGACAGGTGTTCAGCAGGGCCGAAGGTCACCTAGCAGCGGTGATTACCATCTCGGGCCCCGAGCCAGCCGGATGGCGCCGCGGGCGCCGTTCAGCTCGACCACTTTGCCTTGTTGCTGCGCGACAATCGTGCCCTGCTCGACCAGCTCGGCCGCGACGTCGCGGGCGGTGTCCATGAGTTCACGCCAGCGCTCGCCCCCGACCACCCGGGCGGCATCGCTGGGGCAGATGGTGGCGGTTTCGGCCCGGTGGCGGAGCAGGGCGCGGATCGTAGCCGCCAGGCGCTCTCGCTGCCCGTCCGGCGTGGGCTGCCACCAGGGATCGCCCCGTTCGCCCAGAGCAACCTTGGCATCCTGGACCCGAGGCCGGGCCGTTTCGGCCTCGGTCCGGACATCCCGGCGGGCGGCCATCAGTTCGGCCACGAGTTCCTGGCGCAGCGGCTCGGGGATGGCCGGGTCACTGGCCCGCCACCGCCGGCCGTCGATGACGAGGTAGCGGCCGTCGTCGGTCCGGCTGGGTTCGTTCTCGGCCATGTTCCCATTTTCCGAGCGCTGCACACCTGTGGCGACTTTCGGCTCGGTCTAGCCTGAATCGCAGGAGGGATCATGTTCGAGCGATTCACCGATGAGGCGCGGCGGACCATCGTGCTGGGGCAAGAGGAGGCGCGGCTGCTGCGCCACGACGTCATCGGAACCGAGCACCTGCTGCTCGGCCTGCTGAATACGGACTCGACCGCCGCCGACGAATTGACCGCGGCCGGCGCCACGCCGGAGGGCTGCCGGCAGCAGGTGGCCGGGCTGCGCAAGGCTCGCTGGCGTGGTCCGGCCGGGCATATCCCGTTCACCGCGCGAGCTAAGCGAGCGCTGGAGGTCGCGGCTCACTCAGGTGCTGAACGGATCGGGCCGAGCGAGCTGTTGGTGGCCGTGCTGGCCCAGCGTGACGGCAATGCGGTCGCCGCGCTGTCCGCCAGTGGAGTCGACGTCGATGCCCTGGCGGCCAGAGCGAATGGTCCGCAGCCGCCGCCGGTGGAGTGAATGCGACGTACGGCCTCGGTGTTGAACCCGAATTGGTCGCGGCGACAGGACCGTCGGGCTCGAAGGACGAGCCCTCCTCCCAAATCCTGCAGTGACATGACGAATTGATGACAAAGGCCCGGCGATCAAGCCGGGCCTTCTCATGAGTCGGGGTGACAGGATTTGAACCTGCGACCTCTTCGTCCCGAACGAAGCACGCTACCAAACTGCGCCACACCCCGAGGCTGCGTCGCGTCGGCGGCGCAGCAACCGGACCAGCATAGCCGACGCCCGGGCCGCGATTCTCACCCGGCCACACCGGCCGGGCGGGCTACCAGGTCGGCCCGCCGCCGACCTCGCGGGGCAGCAGCGTGAGCAGCACGGCCTCGGGGCGGCAGCCGATCCGGAACGGCATGAACGGGTTCGTGCCCAGCCCGGCGCAGACGTTGAACCACATCCGGTCGTCCCAGCGGTGCAGCCACCGGGCCCGGTGCACGTCGATCCCGCAGTTGGTCACGATCGCCGGCCCGAACGGCACCCGGATCTGCCCACCGTGCGTGTGCCCGGCCAACACCAGGTCGTAGCCGTCCCCGGCGAACGCGGCGAGGAGGGCCGGCTCGGGGGAGTGCGTCACCCCGATCCGGACCTTGGCATCCGGCGTGGCCGGCCCGGCGATCTTGGCGTAGCGAGCCTTGCGCAGGTGCGGGTCGTCGGTGCCGGCCAGGAACACCGGCACCCCGGCCACCGAGACCGCGGTCCGGACATGAGTCAGATCCAGCCAGCCGCAACCGGCCATCGCGCTGGCCAGCTCGGCCCACGGCATCCGCTTGCGCCCGCTCAGATCGCCGGTCTTGTCGGGCAGGAAGTAGCGGGCCGGGTTCTTCGGCTGCGGCACGTAATAGTCGTTGTTTCCCGGCACGAACGCACCCGGGAAGTCGAACAGCGGGCCGAGCGCGGACATGATGGCCGGGATCGCCTGCGGATCGGAACTGGTGTCGCCGGTGTTGATCACGAAATCCGGCTCGAGTTCGGCCAGCGCCGAAACCCAGGCCTGCTTGCGCTTCTGGTGCCGGGTCAGATGAAGATCTGACAGATGCAGGATGCGCAGCGCCGGCGTCCCCGGATCGAGCACCGGCACCGCGAAGCGCCGCAGGGTGAACAGGTTGCGCTCGACCAGGCCGCCGTAGGCCGCGGCGGCCAGCCCCGCACCGCCCACGAGCGCCGCTCCCCGGGCCAGTCGAGACATATTGCCTACCCTACGGCCACTAGCCTTGACCCATGCCCAGCCTCAAGGACCAGTTGCATGCCGACCTGACCACGGCCATGAAGGCCCGGGACGAGCTGACCACCGCGACCCTGCGGATGCTGCTCACCGCGGTGACCACCGAGGAGGTGTCCGGTGCCAGCGCCCGGGAGCTGTCCGACGACGAGGTGCTGCGGGTGGTCAACCGCGAGGCCAAGAAGCGCCGGGAGGCGGCCGAGGCGTTCGCCGACGCCGGCCGGACCGAGCAAGCCCAGCGCGAGCGGGACGAGGAGACAGTGCTCACCCGCTACCTGCCGGCCCAGCTCGACGACGCGGCGTTGACCGCGCTGGTCGCAGACGCCATTGCCGAGACCGGGGCGGCCGAACCCCGCCAGATGGGGCTGGTGATGAAGGCCGTCCAGCCCAAGGTGGCCGGCCGGGCCGACGGCAAGCGGGTCTCGGCGGAGGTCCGCCGGCAGCTCGCCGGCTGAGCCGAACACCGGCTGGTGGAAGTCGGCGGTTCACAAGAACCTCAGGTACCGTGACTCGGTGCTTCGAAAGCGTGTCCTATTGATCCTGCCCGCGTTGCTTGTCGCTACTGCCTGCACCCAGGCCAAGCCGAACGCAGCCGGCACCGGCAGCAGCGTCGCCACCACCTCGGCGGCCACCGCCTCCACCCCGGCCAGCAGCCCGAGCGCCACTCCGACGCCGACCACGTCCAGCGCCAAGCCGACCCCCGCGGCCAAGCCGGTTCACGTGTCGCTGCTGGAGAACGACGGCGCGCAGTACGGCGTCGGCATGCCGATCATCGCCTGGTTCAACGTGGCACCGAAGGACGCGCACGCCTTCGCCCGGGCCACCAAGGTCACCCAGAACGGCTATGCCGTACCCGGTGCCTGGTACTTCGAGCAGACCTCGCGACCCGGCCAGGCCCTGGAAGCCCATTGGCGCCCGCAGCACTACTGGCTCGGGCATGCCCAGATCCACATGGACCTGCCGGTCAAGGGGCTCTCGGCCGGCCCCGGGCTGGCCTACGACGACAGCCTGACCCTGGACATGCGGACCGGCCCGTCCATCGTCTCGACCGTGGATGCCCAGTCGCTGCAGATGAAGGTCTCGGTCGACGGCAAGCAGTACGGGGTGTTCCCGGTCTCGCTCGGTGCGAGCAACACCCCGACCTCGCGTGGGACCAAGGTGATCATGGAGAAGGGTGCCGACATCTCCATGCGTGGGCCCGGCTACTACGACCCGCACGTGCAGTGGACCCAGCGCCTGACCTACGGCGGGGAGTACCTGCACTCGGCTCCGTGGAACGTCGCCAACCTCGGGGTGCGCAGCACCTCCAACGGCTGCACCAACCTGGCCCCGGGCGTGGCCAAGCAGCTGTACAACCTGATGGAGATCGGCGACGTCGTCCAGTACCCGAACGCCAACGGGCCGGCGATGAGTCTGGGCGCCGGCTACGGCGACTGGAACGTGCCGTGGACGCAGTGGCTGACCGGCGGTTACCTCAAGACCAACTGAGTTCGGCCCCGCAGCCGGTCAGCCGGCAGGACTGGTCGGGTGCCGGATCGGTCCTCCGCTGACGCCGCCTCCGATCCCGCCGCCACCGTTGGCTCCGCCGCCACCGGTGCCACCGCTCGGTGCCGTTGAGCCGCCGGGCGTCTTGCTCGGGGTCTTGGTCGGCGCGACGTACAGCGTCGGCGCGACCCCGCTGGACAGGCAGATCGAGATGGTGGCTCCGGGCTCGGCCTGTTGCGGACCGTAGAAGGCCACGTTGCCCGCCGGCACCTGGCTGCCACAGGCGAACGGCAACACCTTGACCTTGTAGCCGGCCGCGGTGAGCTGGGTAGTGGCGTCGCCCTCGGAGCGTCCGGTCAGGAACCCGGGCAGCTTCTGGCCCGGGGCCGAGTCCGGCGTGGGCCAGTTCCACTGCTGGTTGATCAGCGTCGGCTGGTAGGCCATCAACCAGAACTTCGCCGCCACCGCGCCGAAGGTGTCGGTGCCGTCGTTGTTCTCGGTGATCCCCGGAACGTTTGCCACCTGCTGGGTCGGCTTGACCGGGTTGACGATGGCCGCGGCCGAGGTCAGGTTGGGTGTCATCCCGACGAACCACAGCGCCGAGTTCTTGCCGTCATCCACGCACGGGCTGTTCGGATCGTTCGGGTTGCTCGGCGAGCAGCTGTTGTTGGTACCGGTCTTGGCCGCGACCAGCGAACCGCCCTGGCCGTACCAGTTGTAGAACTGGCCCTGAGCCGTCCCGCCCCCGTGGGTGTCAGCGGTCATGATGTTGACCAGGGTCCGGGCGGTGAACGAGTCGTACTGGCGGCTGCAGCCCGGCCGCTTGAACTGCACCGCCTGGCCGTTGACGTCGGTCACCGCCTTGATCGGGGTGGGCGGGCAGAACACGCCGTCGTTGGCCAGGGTCGCGAATGCCCCGGTCTCCTCCAGCACCGAGGTCGGCTCCTGCCCGAGGGTGAAGGTGGCCTCGTGACCGTTGATCACGTTCTGGGCGTAGGTCTGACCGGTGCTCGACTTCTGGTTGAGCGCGTTCATGCCCAGCCCGAGCGCGGTCTGCACGATCGGGGTCAGCTCGCACCCGAACAGCTCGTCCTCCATCGCCACGAAGTAGGTGTTGGACGACTCCGGCAGGGCTTGGCTCAGCGGCAGGGTGCTGGCGTAGTTGCCGGCATTGTGCGCGGTGTAGCCGGGGGTGTTCGGATCCTTCGGGCAGTTCTTGATCGTGTAGGAGTTGTTCGGCGTGGTCAGCGCGTAGTTCGTCGGCACGCCCATCTTCAGCGCGGTCAGCGCGGTGAAGTACTTGTACGTCGATCCGGCCCCGGCGAAGGCGGTGGTGAAGATCGGGTTCACCGAGTAGCCGCCGTCGCCCTTCTTCACCCCGTAGTGCAAGTCGGTGATCATCGAGGTGACCTGGCCGGTCTTCGGGTCGACCGAGGGCAGCACCAGGATGTAGCCGTGGGCCGCGCCGGGGTTGAGCCCGCTCTGGGTCCAGATCGCGTCCTGCCCGCTGTTCTGCAGTGACGGGCTGATCGTGGTGACGATCTTCAACCCGGCCGTGTTGATCTTCTGTGCGGTCAGGCCACCGGTGTTCTCCAGCCAGTTGATCGCGTAGTCGCAGAAGAAGCCGACGTTCTTGATCGCCGGGTTGGCGTAGGCGCAGCCTCGAGCCGGCAGCGAGTGCGGCACCAGCTTGAGCGGGGTCGCCTTGTACGCCGCGTCCTGGTCGGCGGTGATGTACTTCTGGCTCAGCATGTTGTCGATGACCAGGTCACGGCGGTCCCGGGCTGCCTGCGGGTGGTCGAACGGGTCGAAGTCGCTGGGGGCCTTGACCAGCCCGACCAGCATCGCGGCCTGGGGGACGCTCAGCTTGCGGGCGTCGACCCCGAAGTAGGTCTGCGCGGCGGTCTGGATGCCGTAGGCGTTCTCGCCGAAGAACGCGATGTTCAGATACTTCTGCAGAATCTGATCCTTCGTGTTCTCCTTCTCGATCTTGATCGCGCACTGGGCATCGAGGATCTTGCGGTCGATGTTCTGCTCGATCGCGGCCGCCCGCTCGGCCTGGGTGGTGGCCTCGTAGTAGCGGACCTGCTTGACGTACTGCTCGGTCAGCGTCGAGGCCCCCTGGGTGTCGCCGTTGGAGGTCTTGAGCGCGCCGCGGATCAACCCGCGCATGTCGACGCCGTGGTGGGAGTAGAAGCGGCGGTCCTCGGTCGCGATAAGCGCCTCGGTCACCGACTTGGGAACCTGGCTGAGTGAGATCACCTGCCGGTTCTGATCGAACAAAGTGGCGATGACCGTTTTGCCGTCATTGGCATACATGGTGGTTTTCTGCTGGACCGGTTCCTCGGTGAGGTTACAGGTCGTGTTCAGAAATTTGTCCGCGCCCGCCTTAGCTGCCAGGCCGATCCCGCCGATATACGGGATGAGAAAGCCGGCGGCGAGCACGCCGACGATCACGATCAACCCGATCAGCTGTACGAGCTTCGACAGGATGGTTCCACCTGATGCGCGCGCCATGGGGACAGAGATTACGCGAGGGCAGTCGCAAAACCGCCATCGTCGCTCTCCGTAACGGACGTATCACGCGCTATGCGGATGGGCCGTCATGAAGGCTGCAATCTCGTATCGGGCTATTGCGAATCGTTGGGTGTTCACCTACGGTCCCTACGAATCACATCATGTTTTTGTGAAATTCTTGCCGACCGGTGTCCTCGGTCGGCCGCACCATCGCACCACGGGGGGCAAGACATGAGCGCACCGAAACTGCCCGATCGCGTCCGGGCGACGGGGGACCCCGAGTGGGCATCCCGCGGCGCCTGCCGCGACGTCGATCCGGAAACCCTGTTCGTCGTCGGAGCTGCTCAGCACAAGGCCAAGGTCATCTGCCTGCGCTGCCCGGTCCGCTTCGACTGCCTGGCCGACGCGCTGGACAGCCGCACCGAGTTCGGGGTCTGGGGCGGTATGACCGAGCGCGAGCGCCGCACCTTGCTGCGCCGCCGGCCCGACATCGCCTCCTGGCGCGCGTTCTTCGCCGGCAGCGACCAGGACGAGAGCCTGGCCTCCCTGCCGCAGCCGATGCGGGTCGTCAAGTAGCTTTCCCCGCCCCGGCCGGCACACGCGGGGCGCTCGCCGTCCGATCAGCCGGTCGCCAGGGCGTTGCCGATGGCTCGCAGGCCGGTCAGGTCGTGCACGTCCGAGGCCAACGCCGGCACCTGACGTTCGGCCACGTCCGGATGCGCGGCCGCGAAGCGCGCCACCATTGCGCGGTCGTGCCGGGCCGCCTCGGCTGTCTCGGCGTGCACCCTCAGCGCGGTCGAGGCCAGCGTCACGGCCGCGCTCTGCTCCAGCTCAGCCAGCCGATCCACTGCCTCGACCGCCCGCTGACCGCTGAGCTGGGCCGCGGTCCGGCGCACCCGGTTCAACACCACCCCGGCCAGTGGCATCTGCTCCGACTGCAACCGCTCGACGAAGAACGACGCCTCGCGCAGCGCATCCGGCTCGGGGGAGGCCACCACCACGAACGCGGTGCCGGGGGCCTTCAGCAGCCGGTAGGTCTGCTCGGCTCGCTCCCGGAAACCACCGAACATCGTCTCCAACGAGGCGACGAACGCCGAGACGTTGGCCAGCAGGTCGTTACCGAGAATCTTGTTCAGCACCCGGGAGAAGATCGAGAACGAGGCGCCGACGACTTTCAGGTAGGCCTTGCCGCCGGCCCGGGCCGGCGCGGTCAGCAACCGGATCATCCGGCCGTCCAGGAACCGGCCCAGCCGCTGCGGAGCGTCCAGGAAATCCAACGCCGAACGCGAGGGCGGGGTGTCGACCACGATCAGGTCCCAGTCGCCGTGCTCGATCAACTGGGCCCGGAGCTGGGACAGCTTCTCCATCGCCATGTACTCCTGGGTCCCGGCGAAGGAGGCCGACAGCGATTGGTAGAACGGGTTGGCGAAGATCTGGGCCGCCTTGTCCGGCGTGGTGTTGGCCAGCACGACCTCGTCGAAGGTCCGCTTCATGTCCAGCATCATCGCCAGCAAGGTGCCCTCGCCCTCGATGCCCGCGACCACCCGTGGGACGTTGTCCAGCTCGACCAGGCCCAGCGATTGCGCCAGCCGCCGGGCCGGGTCGATGGTCAGCACCACGACCCGCCGGCCCTGCTCGGCCGCCCGCAAGCCCAGCGCCGCGGCGGTGGTGGTCTTTCCGACCCCGCCGCTACCGCAGGTGACGATGACCTTCAGCTCGGGATCCTTGAGCAGGGCGTCGACATCGAACTCGGCCGGGGCGGGCCGGGGCCTGGACGGCGGGCTCATGTCAGCGCCCATTCATCGAGATCGAGGGCGTCGGCGAGCTCGTACAGGCCGCCGAGATCCATCGGTGGGGCCAGCTCGGGCAGTCGGCGGATCGGAGCGCCGGCCTGCCCGAGGTCGGTGGCCGCCGCCTGCTGGACCTGTTGACGTTCGGCGTAGTCGGCCAGTTCGGCCAGCAGCCCCGGGGCCAGGCCGGCATCGAGCCCGGCCTGGCGCAGGCCGTCGGCCAACTTGCTCACCGTCGGCTTGCCCGCCGGTACCAGCTCCGGCCGGGCCCGGTTCACGATCACCTGTCCGAGGTGGTAGCCGGCCGCGGTGAGCTCGCCGGCCGCGTCCAGGGTCTCCTGGACCGGCATCTCCTCCAGCAGCGTGACGATGTGGACTGCGGTCTCCGGCCCGTGCAGCAGGTCGATCACCCCGGTGCTCTGCCGATGGATCGGGCCGATCTTGGTCAGCCCGGCCACCTCGTGGGTGGCCTGCAGGAACTGGGTGATCCGTCCGGTCGGTGGGGCGTCGAGGACCACGGCGTCGAAGCTCGGCCGGCCGTTGCTGGTTCGGGTCACCGCCTCCTTGACCTTGCCGGTCAGCAGCACGTCCCGCAGGCCCGGGGCGATGGTGGTGACGAAGTCGATGGCCCCCATCTTGCGCAGCACCGAGCCGCCGCGCTTGATGTTGTAGAACATTTCCAGGTATTCCAGCATCGCCGCCTCGGCGTCGATGGCCAGCCCGATCACCTCACCGCCGCGGGAGGTGGCCAGCCGGGTCTCGGCGTAGGGCAGCGGGGGCGTGTCGAACAGCTGGGCCAGGCCCTGCCGGCCCTCGACCTCGACCAGCAGCACCTGCCGGTGCGTCGAAGCCAGCCCGAGGGCCAGCGCGGCGGCCACCGTGGTCTTGCCGGTCCCGCCCTTGCCGGTCACCACGTGCAGCCGTGGCGGCGTGGAGGTCACGATCAACAATGTACAAACTCCCGGCCGGACCGCGCCGGGCCCTGGTCCGGCCGGTAGGTTGGCCGCACAAGCACCCCTGCCGACCACCTCGAGGTGAACCTTGCCCGCTCCATCGCAACGGCTGGCCGAACTCGGCATCACCCTGCCGCCGGTGGTTCCGCCGGTCGCGGCCTACGTCCCGGCCGCCCGGACCGGGAACCTGGTTTACACCTCGGGTCAGCTGCCGATGGTGGACGGCCGGCTGCCGGCGACCGGCAAGGTCGGGGCCGAGGTCGAACCCGAGTTGGCGGCCGAGCTGGCCCGGGCCTGCGCGCTCAACGCGCTCGCGGCCGTGCACGCGCTGGTCGGCATCGATGCCGTGGTCCGGGTGGTCAAGGTGGTCGGCTTCGTCGCCAGCGCCCCGGAGTTCACCGGGCAGCCGGCCGTGGTCAACGGCGCGTCCAACCTGCTGGGCGAGGTGTTCGGCGACGCCGGTCAGCACGCCCGGTCGGCGGTCGGGGTGGCCGCCCTGCCGCTGGATGCCCCGGTCGAGGTCGAGCTGATCGTCGAGGTCGATGGCTGAGCCGGTAGCGGCTCGGGTCGCGGCCAGCGTGCTGCTGCTGCGTGACGCGCCGGCCGGTGTCGAGACCTGGCTGATGCACCGGGTCTCGCGGATGGCCTTCGCCCCGAGCATGTCGGTGTTCCCCGGTGGCGGCGTGGACGCGGTCGACGCGGGCGGAAGCGACGACCCGCGGACCGCGGACCGGTTCGGGGTGCCGCCGGCCGAGGCCGGGATCCTGCTGCGCTGCGCGGTGCGCGAGGTCGCGGAGGAGACCGGGGTGGCGCTGGCTGCTGCCGATCTGCAGCCCTGGGCGCGCTGGATCACGCCCGAGGCCGAGCCGCGCCGCTACGACACCTTCTTCTACGTCGCCGCGCTGCCGGATGGAGCCACCGCGGCCTCGATCTCGACCGAGGCCGCGGTGGCGGAATGGGTGAGTGTCGGCGGTGCGCTGGCCCAGTACGAGCGCGGCGAGCGGGCCATGCTGCCGCCGACCGTGCACAACCTGCGGCTGCTGGCCGAGCACCGCTCGGTCGCGTCGGTGCTACGGGCCGCCGCGGCCCGGCTGCTCACCCCGATCATGCCCACGCTGCGGCCTGACGGCGACGGGCGCTGGGTCGCCGACCTCGGCACCGGCGAGCTGATGCCGCTGCCGGCCGGCTTCGGCTCGCCCCCGCGGCCGGGTCGCTGATGTCTGCTTACGAGCAGCTGCGCCCGGTCACCTCCTACGCCGGGGTGGTGCTGGCGGACAACCCCTCGCCGATGACGCTGGAAGGCACCAACACCTGGTTGCTGCGCGATGATCCGGCGCGGCGCTCGGCGGTCGTGGTCGATCCCGGTCCGCTGGACGAGGGACATCTGCAGGCCGTGCTGGCCGCTGCCGGCAGCGTCCCGCTGATCCTGCTCACCCACGGCCACCCCGATCACGCCGAAGGCGCGCGCCGGTTCCACGAGCTGACCGGCGCGCCGGTGTACGCCCTGGATCCGGCGCATCGCTACGGCGGCGAGGGGCTGACCGAAGGCATGATCGTGGCGGGGGCGGGGATCGAGGTGCAGGTACTGGCCACGCCGGGTCACACCTCGGATTCGCTGTCGTTCCGAGTGCTGGACTCGGTGCTGACCGGCGACACCATTCTCGGTCGCGGCACCACCGTGGTCGCCCATCCGGACGGTGTGCTGGCCGAGTATCTGCAGTCTTTGCAACGGCTTTCCCAGCTCGACGCGGTCAGCGTGCTGCCCGGGCACGGGCCGGAACTGGCTGATGCGGGAGTGGCGGCCCGGGCCTACCTGGCTCATCGGGAGCAGCGGTTGGATCAGGTCCGGGCCGTGCTGGCCGAGCGGCCGCAGGCCTCGGCGATGGACGTGGTCGAACGCGTGTACGCCGAGGTCGACCGGGCGGTGTGGCCGGCGGCCGAACTATCCGTGCGGGCCCAGCTGGCCTTCTTGCGCAGGTCGGATCACTAGCCGGCTTGCTGGCGGTCGCATGTCGCAATGCTGCCGACCCGATGACCGGATACGGCCATGACCCGGCGGGTTTAGGACATTAACCTGTGGATTGTCGGGATTCTGATTAGTGTCCGCTCCCGGTACCAGATCGGTACCGCCGCGAACCCCTCTTCCCGCGAGGAGAAAGAAGCCCGCCATGCGCAAGCTCATCAGCATCGCCGCCGGTGCCGCGATCGCCACCACCCTGGTAGCCGGCGTGACCTCGGCCGCGGCCGCGCCCACCACGGTCGCCGCCGCCGGCATGAGTCACACCATCTCGGCCGTGAACCCCGACGTCATCGCCAGCAACGAGAGGACTGCGTTCAACTACTTCGTCGCCCGCGGCCTGACCAAGAGGCAGGCGGCCGGCATCGTTGGTAACCTGGACCAGGAGTCGGGTATGGACCCGACGATCAAGCAGTACGGCGGCGGTCCGGGCCGGGGCATCGCGCAGTGGAGCGTCGGCGGCCGGTGGGACACCATCAGCGGTGACAACGAGGTGCACTACACCAACGTTGTGCTCGGGGTGTCCCGCTGGAACCTGGACGGCCAGCTCAAGTTCATCTGGCACGAGCTGACCGCGATCGGCTACGGCTACAGCAACCTCAAGGCCACCACCACCATCCACGGCGCGACCTCGGTGTTCGCCAGCAAGTACGAGATCTGCGGCAACTGCAACCTCGCCGCTCGGGAGAGCTTCGCCCACTCCGCGTACAACAAGTACGCCTGAGGCCCCGGCTTTCTCGAGCGAAACGAGGCCCCTCACCCAACCGGGTGAGGGGCCTCGTTCGGCAGGACTCTGATCCTCAGCGGGCGCGGCGGGCCAGGCGCTCGCGATCGAGGATGACCACGGACTTGCCCTCCAGCCGCAGCCATCCGCGTTGCGCGAAGTCGGCCAGCGCCTTGTTGACCGTCTCGCGCGAGGCCCCGACCAGCTGGGCCAGCTCCTCCTGGGTCAGGTCGTGGGTGACCCGAAGCTGGCCGCCGTCGACCGATCCGAAGCGCTGGGCCAGCTGCAGCAGTTGCTTGGCCACCCGGCCCGGCACGTCGACGAAGATCAAGTCGGCCAGCATGGTGTTGGTCCGGCGCAGCCGGCGGGCGACCACGCGCAGCAGTTGCATCGCGATTGCCGGCCGCTCGGTGATCCAGTTGGTGAGCGCGGTCTTGGGCAGCCGGGCCACCCGGGCATCGGTGACGACGACCGCGGTCGCGGTCCGCGGACCCGGGTCGAACAGCGACAGCTCGCCGAACTGGTCGGCCGGACCCATCACCGCGACCAGGTTCTCCCGGCCGTCGGAGGACTTGCGGCCGAGTTTGACCTTGCCCGAAAGCACGATGTACAGGCTGTCGCCGGGCTCGCCCTCGTTGAACAGGGTCGTGCCGCGGGGGGCCTCGAAGATCTCGAACTGGCTGCCCAGCGCTTCGACGTCGGCGGGATCGACTCCCTGGAACAGTCCGGCTCTGCGGAGCACCTCGTCCACGCCAGCTCCTTCTCCTGTTGTGCGCGCGGCTGCGCTGCCGCTCGCCTGCCCCCGCCCGGTCGCCCGTGCGATCACCTTCGCCGGATTCTAGGACCTCCGAGCACCCAATTGACCAGCCGACCCGCCCGAGGCCGGGACCGGATGGCCGCTCAGCCCTTGCCGCGGCGGGAGCGGGGAAGGATGCGCAGCCGGGTGCGGAAGCGCTGCAGGGCCGATTCGGTGCCCTCACGAACGAAGGCGTCGAGCTCTTCCGGGCTGGCGTGATCCAGGAACTCCTGCACGTCCCGCTCCGGCGCGACGCGGGTCAGCGGCTCCTCGATGCGTTCCATGATCAGCATGAACGCCATCAGCAGGAACGGAAAGAGCAGCACCAGAAATCCGATCATGGTGTTGTCATTGTGCACCAATAAGCTCGAGGAGTGGCACAGACAGCACGCGCCGGGGCGGCGGCGAAAGCCCGCCGGTCCCCGGCCACACCGACCAAGCAGACCGCCAAGGCTGCCACCGGACGAGCAGGGGCGGCCGATCCCAGCGCTGAATCGGCCTCGGCTCCGGCCGGAGCCACGACCGCCGGTGCGCCCCAGTGGCAGGAAAGTTCGCTGGCGCTGACCCGTCGGGCCCGCCGGATCAACCGTGAGCTGGCCCAGCTCTACCCGCACGCCCACTGCGAGCTGGACTTCCGCAGCCCGCTCGAACTCTCGGTGGCCACCATCCTCTCGGCCCAGTGCACCGACAAGAAGGTCAACGAGGTGACGCCGGCGCTGTTTCGCCGCTATCCGGATGCGGCCGGCTACGCCGGGGCCGACCGCCAGGAGTTGGAGGAGTTGATCCACCCCACCGGGTTCTTCCGGAACAAGGCGAACACGCTGATCAAGCTCGGCCAGCAGCTACTCGAACGCTACGACGGCGAGGTCCCGGGCACGCTCGAGGAGCTGGTGACGCTGCCCGGATTCGGGCGCAAGACGGCCAACGTGGTGCTGGGCAACGCCTTCGACGTGCCCGGCCTGACCATCGACACCCACTTCCTGCGGCTGGCCCAGCGCTGGCGCTGGACGGCCAACGACGACCCGGTCAAGATCGAGCAGGACGTGGCCGCGCTGATCCCGCGCAAGGAGTGGACGATCTTGTCCCACCGGGTGATCTGGCACGGCCGGCGGATGTGCCATGCCCGCCGGCCGGCGTGTGCGGTGTGCCCGCTGGCCAAGCTGTGCCCGTCCTACGGCATCGGCGAGATGAACCCGATCGCCGCCCAGAAGCTGGTCAAGAGTCCGTCCCAGGTGGATCCGGAGCTGACCGGGTGACCGCCGCGCCGGTGCCGGCGTGGTTGCAGCCGCTGGCCGAGGCGGTCACGGGTGTCGAGGCGCGCCAGCTGTCGCGTTTCCTGCCGCCGGCCGACGGCACCGGTCGCCCGTCGGCGGTGCTGATGCTCCTGTCGTCCGAGGCGGGGACCCCGGACGCGGCCGACGTGCTGGTGTTGCAGCGGGCGGCCGGACTGCGCAGCCATGCCGGACAGGTCGCCTTTCCCGGCGGCGCGGCCGATCCGGAGGATGGCGGCGCCACCGCCACCGCCCTGCGCGAGGCCAGGGAGGAGGTCGGGCTGGAGCCGGCCACGGTCGAGGTGGTGGCCGAACTGCCCGCGCTGTTCCTGCCGCCGTCGGGGTTCGTGGTCACCCCGGTGCTCGGGTACTGGCGGCAGCCGCATCCGGTCGGGGTGGTCGATGCCGGTGAGGTGGCGGCCGTGGCTCGGGTGCCGATCGCCGAGCTGGCTGATCCGGCCCACCGGTTCACGGTGCGGCACCCGTCGGGATTCGTCGGTCCCGGCTTCCAGGCCTCGGGGCTGTTCATCTGGGGCTTCACCGCGGGCTTGCTCGATCGACTGCTCCGGCTGGCCGGCTGGGAGCAGCCCTGGGATCGAGCCGACGTGCGGCCGGTGCAGTTGTAGGGGCGCCCAGCAGCGCGGGGTACCGTTCCCGCCGTGCTCCACCTGCCCCGGATCGTCCCTGCCCTCATTGCCCTCACGGCGCTCGGCCTGGCCGGTTGCCAGAGCCAGAGCGCGATCAACCGGGAACCGCACACCGGCTCGACCACGGTTGCCGCACCGGCCCCGGGCGCGATCCAGCAGGTCGTGATAACCGCCGATCAGCGTGATCGCTTCTACCCCTCGACCATCACGGTGCACCCGGGGCGGGTGCGGATAACCCTCAAGCACACCGGGACCGGCGCGCCCCACGACTGGTCGTTGCAGGGTTTGCCTGCCGCGCACGTGCCCTTGACCTCGGCCGGTGAGCAGAATTCGGTGGAATTCATCGCGCCCGCGCCGGGCACGTACACCTTCATCTGCACCATTCATGTCAAGCAGGGTCAGACCGGCACCCTGATCGTGCTGCCCAACTAGGCGGAGCGGACTTGCACCCCGACTGGCTCGACCTGCTGCTGGCGCTCGCCGCCGTCGGCTACGCCGTCGGCGGCTTTCGCAACGGGGCGGTGGTGGGCGCGCTGTCCTTCGCCGGCTTCTTCGGCGGCGCGGCGGCCGGCGCGCAACTGGCCAAGCCA
>Ga0187809_10000496_pt1 | contig 20749 bp, 14 predicted proteins | sample NC_wetland_sal_i_8_FD_132415 | JGI IMG/M metagenome (GOLD analysis project Ga0187809, IMG submission 132415) | Wetland sediment microbial communities from Neuse River Estuary, North Carolina, USA - ASW_4 | ecosystem: Environmental > Aquatic > Freshwater > Wetlands > Sediment | place: USA: North...
TGCCGAGTTTCCTGTTCGCCACCAGCCGCATCGTGTCCGGCTATGTCGGCGGCCTGCCGGGCGTGCACGCGATGTGGGCGGGTGCCGACTGGACCTGGCACGCGCCGGTGCGGCGCAACGACGAGATCACCACGCAGGCGTCGCTGAAGGATCTGATCGAGCACGAGACGCGATTTTCCGGCCGAGCGGTGCAGCAGGTGTATCATGTGGATTTCTTCAACCAGCGCGGCGAACATGTGGCGGAGGCGGACAGCTGGTGCTTCCGCACCGACCGCGACCAGGCGCGCGAGCATGGCACCAAATACACCGACCTGAAGGCGCGTCCCCCGCACGTCTACTCCGAGACGGAACTGGCGGACATCTATCGCCACTATCATGCGGAAACGCTGCGCGGCGGCGACCCGCGCTACTGGAACGACGTGGCGGAAGGCGAGGAACTGCCGGTGATGGTGAAGGGACCGATGACGGTCACTGGCTTCATCGCGTATGCGCAGGGCTGGGGCGGGCTGTACATCCGCGCCAACAAGCTGGCGTGGAAGCAGGTCAAGGCGCATTCCGGCCTGGGCATTCCCAACCGCTTCGGCATTCCGGACTGTCCCGAACGCGTGCACTGGGAACCGGAATTCGCCCGCATGGTCGGCGCACCCGGCGCGTACGATTACGGGCCGGAGCGCTGCTCCTGGCTGACCCACCACCTGACCAACTGGATGGGTGACGACGGCTTCCTGCGCCAGGCGAGCTGCAAGATCCGCCGGCACAATCCGGAAGGCGACACGCTGTTCATCCGCGGCCACGTCACGCGGAAATTCGTGCAGGACGGCCGCCACCTGGTGGAGATCGCGCAGGAAGCCCGCAACCAGGCCGACGAGATTTCGGTGTTCGGCTCCGGCGTGGTGGAACTGCCCCACCGCGGCGCAGCCGGCGCCGGCGAATGACCGCCTGCAGCTGCGCGCCCCGTCGTCAGGCCCGGCCCGGTTGCCGCGCCAGAGGAGGGGCGCCGTTTGCAGGCGCCGCCCCATGCCGCCGCGGAACGCGTTGCTGCCGGACGCTGGCGCCGGTGTCCTGGCGCAGCGCTAGCCCGCGCCCGCCGCGGCGCCAGTCAGCGCGCCCGCCAGCCCGCTCATGCTGTCGGCCAGCCGCGACGGGATCACGATCGTCATGCCGCGTTCCTTGGTCGCCTCGTACACCAGGTTCATCGCCCGCAGCTGCAGCGCGTCGGGCGCCTTCGCATAGGTCAGCGCGGCATCGACGAAGTTCTGTGCGATCTGCTGCTCGGAGGTGCCCAGGATGATGCGTGCCTCCCGCTCGCGCTCCGCCTGCGCCCGGCGGCTCATTGCGTCCTGCAGGCCGGCGGGGATGGCGACGTCGCGCACCTCCACCGAGATGATCCCGACACCCCACTCCGCCGTCTTGGCGCCGATCTCGTTGCGCAGCAGACCGTCGATCTTGCGCCGCTCCGACAGCAGCGCAGACAGCTCTGTGGCGCCGATCACCTCCCGCAGCGAGGTCTGCGCCACCTGGCTCACCGCCTCGCGGTAGTCGGCGATCTCCAGTGCGGCCCGCTCGGTATCATGCACCTGCCAGAAGATGATCGCGTCCACGTTCACCGGCACGGTGTCGCGGGTCAGCGTGCGTTCGGCATTGAACGTCGCGGTCTGGATGCGCTGGTCGATCGTCGTCGCCACCGAGTCGATATACGGGATGATCAGGAACAGCCCGGGGCCGCGGATGCCCTGCAGCTTGCCCAGGCGCAGCACCACCATGCGCTGCCACTGGTCGGCGATCACCAGCGATTGCGGGATCAGCACCGCCACCAGCACCATCACGCCGGCCGCGGCCAGCGCCAGGGGCGCGCTGAAACGGTAGCCGATCCAGGCGAACACCCCGGCGATCGCAAGCGAGATCACCGACAACAGCGCCGAGACCGCATTGGTGCCGCGCCCCATCAGCAGTTTCCTCATGACGTTCCGTCCTTTTGTTGGGTGATGGCCAGGATCCGCTGTGCGACCTCGGCCGGATGCAGGCCGCCTGCCTGCGCGGAGGCGATGGTCCGATGTGCCAGGTCGTCGAGCCGGCGAGCGCGCGCGCCGGGGTCTTCTTCCGGCCGGTGTTCGGCTACGAAGGTGCCTCGTGCCGGCTGCACCACGATCGCGCCGGTTCGCGCCAGGGCGTCATAGGCGTGACGCACCGTATTCAGGTCGATCTTCAGGCTGACGGCGACCTGCCGCATGGTCGGCATCCGCTCGCCCGGCTTGAGGATGCCGGCGCCGATCGCCCGCAGCAGCTGATCCCGCAGCTGCACGTAGATCGGCACGCCGGAGGGTTCGATGTGCAAGCTGTCCAGCACGCGTCCGCCTGTATGCTAACACTCATACAGTCTGGTCCGGCGCGACAAATGTCAAGCAGGAAATTCCGGCCATTCGGCAGTGGCGCAGGCCTCGCTCTTTCCGCTAAGCGCAACCGGCTATGAACGTCACACGCGAGGCGGGGGAAATGGACCAAGCAGATCACGCAGCCAGCGGCGGCGGGCGGCTGAGCGTGCTGCATCGCGACGTGCTCCCGTGGTGGCAGGTCGCCGCCGGCGTCGGGATTGCCGTGCTGGCCCTGCTGGCGGTGCGCCTGCCGGCCGGGCCGGCAGCGGCGACGTGGCAGCTGATGCCGGTCAACCTGCTGGCGGTGGCCGCCGCCGCGGCCTGCCTGGGGCTGTATGCCGGGCTGACCGCCGCCGTGATCGTTCTGCTGTTCTACCTGGCGCGCTTCGCCATCCTGGCACCGGCAGGCAATGACCTGGCTTGGCTGCCGCTGCTCGCCGTCGCCACGCTTGGCATCGCCATCCTGTCCGGCTGGCTGCGCCAGGCGCTCGGCCACATGGAACGCGAACTCAGCGGCACCCAGGCCATGCTGCAAGGCGCCAACCGCCGGCTGGCGGCCACGCAGGAAACCGAACGGCTGCGCGCCTACTACGACCACGTCACCGAACTGCCCTCACGCCGCATGGTGATCGACCGTTTCAGCCAGGCCCTGTCGCAGGCCCGCCGCAGCGAAGCGCTGCTGGGGCTGCTGCTGCTGGACCTGAACCGGTTCAAGGAGGTGAACGACACGGTCGGCCATGACGCCGGCGACGAGGTGCTGCGCCAGATCGGCCAGCGCCTGACCGCGGTGATGCGCCGGGAGGATACGGTCGGGCGCCTCGACAGCGACACCTTCGTGGTGCTGCTCCCCGGCCTGGCCGATCCCGCCGCCGTGGCCACCGCCGCGCAGAAGATCGCCGCAGCGCTGGAGGAACCCTTCACCACCGGCAGCCCGCCCCGGGAAATCTTCGTGTCCGCCCGGCTTGGCAGCGCCGTCTATCCGCAGGATGGCTCCGACTGGGAAAGCCTGTACCGCTACGCCGAGGAGGCCATGTGGCTGGCCCGGCGGCCGGCCTGAATCGCGTATGCCCTGATGCGCCTGCCTCCCGCCCTGGTGCCGCTGCGCCACCAGACCTTCCGCCGCCTGTGGCTGGCCAGCGTGGTCGCCTGGCTTGGCACCTGGCTGCAGAACACCGGCGCCGGCTGGCTGATGACCATCCTGGCGCCCGACCCGCTGATCGTCGCCATGGTGCAAGCGGCGACCATCATGCCGGTATTCCTGCTGGCGCTGCCCGGCGGCGCGCTGGCCGACATCGTCGACCGCCGCGTGTTCCTGATCGGCACCCAGGCCTGGACCATCCTCGCGGCGACGGCGCTGGCGCTGATGACCGTTGCCGGCGGCATGACCGCGCCGCTGCTGCTGATGCTGACCTTCGCCATCGGCATCGGCTCCGCGCTGACCGCCCCGGCCTGGAGCGCCATCGTGCCGGAACTGGTGCCGCGCGAGGACCTGGTGCAGGCGATCGCGCTGAACGGCATCGGCTTCAACCTGACCCGCGCGGTCGGGCCGGCGCTGGCCGGCTTCCTGATCCTGCTGGGCGGCACCAGCCTGGCCTTCAGCCTGTACGCCTGCTCCATCGTGGCGGTGATCTTCGCGCTGGTGGTGTGGAAGCGCGGCCGGCGCTTCACCGGCATGCCGCGCGAGCACCTGATCTCCGCCATGCGCGCCGGGGTGCGTTTCGTGCGGCATACGCCGGCGATCCAGTCGGCGATGGTGCGCACCTTCGCCTATTCGGTGCCCTCCGCCGCGCCCTGGGCGCTGCTGCCGCTGTTCGTGCACGACCGGCTGGGCCTCGGCGCCGGCATGTACGGCGTGATCCTGGGCTGCATGGGGATCGGTGGCGTCACTTCCGGCATGCTGCTGCCGAACCTGCGGCGCCATCTGAGCCGCGGCAACACGGTGGTGATCTGCACGCTGTCGTCCTGCGCCGGCATGACGCTGCTCGGGCTGTCGCACCATTGGTCGCTGGCCGGGCTGGGCATGCTGCTGTTCGGGCTGGGCTGGACCTCGGCCTACGCCACCATCCAGGCGGCGGCGCAACTGGTGTGCCCGCCCTGGGTGCGGGCGCGCTCACTGGCGATCTACCAGCTGGCGCAGAACGGCGCGTTGACCCTGGGCTCTTTCGCCTGGGGCTGGTTCGGCGGTGCGTTCGGGCTGGAGGCGACGCTGCTGACCGCCGCCGGCGTCGGCCTAGTGCTGGCATTCGCCGTGCGCGGCTTCAGCGTGGACGAGACCCGGACCGCCGTTTTCGTCACCACGACCCCGCCAATGCCGCCGCCTGCCGCGGAAGCGCCGGCACCCGAGCTGGTGCCGCTGCTGCGGCGGACCCGCGGGCAGATCATGGAGACCATGCATTACCGCGTGGATCCGGCGAATCGTGGGGAATTCCTCGCCATCATGGCGGCGGTGCAGCAGGTGCGCCGCCGCGCCGGCGCGAATTTCTGGCAGCTGTACGACGACGTGGCGCATCCGGAAGGCTGGATGGAGCTGTGGTCGATGGAGAGCTGGACCGACCATTTGCGCGAGATGGCGCGCCTGTCGGAGGACGACCGGGCCACGCTGGTGCGGCTGCACCCCTACCGCTGCGAGCAGCGGCCGGGGCGCTACATCGCGGTGGACCCCGGCGAACGCCTCGGCCGCGACACGCGCGCCAGCGCCGGGCGCCACTGATACGGACCAGTGGCGGTCATGCCACCCAGGGCGTACCACCTCGTGGCGCGTACCACGTCGTGGCGCTTACCACGTCGTGGCGGGCGAAGGCCCGCCACCCACGACTGGCGGCAGGGGACCCGAAGCTGCAAAAGATTTGCGCAGCCGGAGTCCCGCACATCGTGTCACGTGTGAGGGGCCGGCTGCCAGCCCAGAACCCAAAAGGCCTGCTGTGGGTTAAGGGCTTGGGTTGAATTAGGGGGCAGCCTTCGCCCGCCACGACGGAGTGTGCTCGAACCGCGTCGCCGCGTCCGCTCAGGCCGCCGCCGGCGTCAGCCGCATCGTCCGCCGGTCGCGCAGCACCAGCGAACCCACCACCACCAGGTTCGCCAGGTTGAACACCACGCCCGCGGCAAATGCCGGGGCGTACGCCGCGTAGTGCTCGTACAGCACGCCGCCCAGCCAGCTGCCGAACGCCATGCCGCCCATCGCGGTGAACAGCAGCGTCGGCACGCGCCAGCTGGCCTCGGATGACGGGAACAGTTCGCGGATGGCCAGCGCGTAGGACGGGATGATCCCGGCGAAGCCCAGCCCGAATCCTGCGGACACGACGAACAGCCCCGCCTCGTTCTGGGTCAGCAGGAAGCAGCCGATCGCCACGCACTGGCAGGCCGACCCGGCGAGCACCGCGCGCAGTCCGCCGGCGCGGTCGCCATACCAGCCCCAGAACTGCCGGCTGAGGAAGGCGCAGGCCAGCAGCACCGACAGCATCGCCGCTCCCTGCGTGGCGGAGATCCCCAGGTCGGTGCAGTACGCCACCAGGTGCGAGTATGGCAGCGCCATCGGGATGCAGCAGAAGAACCCCGCCAGGCACAGCAACCCCTGCACCAGGTTGGGCGGCAGGCCGAGCGGGCGCCGCACCAGGACGACACCGGCATGCGCGCCGGTGATGGGCAGCGGCTCCGGCGCAGGCCGCAGCGTGAACAGCGTCAGCGGCAGGATCAGCACCAGTGTCACCCCGGCGAACAGCAGCATGGTGGTCTGCCAGCCGAACGCCGCGATGCCGCGCTGGAACAGCGGCGGCCAGACCATGCCGGAGATGTATTGCCCGGACGAGATCAGCGCCAGCGCGGTGCCGCGCCGCTTGTCGAACCAGCGGCTGACATAGACCATCAGTGGCGCATACATCGCGCCATTGCCGAGGAGTCCGATCAGCAGGCCGTGCCCGACATACAGGCCCCAGATGCTGCCGGTCGATGCCAGCGCCAGGCCCGCGGCGGTCATCACCCCGCCCAGGCTGGTCGCCGCGCGGATGCCGATGCGGTCGGCCGTCCAGCCCATCAGGATGCCGCCCAGCCCGGTGCCCACCCAGGTGAGCGAGCCGGCCAGCGCGATCACCGACCGCTCCGCGCCCAGCGACTCGCCGATCGGTTTCAGCCCCACCACGACCAGCAGCGGCGCGCCAAACCCCACCGCCAGGATCGCCAGCGCCAAGCAGGCGGCGGTCCAGGATCCGCGGCTCTCGATGCTGTCGCTGTGCGTCGTCCAGCCACCGGTGTCCGGCATGCCGGCGTTTCCTCCTGGTTCCCGCCTGTTTGCAGCAGTCCTCATCTTGCTCGGGGGCCGGACAATTCCCCCCGGGTCATGGCCGGCCTCCCACGGCTTCGCATGGCTGCGTACAAGAAAGCCGTGGATGGCCGACCTTCGCCGGCCATGACACGGGGGAAGTTTGCCTCCGGCAAGCCAAAATGACAATTGCTGGCCTGTTTGCGGGACATGTTCCCCGACTTATAAGCGGCGGCAGGGACCGGCGTCACGCTGCCGGCAAGGGAGACCGATTGCATGAGCGAACCGACCGGCCCGCTGAAGGGCCTGCGCGTCTTCGACCTGACGCGCGTGCTGGCAGGTCCGACCTGCGTGCAGATGCTGGGCGACCTCGGTGCCGACGTGATCAAGATCGAGCGTCCCGGCGCCGGCGACGACACGCGCGGCTTCGCGCCGCCCTACATGGCGAACACCAGGGAGAGCGCGTATTTCGTCGGCGTGAACCGCAACAAGCGCTCGGTCACGCTGGATATTTCCCAGCCGGATGGCCAGGAGATCGCGCGCAGGCTGATCGCCGAATGCGACATCCTGGTGGAGAACTTCAAGGTCGGCGCGCTGGCGAAGTACGGCCTGGGCTACGAACAGCTGCACGAAAAATTCCCGCGGCTGATCTACTGCTCGATCACCGGCTTCGGCCAGACCGGCCCCTATGCGCCGCGGCCGGGCTACGACGCGCTGATCCAGGCGATGGGCGGGGTGATGAGCCTGACCGGCGAGCCGGACGGGCTGCCGCAGAAGGTCGGCGTGCCGGTGGCGGATTTGTTCGCCGGGCTGTACGGCTGCATCGGCGTGCTGGCGGCACTGCGGCATCGCGATGCGACAGGGCAGGGGCAGCAGATCGATATCGGCATGCTGGACACGCATGTCGCCTGGCTGGCGAACCAGGGCATGAACTACCTGGCGACCGGTGAGAACCCGCCACGCCTCGGCAACCAGCATCCGAACATCGCACCTTACCAGGTGTTCCCGACGCAGGACGGCCACATCGTGCTGTCGGTCGGCAACGATCCGACCTTCAAGCGCTTCTGCGACGCCTTCGCGCTGAGCCACCTGCTGGAGGACGCACGCTTCGCCACCAACGCCGCGCGGGTGGAGAACCGCCAGCTGGTCACCGACACGCTGACCCCGGTGATGCAGCAGCACCCGACCAAGTGGTGGATCGACCGGCTGGAGGCGCTGAAAGTGGGTTGCGGCCCGATCAACAAATTGTCCGAGGTCTTCGCCGACCCCCAGGTGGTGGCGCGCGGCGCGGTGGTGGAGATGGACCACAGCTCCGGCGAGCGGGTGAAGGTCATCGCCAACCCGGTCCGCCTGTCGGAAACCCCGCCCGACTACCGCATCGCCCCGCCGCTGCTCGGCGAGCACACCGAGGCGGTGCTGCGAGAGCGGCTGGGGCTGGACGGTGCGGCGCTGGCGGCGTTGCGCGAGAAGGGCGTGATCTGATCCCGGTGTGACCGGGCTGGCGGCGCGGCATGAGTCAGCCCGCCAGGACCTCGCGCAGCATCCGGGCGAGCGCCTCCTCGCGGTAGGGCTTGTTGATCAGCGGCAGTCCGGCGAGCGCCGTTGGTTCCTCCAGCAGCGCTTCGGGGAAGCCCGAGGTGAGCAGGATCTTCAGGTCCGGCCAGCGGGTTCGCGCGGCGGCGGCCAGTTGCACGCCGCTCATACCGCCGGGCAGCATGATGTCGGTGAACAGCAGGTCGATGCGCCGGCCGGATTCCAGCACCGCCAGCGCCGCCGTGGCTTCCGCGGCGTCCGCCACCAGATAGCCGAGCTTCTTGAGTTGCAGCAGGACGATGTGGCGCAGCCCGGGATTGTCCTCCACCACCAGCACCTGTTCTCCGCGACCGCGAGGAATGGCATCTGACGGTTCATGCCTGACCGACGGCACCTCGTGGGCGTCCGCGTCATGGCGCGCGAGATAGAGGCGAAATCGGGAGCCGCGGCCTGGCTCGCTTTCCACGCCGATATACCCACCCGACTGCTGGATGAAGCCGAGCACCGTGCACAGCCCCAGTCCCGTGCCGACGGCCTTGCCCTTGGTGGTGAAGAACGGCTCGAAGATTCGCTGCTGCAGGTCCAGCGACATGCCGATGCCGGTGTCGCGGACTTCCACCATGATGTAGTCGCCCGGCGGTACCGTCAGGTTCTGCACCGGCGACTGCGGCGTGACCGCCACGTTGCGTGTCCTGATGCTCAGCGCCCCGCCGTACGGCATCGCGTCCCTGGCATTGGTCGCCAGGTTGATCAGCGTCGTTTCGAACTGGGCGCGGTCGATCAGTACCGGCCAGGATTCGTCGCCCAGGTCCAGGGCGATCTGCACGGCATCGCCCAGCAGCGGCCGCACCAGCCGCACCACTTCCAGCACGAGCCCATTCAGCCGGATGGTTTCCGGCATCAACGGCTGCCGCCGGGCGAACGCCAGCAATCGCCGGACGAGGTCAACGCCGTGCAGCAGCGCATCGAGCGCGTCGCCGGTGAGTTCGCTGGATTCCGCATCGTTCTCCACCCGGTCGCGCAGCAGGTCGAGGCTGGTGATTGCGGTGCCCAGCAGATTGTTGAAATCGTGCGCCACGCCCCCGGTGAGCTGGCCGATCGCGTCCATCTTCTGTGCCTGGCGGAGCTGCTCCTCCAGCCGGCGGCTTTCGGTGATGTCCTGGTTGGCGAAGACCACCCCCTGGAGACGGCCATCTGCGTCATGCATCGGATTGCCGCCGACGCGGATGTCGAGTGGCGTTCCGTCACGCCGCTGCCGTTGCACCGCCACGTCGCGCAGCGGCTCCCCCCGGCTGATGCGCTCGAACAAGGCGTCCGCCTCGGCGCGGTGCTCCGGCGCGACCACTATGTCGTAATAGGGTCTTCCGACGGCCTCCGCTTCGGTGTGCCCGAAGATCCGTTCGGCGCCGCGGTTCCACGATGTGATGCGGCCATCGGGATCCAGGGCAATGATGCCGAGTGGTGCCGCTGCCAGCGTTGCCTGCAGGGTTTCCGCCGACTGGTGCAACCGCTCGTTGGCGGTCGAGAGTTCCCGGGTGCGCGTGGTGACCAGCCGTTCGGTGGCCAGTCGCTGGGTTTCGCTGCGGGCGGTCACGGTGCCGAGCGCGGTGGTCAGCAGCAGACCGGCGCCGATCCAGACGAATGGGGCGTAGGACGACCGCTTGGCCAGCGCCTGCGGGGCAAACCCGAAGGTCGCGGTCCAGCTCTGGCCGGAGAAGGTCAGCGGCTGCACCACGCTATATGCGATGCGCGCCGGGCCGGACAGAGGCATGCCGCTGTTCGCCGGGTTGTCGTCATGTTCCGCGGCGATCGCCTGGCCGAAACGCGCGACGGGTTGCGGTGGGGCGAAGCTGATCCGTTCGTCCGGGTTGGCCACTCCGGCGGTGACAAAGCCCAGCACGGCATCGATGCCGTAAACCCCGACGACATAGCCGGTCAGCGCCTCGCGCCGCCCCGTGACGCCCCGCAACGAGAGCAGGCCGTCCCGATAGATGGGGGCGACAATCGCGGTGACACGGCCGGATTCCCCACCGAAGAAGCCCTGGATCGGGGGCGTCGCTACCGCATGCCCTTCGTCGCGCGCCGCCTGCGCGGCGTCGCGCAGTATCGGGTTGCCGGCGATGTCCAGGCCGAGCGGGATGATGCGTCCCTGGAAGTTCTGGACAGCGTAGAGCGGGAAATAGAAGGGGCGCTGGGAAGCGGGGGCGAGCCGGCCGCCGGAGCGGTCCAGGATACGGAATTGGGGATCGTTCAGGCGCGCGGTGGCTTCAAACGAATCGCGGTCGCGTACCAGGGGCGCCCAGGCGAGCCACTGTACCAGCGCTGCGTGCGGCGCGGCGAAGCTGGCGAAGCGCAGGAACTCCTGCGGAGTGTGGTCGAGGTCGGCCGCAGCGAAGTCGGCGGCGGAGAGGACCGGGTGCTCCAGGTCGGAAAAGTGGGATTCGATGATCTTGGCGTGCAATCTGGCTTGCGCCTGCAGTTCGCGGCGCACTCCGCCGTGGTCGGCGGACAATGCGGCCCAACCACCGAGCGCGGTAGCGGCCACGCCGGCCAGCACGACAGCAAGCGTGCGACGCAACTGCGTCACGCGGAGAAGGCCGTCCATCACTCTCTTGCGGCTCCAGCGCCGCGGCCCGGCGGCAGTGCGGTGGCTGGACGATCGTTGCCACGGCGTGATCGGTTCCGCACTGATCTGGATCAAACCGGGAGCATGCACCTAATCCGGCGGACCTGGAATGCAGTCCGGCCTGGTGAGGTGAGTCGGCCCGCTGTTCCCGGGTCACCTGCGGCGACGGGTCGGTCCCACGGCGCCGCTCGGGTTTCACATGCAGAACCGTGTAGGATGCTCATGGAGAACCACGGCGGGGCTTTCCCGCTTGCACAGGAGGGCATGGCTCCAGCCGGCGAGCGAAACTCTGTGCCTCCCATGAAGATCGTCATGGCCGGGCTTGACCCCGGGCGTGGTCGGATAGGGGCCTGCATCCGGCGTCCTGCGGCGGCAGAACTGGCGTTGGCGTCCGGATTTCCTCTCCTGGGGTCGCGCTTTTGCCGCGGCAAGGCAAGGAAGACCTGACGCAAAAAACGCAAAGGGCCGCAGATGAACGCAAATATAGTATTAGTCATTTTGAATATTACGAAGTTTATATTCACAAGAATTAGAATAATTACTCCGTCGCATGGTCACGGTGCATTCGCGTTTATCTGTATCTATTTGCGTTTTTTGCGTTGAATCTTGCTTGTTTGGGCTGCCAAGCGGCAGGAGCCAGCCCGCTTGGGAAGGACGAAACCCGGAACACCACGTCGCCCGCACATCGGGATTCCCCCGCAGCAAGCCGCGGGTGGCGGGCCTTCGCCCGCCACGACGGGGTACCCGCGCCGTCGCTCCCCCTCCACTGTTCCCCTCGGCAATTCCGAATCGTGGTACTAGTGGATCTCGCCTGCCCGCTTCAGCGCGTCGCGCAGCTTGGCGACGGTAAAGCCCGGCGCCTTGCAGATGTCGAGAATGACCTTCTCCCGTCGTGACACCAGGTCGATCGCCGCCGGCAGCTTCTTCACCGCCTCCGCCGGGATCACCACCGCGCCGTGCCGGTCGGCGTGGATCACATCGTCATGCGCCACGTTCATGCCGTGCACGTTCACCGGCTTGCCGAAATCCACCATGTGCACGTGCGCATGGCTGGGGCAAACCGAACCGCCGATGATCTGGAAGCCTTCCGCCCAGGCATCCAGGTCGCGGTAGGAGCCGTTGGTGACGCAGCCGATGCTGCCCAGGGCGCGATGCACCGTGGACTGCACCTCGCCCCAATAGGCGCCGTAGCCGGGCGTGTCGTCGATATCCTGCAGGATGGCGATGGTCGGCAGATCGACCCGCGCCACGTACTCGTACCAGTCCGCCCGGTCGGTGACCTTGCCGCGCGGCGGCTCCTTGGAGCGGATCATGCCCACGCGCGCCAGGCCGACGATCGGCGGCAGCTTCGGCTCGATCGGCACCAGCGGCTGCACGGTGAAGCCGATCGCCCGGCGCTCCGGCACGACGATTTCCAGCCCGTTGCAGATGGTCGGCGTGTCCCACTGCTTCAGGACGTCCAGGTCAGCCTGGGTGAAGGGCCGGTCGGCCATGGCAATCTCCTCACGTGCGGAATGACAGACAGTCTCGCCCGCCGCGCGCGTTTCGGGCAAGCTGGGTCCCTATGAACACGATCGCGCAGGGCGGCAAGGTCCTCTACGGAGCGCCGCTGGGTATCCTGATGCTGGAGGCGCGTTTTCCGCGCATTCCGGGCGATATGGGCAACGCCGCGACATGGCCGTTCCCGGTGCTGTACCGCGTGGTGCGTGGCGCCAGCCCGGAGCGGGTGGTGCTGCGGCAGGCCGAGGGGCTGCTGGGTGCATTCCTCGATGCCGCCGCCGTCCTGGTGGACCAGGGCGCCGAGGCGATCACCACCAACTGCGGCTTCCTGGCTTTGTTCCAGCGCGAACTGGCGGCGCATGTGCGCGTCCCGGTGGCGGCCAGCGCATTGGTGCAGATCCCCTGGGTGCAGGCGATGCTGCCGCCGGGCAAGCGGGTTGGCGTGGTCACGGTCTCCGCGGGCTCGCTGACGCCGCGGCATTTCGCGGCGGTCGGCGCGCCGGAAGACACGCCCTTCGTCGGCACCGAACAGGGGCGCGAATTCTTCCGCGTGCTGATCCGCGGCGAGAAGCAGGACATGGACGTGGCATTGGCGGCGCAGGACATCCTGGATGCCGGCCGAACGCTGGTGGCGCGGTATCCCGATATCGGCGCCATCGTGCTGGAGTGCACCAACATGCCGCCTTATGCCGGCATGCTGCGGGACGCGCTGGGGCTGCCGGTGTTCGACATCTACGCGCTGATCACCTGGCTGCATGCCGGCCTGCGCCCGCGCGACTTCGGGCCGCCCGCGTCGCTTGCGGCACCGGCCGTGCAATCATGGCGCTGACCCGCAAGCGCGTGCTGGTGACCGGCGGTGCCGGCTTCCTCGGCTCCCATCTGTGCGAGCGGCTGCTGCACGACGGCGACGACGTGCTGTGCGTGGACAACTACTTCACCGGCCGCAAGGACAACATCGCCCACCTGATCGGCAATCCGCATTTCGAGGCGATGCGGCACGACATCACCTTCCCGCTGTATGTCGAGGTGGACGAGATCTACAACCTGGCCTGTCCTGCCTCGCCGGTGCACTACCAGTTCGATCCCGTGCAGACCACCAAGACCAGCGTGATCGGCGCGATCAACGTCCTCGGCCTGGCCAAGCGGATCGGTGCGAAGGTGCTGCAGGCCTCCACCAGCGAAGTGTACGGCGACCCGACCGTCCACCCGCAAACCGAAGACTACCGCGGCAACGTCAACCCGCTCGGCCCCCGCGCCTGCTACGACGAAGGCAAGCGCTGCGCGGAAACGCTGTTCTTCGATTATCACCGGCAGCACAAGGTGCGCATCAAGGTGGCGCGCATCTTCAACACCTACGGCCCGCGCATGCATCCGAACGACGGGCGCGTGGTGTCCAACTTCATCATGCAGGCGCTGCGCGGGCAGGACATCACGCTGTACGGCGACGGCGGCCAGACGCGCGCCTTCTGCTACGTCGATGACCTGATCGACGGGCTGATGCGGCTGATGGCGAGCGATGATTCGCAGGTGGGGCCGGTGAACCTGGGCAATCCGCAGGAGATCCCGGTGCGCGGCCTGGCGGAACGGGTGATCCAGCTGACCGGATCGTCCGCCGGCATCGTGCATCGCCCGCTGCCGCAGGACGATCCGCTGCAGCGCTGCCCGGACATTTCGCGCGCCCGCGACGTGCTGGGCTGGCAGCCGGTCGTCGGATTGGATCAGGGACTCGGAGAGACGATCCGCTATTTCGCTGAACTGCTGGAACCGGCGCGGTCGCGGCTGCTGCCAGGGGCCGGCGCGGGATAATCGTCATTCATTCTGCTGCGCCTGGAGGTCGATGCGCTATGCCGGTGGTTCGACGCATGATGCTGCTGACGCTGCTGGCATGGATCGCCGGTTGCATGCCGGCGAGGCCGGAGGCGAATGCCTCGGTGCTCACCATCGATACCGACGGCAGCCGGCAGAACATCCTGGTGCTTGCGCCCACGGTCGCGCCGGTCGCCGCCGTGGTGATGTTCCCCGGCGGCGATGGCAGCATCGGTATTGGCGCCGACGGCCGTATCGCACGCGCGGGGAATTTCCTGATCCGCACCCGTGACGCGTGGCTGCGGCAGGGCTTTCTGTTCGTCGCGGTCGATGCGGCGGCATCGCGCGCCGGCAGGCCGGGCGATCGCGTCGGGCCTGCCAATCTGCGGGCCATCGCGGCCATCGTGCAGGCGGTGCGGCAGCGCAGCTCTGCGCCGATCTGGCTGCTGGGCACCAGCGCCGGCGCTCCGGCGGCGGTGGCCGGCGCCGCTTCCCTGCCGCCGGGCAGCATACGCGGCGTGGTGATCAGCTCGCCGGTTTCGGTGGCAGGCCCGCGCGACTCGGTGTTCGACGTGCAGCTGGATCGCATCAGCGTGCCGGTGCTTATTCAGATCCATCGGCATGATGGCTGCCAGCTGACGCCGCCGGAGAACGCGGCGCTGATCAAGGCCGCGTTGCGCTCTGCCCCGGCGGTGGAGGTTCAGGCGTTCAGCGGCGGCTCGTGGCCTCGCTCCACCCCCTGCGAAGCCTTCGCGCAGCATGGGTTCTACGGCATCGAAAACACGGTGGTGGATGCCGCGGCGGCCTGGATCCGGACGCACTGAGGCCCGGGCAGGGGAGTTGGTTCGGCATTGGGGGCAGAGCCACCGATGAGTGGCCGCCGCATGCGTATGGATTGGACGGGCGCCCTCCGGCGCGACGAGCCACAAGCGGCGGCTTCCTTGGCGGGCGACCGGGTCGTAGAGGCAGCAAGCCGTTGCGGAAAGCGAAAGGGGCGAGTCCCTGCGGACCCGCCCCTCCCGTCAACCCGGACCAAATCCGGCCGCATAACCCTCGGCCGGAGCCCCTGAGCCTGGACGCGAAGGACCGGGAAGTCCATGCCCGCCCTTGTTGCCGCTACCCGGCATCGGAGGCGTCTTTGGCTCCTCGGCTAGGATCGCCTCGGTGGTCGCCAGCAGGCCGGTCACGGAAGCGAACGATTACGCACCCGGGTATCGGTCGTACTTCGTGCAGCGCGGGCGTGTGCCGATGTTTTGCTGTGCGGTGGCGGCAAGGGGACGCAGCGCCGCGATATCGCCCGTGCGAAGCAACTCGCGGTGGAGATCGATGATGGTGAAGACTGAACCCTTTGATCCGGCGCGTCACCTGGCGCGACCGGAGGCACAGGAAGAACTGCTCAACGACGCACTGGCGAGCGGCAACGCGGCTTATGTTGCGCACGCACTTGGCGTGATCGCCCGCGCGCGGAATGAGCCACGTGGCCCGGGAAGCGGGTGTGACCCGGGAAGCTTTGTACCGCGCCCTGAGCGAGACCGGCGATCCCCGCTTGACCACATTGCTCGGTGTCGCCCGGGCGCTCGGCGTGAAACTCACGGCCCGTATAGAGCCGAACGGCTGATCCTGGGTGGATTCGCTCGCCTCACATTCGGTCGGAAAGATTTGGTCGTCCGGTTCTGAACCGATAGGATCGGTCAGGCATCATCGAGGAAGAACAATGGAACGGCTGGTCAGCTTCCCGCTCGACAACGGCGGCAGCGTCATCGTCCAGGTCGATGAGCGGCAATCCGGCCCCGTGCCGGCGGCCAGTCCCGGCGAGCTTGCCGCCAAGGCCAAAATGACCTTCGAGCAGGCGGTGGCACAGCTGCGGCCCATCGCCAAGGCGGTGGTGGACCAGGTGAAAGACCTCGGCCCGCAGAAAGTGCAGATCGAGCTCGGCATTTCCTTCTCGGCCGAGGCCGATCTCGTGCTGGCGAAAACCACCGCCGAGGGCAGCTGCAAGGTGACCCTCTCCTGGCAACAGTCGTCCTAGTTTCGCGGTGGCACAGCATTATGCCGCCTGTGTCGCCCGGTTCCGCGCCCCGTCTGGAGCGGCTTGCGGCGCCGGCTTCCTGATCGACTCGCGCCACGTGATGACATGCGCGCATGTCGTCAACGCGGCACTGGGGCGGGACGCGCGATGCGCGGAACGCCCCGATGCGGTGCTACGCCTCGATCTGCCGCTCGCTGGCGTCGCCGGCGCCGAGGCCGAGCTTGTCGAATGGCACCCGCCGGTGGCCCCCGACCAGCGCGATGCCGGCAGGCCGTCGGACATCGCGGTGCTGCGTCTCAAGACCGCGACCACCGCCCCGGCGGCGCGCCTCGCTCAGGATCGCGCCGCATGGGGACGCGAATTCCGCACCTTCGGCTTCCCGGTCAAAGACGGACAGCCCGCCGACGCCGAGACGATGGAGGCCGATGCCGGCGGCTGGGTCCACTTCCGGCCGACCAGGGATTACGGCCATCTGATCAAGCCCGGCTTCAGCGGCGCCCCCGCCATCGCCGCCGACGACAACACCGTCCTCGGCATGATCGTCGCGGTGCAGAGGGGCGACGACAGCCGCGTCGCCTATGGCGAACCGATCCGGCGGTTGCAGATGGCGTGGCCGCTTCTGGCGAGGCCGTACAAGGGCCTCGCGCGGTTCGATCCAGGCGACGCCGACTTCTTCTTTGGCCGGGAGGTGCTCATAGAAGACCTGCTCGGCCGCATCGCACGCGATCCGGTCACGCTGATCGTCGGCGCTTCCGGCGGCGGCAAATCCTCGCTGGTATACGGCGGCGTTCTGCCGAAGCTGGACAGCGCCGCGTGGAACGTGGCGTCGTTCCGGCCGGGCCGGGAGCCACTCGACAACCTCGCCTGGGCGCTCGCCGAACTGCTTGAGTGGCCATCCGACGCCGGCAAACTGAAAGATCGCGCCAGGCAATTGCGGCAGGAACTCGGCCAGGCGCCGAGCGAGCTGTTTGCCACGGCACGCGCGCTGCGTCGCACATCCGGTGCGCGCCTGCTGCTCGTTGCCGATCAGTTCGAGGAACTGTTCACGCTGTGCCGCGACGAAGACGAGCGCAACGCGTTTATCGAGCTCGTTGCCCGGGTTGCCGGACAGCCTGCGCCTGCGCCGGTGGTGCTGGTCGCGACGTTGCGCGCCGACTTCATGGGCGAGGTGCTGGGCGTTTCGGCGTTGGGCGAGGCGCTCGATGGCCGCTATCTGATGCTGCGCGCGATGAACGGCGATGAACTCGGCCGCGCCATCAGGGAGCCGGCCAGAAAGCTCGGCGTCGCGTTCGAAAGCGGGGTGGACGATCTGATCCTGGCCGCGGTCGCCAAGGATGCCGCCGCCCTGCCGCTGATGGAGTTCGCGCTGGAGCGGCTCTGGGGCGAGCAGGAGAACCGCCGCCTCACCCGCGCGGCGTATGACTGCATGGGCGGACTGGAAGGTGCGCTGGCGCGGCATGCGGACGACATCGTCGATTGCATGAGCGAGCCGGAGCAGGACGCCGTGCGCCGGCTGCTTTGCCGGCTGGTCAATGTCGTGCGCCCGGGAGAGGGCGAAGACACCAAGCGCCCGCAGTCGCGGCAGGAGCTTGGCGAGCCGCTTTGGTCGATGGCGCAGCGTCTGTCCGGCCAGGCTGACGGCGAATCCACGCAAGCGCTGGCGCGCATCGTCGTGCTGTATCGCGATGAGCAGCAGCGCGAAGTCGCCGACATTATCCATGAGGCACTGATCCGCCAGTGGCCGCGCCTGCAGGACTGGCTGAACGACGAACGCGACTATCTGCTGCTGGTCGATGAGCTGCAGGGCATGCGGCGGCGCTGGGAAGACGGCCAACTGACCGACCGCCTGCTGCGAGGCCGCGATCTGGCGCAGGCGGCCGAAAATCGCGAGCGGCTGTTGGCGGATCATCCCGAGCTGGGTGTCTTCATCGAGGCAAGCGACGAGAACACACAGCAGGAACGCGCGAGACAACAAGCCGATGCGATCTGGGAGCCGCTTGGATTCCAACCGGGAGAGATTTTGCCTCGAGAGCTCGAGGCACTCCTGGAGCTGGCAAGCGCCAATGATCGAGTCCGTCGTGCTTTTCTCCAGCGACTCTACGAATTTCCCGAGCGCGCAAAGCGGTTCTGCCGGCTTCCCGCACCTGTGGTACGGGCAGCACTCGGATTAAGAGGAGACCGTGCAGAGCTCATCCAGAATAGCGTACCCTTGGGTGTCGACGGTCCACCGGAAATCATTGCGGCAGCACTGCTTCTGCGGGCTGGCAGCGGCGTTTGCGGTATAGATGCCGGCGAGATGCTGAATGCCATCCGCACACCACAATCTCTTAGCCACGATCTCGTTGGGGCGGTTGGCGCCTGGGCGCGGGTTGCCGCTGAGCACCTGGATACCGCCCGTTCTAACGACTTGCTTCGCGTCGTACTGAGCGTGATTGGTCAGACTACTGACCGCAATCAGCTCGAGGTGCTGGGGCAAGCCGCCGAGACGTTGGCGGCGCGGCTGGACGCCGACCACGCCAGCCGCGCACTCGACTTTGCGCTGGACGCCATCAACCGGCCTCAGCACGATAGTCAGCGCCCAGCGTTCAGGCAGGCTGCTCAGGCACTAGCCGTTCGAATGAATGCCGACTGTGCCACCCGTGCGCTCAATCGCATACTGGATGCGATCGGTCGGACCGGGTCGAGCTCGGAGCTCCTGGCGCTTGGACAAGTTGCAAAAGTGCTGGCGGGAGCGATGGATGCGAAGCATCTCGACCGCGCACTCGAGCGGGTGCTGAATTCCCTCGGACAAGCCTCGCACTTCGATCAAGTTTGGGCACTCGAGAAGGCTGCTGAGGCACTGGCGGCAGCGGGGGCGCAGGCAGATGCTGCTCTCTCCAGCCACGTGCTCGATCACGTGCTGGAAGCCCTGGGCTCGACCACGGACCCTGTTCAGCTTCAGGCGCTCGGGCAGGCTGCTCAAGTGCTGCTGACGGTAGGTGCGCGGCTGGATGCGCTCCATGCCGGCGCTGCGCTCGAGGGTCTTTTATATCAGGTGATTCGCACAGCCCCAACGAGTCGGAAATTCGGGCCGCTGGTATTAGGATGCTTTGTCGGGTCACCCAGAGCTTGGCGGGGCGAATGGATGGCGATCACGCAGGCCGTGCGCTCTTCCGCGTGCTCGGGGCTATCGACCAGCCCATGGTCAGCGATCAGGTTGATGCATTTGGACGGGCTGCGGAGGCCTTGGCGGGGCAGATGGCTAGCGACAGTGCCGGCCAGACGTTCGACCATGTGCTGGACGCCATCGTCGAAGCCAAGAACCTCGATCAGGCCGAGGCATTTGGGCGGGCTGCGAAGGCATTGGCGGGGCGGGTGGCTAGCGACAGCGCTGGCCCGACGCTCGACCGCACGCTGGACGCTATCAGCCAGACCACGAACCCGGATCGCCTCCAGGTGCTCGGGCAGGCCGCCCTGTCGTTGGCGGTGCGCGTGGAGCGGAATCGCGCCGATCGCGCGCTCGACCGCGTGCTGGACGCCATCGTCCAGGCTGCGGACCCCGATCAGACGAAGACGTTTGCTCTGATTGCCCAGGACTTGGTGGCGGCAGGTGCACGGATGGAGGGCGGCCTCGCCGGCCGCGCGCTCAGCGCCGTGCTCGACGCAATCAGCCGGACCGCCGCCGATCAGATTCCGGCACTCGGGCGGGCTGCCCAGGCACTGATGGCGGCAGGAGCACGGATGGATGCGGGTAGCGCCGACCGTGCGCTCGACTGCATTTTGCATGTTATCAGCGAGGCCAACGACTACTATCCGCTCGCGGAAGTTGGGCTCATTGCCGAGGCGCTGGCGGCATCAGGCGCACGGGTGGACGAGAATCTCATCGGCTGTGCGCTCGACCGCCTGTTGGACTCCATCGGCCGGACCACGGATCCCTACACGGACCGCTATCGCTTCCAACCGCTTGGGAGGGCTGCCCAGGCGCTAGCGGCGCGAGCAGACGCCTCCAGTGCCGTACTGGCACTCGAATTTGTGCTGGCCGCCATCGGTCGGACCACCGGTACCGATCAGTTGCGGGCGTTCGGACAAGCCGCCCAAGCGTTGGTGGTGAAAGGCTCGTTGGAATCGACTGTCCCAATGGTCGTAAATGCGTTGAAGCTGCCGACTTTTGTGTATCACCAACGCGACGAGATACTGATCGCAGCGCTGCGGACCCGGCATCCCGATATGCCGGACGCCGAGCGGGGGTTCTGGGCCGCTGTTGACTGGCTGCGCGAGCGGTATCCCAACATCGACTTGGACGCGCCGCCGCAGTGATTCCCTAATCTCGCACAGGCGACCTCACAGCATCGCGGTCACCACAAGCAAAAGGGGCGGGCCCCTGCGGACCCGCCCCTTCGCAGTCAATCCGGACACCGACCCGGCCGCATACCCAGCAGCCGGATCGATAAACCCGAACGGCTGGATCAGAAATCCATGCCGCCCATGCCGCCCATGCCGCCGTCACCGCCCGGCATCGGGGCCGACTTCTTCTCCGGCTTCTCGGCCACCATCGCCTCGGTGGTCACCAGCAGGCCGGCCACCGAAGCGGCGTCCTGCAGCGCGGTCCGCACCACCTTGGTCGGGTCGATGATGCCGGCCTTGACCAA
>Ga0187809_10000497_pt1 | contig 20741 bp, 22 predicted proteins | sample NC_wetland_sal_i_8_FD_132415 | JGI IMG/M metagenome (GOLD analysis project Ga0187809, IMG submission 132415) | Wetland sediment microbial communities from Neuse River Estuary, North Carolina, USA - ASW_4 | ecosystem: Environmental > Aquatic > Freshwater > Wetlands > Sediment | place: USA: North...
AGATCGTCGCGGTCGCGGCAATGTCGGCGCTGCTCGTCTGGCTGATGCCCGTCATCGCCCCCTATTATGGCGGCAATGTCGCCGAACGGGTCGGCGCGCTCGCCGCGCTCGTGCTGGCGGGCGGCGCGACCTTTTTCGCCATGGGTTTCCTTGTCGGTGCGCTTGACAAGGATCTGGTCGCCATGCTGACGCGGCGCCGCGGCAAGCCCGCGCCAACACAGGAGTAAGACATGCGGATCGTTTCGGGCATCCAGCCCACCGGAAATTTGCACCTAGGCAATTATCTGGGCGCGATCCGCAACTGGGTGCGGATGCAGGATCAGGTGGCGAGCGAAGGCGGCGACTGCCTGTTCTTTCTGGCCGACCTGCACGCAATCTCGATGCCGCACGTCCCGGCCGATCTGACCGCAAACACCCGCGCGATGACTGCGGCGCTCGTCGCCTGCGGCATCGACCCCGACCGTTCGACCCTGTTCAACCAGGCGCGCGTCCCCGCGCATGCCGAGCTGCAATGGCTGCTCAACGGCACCGCGCGGATCGGCTGGCTGAACCGGATGACGCAGTTCAAGGACAAGTCGGGCAAGAATCGCGAGGGCGCCTCGGCGGCGCTCTACACCTATCCGGTGCTGCAGGCGGCCGACGTGCTGCTCTATCAGGCGACGCACGTTCCCGTCGGCGAGGACCAGAAGCAGCATCTGGAGCTGGCGCGCGACATCGCGCAGAAGTTCAACAATGACTATGCGAGCGCGGAAGACCCGGTCTTCACCCTGCCCGAACCGATCATCCCGCCCGACGCGGCACGGATCATGAGCCTGCGCGACGGGTCGGCCAAGATGTCCAAATCCGATCCGTCGGACATGAGCCGCATCAACCTGACCGACGATGCTGACACGATGATGCAGAAGGTGAAGAAGGCGAAGACCGATCCCGAACCGCTGCCGTCCGAGGCCGCAGGGCTGGAAGGGCGGCCCGAGGCGCGCAATCTGGTGGGGATTTACGCCACGCTTGCCGACTCGAGCACCGACGCGGTGCTGCAACAGTTCGGCGGGCAGGGCTTCGGCGCGTTCAAGCCCGCGCTCGGCGAGCTGCTGGTCGAGCGGCTGGCGCCGATCAACGCGCGCTTCGTCGCGCTCAAGGACGACCAGACGGCGCTCGACGCGATCCTCGACAAGGGCGCCGACAAGGCACGCGCGCTTGCAAAGCCGACGCTCGACACCACATATAAGGTCTTGGGGCTTTGCCGCTAAGTCATTGTCTGTGTGGAACGGAGCTGCGACGAAGCGGGTTAAACCAAGGTTCAGCCGCGCCGGCGTAGTCATGCTATAAACGGTGTGTGCTGTGCGCGCACCGAATCACGGAGCATGATGATGAGCAAGACAATCTTTCGGCGTCTGGGACTCGCCGCCATGACGGGCGCGGCGCTGGTGATGGCCGGCTGTGCCGCCACGCCCTTCCGCGCCGATGTCGCGCGCTTCCAGACCCAGCTTCCTGCACCGCAGGGGCAGAGCTTCGCGATCGAGGCGAATGACCCGGCGCTGCAGGGCGGGATCGAGTTCAATCAATATGCGACGCTCGTCGCGGGTGAACTGACGCGCTATGGCTATCGTCCCGCCGCCCCCGGCGAAAAGGCCGACATGGTCGTGCGCATGGATTATGGCATCGACAAGGGGCGCGAACGCGTCGTCTCCTCGCCCGGCTTCGGCAATCCCTGGTACGGCGGCTATTACGGCCGCGGCTTCTATTCGCCGCCCGTGATAGTGCGCGGCCCCCGCGGGCGCCGCTATATCTACGGCTGGCGCGACCCCTTCATGTGGGGCGGCTTCGGCCCGAGCTGGGGCTATAATGACGTCGAAAGCTTCACCGTCTACACCAGCGACCTCAATCTGCAGATCAGCCGCGCCGCCGACGGCTATCGACTGTTCGAAGGCCATGCACAGGCGCAGTCACGCGATAATGACCTGACGCAGATCGTTCCCAATCTTGTCGAGGCGATGTTCACCAACTTCCCCGGCAATTCGGGCGAACGGGTGCGCATCACCGTGGCGCCGCCCGAAAAGAAGTAACCGCCAAAGGTGGTTTTGTAAAAGCCCGCCTTCAGGCCGAAGGCGGGCTTTTTCGTGCGCGACCTATCGATCAGGCCCCGCCGCTGCGATCGCGGCGAGCGCGCTTTCGAGGCGGGCGTCGCCATCGCCTTCGACCCAGGCCCAGGGCAGGCGGCGGCGGTCGAGTTCAGCGATCGCGACATCCATGAACTGCCGCCGTGCAAGGTCGCTTCCGAACAGCCGTGTGCCGTCCTCGCGCCACGGCAGGTCGAGCGCGGGGACGAGGTAGAAGTCGGCGACATCACTCCAGGCGTCGATTTCGGGCAGGCGCCGGCCGAGCAGCATGATCGCCCACGCCTGCGTCATCAGCGGATCGGTGTCCGAGATCACCCACGCCGGGACTTGCGCGAGGGCAAGCTTCGTCGCGGCGACATGGCCGTGAAAGATGGCGAGCAGGTCGCCGGCATCGAGATCGGTGCCGTTCGCCTCGCAATAGGTGCGACCATATTCGGGGATGACCACGCCGCCCAGACGCGCGGCAAGACGCGGCGCCAGCTTCGACTTGCCGGTCGATTCGGCGCCGTGGAGGCCGATATGGCGCGTCATGCAGGCATCGCTGCGGGCGCTGCGGCGGCGCGGCGCCACTGGATCAGCCCGTCGATCGACAGTCCCAGCAGGACGACATAGACCGCGCTGGTCGCATAAAGGCCGCGCCAAGCGAACAGCGGCACCGCGATCAGATCGACGAAAATCCACAGCCACCAGCTTTCGACCCGGCGCCGCGCGAGCAGCCATTGCGCCGCGATGCTGAGCATCGCGATGCCGCCGTCGATCCACGGCGCCGCGGCGTCGGTGTAGCGGTGCATCGCCGAGCTCCACGCGACCCATGCTACCCCAACAGCGGCGCCCCATCGCCAGCGATCGCGGCCGGGCATCCATCCGACGGGCACGCCGCTGTCGTCGCGCGCGCGAACCCAGCTGAGCCAGCCGTAAAGATTGAGGACGAAGAAAAATCCCTGGAGCAGCATGTCGCTGTACAGCTTCGCTTCGTAGAAGACGAAGGCATAGAGGGTGACGGCAGCGAGCGCGAAAGGATAGTTCCACACCTTGCGCATCGCGACCAGCGCGACGTTGATCAGGACGAGCGCGGCGGCCAGCCACTCGAGCTGGCTCACTGCGCCGTCTCCGCGCCGCCGGCTATCCGCGGGCGGGTCCACAACCCGTCGCGGGCAATGCGCCGCAGCGGCGGGCGGCGCAGCACCGACCAGCCGGCGCGCGCCACCCAGCCGAATTTCGCGGCGGGCGTCGTCGCGGTGCGATGGTCCCACGCATGATCGCCGCGGCGCCGCACCGCCCGCGCGATGTCGCCATAGATGCCCGCGGCCGCAAGCACCGCCCAGCGGCTGCGCGGCGGCAGCTTGCGCGCCCCCCAGCGCGCCGACGCTTCATATTCTCCGGCCATTTCCGCGAGCCATTTCGCCATCACGGCAAGACGCGGACGAAAGGCGGGATGCATATGCTGACCCGGCGGAATGTCCAGCTCGACCAGCCAGTCGACCGGCAGATAGCAGCGGTCGGCCGCCGCATCTTCGGCAATGTCGCGCGCAATATTGGCGAGCTGGAATGCTATGCCGAGGTCGGACGCACGGTCGAGCGTCGTTTCGTCCGTCGGATCGACCCCCATGACGAGCGCCATCGCGATGCCGACCGCGCCCGCGACATGATAGCAATAGCGCAACAGATCGGCCTCGCTGCGCGGGCGCCAGTCGGCGGCGTCGAGTTCGAAGCCCGCGACGATGTCGTCGATCACCGCGCGCGGGATCGCGACCTCGGTCAGCAACAGGCCAAGCGCGTCGAAGGCGGGGTCACCTGTGGGGTCGCCGGCAAAGGCGCGATCGGTCAGGTCGCGGATGCGCGCGACCGCCGCCACCGGGTCGTGCCCCGCGCGCATGGTGCCGCCATGATCCTGCCCGTCGGTCAGATCGTCGGCGGCGCGGCACCAGGCATAGAGCAGCAGCACCCGTTCGCGTGTCCGCCGGTCGAACAGCCGGCTGGCGAGCGCAAAGCTTTTCGACCCGCGCGCGATGCTGTCGTGCGCAAAGCGGTGCAGGGCCGCCGCATCATAGCCCCCGGCCGCGGTCATTACAGATCGTCGGCCTTCATCGCGAAGATCGGCTCGTGCGGCTGGTAAGCGGCCATCTTGTCGAGCAGTTCGCCGATTCCCGCATCGACAATCATGATCCCGGCGTGCGCGGGCCGGATGAAGCCGACGTCGATCATCCGGCGATTGAAGGCGATCAGATCGTTATAGAAACCCGCCGCGTTGAGCAGCCCGACCGGCTTGGCATGATAGCCGAGTTGCGCCCAGCTGATCGCTTCCCACAATTCGTCCATCGTCCCGACGCCGCCGGGGATGGTCAGAAAGCCGTCCGACAGGTCGGTGAACATCTTCTTGCGTTCGTGCATACCCGAAACGACGTGCAGTTTGGTGCAGCCGCGATGCGCGACCTCGGTCCCGACGAGCGCATCCGGGATCACCCCGATCACCTCGCCGCCCGCTTCGAGGGCGCTGTCGGCGACCGCACCCATCAGCCCGAGCCGGCCCCCGCCATAGACGACCCCGATTCCGCGGCTCGCCAGCGTCCGGCCGACGTGGCGCGCGGTTTCCATATAGATCGGGTCTTCGGGGGTTGCGGACCCACAATAGACGGCAATGCGTTTCATCATTCTTCCAACATCAATTGGGCGGTCGCCTTCGCGCTGCCGACGACACCTGGAATACCGGCGCCCGGATGCGTCCCGGCGCCGACGAAGTAAAGGTTCGAAATCATATCGTCGCGATTATGGGCGCGAAACCACGCGCTCTGCCATAGCACGGGTTCGAGGCTGAAGGCGCTGCCAAGATGCGCCGACAGATCGCGGCCGAAATCGGCGGGCGTATAGTGAAAGCGCGTGACAAGATTGGCGCGGAGTCCGGGCGCGACGCGGCGCTCGACCTCTTCGAGGATCGCGTCGGCAAAACGCGCGCCGAAATCGCCGTCCCAGTCGGCCTTCGCCTTGCCGAGATGCGCGACCGGGGCGAGTGCGTAGAAGGTCGAATGGCCGGGCGGCGCCATGCCGGGATCGGTGATGCTGGGATGATGGAGGTAGAGCGAGAAATCGTCGGGCACCCTCCCGCCATAGATGTCGTCGAGCAGCCCCTTGTAGCGCGGGCCGAAGAGGATGCTGTGGTGCGCGACGTCCGGATAGTCGCCCTTCGCGCCGAAATGGATGACGAAGAGCGATGGCGACCAGCGCTTGCGCGCCAGGCTTTTGGCGACCTTTGCCCCGCGCGAATGGTCGAGAAGATCTCTATAGCTGTGCATCAGGTCGCCGTTGCACGCGACCATATCGGCCGCACCCTGCCAGCCGCCGACGGTCACCACCCCGGTCGCGCGATCGCCCTGCGTCTCGATCCGCGCCACTGGATCGTCCAGCCGCAGCACCCCGCCCAGCCGCTCGAACAATCGCACCATCGCCGCGACCAGCGCGTTGGTGCCGGCGCGCGCGAACCACACGCCGCCGTCCTTTTCGATGGTGTGGATCAGCGCATAGATGCTGCTGGTCGTCATCGGATTACCGCCGACAAGCAGCGTGTGGAACGACAGCGCCTGCCGCAGCCGTTCGTCCTTCACATAAGAGGATACGATCGAATAGACGCTGCGCCATGCCTGATATTTCGCAAGCGCAGGCGCCGCGCGAAGCATCGCGGCGAAATCGAGGAAGGCGACCGAGCCGAGCTTCACATAGCCTTCTTCATAAACCCCGCGCGAATAATCGAGAAAACGCTCGTACCCCGCGACATCGGCGGGATCGAGCTTCGCGATTTCGGCGCGCAGCGCCGCCTCGTCGTTCGAATAGTCGAAGTTGGTGCCGTCGGGCCAGTTCAGCCGATAAAAGGGGGTGACGGGCACAAGATCGACGTCGGCCGCCATGTCCTGACCACTGAGCGCCCACAGTTCATTGAGGCAGGGCGGGTCGGTGATGACGGTCGGCCCCGCGTCGAACGTGAACCCTTCGCGCTTCCAATGATAGGCGCGCCCGCCGGGCTTGTCGCGCGCTTCGACGACCGTGGTCGCGATGCCCGCCGACTGGAGCCGGATCGCGAGCGCAAGCCCGCCGAACCCCGCACCGATAACGATGGCCCTTCGCGTCATAGCCAGTCGAAACTCCCGATCGCCCTGATCGCCCGCCCGATAGGCACCGGCGGGCGGCCCGACAAGAGACGCAGCCGGTCGGCACCGCTCGACGCGCCGGCGTAGAAGCGCGCGATGAGTGCCGGCGACAGGCGATAGAAGCGCTGGAAGATGCGATAGCGCTCGGCCGGTTCCGCCGCGCGGAACAGCATCGCGCCGAGCATGCGGTAAAAGCGCTGACGCCGCCACGCGGTCGCCGCATCGGCGCGCAGCCGCGCGCCCAGATCGGCGCGATCGACGAGCGCGGGAAGCGCCGCCGCGGCGCGCACCGCGTCGGGCAGCGAATAGCCGGTCGTGGCGTGAAAGCGACCCGCGCGCACGCCAGTACGCGCCACGGCGTCGTCCCGCGGCCAGATCGCGTCGAAATCGCCCGCCATGACGACGGGCAGCCATCCGGTTTCCTCGCGCGCGACTGCACTGACCGTCCACCCGCGCGCCGCCGCATAATCGGCGATCCGCGCGCGAACCGCGCCGACGTCAAGGTCGGCATCGTCGCCATAATAGGTGTCCTCGACGAAGACGGTCTCGGCATCGAAAGGCAGACAGTAGACAAAGCGATAACCGCCAATCTGATCGACCGTCGCATCCATCACCACGGGCTGAGTGAGGCCGTGTCCACCCGCCACGCGCAGAGCCTGCCCGACGAATTTCTGCCAGCCGCAATCGACCCCCGTGAGGTCGCCGATCCCGCGCGCGTCGATGACGTGGCGCGCGGCGAGCCGGTCGCCGCCCTCCAGCAGCACTGATTGCGGCGCGAGCCGCGTCGCCGCCTTAGCGATCAGCCGTTCGGGCGGCAGCAGCGCGGCGACCGCCTCCGCCAGCGTTTCGCTGTCGATGCTGTTGTAGGGCATGGCAATCGCCCGGCGATAGGCGGGAAAGGCAATGTCATAGCCGCTCCAGCGATGCGCGATCAGCGGCTCGATCAGCCAGCGGTCGCGCGCCGCGACGTCGCCGTCGAAAAAGGACCAGAGATGATTGCCGCCGACCGGCCCCGGCTCGATTAGCCGCACGTCGAGATCGGGGCGCCGCCGCGCCAGCGCGAGCGTTGCCAACCCGCCGGCGAGCCCGCCGCCGACGATGGCAATGTCGCAAGAGTCGGAATCGGCGCGGTTCATCCAGCAGCCCTAGCGAGGCTGGCGGCGAGCGGCTATCGCTTTCGCATGGCAGCGCTAGTTCCCGTCATCCGCTCCGCGACCCCTGACGATGCCAGGGCCATCGCCGCAATCTATGCGCACCACGTCGCGCACGGAACCGCCAGCTACGACACCGAACCGCGCAGCACGCTCGCCACCGCGGCGTTGATTTCGGAGCATCGCGCAAAGGGCTGGCCCTTTCTGGTCGCCGAGGCGGCCGACGGCGGGCCCCTGGGCTATGCCTATGCCAGCCAGTTCCGCCCGCGCGCCGCCTATGCCTGGGCGTGCGAGGACAGCATTTATGTGGCCCCGGCGCAGCAGGGACGCGGGGTCGGCCGAGCCTTGCTCGCCGCGCTGCTCGACGCCGCCGAAGTATCTGGCTTCCGCACGATGGTCGCGGTGATCGGCGGCGCCGAGCCTGCCTCGATCGCGCTCCACGCGGCGGCGGGTTTTGTCCATGCGGGGCGCCTCGCCGGCATGGGCTGGAAGCATGGGCGCTGGCTCGACACCGTCTATATGCAGCGCCCGCTCGGCGACGGCACCGCGAGCGCGCCCGCATGAGCGCCGCGCTCGCTATCGCGCTCTCGGCGCTTGCGATGACCTTGATCGTCGGCGGACGCTATCTGCTGAGCAGCGGAGGATTTGCACTCGCAACGCGGCTCAAGCATCCCGGTCTCTATCGCGGGCTCGAGACGCAGATGCGGCGAGAAATCGGCTGGAGCCTTGCCAGCGCAGCGATTTACGGCATTCCGGCGGGCATCGTCGCCTGGGGATGGCAGGCGCGAGGCTGGACGCGCATCTACACCGACGTCCACGCCTTTCCCCTCTGGTATCTGCCGGTCAGCCTCTTCGTCTATCTGCTGCTTCACGACACATGGTTCTATTGGACGCATCGCTGGATGCACCAGCCGCGACTGTTCCGCATCGCGCATGCCGTGCATCACCAGAGCCGGCCGCCGACCGCATGGGCGGCGATGAGCTTTCACCCGTGGGAAGCTATCACCGGCGCGATCGTCATTCCGGCGCTGGTCTTTGTCGTTCCTGCCCATGTCGCGGTGCTGGGTCTCGTGCTCGCGATCATGACGCTGATGGGGGTCGGCAATCATATGGGGTGGGAGATGTTCCCGCGCGCACTCGTTCATGGACCAGCAGGGCGCTGGCTGATAACCGCGACGCACCATGAGCAGCATCACGCTGCCTATCGGGGGAATTATGGTCTTTACTTCCGCTTCTGGGATAAGGCATGCGGCACCGATATCGGGCTGGGCAGCTTTGGCGGCGCTCGTGCCGCTGCCGGTCGCGGCGACCGCGCCGCCTCACGCTCCGATGACCGGCCCGACGGTTGAAGTCAGCATCACCGGCCTGCGCAACGTCAAGGGACAGATTCTTGTCTGCCTGACCGCCAACCCAAAGGCCTTTCCCGACTGCAGCAAGGACAAGGCGTCGGTGCAGATGGCGGTAAAGGCGGCCGACGCCGGCGATTTCAAAATTCGCGGGGTCGCCGCCGGAACCTATGCCATCGCGGTGGTCCATGACGAGAATGGCAACAACAAGATGGACATGGCGCTGTTCCTGCCAAAAGAAGGCTTCGGCTTTTCGCGCGACCCGGCGATCCGCATGGGGCCACCGAAGTTCAAATCGGCGAGCTTTGCCGTCACCGGCGACATGCGCCAGTCGATCAAGATGAAATATATGCTGTGACGATTGTGGGCGACGCGGCCGCCCGCTAAAGCAGCGCGCGTGACCGGCCTCCCCACCCGCATCGCTTCGATCGCCGACCGCTGGCCCAAAGGGCTCGCGCTGTTGCTCGGTCTGATTTCCGCAACCGGTTTTGCGCCGCTGAATCTCTGGCCGCTGACGCTGCTTGCGCTCGCGGGATGGATGCTGCTCGTCGCGCGGAGTCCGCGGGGCGCGCGTGCCTTCGGGATCGGCTGGGGCTTCGGGGTCGGCCATTTCGCGCTAGGGCTCAACTGGATTGCGACCGCCTTCACCTATCAGGCGGCGATGCCCGCATGGCTGGGGTGGATCGCGGTGGCACTGCTGTCGCTGTATCTTGCGATTTACCCAGCGCTGGCGGCTTGGGGGGCGTGGACCATCCAATGGTTCGCCGCCCCCGCCAAGCCTGCCCTGAGCGCCGGCAAGGCAGCCGAAGGGGCGGGGACGACGCTCTCCTTCATCTTCGCCTTCGCGGGGCTGTGGACGCTGGCCGAGTGGCTGCGGAGCTGGGTTTTCACAGGCTTTGCGTGGAATCCGCTGAGCGTCATCCTGGTGCCAGTTATCCCGCTTCTGTCGCCGGTGCGGTTTATCGGAACTTATGGCGTGTCGGCCATCGTCATTTTGCTGGCCGGCTTTCTATTACTCCAAGCAGTTCAGTGGTTGCCGCGCTGGTGGCGAGCCCTGATGCCGTCCTTTCGCGACGGCACCTTCCCGTCGGTCATATTGGGCGGGGCAATTTTCGCCCTGTTTGCGCTCACGATACCGTTAACGCACATGGCGCAGCTAGACGACTTGGGAAGAGCGCCAGCCAAAGCGGGGCAAGCAATTCCCATCACCGTCGTCCAGCCCAATGTCGGACAGCAGGACAAGTGGGAAGGCGACAAGGCCGACGCCAATTTCGCCAAGCTCGCGCGGCTGACGACGCCCCGGTCGGACGCGCCGCGGCTGATCCTTTGGCCCGAAGCGGCGATCCCCGACTATCTCGAGACCGGTTATCCCGCGGTCTATTACGACCGCTCGCCCGCCGAGGCGCGTGGGCGGCTGACCGCGCTGATGAACCCCGGCGACTTGATGCTGCTCGGCGCGCTCAAGCTGGAGTTCGACCGCACGGGGCAGGCCGTGGGCGCGCGCAACGCGGTGATGACGGTCCATGCCGATGGGACGCTCGGCCCGCGGTATGACAAGGCGCATCTGGTGCCCTATGGCGAATATCTGCCGATGCGGCCGCTGCTTTCGGCGATCGGCCTGTCGCGCCTCGCCCCTGGCGATCTCGATTTCTGGCCCGGTCCCGGACCTCACACGCTCGACCTGGGCGCCTTCGGCAAGGCGGGGCTGCAAATCTGTTACGAAATCATCTTCTCGGGCGAGGTCGTCGACCGCGCCCACCGCCCCGATTACATCTTCAATCCGTCGAACGATGCCTGGTTCGGTGCCTGGGGTCCGCCGCAGCATCTGGCGCAGGCGCGGCTGCGCGCGATCGAGGAAGGGCTGCCGGTGATCCGCGCAACGCCGACGGGGATCAGCGCGGTGATCGACGCCGACGGCCGGATCGTCGAAGCGCTGCCGATGCACGCCGCCGGCCGCATCGATGCCTTCATTCCAAAGGCGCAAGCGCCAACCCTGTTCGCGCGTTATGGCAACATGCTGCCCGTCGGCTTTGCCCTGCTGCTGCTCGCACTCGCCATTGCCTTTCGGCGGCGCGGGCGCTAACAGCGGGGCGACATAAAGTTTCCTTTATATTCGATTCCAAAAGGCTCCCCATGCGCAACAGCTTCCTCTTCACCTCCGAAAGCGTGTCCGAAGGACATCCCGACAAGGTGGCCGATCAGATCAGCGATTCGATCGTCGACCTGTTCCTGGCGAAGGACCCCGAAGCGCGTGTTGCGTGCGAAACGCTGACGACGACGCAGCTCGTCGTGCTGGCGGGTGAAATCCGCTGCAAGGGCGTGTTCGAAGATGGTGAGTGGGCACCGGGCGCGCTCGACGAGATTGAAGCCACCGTCCGCAACACGGTCAAGGACATCGGCTACGAACAGGCCGGCTTCCACTGGAACCAGTTCCGCTTCGAGAATAATCTGCACGGCCAGTCGGCGCATATCGCGCAGGGCGTTGACGAAAGCGCCGACAAGGATGAAGGTGCGGGCGACCAGGGGATCATGTTCGGCTATGCGTCCGACGAAACCCCCGACCTGATGCCCGCGACGCTCGACTATGCACACAAGATTCTCGAACGCATGGCGGCCGACCGCAAGGCGGGCATCGCCCCCTTCCTCGAACCCGATGCGAAGAGCCAGGTCACGCTGCGCTATGCCAACGAACGCCCGGTCGAGGCGACCGCGATCGTCGTTTCGACGCAGCATGCGCCGGGCTATTTCTTCCACGGCGGCGAAGGCGACGAGGCGAAATATCAGGAACTGCGCAAATATGTGCTCGGCGTGATCGCCGACGTGCTGCCGGCCGAATTGCTGACCGCGAACACCGTCTATCACATCAACCCGACGGGACGTTTCGAGATTGGCGGGCCAGACGGCGACGCCGGCCTGACCGGCCGCAAGATCATCGTCGACACCTATGGCGGCGCAAGCCCGCACGGTGGCGGCGCGTTCAGCGGCAAGGACCCGACCAAAGTCGACCGCTCGGCGGCCTATGTCACGCGCTACCTCGCCAAGAATATCGTCGCCGCGGGCCTTGCCCGCCGCTGCACGATCCAGCTTAGCTACGCGATCGGCGTCGCCGAGCCACTGTCGGTCTATGTCGATCTGCACGGCACGGCGGCGGAAGGCGTGACCGAGGCGGCGCTCGAGCAGCTGCTGCCGCAGCTCGTCCGCCTGACGCCGAAGGGCATCCGCACCCACCTCGGCCTCAACAAGCCGATCTATCGCCAGACCGCCGCCTATGGCCATTTCGGTCGCCAGGCGTCGGGCGATGCCTTCCCGTGGGAACGCACCGACCTCACCGACAAGCTGAAAGCTGCGTTCGCTGGCTGATGCCGCCGCGGCGCTTGCCGCCTCGGCCCGAGGCGGCTAACGCGCGCGGCATGACGGCTTATAAATCCGGCGATCCGACAACGCTCAACCGCCTTTACGGGCGCGCGAAGGGCAAAGCCCTGCGCGCGGGGCAACAGGATCTGATCGACACGCTGCTGCCGCAGATCGCGGTTCCGGCCGAAGGGCCGGTCACCGCGTCATTGCTGTTCGGCGACGCCGAAGGAGCCGGGCGTCCGCTGCACTTCGAGATCGGTTTCGGCGGCGGCGAACATATGGCGGGGCGCGCCGACATGTTGCCTGACCACGGCTTCATCGGCGCCGAGCCCTTCCTCAACGGCGTCGCGCAGGCGCTGGTGCATGTGTCGGGCGACCATGGCCGGAGCCTGCCGCTCGCCAATGTCCGTATCCACCATGGCGACGCGCTCGAGGTGCTGCGCCGCATCCCCGACGGGGCGCTGAGCTTCGCCTATTTGCTCCACCCCGACCCGTGGCCCAAGGCGCGCCATGCCAAACGGCGGATGATGAACGACGGCCCGCTCGACCTGATCGCCGCCAAGCTGAAACCCGGCGGCGAATTTCGCTTCGGCACCGACCATCCGGTCTACCTTGCCCACGCGCTGATGGTGATGCGGCGCCACCGCCACCAGTTCGAATGGCTGGCGCAAAGCGCACAGGATTTTCTGGTGCGCCCCGGCGGCTGGCCCGAAACCCGCTACGAAGCCAAGGCGCGCGCGCAGGGGCACGAGGTCTGGTATTTTCGCTATCGGCGCATCTAGATCGTCCGGTCGATTGCCCGCGGCCCTTACATCAACGCGCGATATAGTCCGAAGCAGCTCGTCGCGGTCAGGACGATGCCGACGAGTACGAGCATCAGCTTGGGGGCGATGCGCTTGGCCATGAAGGCGCCGATCGGGGCGGCGCAGACGCCGCCGATCAGCAGCCCGAGCGTCGCGCCTGCGACATCGTCGAGGCCGAGGTGCCAGATGAAGGTTGCCGACACCGCGAGCGTCAGGAAAAATTCGACGCTGTTGACCGTGCCGATCACCTTGCGCGGTTCGGCGCCCTGGACGAGCAGGTTGGAGGTCACGACAGGCCCCCAGCCGCCCCCGCCCGCCGCATCGAGGAAGCCGCCGACGAGGCCGAGCGGCGCAATCACCGTCGGCTTGCGAATTTTCGGCGGATAGAGCAGCCCGCGGATCAGCAGCCACACGCCGACGGCGACGAGATAGGCGAGGACGATCGGCTTGACGATCGCACCGTCGATCGAGGTCAGCAGATAGGCGCCGGACACCCCGCCGATCAGGCCCGGGATGAGCAGGCGGAAGAAGAGGCCCCATTCGATATTGCGGTGGAACAGATGGCTGATCCCCGACACTGCGGTCGTGAATACCTCGACGACATGGATGCGCGCCGATGCAGTGGCAGGCGGCACGCCCATCACGGCGACGAGCAAGGTATTGCAGATCACCCCGAACGCCATGCCGAGCGCGCCGTCGACGAGCTGCGCGGCGAAGCCGATCAGGATGAAGGGCAACAGCGCCGCGAAATCGAAGGTCGACAGATCGAGCATGATTCTTCCCAACTTTTTTAGTTGAGAACTAGCTGCCGCGATTTGCACGGCTTGACCAGCATAAATTTTCTGCGCGCAGCGAAGGATATTATTTGTGCGTCCAGCGGCCGATCAGGCGCCTATCTGGTCGGGCAGATATTCGCGGACATAGTCGATGAAGGCGCGCAGCTTGGGCATCACTTGCTTGCGGCTGGGGTAATAGAGGAACAGCCCGCTGGTCGCGTCGGCATAGTCGGTGAGCACCAGTTCGAGCTCGCCCGTTTCGACCATCTTCTTCGCCATCGGCTCGGCCATCATCCCGATCGCGACGCCGGTACGCATCGCGACCAGCGCGGCGATCCAGTCGTTGACGATCACCGGCCCGGTCACCCCGACCTCGAATTCGCGGTTCCCCTGCGCAAAGGTCCACGGCATCAGCGCCCCCGTCGCCAAGCGGAAGCGGATGCAGCGATGATCTTTCAGATCTTCGGGCCTTTCGGGACGCCCGAAGCGGTCGAGATAGGCAGGCGAAGCGGCCGCGACGAAGCGAAACGGGCCGGTGAGGCGAATAGCGATCACATCGGCATCGAGCGATTCACCCATCCGGACGCCGGCGTCGAAGCCCCCGGCGCTCAGGTCGGCGAGCGCGTCGTCGGCATAGATTTCCAGCTCGATCTCGGGATAGGCGTCGACGAAACCCGCGATGATCGGCTCGAACATCGGCTGCACCGCGCCGCGCATCAGGTTGATGCGCAGCCGCCCCGCCGGACGGTTGCCCAGGTTGCGCGCCGCTTCATAGGCGTCGGCCAGCCCGGCAAAGGCAGGCGCGGCGCGTTCGAGGAACATTTCGCCCGCCTGCGTCAGCCCGACGCTACGCGTCGTCCGCATGAACAAAGGCGCGCCGACGCGCGCTTCCAGCGTCTTGATCGTCTGGCTGATCGCCGAGGGAGATACGCCCAGATCAGCTGCCGCGGCGGAAAAGCTCCGCCTTTCCGCGACACGCAGGAAAGCTTCGATCCCGTCGAGCGCCCCATGGGGGATTGTTAAATCCTGCTTCAAGGCACTTGCAGATTATAGAGGATTATCTAAGTGCGCAAGCGCGCCTAAAAAGGTTGCACAACGAAACGAAAGGAAACCTCTCCCATGACCAATCAGCTCTCCTCTTTTCGCCGCTTTCCCACCGCTTTCGCGATCGTCGCCGGTTCGGCGCTCGCCTTCGGCGGCCTGATCGCTTCGACGTCGCCGGCCTATGCGCAGGGCAGCGCCGATTATCGCTGCACCGGCCTTGCCGACCAGGCGAACACCGCCGCCGACAGCGCCCAGGGTGGCAAGCAGGCCAGCGCGAAGCGCTTCGTCGCCACCGGCAAGAAGCTGTGCGAAGCGGGCAACGAACGCGCCGCCGCCAAGCAGTTCCGCGCCGCGCTCAAGGTTGCTGGCGTCGATGAAGCGACCGACAGCCAGGTTGCATCGCGCTGATCGAATAAGCCACGACACCATCTCCGGTCCGTCCTCTCTCCCTCTCCCCGGACGGACGCACAACTGGGGCGGCACCGAAACGGGCCGCCCCATTTTGTTTCAGCGATCGGCAAGCCCGATCCGGTCGCGCAGATACCATAAGGGCAGATGCGGCCGCGCAAGCGCCTTGTTGATCGCATAGGGCCACCAGCCGGGACCGAGCGGGACGTAGAGGCGCGTGCCGACCCCGCGCGTCCGCGCGGCGACGAGGGTGCGGCGCCCGGGCAGCCCGCGCAATTGTTCAAGCTCGCACGGGGTTCCCGCCGCAAGCAACCGGTCGAGCGCGGCAGCAGCCAGCGCAGGCTTGTGCGTCGCCACCGCTACGGGTGCCGCGCGCCCGGCGAGAGCGTCGATCAGCGTCCGATAGGCGGCATCGCCATCCGCCGCATCGCAAAGCGGATCGGCCCATTCGCCCTTCACCACCCGGATACGCGCCGATGTCCCGGACAGGCGCGCGGCATCTGCAGCGCTGCGCCGCCAGCGCGCGGGCAAGGCGATGCCGCTGTCCGGAAAGTCGGGCAGCAGGGCGGCAAGCGCATCCAATGTCGCGTCGGCATCGGCGGGGGCATGGGCATCAAGCAGCACCGGCAGCCCCGCGGCCGCGCCCACCTCGGCAATCCGGCGCAGCCGCTGCGGACAAAAGCCCAGCGGCGGCGCCTTGACCGACAAATAGCTTCCCGGCGGCAGCGGAGTGGCGGCGATCCGGCCGTAAGCAGCCACGATGGCGTCGGCGTCATCGGCATCGCCCTGAAAATAGCCGATCGTCACCGCGATACCGCCGCGCGACAGCCGCCGGGCGACCCGTGAGCCCGCCGCGGCGTCGGGAACCGGAAGCCAGCTGCCCGCCTGCTGCGGCAGTGCATAGCGCCGCGCGCGCAGCCAGCGCCAGAGCGGCCTATCCTTCATGTGCTGCGCCGGACCAGGCGTTGCCACACCCAATGGGCGCCGTCGGCGGCGAGCGCCAGCGCCCCCGACACGCTTGCCGGATAGGTGCGCACGCGCACGCACGCGCGCTGTTCCTGCGTCCAGAAGCGGGTGATCCAGCCCTCGGCCTCGCCGAGCAGTTCGTAGCTGCGCAGGCCCTCGCCCGCCGCCCAGCGCAGCGTGTGGAGCATCAGCAGCGTCCCCGGCGAGCATTTGCCGAAGCGGTCGTCGTGGCCAATCTTGAACAGCCAGTATCGATCGTCGCTGACCAGCGCCAATTGCATCGCCACCGCTTCGCCGCCGATCCGCATGAAGGACAGCCGGAACCGGCCCTCGGCGGCGGCATCGCGAAAAAAGCGGCGGAAGAAGGTCTCGCGGCGGCGGTCGACCGCGATCGCGCTTCCCGCCTCCAGCTTCCAGCTCTTCGCCTCGACCCCGATCGCTTCGTCGAACAGCGCGTCGAAATCCTGCAGGCCCGGCGCCAGCGTCTCGAACGTGACCGGCCCCAGCGCCTCGGCGCGCCGGGCCGCGCGCCGGAAATCGGACCGGCGGCCCGAATTGAAGTGGCTTTCGGGATCGCGCCAGCTTTCGTCGAGCACGATCAGCGGGCAGGGCATCGCCGGGCGCACCGACAGCAGGCCGCGCCCGTGCATCGCGCGGCGCAGCGCCGGCAGCAGCGGCGAGTCGGCGGAAATCCGGTCGAAGGAGAGCGGCTGGTGCAACCGCGCGAGCGCGCCCGCGATCGGGGCGGCATCATCGGGCCGCGCCGCAAGCAGATCGCCCGGCTCGAACAGTTGGCGCGATCCCGCGATGCGCCAGCGGCCGATCGCGCCCGCGTCGCGGCACAGCGGCAGGAGCGCCGAAATCGTGCGGCCGGCGCGCAGTCCGAGCAGCTTGCGGCGCTGCCCTTCGATCAACGGGGTCAGCGCGGCGGCGAAGGCGTGACTCTGGGTTGGCCAGCGGCCATGGGGTTCGAGCGCGCGCCATTCTTCGGCCAGCCAGGCGCTGCCGTCCCAGCGCGCAAGATCGATCGCGCGCGCCGAATGCGGCGGCGCCATTTGCGCGTGTCGGTCGGCGCGCTTGAAGAGATGCGCATGCAGCAAATTCTGCCCCTCTCGCCTGCGCGAATAGCGCGGAAAGGCTAATAAATGTCTGCGCGGCGCGGATCATCGCTTGACGCCGCGCGGGGCTTGCGGGAGGCAGGCGCGATCGATGCGACGGGAGGCGGCGATGACGGGCGACAAGACATCGGTGTTCGCGGACGACTGGTCGGGCGAGATGGGGCAGCGCTGGTTGCGCAATGTCGACCATTTCGAAGCGATGCTGGAACCGATCGGCACCGCGCTGCTCGATCGCGCAGCGATCGCGGCGGGCGAGCGCATCGTCGATCTGGGGTGCGGGGGCGGCGCGACGAGCCGCGCGATCGCGGCGCGCGTCGGACCGCGGGGAGCAGTGCTCGGGCTCGACATCTCGCCCGACCTGATCGTCGCGGCGCGCGCGCGGGCCGGCGCCGATTTTCCCGCGCTGCGCTTTTTCTGCGGCGATGCGGCGAGCGCGGTGCTGCCGGCAGCACCTTATGACCGGCTCGTCTCGCGTTTCGGCAGCATGTTTTTCACCGATCCCGTCGCCGCCTTTCGCCACTTGCGGACGCAGCTCGTGCCCGGCGCGCGCTTCGACCTCGCGGTCTGGGGACCGCCACGCGACAATGTCTGGATGATGGCGGTGATGGGGGTGATCCGCGCGCACGTCGACGTACCGCCCGCGACGCCGCGCGCTCCGGGGCCCTTCGCCTTCGAGGATATCGACTATCTGCGCGGCCTGCTCGCCGATGCCGGCTTTGCCCAGGTCGACATCGACGACTGGCGCGGCGATCAGGCGATCGGCGGGCCGGGGCGCACCCCTGCGGAGGCCGCCGACTTTGCGCTCGGATCGATGTCCGCTGCGCGCGTGCTGAGCGAGGCGGGCGCCGATGTGATGGCAGCGGCGCGCGCCGATCTGGAGCGCGTCTATGGCGAGCATCATGATCCCGAAGCGGGGGTTCGCCTCGGCGCGCGCGCCTGGCTGGTGACCGCCGCCTGAGCCTTAGCGCCGCGCGATCAGCGCCAGCCCGTCGGCGAGTGCGGCGCGCGATATTTCGCCGCTGTGACGGCGGACAATCCGGCCCTTGGCATCGACGAACAGGGTCGTCGGCAGCACTAGCCCGCCCGCGGCATCGCCCGTCCGCCCGCTATGGTCGAGATAGACGTGCGTGCCCGTCACCTTGCGCTCGGCCAGATAGGCGGCGACGGTCGCGCTGTCCTGCCCCTGATTGACCAGCAGGATGGGCACGCGCGATGTCGCCGCAACCTCGGCGAGCATCGGCAGTTCGCGCTGGCACGGCGGGCACCATGTCGCCCACAGGTTGATGACCATCGGCTTCCCGCGCAGCGTATCGAGCGCGATCGCGCCCCCCTCCATGTCGGTGAGCATCAGCCCCCGCGCGAGCGGGCGCGGCGCGGGTTCGAGCGCCGGCGCCGCGACCGCATGAACCGCCGCCAGCCCGGCGAGCACGCCAAGCAACAGCGCTGTCGAGCGCGAGCGGCGGAGCCAGACGGCCACCGCCATCCCCGCCGCAGCGATCCCGGCCCAGGGCAGGAAACCACCCTGCCAGACCGCAAGGATCGACCAGGGTTCGGGTGCATAGGCATCGGCGTGGCGCACCACATAGGCGGCGCGCGCCACGAGCAGCCCCACGATGACGGCGATCCAGCTCGCTGTCGCCGCGCGCATATCGCCGCGCGCCGCGATCAGGCTGCCGCCCGCCAGAAACAGCCAGACCAGCGCGACCGCGAGCAGGCGGTCGGCGGCAAGCGCGAGCGGCCCGAGCGAAATCGTCATCGGCGTGGCCGCCGGGCTGCGCGATATGGTCGCGGCGATTTGGTCACATCCAAGTCAATTTCCTTTTGGCTCCCGAAGCGCCCCCTCCGCGCAATCTGATCGGCGAAACGGCGGCGAAAGAAAAGGGACGGCCGCCGGACAGTCGTTCGTTACATGTCGCCCCCGGGCCAATCGCCGATGCGGAGCGTAGCGACCGTGCCGCCCGACGGTGCGCGATCGAGCGCTACATCGCCCCCATAGTCGCGCGCCACATCGCGCGCGATGGCAAGGCCAAGGCCCGATCCGGCGCCGGGGCCGGCGCCGCGCGCGCCGATGCCGAACATAGCATCGCGCTGATCGGGCGGAACGCCCGGCCCGTCGTCGGTAATGGCAATGCGGCGCGCGGCGCCGGCGAAACGATAGTCGATCGTGATGCCCGATCGCGCCCATTTTCCGGCATTGTCGAGCAGGTTCGACAATATCTCGCTCAGATCCTCGGCATCCATGGGAAGCGAAGGGGCAGCGGGATCGAGCGCCGCGGCGGTCGCCGCGAAGCGCTTGCCCGGATGGCAGCGTTCCATCGCGGCGATCAGCGGCGGCAGGATCGCGGCGAGCCGCACGCCGCCGACCACCCCCGCATGCGACCCGCCCGACCGGACGCGCGACAGATGATAGTCGATCTGGCGCTGCATTGTCTCGCTTTCGGACAGGAAGACGTCGGCCGCAGCGCTTTCGGTGCCGCGCTGTTGAAGCCGTTCGGCCTCGTCGGTGACGACGGCGAGCGGGGTGCGCAGCGAGTGCGCCAGCGCGCCCGCGGCGACACGCCCGCGTTCCACGATCTCGGCGTTGCGCGCCAGATAGCTGTTCAACGGATCGACGAGCTGGCGGATTTCGTCGGGAAACAACCCCTCGATGTGATCGGCCTGCCCGCGGCGCAGCGCCGCGATCCGCGCGGCCAGCCGGTTGAACGGCCGGAAGCCGAGCGTGATGATCGCAAGGCCGCTTGCCAGAAGCGCGAGCGCGAGCAGGCTGAGCCACAGACTGAGCTCGCGGGTGAAGCTCGCGATTACGGCGCGCAGCAGGCGCTCGTCGGTGGCGATGACGAAACGCAGCGGGGCGCCGCCCGGCACGGCGCGCTCGAAGCCATAGGTGATCGTGGGCCCCGTTGGGCCGTTTTCGACGCGGTGCAGGATGTCCGGGCTGTGCGCGACATCCTCGTCGAGCGCGCCGCGCGTCATAGAGGGCGACTTCAGCGAGCGATAGCCGGGGCGCCCGATCTGCCAGTAAAATCCGGACAGCGGCACCGCATAGCGCGGATCGGACAGCGGCCGCGACAGGCGGGGGTTGCCCGCCGCATCGAGCACGGTCAGCTCGGCGAGCTCGCGGACATGAACCTCCAGCTCTTCATGATATTGCTGTTCGACATGGCTGCTGAACAGCCGCACCGACGAAAACCACAACGCGCCGATGCCCAGCGCCACCCAGATCAGGATGGCGGCCAGAAAGCGCGCGCGCAGGCTGGAAAAGAGTCGGGTCACAATTCGAGCCGATATCCCAGGCCGCGCACGGTGCGAATAGCGTCGCGTCCGATCTTGCGGCGCAGCCGGCTGATATGCGCCTCCACCGCGTTGCGGTCGCGCTCGGCTTCGAGTGCGTAAAGCTGATCGAGGATGTCGGCTTGCGACAAGATATGTTCGGGACGCCGCATGAAGAGGTGCAGCAGCGCGAACTCCTTGCGACTGAGCGTCAGCGCTTCGCCGTGCAGCGTCGCGGTGGACGCGACG
>Ga0187809_10000498_pt1 | contig 20734 bp, 19 predicted proteins | sample NC_wetland_sal_i_8_FD_132415 | JGI IMG/M metagenome (GOLD analysis project Ga0187809, IMG submission 132415) | Wetland sediment microbial communities from Neuse River Estuary, North Carolina, USA - ASW_4 | ecosystem: Environmental > Aquatic > Freshwater > Wetlands > Sediment | place: USA: North...
CCCGGCCAGGGCGTCCAGGAATTGCTTGCGGGCATCGACGATCTTCAGCGACACCCCGGTGGCGGCAACGAAATCTCGTTCGACCTGCTCGGCCTCGCCGGCCCGGAGCAGGCCGTGGTCGACGAAGACGCAGGCCAGTTGCTCGCCGATCGCCCGCTGCACCAAGGCAGCCGCCACAGCCGAGTCGACACCCCCGGACAGGCCGCAGATCACTCGCCGGTCCCCGACCTGGTGCCGGATCAGGCTCACCTGCTCATCGATGATGTTGGCGTCGGTCCAGGTCGGCGCGAGCCCGGCAACCTGGAACAGGAAGTTCTCCAGCACCTGCTGGCCGTGCTCGGTGTGCATCACCTCGGGGTGGAACTGCACCCCGGCCAGCCGCCGGCCCAGGTCTTCGAACGCGGCCACCGGCGCCCCGTCGGAGGAGCCGGTGACGACGAAGCCCTCCGGCGCCCGGGTCACCTCGTCGCCGTGGGACATCCAGACCTGTCGGGTGTCCGGATGCTCACCGAACAACGCCCCGGGATGCGAGACCCGCAGCAGCGTCCGGCCGAACTCCGAACCGCCGGTGCGCGCGACCTCGCCCCCGAGCGCGCGGGTCATGGCCTGGAAGCCGTAGCAGATCCCGAACACCGGCACACCGGCCGAGAACAGTTCCGGGTCGGTCGCCGGCGCACCCTCGGCGTAGACCGAGGCCGGGCCACCGGACAGGATGATCGCCTTCGGCCCTTTGGCCAGCATCTCGGCCAGCGGCATCGAGGACGGCACGATCTCCGAGTAGACCCGGGCCTCGCGAACCCGGCGGGCGATCAGCTGCGCGTACTGGGCCCCGTAGTCGACGACGAGGACGGTGTCGGTCTGCACCGCTCCATTCTCGCAGAGCCCCCCGGCCCGCAGCGCCGCCGAGTCACGGGGCGGCCGGTAAAGCCGGCCACGCTCACCACGGGTACCGGACGCCCGTCCACTCCTGGCTCAGCTCCCACAACTGGGCGGCCAGCTCGTCGTCGGTGGCCAGCGGGCTGAGCGCGGCCGGCGCCGGGGCCCCGCGGAACTCACCTGGCCAGCGGGGACCGGTGTAGGAGCCGGGCTCGGCCGCAGTGGCCGCATACAACGTCGGCTGGGCCCCGGCCGGCGCCGACTGGAACAGCAACGGCCCGAGCAGCCGGCCGGGCCAGCGCAGCAGCGGGTTGGCACCGAGGCCCTCGCGGCTCAGGAACAGATTGGTCGAGGTGATGCCGGGATGAGCCATGGTCGAGGTCAACCGGCCGCCGGCCCGCTGCTGCAACTGCCGGCCGAACAGCAGGTTGGCCAGCTTGCTGTTGCTGTAGGCATGTTGGGCGCGATACCCGGACTCGGGATTGCCGAACAGCACGTCCCGGCCGCCACCGGAGTGGGCCAGCGAGGCGACGCTCACCACCCGGGCGTCCCCGGCCGCCAGCAACTGCGGCAGCAGCCGGCCGGTGAGGGCGAAGTGGCCGAGGTGGTTCACGCCGAACTGGAGCTCGAAGCCGTCCTCGGTCTGCCGGTACTGCCGGGGCGCCATCACTCCGGCGTTGTTGACCAGCAGGTGCAGGGGTTCCGCGATCGACTCGGCGCAGCGGGCGACCGAGCTCAGCGAGGCCAGGTTGAGCGTGACCAGCTCGAGCGATGCCGCCGGCAATTCGCGCCGTAACCCGGTCAGCGCCGCCTGCCCTCTCGATCCGTCCCGGCAGGCCAGCACGACGTGGGCACCGGCGCGGGCCAGTTCTCGGGCCGTGGCCAGTCCGATCCCGGAATTGGCGCCGGTCACCAGCGCGCGCCGGCCGGTCAGCTCAGGCATAGCAATCATCGGCCCAGGCTACGGCGCCACGGCCGCTAGGCCAGGATGGCTGTGTGAACAACTCCGGCGTACGAACCATGCTCTGGCACAACGGGGCGCTGGAACGGGAGGACTTCCCGTTCCACGAGATCTCCGACTACATCGGCCAGGAGGGCTACCTGGTCTGGGCCGATCTGAGCGACCCCGACGCCGGACAGCTGCAAGCTCTGGGCGAGGAACTCTCGCTGGACCCGCTGGCCATCGAGGACGCGGTGGCCCACAACGAGCGACCAAAAGTCACCCGGTACCAGAGCCACACGTTCATGACGGCCTATTCGCTCAGCCTCGACGGCCAGACCGGGGAGCTGACCGACCTGCGGGTATCGGCGTTCGTCCTGGACCGAGCCTTCGTGACCGTGCACCCGCAGGAATGGTCGGACACCGATCTGGTGGTGCAGCGCTGGTCGGACAACTCAGACCTCATCAAGTACGGCACCCGGGCCCTGGCCTGGGGGCTGCTCGACGTCCTGGTCGACACCCACTTCGACGTGGTGCAGGATCTCGACGATGCGATCGAGGGGCTGGAAGACCTGCTCTTCGACCAGTCGCCCCGTTCCCATCAGGTGCAGCGACGTACCTTCACCCTGCGCAAATCGCTGGTGCACGCGCGGCGAGCGGTGCTGCCGATGCGCGAGGTCGTGAACACCCTGATGCGGCGCGACCTCGAACTAGACGCCCATCTGCGCCCGTACTTCGAGGACCTCTACGACCACGTGCTGCGGGCCGCCGAGTGGACCGAATCGCTGCGCGACATGGTCACTTCGGTGTTCGAGACCAACCTGTCGCTGCAAGATGCGCGGCTGAACAGCATCATGAAGAAGCTGACCGCCTATACCGCGTTGATCGCGATCCCCACCGCGGTCACCGGCTTCTACGGGCAGAACGTTCCGTATCCCGGCTTCGGCCACCACACCGGCTACCTGACCAGCCTGGCCCTGATCGTGGTGCTGGTGGCGGCGCTGGTCGTGGTGTTCAAGCGCAAGGACTGGCTCTGAGGCGGGTTAACGCAGCGGCTGCGAGCTGATCTGGGTGAACTGCATGGCATTGAGCGCGACCAGAACCCCGCCCTGCGGGGCGCCACAGTTGTTGGTCGGAATCTTGGGCACGAACACGGTTCCGTCGGACTCCACCAGCGCGAAGTAGGGCATCCGGATGACCAGCATCGGGCAGACGACGTCCTGCCGGGGCTGGGACGGCTCGCGCAGCGCGGTCAGCAGCCGGTCGGCGCTGCTGGTCGAACGCTCGGCCACCAGCGTGGTCGGGCGGCCGCTGGTCGAGAGAATCTTGCACCGCAGCACGAAGGCCAGGTCGAGCTGGTCCGGCACGGCCTGGCGATTCGGCGCGTTCAGCGGGGTGATGTCCAGCGTCGTCGGGCAGGTGGCGGCGGCTCGGGTCGCCAGCGCGCTGCTCGGCGGTGGCGAGCTGGCGGTACTGCCGATGCTGGGCCCGCTGTGCGTACCGCCGTCGGTCGGGCTGCTGGTCGCGGCGCTCGGATTGCCGCCGCCGGCCTGGGTCTGGGCGGTCGAGGCGCAGCCGGCCACCGCCAGCGCTACCAGACCCGCACTGAGCAGGATCGCCGGGCGGAATCGCATGGTCTCTCATCCCCTCTGCTGACTGCCTCTCCCTCTCCGATGCCGTCAGCGGATGGATACGTTGCACCCGGTGCCACATTTGGTATCGAACCGGGCCGGCTCAGGCCGCGGCGCCGCCGACCTCCGGCCAGCGCACGTCGAGCCCGCGCTGCCGCAGCTCGGCCTCGACCCGGTAGATCTCGGCCAGCGGCGGCTGAGACCGGCCCAGCGCCTGCGGCGGCCGGACGTCGAGCTGGCGACAGGCGGTCGACAGGACCTCCACGTAGGCCGCCCGCACCGCGCCCATCTTCATGCCCTTGCCGACGTTGCCCGGTCCGTTCTCCCGCAGCTCCAGCTGGTAGCGCAACCGCCGCAGATCGCGCGCCACCCGCTCGATCGGCGGCGCCGGCGGTCCGGCCGGAGCCCGCTGGGCCTGGATCTTGTCCCACTCACGGCAGACCAATGCGCTCGCCCCGCGGAGCAGGAGTGGGAAGGCGAGCATCAACAGCACGACAAGTGCGAGCTGCACCCTTCCAGTGTGCGCTCGCGGTGATACCGGCTCAAGCGCACCTGCGAGACCGAGACGGAGCCGACACCGACGGCGGCGGCGGGTGCCGGCGAACCGCCGGCTGGACGCGACGAACTGCCTACCCGGTACGGGATGCCAGCGACCTGCCGACGGTCACCGCGCGGTGACGAGGAGCTCGGCCTTCTGGAATTCCTTGAGCGTGGAGTAACCGCACTTGCCCATGACCCGCCGGACCGCGCCGAACAGGTTGCGCTCGCCGCTCGGGTCTGCGGTCGGGCCGAGCAGCACCTCTTCCAGCGACGGCGGCTCGTTCTCGTATTCCAGTTCGACCAGTGCCGATCGGGGAATACTCGGATGCGAGGCGGTCGGGTCCCAGTACCGGCCCCCGCCCGGCGCCTCGGCCGCGACGGCCAGCGGCTCGCCGAGCATGACCGCATCCGCCCCGCACACCAGCGCCTTGGCGATGTCTCCGCCGGTGGTCAGGTCACCGTAGGCGATCAGGTGTACGTAACGTCCGCCGGTCTCGTCCAGATAAGCCCGTCGGGCGGCGGCGGCATCGGCGATCGCGGTCGCCATCGGCACGTCGATGCCGAGCGCGGTGTGCGTGGTCGATCCGCTGTGCGCTCCGTACCCGACGATCACTCCGGCCGCGCCGGTGCGCATCAGGTGCAGCGCGGTCTGGTAGTTCGTCACGCCCCCGACCAGCACCGGGATGTCGAGGTCGGCGATGAACGTCTTGAGGTTGAGCGCGTCGGCGTCCTTGCTGCCCACGTGCTCGGCCGAGATGATCGTGCCCTGGATGACCAGCAGATCGACCAGCCGGAGCACGGCCGGCGCCAGCGCGGTGGTGTGCTGCGGCGAGAGCCGAACCGCGACCCGAGCCCCGGCCTCACGCAGCGCGCTGATCCGGCGGGTGAGCAGCTCGCTGGACACCGGTTGGGAGTACAGCTGCTGCAGCTGGGCGGTGCTGCAGCCGCCGGGGTCGGTGATGGTGGCCAGGGCCTCGGCCGGGTCCTCGTAGCGGGCCCACAGTCCCTCGCCGTTGAGCACGGCCAGTCCGCCCAGCCGCTCGATCTCCAAGGCGGTCGTGGGCGAGACCACGGCATCCGAGGGGGCAGCCACCAGCGGCAGGTCGAACGTGTGCGCGTCGATCTGCCAGCTGGTCGACACCACCGAGGCGCCGCGGGTGCGCCGGGTCGGCACCAGGGCGACATCATCGAGGTGATATCCGCGCCGCGCTTCGCGGCCGAGTCCGATCTCCACGGTTTCTGGCATACCCAGGAGTCTGCCAAACCAGCGGTCAGCCCGGTTGCTTCGGTGGACGGCGCGCACAATGACGGGCATGCGTGCCCGATTGCATCACGTCGTCCTGGACTGCCCCGACGCCGGCGAGCTGGCCGACTTCTATTCGGCCCTGCTGGGTCTTCCGGTCACCTACCGCACCGACGACTGGGTGGTGGTGGCCGAGAACGACCGCGCTTCGGGGCTGGCCTTCCAGCCGGTCGAGCACTACGTCGCGCCGATGTGGCCGTCCGGAACCCCGGGGCAGCAGCTACATCTGGATGTCATGGTCGACGATCCGGACACCGCCGATGCGTGGGTGATGTCCCTGGGCGCTCGGCGGCTGCCCGACGCCGGGGAGGTCCACCACGTCTACGCCGACCCGGCCGGTCACCCGTTCTGCCTCATCCCCCGGCCGGGCTGGGCTTGCCCGGTCGGCTGAACCGGTGACGCACTGGTTGGTGTTCGGCCGGGCCGAGCTGCTGGCCGCCGACCTGTCCTCGACACTGGCCCGGCTCGCCTCGGCGCCGGCCAGCCCGCAGCTGGCCGAACTGCGCCGCGACGTCATTGCCAGCGACCCGGCGTGGACCGGCATGACCCTGCTCCCCCGGCCGGCCGATCCGGCCGCCGACCGCTACCTCGGCCTGGTTCTGGCCCAACCCCCACCGCCGGAACAGGTGCGAGACCTGCGCTACGTCGCGGCCCGGCACGGCCTGGCCATGGCCCATTACGTCGACGATGCCCGCTGAACGTGGGCGCCCCGGCCTCGCGCAGGTGCCATTATCGAGGCCATGTTCCGGATCGCGTTCCTCGAGCCGAAGATCGCCCCGAACGCCGGCAACGCGATCCGGATGGTCGCCGGTACCGGCTTCGAGCTACACCTGATCGGCCCGCTCGGCTTCGAACTGTCCGATGCCAAACTGCGCCGCGCCGGCCTCGACTACCACGACCTGGCCTCGGTGACCGTCTTCGACGACCTGGCTGCGGCCTGGGCCAGCTGGGGTCCGGCCCGGGTCTTCGCCTTCACCGCCCGCGGCAATCGCTGCTACGTCGACATCGACTACCAACCGGGTGACGTGCTGCTGTTCGGCACCGAGCCCACCGGGCTGCCGGAGACGGTGCTGGCCGATCCCCGGGTCAGCCAGCAGGTGCGCATCCCGCTGCTGCCGGGACGCCGGTCGATGAACCTGTCCAACTCAGCCGCGGTGGCGGCCTACGAGGCCTGGCGCCAGCACGGATTCCGCGGCAGTCCGGACGCCCGTCCAACCGGTGCGGCATGATCTGAGGTCGTGACCGTTGCACCGTACGGCAGTTGGCCCTCACCCATAACCGCCGCCGACCTGGCTCAGTCCGGCCACCCGGTTGGCGGCGCCCGCTACGTCGGTGAGGAGATCTGGTGGACCGAGGCCCGGGCTGACCAGGGCGGCCGGCAGGCGGTGCGCCGGTCGGTCGGGGGCCAGGTCGAGGACGTGCTGCCCGCGCCGTGGAACGCCCGCAGCCGGGTCCACGAGTACGGCGGAGCCTCTTGGCTCGGCCTGGCCGACGGCGGTCTGGTGTTCGCCGAACTGACCGATCAGCGGCTGTACCTGCTGCCGGCCGGAGCCTCGGCGCCGTCGCCGCTGACCCCTGAGCTGGCCGCCCGCTACGCCGACCCGCAGCAGGTCGGAGCCGAGATCTGGTGTGTGCGGGAACGGCACGACCCGGACGGCACGATCACCCGCGACATCTGCGCGGTGCCGCTGGACGGCAGCGCGGCCGGCGAGCCGGACCGGATCCGCTCGGTGGTGGCCGGTTCGACCTTCCTGGCCAACCCGCGGCTGTCCCCGGACGGGCGTCGCTTGGCCTGGGTGGCCTGGGATCACCCGCAGATGCCGTGGGACGGCACCGAACTTCGGGTGGCCACGCTCGAGGCCGACGGCACCTGTGGCGGCTGGCAGACGCTGCTCGGCTCGCCCACCGAATCTGTGCTGCAGCCGGAATGGATCGACTCCGAAAGCCTGTTCGCGATCAGCGACCGGAGTGGTTGGTGGAACCTGTATCGGGTGGCGGTGGCCGGACCGGTCGAGGCGCTGCACGAGCTGGCGGCCGACTTCGCCGGACCGATGTGGCTGCTGGGTGCGCGCTGGTACAGCCAACTCGAGGATGGGCGGCTGCTCACCGTGCGCACGCTCGGCTTGAACCGGCTGGGCATCCTCGATCCGGACGACGGTTCGCTGACCGACATCGACCTGCCCGGCATGACGATGGTGACGCTGCACCAGGTTCGCGGCAACCGGGTCCTACTCGGCTGCGGCGGGGCCCGGCAACCGGCCGGCATCCGCGAACTCGATCTGCTCACCCGGCAGCGGCGCGACATCCGGCTCAGCGTGGACGAGTGGCCAGAGGCACGGTACCTGCCGGAGGCGGAGCTGATGAGCTTTCCCGGCCCGGGCGGGCGACCGGTGCATGCCGTGGTCTACCGGCCGTTCAATCAGGATTACGCCGCGCCGACCGGCGAATTGCCCCCGTACGTGGTCAGCGTGCACGGTGGACCGACCGCGCACACGCTGCCCATCCTGACCATGCCCATCGCCTACCTGACCAGCCGGGGCATCGGAGTCATCGATGTCAACTACGGCGGATCCACCGGCTACGGACGCGAATACCGCAACCGGCTGCGCGGGCAGTGGGGGGTCGTCGATGTCGAGGACACCGTGGCCGCCGTGCTGGGGCTGGTCGCCGCCGGGCTGGCCGATCCGGACCGGCTGGCCATCTCCGGCGGCTCGGCCGGCGGCTTCACCGTGCTGGCCGCGCTCACCGGTACCACCGCCTTCGCCTGCGGAGTCTCCTACTTCGGCATCGCCGACCTGACCAAACTGCTGGAGAACACGCATGATTTCGAGTCCCGGTACCCGTTCGGGCTGATCGGGCCCTACCCGGACCAGGCCGAGCTGTACCGGACCCGGTCACCGCTGAACAACGTGACCGGCCTGTCCTGCCCGGTCCTGCTGCTGCAGGGTTTGCAAGATCCGGTGGTGCCGCCGGAACAGGCTGAGTTGTTCCGGGACGCGATGGTGGCCAAGGGGATCCCGCACGCCTACCTGGCGTTCGAGAACGAGTCCCATGGTTTTCGCCATGCCGAGAACCAGATCGCGTCCTACGAGGCGGAGCTGTCCTTCTACGGTCAGGTTCTGGGGTTCGAGACGCCCGGGGTGCCCCGCCTCGACCTCTGGCGGCCCTAGCTCAGACGGTTCAGACCGTTCCCGAAGCACCGCTCGGGTCCGATCACGTCCGCCCGGGCGCTGAGCCGGGTCGGATACCCTCACGCGGTGACCCGTCCCGAGGCTGCGCCGCCCCAGCGCCCCCTGACCGCGATAGTCCTGGCCGCCGGCGAGGGCACCCGGATGAAGTCACCGACCCGGCCCAAGGTCCTGCACGGCTTCGCCGGTCGCTCGCTGCTCGGTCATGCCCTGGCCGCGGTGGCCCCGCTCCAGCCCGAGGTCACCGCAGTCGTCATCGGCCATCGGCGGGAGGAAGTGGCCGCACACCTGGCCGAGATCGCCCCCGCGGCCCGGCCGGTGGTCCAGGCCGAGCAACGCGGCACCGGGCACGCAGTGCGGACCGCACTCGATGCGGTGCAACCGGCCGGCGGCACGGTGCTGGTGCTGCCCGGCGACGCCCCGCTGCTGGACCCGAACACCCTGGCCGTGCTGCTTCAGCAACACGCCGAGACCGGTGGCGCCGCCACCGTGCTGACCAGCGTGCTGAGCGACCCGACCGGTTACGGGCGGGTGCTGCGCGATCCTCAGCAGCCCGCCCGGATCAGCCGGATCGTCGAGCACAAGGACGCCGGGCCGGCCGAACTCGAGGTCAGCGAGGTTTCGGCTCTGGTCTACGCCTTCGACGGCGCACTGCTCGATGACGCGGTGCGCCGGCTGAGCACCGACAACGCCCAGGGCGAGGAGTACCTGCCGGAGGTCATCAGCATCTTCGTCGCCGAGAACCGGCTGGTCACCGCAGTGATCGCGCCGGCCCACGAGACCGCCGGCGTCAACGACCGGGTCCAGCTCGCCGCCGCCCACCGCAGCTACAACCTGCGGCTGCTGGAGCAGCACATGCGGGCCGGAGTGACGGTGATCGATCCGGCCACGACCTGGGTCGATGCCGGCGTGCGGATCGAGCCGGATGCGGTCCTGCACCCCAACGTGCAGCTGCACGGCCTGACCACGATCGGCGAAGGGGCCGAGATCGGCCCGGACAGCACCCTCACCGACACCGAGGTCGGTCCGGGCAGCATCCTGCAGCGCACCGTCGCGATCGAGACCCGGGTCGGCGCGGGGGTCACGGTCGGACCGTTCGCCTACCTGCGCCGCGGCACCGAGCTGGCCGATCAGGTGCACATCGGCACCTACGTCGAGCTCAAGGCGGCCGAGGTCGGCACCGGCACCAAGGTCCCGCACCTGAGCTATGTCGGCGATGCCAGCATCGGCGAGTACACCAACATCGGGGCGGCGACGGTGTTCGTCAACTACGACGGGGTGAACAAGCACCGCTCCACCGTCGGCAGCCATGCCCGCACCGGCGCCGACAACATGTTCGTGGCCCCGGTCAACATCGGCGACGGCGCCTATACCGCGGCCGGTTCGGTGATTTCGAGTGACGTACCTCCCGGCGCTCTGGGGGTGGGGCGCGCCCGGCAGCGAAACGTGGCAGGCTGGGTGTTACGGCGACGTCCCGGCACTGCGGCCGCTGAAGCAGCCCTGGCCGCCGGGGCCGCGGAGCGTGACCAGCCCTCTGACGACCGCGGGAGCAATCAGGGATGAGCAAGCTGCAGGTAGCCGGCCGCAAGAGCATGACCTTGTTCTCCGGCCGGGCGTTCCCCGAACTCGCGAACGAGATCGCCGAACACCTGGGTTCCGGCGTCACGCCGATGGCGGCTTACGACTTCGCCAACGGCGAGATCTTCGTCCGGCCCGAGGAGTCAGTGCGCGGCTCGGACGCCTTCGTGGTGCAGTCGCACACCGTGCCCATCAACCACTGGGTGATGGAGACGCTGATCCTGGTCGACGCGCTCAAGCGAGCTTCGGCCAAGCGGATCACGGTGGTCGCCCCGTTCTACCCCTACGCCCGGCAGGACAAGAAGCACCGGGGCCGGGAGCCCATCTCGGCCCGGCTGATGGCCGACCTGCTCAAGACCGCCGGCGCCGACCGGATCATGTCGATCGACCTGCACACCGCACAGATCCAGGGCTTCTTCGACGGACCGGTCGATCACCTGTTCGCCCTGCCGCTGCTGGCCGATTACGTAGCCAAGAACTACCCGAGCGACAGCATCACCGTGGTCTCCCCGGACACCGGACGGGTCCGGGCCGCCGAGCAGTGGGCCGACCGGCTCGGCGGCGCGCCGATCGCGTTCATCCACAAGACCCGCGACCCGAACGTGCCCAACCAGGTCGTGGCCAACCGCGTCGTCGGCGAGGTGGCCGGCCGGGTGTGCGTGCTGGCCGATGACATGATCGACACCGGCAGCAGCATCGTCAACGCGGCCGAACTGCTCTACGACTCCGGCGCTTCCGACGTGATCATCGCTGCCACCCATGCCGTCTTCTCCGAGCCGGCCGCCGACCGGCTCAAGAACAGCCGGGTCCGCGAGGTCATCGTCACCAACACGCTGCCGCTGACGCCGGAGCAACTCTTCGACAAGCTCACCGTCATCTCTATCGCGCCGATGATCGCCCGGGCCATCAAGGAAGTTTTCGAGGACGGCTCGGTCACCAGCCTGTTCGACGGTCGGAGCTAGGCCGCCGGCAGCTCAGCGGCGATCCGGCCGAAGCCCTCGATGTCTACGGTCTCGCCCCGAGCCGTCGGAGCCACTCCGGCTCGCTCCAGCGCCGCCGCGGCCGCGGCGGCCGAACCGAACAAGCCGGCCAGGGCCGATCGCAGCATCTTCCGACGCTGCGCGAATGCATTGTCGATGACGGCAAAAACTCGATCACGCGGGCCCCGATCGAGGCCGTCCCGGCGGAACGCCACCAGCCCCGACTCCACATTGGGAACCGGCCAGAACACGCTGCGCGACACCACGCCGACCCGGCGGGCCGGGCCGTAGTAGGCCAGCTTGGCGCTGGGCGCTCCGTACACCCGCGATCCCGGTTGGGCGGCCAGCCGGTCGGCCACCTCGAGCTGGACCAGCACCAAACCGTGCCGCAGGTCGGGCAGTGCCGCCAGTAGCCGCAGCAGCACCGGCACCGCGACGTTGTAGGGCAGGTTGGCCACCAGCGCCGTCGGCGTCGGGCCGGGCAGCTCCGGCAGCTGCAGGGCGTCGGCCGACACCACGCTCAGGGCGGCGGCCCGCTCGGGCAGCTGACGGTGCACGGTGTCCGGCAGCAACTGCGCCAGTCGCGGGTCGATCTCGACCGCAGTCACCCGGGCCCCGGCCGACAGCAGGCCGAGGGTCAGCGAGCCGAGCCCCGGTCCGATCTCGAGGACGCACTCTTGCGGGTCCAGCTCGGCATCGCGGACGATCCGGCGGACCGTGTTCGGGTCGTGCATGAAGTTCTGGCCGAGCGTCTTGGTCGGACGCAGTTGCAGCCGGGCGGCCAGCTCGCGGATCTCGGCCGGACCGAGCAGCCCGCTCATCCGTCGGCCGGCAGGCCCAGCCCGCCGACCAGGCCGAGTTCGCGGCCGGAGAACTCCCCGGTCAGCAGCGGGCGGAGGGCCGCGATCGCCGCCTGGACCTCGGGCCGCTGCAGCGAATCGTCGTGCTCCTGCTTGCTCGGCCATACCTCGAAGACCACGACCAGATCCGGGTCAGCCGCGGCCTGGGCGACCAGGTAGGTCAGGCAGCCGGCCGCCCGCAGCGCCGGCGCACCCTCGGCCAACCTGGTGGCGAATTCGCCACCGCGACCGGGATGGGTCCGGAACGACCCCGTGAACGCGTAGTGCACCCGTCCTACTCCCATCGCCCCGCCGGTCCGGGCCAGCTTAACCAGCCCCGCCGACAGCGAAGCGCCCGTCCCGAGATCTCGGGGCGGGCGCTTGGCCGTCGGTTCACCTCGCGGCTCAGTACCAGTTGGTGGCCTGCGAGTGGGCCCAGGCCGCGCACGGCGTGCCGTAGACCCCGGCGATGTAGTTCAGACCCCAGGTGATCTGGGTCGCGGCATTGGTCTGCCAGTCCGCGCCGGCCGAAGCCATCTTGGAACCGGGCAGCGCCTGCGGGATGCCGTAGGCCCCGGACGGGTTGGCGGCGTTGGTCCGCCAACCGCTCTCCTTGCTCCACAGGCTGACCAGGCAGGAGAACTGGCTGTTGTCCCAGCCGCGCGCGGCCACCATCTTCTCGGCGATGGCCTGAGCCTGATTGGCCGGCGTCACGGTCGGCTGCTGCGTGCCCACCTTGTCGACCTGGTTGACCGGAGCCTTGAGCACGCTGGTCGACAGCACGACCTTGCCCGACAGCTGGCCGTCGACGTAGACCAGCTGGTAGGTCACCCGGTTCACGCCGTTCTGCCCGGCCGACACGGTGGATTCATTTCCGGCCAACGAGCTCGGGTCATTCTGCTTGGTCACGCCGAAGGGCACCGGCACGTCGGCGGTCTGCTCGGCGTAGCGCACCCGGCGGATGGTGATGATCTGGTTGTCCTTGAGCGCGCTGTGCACCGGGGCCGAGACCCGGTCGTGCGGGCCGATGAAGATGTGCGCGGCCTTGGCCGCATCCTCCACCGTCGGACCGGCCGAGTCGATCACAACCGTGCGCTTGTCGACCCGGAACACCACCCGCTTCGGCGAGGTGATAGCGATGTCGGTGGTGCCGACATCCAGCCGCTTGGCCCGGGAGACCGACACCGCATCCGCGGCCCCGAAGCCGAGCTGCGACAGCGCTTCGGCCACCGAATCGGCGTTGACCCAGACGTCCCTGGTCTTGCCGTCGACGGTCAGGTGCAGCAGGTGGCCCCGGTCGATGACGATCTTGCCGCCGTTGCGGATGTGGGCCGACTCGTCCGGAGCGACGATGTCGTGCGCGCCGACGCTGACGTGGGCTGACTTGAGCACGCCGCTGACGTCACTGGCCGTGGTGTGAACGGTGCGGGTCTGGCCGTCGATCTCGAGGGCGACCGACTTGCCCTCTCCGGCCCAACCGACGGTGCCGCCGATCACGCCAGCCAGCACCAGCCCGTACAGGCCAAGTTTGATACCGCGTTGCAAAACAAAATCTCCTCAATCGTCGCGCGCTTCCTCAGGCCTCGGCGGATCGCGCCGGGTCACCCTCGAGCCACGCAGGACTCCTCGCAGCACTCCGGCCCGGGCGTCGTTGCCCGAGCCGGAGCAATCTGCAATGCCAAGAACTTACAGGCGCTGACCACACACGGGCCAGGGGCTGGCGCCACGAGCCGCGTACAGCTTGTTCGCGATCGCGATCTGCTGCTCCCGGGTCGCCAGGTCGGCCCGGGGTGCGTAGGACCCGCCGCCATTGGACAGCCAGGTGCCGTAGTCGAACTGCAGGCCCCCGTAGAAGCCGTTGCCGGTGTTGATGTGCCAGTTGCCGCCGGACTCGCACTGCGCCACCGCATCCCAGTTGAGCCCGGAGGTGCTCGGCGGCGGGGTCGCACCGGAGTTGCCGCCGCCGGAACTGGCGGTCGGAGCCGGCGCCGGCTGCGGCTTGGTGCCGGTCTTCTCGACCCGGGGCACCGGCTGGCTCAGCGTGGTCGAGGACAGCGCGACCTTGCCCGACAGCTTGCCGTCGATGTAGATCAGCCGGTAGGTCACCCGCTTGCTGCCGGGCTGGCCGGCCCGGACCAGGCTTGACGAGCCGACGTACTGCGACGGGTCGGACTGGGTGACCGTCGCGTACGGGATCTGCTCGGTCTGGGCCGAGGTGGCGTAGCGGAACCGGGACACCCGGATCACCTCGTCATCGCGCAGCGCGCTCTTGATCGACACCGAGACCCGGTCGTGCGGTCCCAGCGCGATCCGCGACGAGCGCAGCGCGTCGAGCACCGTCGGGCCCGGCGTGTCCACGGTCAGCCGCTTGTGATCGACCAGGAAGGTGACCCGCTTGGGCGAGGTGATGGCGATGCTGGTGGCACCGGCATCGAGCCGCTTGGACCGCGACACCGACAGCAGGCTGCGGGAGTCGTAGCCGAGCTGAGCCAGCGCCTGGCTCACCGAGTCGGCGTTGACCCACACGTCGCGGCTCTTGCCGTCGACGGTGAGGTGGAGCAAATGTCCCCGGCGGATCACGATGGTGCCGCCGTTGGCTATGGCCGAGGCCAGGTCCGGCGCCACCAGGTCGTGCGAGCCGACCTGGACGTGCGCGGCCTGCAAGGCCCCGGAGACATTGCTGGCAGTGGTGTGGACCTGCTGGCTACGTCCGTCGATCTGCAGGGAGATGGTCTTGCCGGCCGAGCCTGAGGCCCAGGCGGCAGTGCCACCGAGAACACCCGCGATGACGAGCCCGTACAGGCCGGTCTTCACGCTGCGACGCAAAAATGAACCCCTTTGAATATCCGCGGCATCAGCTGGCCGCACCCGTATGTGCGTTCTACATCGGTCACAGCAAGGTAACCATCGGTTTGCGTGTCAGCCAAACTCGATCTTGGCAATATTCACGCAAACTGGATATCAGACCCCGAAAAGCGTCCGACCAGTGGCCGAGATAGTGGCGCAGGCCACGGCCTCGGACACACCCTTACTTTCGGCTATCGAACGCAGTGTGTGAGGGATCAGATACGGAGCGTTAGGACGACCACGATAGGGCTGGGGGGTCAAATACGGCGCGTCTGTCTCAACCAGGATCGAGGTCAACGGGGTCACTTCGAGCGCGGCCCGCAGCGCTCCGGCGTTGCGGAACGTGACTACACCGGAGAAGGACAGGTAATAGCCCCGGCGGACGCATTCAGCGGCCATTTCGGCGTCACCGGAGAAGGAGTGGAAGATGACGCCGCCGGCCGGGGCGCCGACCTCGGCCAGTACCGCCAGCACGTCGGCGTGGGCGTCCCGGTCGTGGATCATGAGCGGCTTGCCGGCCTGCTGGGCCAGCTCGATGTGCCGCCGGAAATGCTGCTTCTGCTCGGCCGCAGTGGTGCGCTGCCAGTAGTAGTCCAGCCCCGTCTCGCCGACCGCGACGACCCGGGGATGCTCCAGCAGCCGGGCCAGCTCGACATAGTGTTCCTCGGTCAGCCCGGCCACCTCCGTCGGGTGCACCGCCAGCGCGCCGTACACGCCGGGGTGGTCGAGCGAGGCCACCGTGCCGGCCCAGGCCTCGACCTCACAGCCGACGTTGACCACCCGGGTCACGCCCACCCTGGCGGCCCGGGCCAGCTGGTCGGCGATGAAGCCGGCCGGCACCGGCTGGCCACGATCGACGGCTCCCAGCCGCTCGGCGATGGCATCGAGGTGGGTGTGGGCGTCGAAGACGGGGCCGGCCAGCGGCGCCGGATCCGGCGGCGGCTGGTCACGGTCGGCGCGCTCCTGAGCCGAACGGGGCACGGCAGCCGCTCAGCCGGCCGAGGCGGCTTCCAGCCGCTCCAGCTCCTCATCGACCACTGACGGCTCGAGTTTGGCGATGATCGGCGTCGGTGGTGCCAGCGGCCGACCGACCTCGATCGGCACCGAGGCCCAGGCCGGCTGGTCGGAGTAGTCGCCGGTCAGCACCGAGTACGAGGGCGAACCGGCCGCGGTCTCCTGCTCGACCTCGACCAGTTCCGGCATGCCCGACCAACGACCGGTTCCGCCCAGGGCCGCGTGCACCTTGGCCGAGATGGTCGGCAGGAACGGCGTGAGCAGGGTCTTGGCGTCGTCGATGACCTGCAGCGTGGTGTGCAGCACCGTGGCCATCCGGTCCGGATCGTCGTTCTTGAGCTTCCACGGCGCGGTGTCGGACAGGTACTTGTTGGCTTCCCCGACCACCCGCATCGCCTCGGCCAGCGCAGCCTTCTGGCGGTTGCGGCCGATCAGCTCGCCCACCGCCGCGAACGCCCCCGAGGACTGGGCCAGCAACGTGCGGTCGGCCTCGGTCAGCTCACCCGCGGCCGGGATGGCGCCGAGATTCTTGGCCGTCATCGAGATCGTGCGGTTGACCAGGTTGCCCCAGCCGGCGACCAGCTCGTCGTTGTTGCGCCGGACGAACTCGGCCCAGGTGAAGTCGGTGTCCTGGTTCTCCGGGCCGGCTGCGGTCAGGTAGTAGCGCAGCGCGTCGGCGTCGTAGCGCGAGAGCATGTCCCCGACGTAGATCACCACGTTGCGGGATGAGGAGAACTTGCGGCCTTCCATGGTCAGGAACTCGCTGGAGACCACGTCATACGGTCGGTTCAACGCCCCGAGCTCGCCCGGAGTGCCGCCCTTGGCGCCGATGCCGGAGTAGCCGAACAGCATCGCCGGCCAGATCTCGGCGTGGAAGACGATGTTGTCCTTGCCCATGAAGTAGTAGCCCAGGGAATTCGGGTTCTGCCACCACTGCCGCCAGGCCTGCGGGTCGCCGGTCCGCGAGGCCCACTCGATCGAGGCCGACAGGTAGCCGATGACCGCGTCGAACCAGACGTAGATCCGCTTGTCGTTGCGGTCGCGCCAGCCCTCCAGCGGCACCGGCACGCCCCAGTCCAGGTCGCGGGTGATGGCCCGTGGTTTGAGATCCTCGAGCAGGTTGAGCGCGAATTTCTGCACGTTCGGCCGCCAGTGGGACTGCCCGCGCAGCCACTCGGAGATGACGTCGGCGAATGCCGGCAGGTCGAGGAAGAACTGCTCGGTGTCGACGAACTTCGGCGTCTCGCCGTTGATCCGCGATACCGGGTTGATCAGGTCGATCGGATCGAGCTGGTTGCCGCAGTTGTCGCACTGGTCGCCCCGGGCACTCTCGTAACCGCAGATCGGGCAGGTGCCCTCGATGTAGCGGTCGGGCAGCGTGCGGCCGGTGGACGGGCTGATCGCGCCCAACTCGGTGCGGGAGAAGACGTAGCCGTTCTTGAGCAGGCCGAGGAACAGTTCCTGGGTCACCCGATAATGGTTCTGCGTCGTCGTCCGGGTGAACAGGTCATAGGACAGTCCCAGCGCCTGCAGGTCCTTGGCGATGACCAGGCTGTTGCGATCGGCCAGCTCCCGCGGCGAGACGCCCTCACGTTCGGCCTGCACCTGGATCGGGGTGCCGTGCTCGTCGGTGCCGGAGACCATCAGCACGTGGTTGCCGGCCATCCGCTGGTACCGGGAGAAGACGTCGGAGGGGACGCCGAACCCGGCCACGTGGCCGATGTGCCGCGGGCCGTTGGCGTACGGCCAGGCCACCGCGGTCAGGATGTGCTGATTGCCCATGACCTGCCTTCCTGCTCCTCGAGCGAGCACTCATTGTCAGCCTAGTGACGGCGGCCCAACGAGTTCCCGCACACCTGCCGGGCCGCCGCCAGGCGCTGCCCCTACGATCGGGGCGTGACGACAGCCACGGTGGCCCCCGAGCCGAAGGTTGCGCCGCGGCCCGACCTGTCCGGCCGCGCGCTGCCGCCCGGGCTGCGCACCTGGCAACCGCACGGCTGGCTGCCCGGCTGGGCCTGGGCGCTGGCGGTCACGGTGGTCGCCGGTTTCATCCGGTTCTGGGCGCTCGGCTTTCCGCCCGGCAAGAGCTTCGACGAGATCTACTACGCCACCGAAGCGCAGGAGATGCTGCGCTACGGCTACGAGGACAACCGCGGCTACATGTTCATCGTGCATCCGCCGCTGGGTAAGTGGCTGATCGGCGCCGGCTCGGCTGTCTTCGGCAACAACTCCTTCGGCTGGCGGGTGGTGCCGGCGCTGGCCGGGACGCTGTGCGTGCTGATGCTGGCCCGGGTGGCGATGCGAATGTTCCACTCGGTGGCTTTGGGCGTGGTGGCCGGCGGGCTGCTGGCCATGGAAGGCATCTCGGTCGTGATCAGCCGGGTGGCGTTGCTCGACATCTTCCTGCAGCTGTTCATCCTGGCCGGCTTCGCGGCGCTGGTGGTGGACCGCGACCGGCTGCGGCAGCGACTGGCCGAGCTCTACCTGGCCGGGGTCGATCTGCGGGCCGGCGTGCCTGGCCTCGGGCCCCGTCCATGGCGGCTGCTGGGCGGGATCTGCCTCGGCCTCGCTTTCGCCGACAAGTGGAACGCGTTGTCGTTCTGGGGCGGGTTCGCGGTGCTGAGCCTGATCTGGGACCGCGGTGCCTTCAAGTCGGCCGGAGTTGAGCAGCCGTGGCTGGCCGTGCTCAAACGCTCCTTTATTCCCTGGGGATTCTCTCTCGGCGTGGCCCCGGCTGCGGCCTACCTGCTGAGCTGGACCGGCTGGTTCGTCGGGGAGAACTCGTGGAACCGGCACTGGGGCGACACCCATCCCGGCACCGGGCTGTTCGCCCTGCTGCCCTCGAGCATCCGCAGCCTGCTCGACTACCACCACCAGGCCTACCTGTTTCACACCCACCTGTTCGACCCGCACCCGTACAAGGCCAACCCGTGGTCCTGGCTGATCCTGGGTCGGCCGATCTCGTTCTACGCCCCGGCCGACGTCACCGGCTGCGGTTCGAGCAGTTGCACCCGCGAGATCCTCTGCATCGGGACGCCGATCATGTACTGGGCCTTCGTCCCGGCCGTGCTGTGGTGCCTGTGGCACTGGGCCACTACGCGCGACTGGCGGGCCGGCTCGGTACTGATGGCCTTCCTGGTCGGCTGGGGAGTCTGGCTGCAGAACACCCGCCGCACCGGCTTCATCTTCTACATGACGCCGCTGATGCCGTTCCTGATCCTCGGGGTCACCCTGGCCGTCGGGGTGATGCTGTCGCGAACCCGCAGCGAACGGGCGATCGTGCCGCAACCGGTGGACGTAGCCGAAGGCGAGGTGCGCAGCGTCGGGCTGCGGGAGTGGATCGCCATCCAGGGCCTGTCCCTGGGCCACCTGCTTCGTATCGCGGCCGTGGCCCTGTGGCTCGGGGCGGTGGTGGCCGACTTCGTCTGGATGTGGCCGATCTTCACCGGCGGCATGCTGACCAACGCGCAGTGGCACCTGCGGATGTGGTTTCCGTCCTGGATCTGATCCGACCGCTGAGTGACTGGCCATACTGGTGACGGACGGCCGGGAACGCGGCGACCCGGTTCCGGCGTTGCTCAGGTGAGCGCGTCAGTCACTGTAGAGACGAGGTTGTCATGGCCATTCAGGCGAATGTGCCCCGTCCGGGGCTTGATCTGGAATTCCCGCTGTCCCTCGGGGTCTACGACGGCTACCCGCAGGCCCAACGCGTCGTCGACTACCTGTCCGACAACGAGTTCGAGGTCCAGCAGGTCGCCATCGTCGGCACCGAACTGAAGACGGTGGAGCGGGTCACCGGCCGGCTCACCCGGGGCAAGGTGGCGGCCGCCGGCGCCGTCTCCGGGCTGTGGATGGGCCTGTTCGTCGGGTTGGCCTTTGCCCTGTTCGCCAACGGCAACGGCCTGGGCTTCCTGATCACCACGCCGATCTTCGGCGCGGTCTTCGGCCTGATCTGGAGCCAGATCGGGTTCACCGCGCTGACCCGAGGCGGCACCCGCGACTTCTCCTCGGTCAGCCAGGTCGTGGCCACCAAGTACGAGGTGCTGGTCGAGCACCGGTTGTTCGAGAAGGCTCAGCAGTTGCTGGCGCAGATGCCGGCGCAGCCGGCGCGCTTCTAGCCGCCGCTCAGCGGGCGGTGTCGCGCACCGTCCGGAACTCGATGCCGGCCCGGGTCAGCCGGGTGATCAGTGCCTGCCCCATGGCCGCGGCCGGCGTCAGCTGGCCGGCCTGGGCCGGCACCTCGTCGGTAACCAGGCAGAGCGCGGCCTCGGCCAGCATCTTGGCCGTCTCGCCGTAGCCCGGATCACCGCCGGACACCTCCGTGACCAGCTGGCGTTCGGCCGAGTCGGCCACCACTCGCACCCGGAACCACCCCCGAGCCCGCTGCTCGGCCGACGGCCCGGAGCCCGGCCGGAACCTGCGGCCGAGCAAGGAGCGGACCGGAGGTAACTGGGCGGCCGCGATGAGTCCCGCGCCGCCGGCGCCGGCGGCCAGCGCGAGCGGCAAGCGGCGAAAGCCCGCATAGTGGTGGTACTGGAACTGCGGTCCGTACTCGGCCAGCGCCCGGGCCGAACGCGCCACCACCTGGGCGTCGATGGTCGGCAGCGGTACAGCCCACAGCCCGTCGATGCGCCGGGGCCGGTCCAGGCCGGTGGCCACGAGCCGGCCGCCCGGACGGGGTTCCACCGCGGCCCGGGCCCGCGCCGCGACCGCTGACTGCCGCGGCCGGCCGAGCACCCCGAGCGCCGAGGCGACGGTCCCCCCGGAGGCGCTGCCGCCGGCCCGGACCAGACCTGCCACCCGGACCGGACCGTCGGGGCGCAGCTGCTGCATCGCGTAGTACACGCCCAGGTCGGGCGGGATCGAGTCGAAGCCGCAGCAGTGCACCAGCCGCGCCCCCGATCGCTCGGCCGTGGCGTGATAGCGGGCATACATGAGATCGACGAACTCCGGCTCCCCGGTCAGATCGAGATAATCGGTGCCGGCCGCCGCGCAGGC
>Ga0187809_10000499_pt1 | contig 20721 bp, 21 predicted proteins | sample NC_wetland_sal_i_8_FD_132415 | JGI IMG/M metagenome (GOLD analysis project Ga0187809, IMG submission 132415) | Wetland sediment microbial communities from Neuse River Estuary, North Carolina, USA - ASW_4 | ecosystem: Environmental > Aquatic > Freshwater > Wetlands > Sediment | place: USA: North...
AGGCTTTCGCCCATTGTGCAATATTCCCCACTGCTGCCTCCCGTAGGAGTCTGGGCCGTGTCTCAGTCCCAGTGTGGCCGGTCGCCCTCTCAGGCCGGCTACCCGTCGTCGCCTTGGTAGGCCTTTACCCCACCAACAAGCTGATAGGCCGCGGGCCCATCCCTAGCCGAAGAACTTTCCAGACCGGAAGATGCCTCTCGGTCTCGTATCCGGTATTAGACCCGGTTTCCCGGGCTTATCCCAGAGCTAGGGGCAGGTTGCCCACGTGTTACTCACCCGTTCGCCGCTCCGTCATCCCTCCCGAAGGAAGGAGCGTCGCTCGACTTGCATGTGTTAAGCACGCCGCCAGCGTTCGTCCTGAGCCAGAATCAAACTCTCCGTGAAGGTTTTATGATTAGCCGCAAGCGGCGTAATCTACACAGATTGGCCTTTCGGCCAGTTGATCTGACCAATCCGAGCTGGTTATTGCTCGTATCAATCAAAGAAATCGTTCACGAACCAGGGCGAACCATGCTTCGTGGACGAGGTTGTGCTTTATGGCACTAACTTTCGGCACACTGTTGAGTTCTCAAGGAGCGGACGCGCACCATCCTCAGCCTTTCGGCTGACTCCGGGGCAACCTGGTCTACGCTAGTCGGTCCGTTTCGCGGTGTCAAATCGACCCGCTCGGCCCTCGCACCCGTGATCGACCCGCGGCTCGCGCCGCCGTTCAGACCCTCGGGGCTTGCTCGGCCGGCTCCCGTTTCGGGCTCCGTTCGCCGTGCAGAAAGAACATTAGCGGGTGGCCAAACGCAGGTCAAATCCGGGGTGAAGTACGACCGAACCCCCGAATTCTTAGGCCTGGAAGCACCTGGACGACGGATCCCTTCAGTTGTGGTGGTTTGTGACCCGGACCACTTTTCGCTTGCCGACCGAGACCACCCGACTCGCGATCTCACTCGGCGCCAGGTCGTACCGCCGCGCGGTCACCGGTTCCCCGTCGATCCGTACCGCACCGGAGTCGATGAGGCGCCGCGCCTGCGACGTGCTGTCGGCCAATCCAGTCGCCACCAACAGCGTCGGCAGGTGCACGGTCGGACCGAGCTCGACGGCGTAACTCGGAACGTCCTCCGGTATCGCGCGGTCGCGAAACACGGCGTTGAACGCCTTCTCGGCTGCGACCGCGGCGCCCGCCCCGTGGTACAGCGTCACGATCTCGCGGGCGACCCGCCGCTTGGCGTCGTTGGCCGACTGGCCACCGGCTGCGACCTGGGCGTCGATCTCAGCCACCGCGTCGGGGTGCAGCGCGGCGGCCAGGGTGGCGTAGACCCCGACGACCTCGTCGGGAATGCGCATGACCTTGCCGAACTGCTCCCCGGCAGGGTCATCGATCGCGATGAAGTTGTTCAGCGACTTGCCCATCTTCTCCACGCCGTCGATGCCGACCAGCAGTGGCACGGTGAGCACCGCCTGCGGCGGCTGACCCTTCGCCCGTTGCAGGGTCCTACCGACCAGGTTGTTGAAGGTCTGGTCGGTACCGCCGATCTCGATGTCGGCCCGGATCTCGACCGAGTCGATGCCCTGCAACAGCGGGTAGATGAATTCGGACAGGGTTATCGGGGTGTTGCTGGCGAACCGGCGGGCGAAGTCATCGCGTTCGAGCAGTTGCGCAATGGTGAGCTGGCGGGTGTAGTCGAGCAGCCCACCGAGGTCCAGGCCGGCCAACCAGTCGGCGTTGTTGCGGATCTCCGTGCGTTCCGGAAGCAGGATCCGCATGACCTGATCGAAGTAGCTGCGCGCGTTCTCGACGACCTGCTCGGCCGTTTGCGCCGACCGGGTCGATGTCTTGCCGGATGGGTCTCCGACCTGGCCGGTGAAGCCGCCGACGACCAGCACCGCGGTGTGACCGTAGTCCTGGAAGGCCCGCAGCTTTCGTAGCACGACGGCGTGGCCCAGGGTCAGGCTGGAGCCACTGGGATCGATACCGAGCTTGACCCGTAACGGGCGCTGCTCCCGCTCGGCGGCGAGCAGCCGCTCGGCCAGCCCGTCGGCGGGCAGGATCTGAGCCGCACCGGCGGCCAAGACACGGTGTTGCTGGCGGAGGGCGGGCGGCAGCTCACTGTCTACGTTCACGGCTGTTCAGTCTGCCGGGTACCGCGGCGACGGCGCACACCCGGGCGGAACGCTGAAACCGACCCCGCATCCGGCAGCCAGAACCGCCAGGGTTCGGCCACCCCGACGTTGACGCCGACCCGCGGGCCGGAGCAGACCTCGGCGGGTTCGCCCAGCGCGAGCAGCCGGACCGGGCTGGCGGCGTCGAGCAGATCCAGACCGGTGTGCTCCCCGTGCAGACCCAGACTTCGAGCCAGCCGGGCCGGCCCGCTGGCCAGCTTGGCCGCCGGCAGGGCCGCTGCCGGTGCGGCCCGACCGGCAGCGGCCCGCGCCCGGGCCGCTGCCTCCCCCACCACGATGTCGGCGGCCCGGAGCAGAACCGCAGCTGCCGTTCCCGGCTCGGCACAGCTGATGTTGGCACACCAGTGCATGCCGTAGACGAAGTAGCAGTACAGGTGGCCGGCCGGTCCGAACATGACCGCGTTCCGCTTGGTCCGGCCCCGGAAGGCGTGCGAGGCCGGGTCGCACTGGCCCTCGTAGGCCTCGACCTCGGTTATCCGGGCCACCACCTGCCTCCCGTCAATCCAGGACTCGAGCGTGGCGCCCAGCAGCCTTGGCGCCACCGCCCCGGCGGCCTGGGCCAGCACGGCCCGCTCGACCGGCCGCGGAGAGCTCACCAGGTCAGCTGCTCGGCCAGCTCGGACCGCAGCCCGGCCAGCTGTTCGGTCACCCGCTCCGGCGCGGTACCGCCGCGACCGTTGCGGCTGGCGATCGATCCGCTCACCGTCAGCACGGAGCGGACGCCGGGAGTCAATTCAGCGGCGATCGCGGCGAAGTCAGCATCGCTGAGATCGGCCAGCTCGATCCCTCGTTGCTCGCACTCCCGCACGCACGCGCCGGCGATCTCGTGGGCGACCCGGAACGGAACCCGCTGGCGGACCAACCATTCGGCGATGTCGGTGGCCAGCGAGAAGCCCTGCGGAGCGAGGGCTTGCAGACGTTCGGTCCGAAAGGTCAGGCTCGCCACCAGCCCGGTCATCGCCGGCAGCAGCAGATGGAGGTTGTCGACGGCATCGAAGACCGGCTCCTTGTCCTCCTGCAGGTCGCGGTTATAGGCCAGCGGCAGGCCCTTCAGGGTGGCCAGCAGCCCGGTCAGATCGCCGATCAGCCGCCCGGCCTTGCCCCGAGCCAGTTCAGCCACGTCGGGATTCTTCTTCTGCGGCATGATCGAGGACCCGGTGGAGTAAGCGTCGGCCAGGCTGACGAATCCGAATTCCTTCGTGGCCCAGATGATGATCTCCTCGGCCAGCCGGGACAGGTCGACGCCGACCATCGCGGCGATGAAGCCGAACTCGGCCACCACGTCGCGGCTGGCGGTCGCGTCGATCGAGTTCTCGGCGGCGGAGGCGAACCCCAGCTCGGCCGCTACCGCCTCCGGATCCAGCCCGAGAGAACTTCCGGCCAGGGCACCGGAGCCGTACGGGCTCACTGCCGCTCGACGATCCCAGTCGTGCAGCCGAGCCAGGTCCCGCAACAGCGGCCAGGCATGGGCGAGCAGGTGGTGCGACAGCAGAACCGGCTGGGCGTGCTGCAGGTGCGTCCGGCCGGGCATGGCCACCCCGTGATGTCGCTCGGCCTGGTCGGCCAGGGCGGTGACGAGCTCGCCGATCCGGGCCGACAGCTGCCGGGCCTGCTCCCGCAGGTACATCCGGATCAGCGTGGCGATCTGGTCATTGCGCGAGCGGCCGGCCCGGAGCCGGCCGCCCAGCTCGGCCCCGGCGCGCTCGATCAGACCCCGTTCCAGTGCGGTGTGGACGTCTTCATCGCTCGCCCCGGGCCGGAACGTCCCCGCCGCGACGTCGCGATCGAGCTCCTCCAGCGCGCTCAGCAGCCCGGCCAGTTCGTCCTCGGTCAGCAGACCGGCCCGCTGCAGCACCCGGGCGTGGGCGCGCGAACCAGCAAGGTCGTGCCTAGCCAGGCGCCAGTCGAAGTGGGTTGACAGCGACAGCGCGGCCAGGGCATCGGCCGGCTCGCCGCTGAATCGGCCACCCCATAACGCCACCGCCGGCTGAGCATCGGATTCGGTCACCGACTCATCCCTCCCCTGTCCTGGCTCAACTGGTACGGGAGAGCCGCAACAGCAGCTCGGCCAGCCCCGGGCCCCCGTTGCGATCACGGGCCACCACCAGGATGGTGTCATCACCGGCGATCGTGCCGAGCACCTCGGGCAGGCCGGCGCGGTCCAGCGCACTGGCCAGGAAGTTGGATGCGCCCGGCGGCGTCCGCAGCACCACCAGGTTCTCGTTGGCCTCGGCCGAGACCAGCAGGTCGGCCAGCAGTCGCGCCAACCGTTGCGGCGGTAGCCCCTCCGCCCGCCGCGTCGGCAGTGCGGTGCCGTCCTCGGGAATCACGTAGACCGGCTGCCCACCGTCAGGGGCCCGCAGCTTGACCGCGCCGAGCTCGTCCAGGTCTCGGCTCAAGGTCGCCTGGGTGCTGCGGAACCCCGAGCTCTGCAGCAGTTGCAGCAGTTCGGCCTGCGAGGACACCGAGTGCTGAGCCAGCAGGTCCACGATCCGGGCTTGCCGAGCGGTCCGCCCGGTGAGCTCGGGCCGACCGCGGCTGCTGGCCGCGTGGGCGATCACGCCGAGTGCTCCAGCAGCCAGCAGAGCAGCGCCTTCTGCGCGTGCAGCCGATTCTCGGCCTCGTCCCACACCGCACTCTGCGGGCCGTCGATCACCTCGGCCTCGATCTCCCGCCCGCGATAGGCCGGCAGACAGTGCAGCACGATCGCGCTGTCCGCCGCCCGGCCGAGCGCGGCCGCGGTCAGTGCGTACGGCCGCAAGCGGCCGTCGCCATCGGAACGCTCGGCTGCGCCCATCGAGGCCCAGGTGTCGGTGGCCAACACCTCGGCCGAGTCCAACGCCTCCGCCACCTCGGCGGTCACCCGGATCGAGCCGCCGGTGTCGGCCGCGATCCGCGTAGCGGTCGCCACCACGTCGGGATCGGGCCAGGCCTCCGGCGGTCCGGCCACGGTCACGTGCAGGCCGGCGGTGGCCCCGCCGAGCAGGTAGGAGTGGGCCATGTTGTTGGCCGCGTCTCCGAGGTAGCTGAGCCGGACGCCGGCCAGCCGGCCCAGGCGTTCCCGAACCGTCTGCAGGTCGGCCAACACCTGGCACGGATGGAACTGATCGGTCAGCGCGTTGACCACCGGCACCGCGCTGACCGCGGCCATCTCCTCCAGTGCCGCCTGATCGAACGTCCGCCAGACGATGGCTGCGACCTGCCGATCGAGCACGCGCACGGTGTCGGCGACCGGCTCACCCCGACCGAGCTGGCTGGTCGCGGCCTCCATGACCAGCGGGTAGCCGCCGAGCTCGCAGATGCCGACGCTGAACGAGACCCTGGTTCGGGTCGACGGCTTGTCGAACAGCACCGCGACCGCGCGCGGTCCGGCCAGCGGCTGCCGGCTGAACCGGTCCCGCTTGAGCTCGGCCGCCAGGTCGAGCACCGCAATTAGTTCATCCGGGCTCAGGTCGTCGTCGCGGCGGAAGTGCCTGGTCATGACGAGACCTGCTCGCTGTCGGCGGTGACGGATTCGACGGCGGCGGCCAGGACGGCCACGGCCTGAGTGACCTCGTCCGAGTCCACGATCAGCGGCGGGGCCAGCCGGATCACATCCGGTCGCACCGCGTTGACCAGCAAGCCGCGATCGCGGGCGGCGGCCTCGAGCGCACCCGCTGCCGGTCGAGCCAGCTGCAACCCCAACCACAGCCCGGAACCGCGGACCTCGGTCACCAGCGAGCCGATCAGACCCTCTAGGCCGGCCCGCAACTCGGCGCCGATCCGCTCGACCCGGGCCAGCAGGTGTTCGTTCTCGATGGTGTTCAGCACGGCCAGCGCGGCCGACGCCGCGATCGGGTTACCCCCGAAGGTGCTGCCGTGGCTGCCCGGGCCCAGCAATCGGCCGGCCGGACCGAAACCGATGCAGGCACCGATCGGCAGGCCGCCGCCCAGACCCTTGGCCAGGGTCAGCACGTCGGGCTTGACTCCGGCGGCCAAGCTGGCAAACCAGTGCCCGGTCCGGCCGATGCCGCTCTGCACCTCATCGACGATCAGCAGCGCGCCGGACTCGGTGCACAGCCTCCGGGCCGCCGCCAGGTATCCCTCGGGGGCGGGGATCAAGCCGCCTTCGCCCTGGGTCGGCTCCAGGATGACGGCGGCCACCGTGTCGTCGATGGCCGCCGCGAGCTCGGTGACATCGCCGTAGCTGACGAAGCGCACCGGCCCGGGCAGCGGGGCGAAGGGCTCGCGTTTGGCCGGGTTGCCGGTGACGGCCAGGGCTCCCAGGCTCCGCCCGTGAAAACCGTTGCCGGCGGCCACCACCGCCAGTCGAGTGCCGGCCGGATCGAGGTGGCGCCCGTGCAATCGGGCGATCTTGAGGGCACATTCGTTGGCGGTGGCGCCGTCGTTGGCGAAGAAGACCCGAGCATCATCGGATCCGGTCAACGAAACCAGCTTTTCCGCCAGGGCGATGCCGGGCTCATGCAGGAACAGGTTCGAGGTGTGAACCAGCCGGGCCGCCTGTTCGGAGACCGCGGCGACCAGCGCCGGATGGGCGTGGCCGAGAGCGCTGACGGCAATCCCGGCAACGAAGTCGAGATACTCATTGCCGTCGGCATCGCGCAGCCGCACGCCACTACCCGATACCAGCGCCAGCCCGGGTCGGCCGTAGTTGTCCATCATGACCTGCGACCAGCGCTCGGCCAGCAACTCACTGGAGTTCATTGTTGACTCCGTCCGGCAGCACCATTGTGCCGATCCCCTCGGTGGTGAAGATCTCCAAGAGCAGGGCGTGCATCTCTCGCCCGTCGAGCACCGTCGCTCGAGGCACCCCGGCCTCGACCGCGCGCAAACAGGCTTCCATTTTGGGCACCATGCCACTGGCCAGAGTGGGCAGCAGCGCGCGCAGCTCGGACGCGGTCAGCTCGGGGATGACGGTGCTGGTATCGGGCCAGTCGGCGTAGAGGCCGGCGACATCGGTCAGCACCACCAGCTTCTCGGCGCCGAGAGCCGCGGCCAGCGCCGCGGCGGCGGTGTCGGCGTTGACGTTGTAGGACAGCCCGTCCCGACCGCGCGCCACCGTAGCCACGACCGGGATCCGACCGGCAGCCAGCAGCGCCTGCACCGGGCTCGGGTCGACCAAGGCGACGTCACCGACCTGACCGATGTCGATGGATTTCCCGTCGATCACGGCTGGTCGTCGCTCGGCGGTGAACAGCCCGCCGTCCTCGCCGGACAAGCCCACCGCGAACGGGCCGTGGTCATTGATCAGGTTCACCACGTCCCCGTTGACCTGACCGACCAGGACCATCCGCACCACCTGCATGGCCTCGGGAGTGGTCACCCGCAGGCCGCCGCGGAACTCACTGCGAATGCCCAGCCGGTCCAGGTGCTCGGTGATCTGGGGGCCGCCACCGTGCACCACCACCGGCCGCAGGCCGGCATAGCGCAGGAACACGATGTCTTCGGCGAAGGCGCGGCTCAGCTGGTCGGAGATCATGGCGTTGCCGCCGAACTTGATGACCACGATCTTGCCGTGGAAACGGGCCAGCCAGGGCAGGGCGTCGATCAGGGTGCTGGCCTTGGCCGCGGCCTGGGCGACGCTCACGGAGCGACTCCATCGGCGGCCAGCCCGGCGGTTTCGACCAGACCGAGCATCAGGTTGGCGTTCTGGACGGCCTGCCCGGCTGCTCCCTTGCCGAGATTGTCGATGGCGCTGGTCACGATCAGCCGCCCGGAGCTGGCATCGACGCCGGCCGCCAGTTGAGCCGCGTTGGAACCGAGCGTGGCGGCGGTGTGAGGCTGGCGTCCCAGCGGCAGCAGATGGACGAACGGTTCGTCCTGGTAGGCCGCGGCCAGCACCTCGTGCAGTTCCTCGACCGTGGTGCCCGGCCGGGCCGGCACCGCGGTCACCGCGGCCAGGATCCCGCGCGGCATCGGCGCCAACACCGGGGTTAGGGACAGGGTCGTGGCCCCGGTGGCCTGCAGGATCTCGGGAACGTGCTGGTGCGTCCCGACCTTGTAGGGCGACAGGTCGGCCATGACTTCCGAGCCCAGCAGGTGGGGCTTCGGGTCGCGGCCGGCGCCGGAGGTACCGGAGGCGGCGACCACGACCACGTCATCCGGTTCGGCCAGCCCGGCGGCGAGCAACGGAGCCAGCGCCAGGGTGATCGCCACCGCGTAGCAGCCGGTGTTGGCGACCCGGTCGCTACCGGCAATGCGGTCACGTTGCCCGGGCAGCTCGGGCAACCCGTAGGTCCAGGTGCCGGCGTGCGGGCCGCCGCCGTAGTAGCGATCCCAGGCTCGGTGATCCTGCAGGCGGAAGTCGGCGCCCAGGTCCACCACCTTGACCGAGGCCGGAAGTTGCGTCGCCAGGGCCGCGGAGGCCCCGTGCGGCAGGGCCAGGAACACCAGTTCGGCCTCGGCCAGGGCCGGGGCGGTGGTATCCGTCAGGGCCATCGAGCGGTAGCTGAGCAAGTGCGGATGGACCGCGGTGACCGCTTGCCCGGCCTGGGAGTGCGCGGCCGCGGCCACCACCTCCAGGTCCGGATGCCCGGCCAGCAGCCGGAGCAGCTCGCCCCCGGCGTAGCCGCTCGCGCCGGCGACAGCAACTGGGATACCCATGCGCAACATTATGCACGATGACGCAACTACATTCAGACCCGCCTGCCGCTTCGGCTTGGCTACCCTTCGGACGTGACCGAGCTGGCCGAGCGCATCCGCAGCGCGCTGGCCTCGGCGGCCGATCCTGGCCGAGCCCCGGCGATGCAGGCCTACATGAAGTCGACGGTGCCCTTCCTCGGCGTGGCCCGACCAGTCGTTCGCCGGTTGACCCGCGAGCAACTTGCCGCTTGCCCACCCGCCGACGAGGCCGAACTCCTTGACACGGTCCGCTGCCTGTGGGTCGAGCAGGAGTTCCGGGAACAGCGCTATGCCGCGGCCGACCTGCTCAACACCCCGGTAGCCCGGCGCTGGGCCAGCCCGACTCGACTCCCGGTGCTGGCCGAGCTCATCGTCGACGTGGCGTGGTGGGATCACGTCGACGAGCTCGCCCACCGGGTGGGTGACGTGCGGCGGGCCGAACCGGCCACGGTCGCGCCGACCCTGCGGCAGTGGAGCCGCCAGCCCGACCGGTGGCTGCGGCGGGCCGCTGTGATCTGCCAGTTGGGACACCGGCGTGAGACCGACACCAGGCTGCTCAGCGATGCGATCGAGGCCAGCGCGGCCGAGCCTGACTTCTTCCTGCGCAAGGCCATCGGCTGGGCGTTACGTGACTACTCGCGAACCGATCCGGACTGGGTCCGCGCCTTCGTCGCCACTCACCGGCTCAGCCCGCTGTCGGTCCGCGAAGCCCTGAAACACCTGTGATCGGGCTCAGCCCCGCAACGTAGCCCCGACCCGATCAGCGGCCCGGGCCACGGCGGCGTCGCGGGCCGCGGTTGCCTCCTCGATGGTGAGGGTCCGGTCAGCGGCGCGCAGCTTGAGCGCGAAGGCCAGCGACTTCCGGCCAGCGCCCAGGCGCTCGGCGTCGGCGTAGACGTCGAAGAGCCGGACCGACTCCAACAGCTCGCCGGCACCGCTGCGAACAGCGGCCAGCACGGTCGCCGCCGGCACGTCCTCGGGGACAACCAGGGCCAGGTCCAACAGCACCGGCGGGAAGTTCGACAGTTGGGGTGCCTGGGCCGGTGGCGGCGGCGCGAGCAAGCTCAGATTCAGCTCCATCGCGCTGGTGCGCTCCGGCAAGCCGAAGGCGGTCACGACCCGTGGGTGCAACTCGCCGGCGGTGCCGACGACCACCTCGCCCAGCCGCAGCTCGGCGCAGCGGCCGGGATGCCACGGCGCCCGCTCGACCTGATGCACGGAAAGTTCGACCCGAGCCGCCCGGGCGACCAACTGAGCCGAGGCAATGGCATCGGCCCAGTTGCCGTTGCGGCCGGCGCCCCACCAGCCCGGCCGGATCAGCTCTCCGGCCAGGACGGTGGCCAGGTGCCGCGGCTGCTCCGGGATGGCGGCCTGGAGCTCTGCCAGCTCCTCCGGGCTCGGTCGCTGGGTCACGCCGGGGCGCGGTGGCCGACCGGTGGTGGCGGCCGGCCGATAGATCAGCCCGAGCTCGTAGATGGCCAGGTCTCGGCTGCCTCGGCCGACGTTGCGAGAGGCGTTGGCGAGCAGCCCGGGCAGCAGGCTGGTCCGCAGCTGCGGTTCGGCGTCGGAGATCGGGTTGACCAGGCTCAGGGCTCCCCGCCGAGCATCCCCGGCGGGGAGCCCGAACTGGTCAGCCCAGTCCGGGGAGACGAACGGGTAGTTGATGACCTCGGTGAATCCGGCGTAAGCCAGCGCCTGAGACACCTGGCGGCGCAGGCGCTGCTCGCCCGTCCAACCGAGCCCGGCCGGCGACTTCAACAGCACCGAGGGGATCTTGTCGTAACCCTCGAGCCGGACGACCTCCTCGATCAAGTCGGCCGGATCGACCAGGTCCGGCCGCCAACTGGGGGGCGTGACCATGAACAGGCCGTCGCTGGAGGAGACGCTGCAGCCGACTTGTTCCAGCCGCTGCCGGACCGCCGCGGTCACGATCGGCATGCCCGCGAGCTCGGCCGGGCGCAGAGCCGGCAGCGGGATCGGATCGATCTCCGGTGCCCGGCCGAGCACGGTGTAACCGGACTCGGCGGACGCGCCGCCGTACTCGACCAGCAGCTCGACGCAGCGCTGCAACGCCACGGCGGCAATCTCAGGGTCGACGCCGCGCTCGAACCGCTTGGCCGCTTCCGAGGGCAGCCGATGGCGCCGCACGGCCCGGCTGATCCGCGCCGGCTGGAAGTAGGCGGCCTCGAGCACGACCTCACTGGTGCGGTCCGAGATCTCGGTCGACGCGCCCCCCATCACGCCGGCCAGCCCGATCGGCCCCCGGTCGTCGGTGATGATCAGATCGTCCGGGTCCAGTTCGCGGCTCACGTCGTCGAGCGTGGTCAGCTTCTCGCCGGCGACAGCAGCGCGAACCCCGATCGGGCCCTGGAGCCGGCTGCGGTCGTAGGCGTGCAGCGGCTGACCGGTCTCGAGCATCACGTAGTTGGTCACGTCGACGGCCAACGAGATCGATCGCATGCCGCTGGCCCGCAGCCGGCGCACCACGAACTCCGGGCTCGGTCGGCTCGGATCGAGGCCATTGAGGCTCCGCAGCGAGAATTTGGGGCAGCCTTCGGTGTCGGTGACCGCCACGGGGTAGGCGGCCTGATCCGGCTCGGGAACGGTCGCCGTCACGTCGGTGAACGGGCGGTCGAGAGCCGCGGCGGCCTCCCGGGCCAGCCCCCGCACCGACAGGCAGTACGAGCGGTCCGGGGTGACGGCGATGTCGAGCACCGCCTCGCGCATTCCCAGGACGGCCAAGGCATCCTGGCCGGGCTGCCCCTCGGGCAGGACCAGGATCCCGGCATGGTCGTCGCCGAGCCCGAGTTCTCGGGCCGAGCAGAGCATGCCGTCGGAAACCCGGCCGTAGGTCTTGCGGGCCGAGATCGCGAACGGTCCAGGCAGCACCGCGCCGGGCAGTGCGGCCACGACCAGGTCACCGGCCGCGAAGTTGCGGGCGCCGCAGACGATGCCGCGCGGCTCGACCTCGCCGACCTCGACCTGGCAGAACCGGATGGGCTTCTTGAACTCGGCCAGTTCCTCGACGCTCAACACCCGGCCGACGACGACCGGGCCGCTGACCCCGTCGGCCGCTGCTTCGACCCGCTCCACTTCCAGGCCCACGCGGACCAGCGCCTCGCCGAGTTCGCGGGCTGACAACTCGGACGGCAGGGCGACGTACTCGGCCAACCAGTTCACCGCGGCGCGCATCTCAGGCCTCCATTCCGAAGGCCTGGGTGAAGCGAACGTCGCCCTCGACGATGTCGCGCATGTCGGCGGCGTTGTTGCGGAACATCATGGTCCGCTCGATGCCCATGCCGAAGGCGAAACCGGAGTAGATGTCCGGGTCGATGCCGCAGGCGCGCAGGACCCGGGGGTTGACCATGCCGCAGCCGCCCCATTCGATCCAGCCCTCGCTGTCGCAGGTCCGGCACGGCCGATCAGGGTTGCCGACCGACTCCCCGCGACAGACGAAGCACAACAGGTCGGGCTCGGCGCTGGGTTCGGTGAACGGGAAGTAGGACGGGCGCAACCGGGTGACGATGCCCGGCCCGAAGAACGCCTCAGCCATGTGATCGAGCGTCCCCTTCAGATGGGCCATGGTGACGCCCTTGTCCACGACCAGCCCCTCGAGCTGGTGAAACACCGGCGAATGGGTTGCATCGAGCTCGTCGGTCCGGAAGACCTTGCCCGGGCAGACGATGTAGATCGGCGGCGTCCGGGTCAACATGACCCGGGCCTGCACCGGGGAGGTGTGGGTCCGCAGCACCAAGCCGCTGTCGGCACTGCCGTCACCGGCTTTGACGAAGAAGGTGTCCATCAGCGACCGGGCCGGGTGATCGACGCCGATGTTCAGGGCGTCGAAGTTGAACCACTCAGCCTCGACCTCAGGGCCTTCGGCAACCTCCCAGCCCATCGCGGTGAACACGTCGCCGACCAACTCCATGGTCGTGGTCAGCGGGTGCCTGGCTCCGGTCAGCCGGCGGTCCCACGGCAGCGTCACGTCGACCGCTTCCTCGATCAGGACCCGGGTGTCGCGCTCGCGCTCGAGCTCGGCCAACCGTTCGGTGTGCACCCGGCGCACCTCGCCGCGCGCGGCGTTGATCCGCTTGCCGGCGTCGGCTTTGGCCTGCGGCGGTAGTGCTCCGATCTCCCGATTCGCCAGCGCCAGCGGCGATCGATCACCCAGGTGCGCGGTGTGCGCGGCCTTGAGCTCGTCCAGCGTGAGCGCCGCGGTCAGAGCTTCGACCGCCGCCGCGACGGCGGCCTGCACGGCCTCGGCCGACAGCGCGGCGACCTGCTTCGGGTCGTAGGAGGTGTTGGCGCCAGACATGCGTGCCCTTCGTGATTGCCCTGAGGTCAGGAGGCCCGGCCGAGTAGCTGCGACCGGCTCCTGAGTCTAGGAGAGCGGCTCACCCGGTTTCGCGCTGGCGCTGTTGCCGGGCCGAGGCGTAGAGGCAGACCGCGGCGGTCGCCGCCAGGTTCAGGCTTTCCGCCCGGCCGTAGATCGGGACCCGCACCGACAGATCGGCCTGCTCGATCAGTGGACCGGCCAGCCCGTGAGCCTCGTTGCCGAACAGCCAGAGCGTCGGCCCGACCAGCGTCCCGTCGTCGATCAGCTCGTCGAGCGTGCTCGTCCCCCGGCCGGTGGTGGCCAGCGCCTGGACCCCGCGTTGCCGGCAGCCGGCCAGCAGTTCGACGCTCGAGCAGGCCAGCACCGGCAGGTGGAACAAGCTGCCGGCCGTAGCCCGGACCACCTTGCCGTTGTAGGGGTCGACACCGCCATCCACCAGCACCGCGTCGGCGCCGGCGGCATCGGCGGTCCGGATGATCGCGCCCAGATTGCCCGGCTCGTTGCAGGCCACCGGCGCGACCAGCAGCCGCGGCCGGCGCTCCAGCACCTCGGCCAGAGCGGGCTGGGGCAACCGGCAGACCGCGACCAAGCCCTGCGGTGTGACCGTCTCCGACAAGGCGGCTGCGTCCCTGGCCGAGATCTCGGCCGCATCCGCGCTGAGCTCGGGGTGCCGATCCCGGGCCTCGGCCGTGGCGAACAGTTCCACCACCGCGCCGACGGCCAGCGCCTCGCGCACCGCCTGCGCACCTTCGGCGAGAAAACGCCCGGTCTCGCGGCGGTCCTTGCGGCTGGTGAGCCGCCGGGCCGACGCGAGCCGGGCGTTGTTCGAGCTGAGCAGGTCAGGCAGCCGGCGTCTGCGATGCAGCGCCACCGATGCCCTCGGCAGCGACCGCCTCCTTGGCCACTGCCACCAGCGCCGCGAAGGCCGGTGCGTCGGTGACGGCCAGCTCGGCCAGCACCTTGCGGTCGGTCTGCACGCCGGCCAACCGCAGGCCCTGCATGAACCGGTTGTAAGTCATGTCGTTGGCCCGGGCGGCGGCGTTGATCCGGGTGATCCACAGCTGGCGGAAGTCACCCTTGCGGGCCCGCCGGTCCCGGTAGGAGTAGGTCGCGGAGTGAAGCAGTTGCTCCTTGGCCTTGCGGTAGAGCCGGGAGCGCTGACCCCGGTAGCCGGATGCCGATTCCAGAGCGGTCCGGCGCTTCTTCTGGGCGTTGACTGCCCGCTTGACGCGTGCCACGTTGATCGTCCTTGCTTGTCGGGCCGGCCGCCGTCAACGGCGCCGGCGATCGGGCGTGCGGAGTTAGCGGCCGAGCATGCGCTTGACGCGCGGCACGTCGACGGAGCTGATTTCCTCGGTACCGGAAAGCCGGCGGGTCAGGGTGGAGGACTTGCGCTCCAGCAGGTGGCGCTTGCCGGCCCGCTCGGTCAGCAGCTTGCCGCTGCCGGTGACCTTGACGCGCTTCTTCATCCCGGAGTGGGTCTTGTTCTTGGGCATATTCATTCCTCGTCGCAGGGCCGTGTCGGCGGTACTGGCATGTTCAGTGGCGGCGCATGTTCAGTGCGCATTGTGGTCAGCTGCGCAGGCTGCGGGCAGGCGCCGGCCGGGCGCCGTACTGACCGGATCGGAGCTGGCCGCTGGTCGGATCAGACCGGCTGCGCCGTCTCCTTGACCGGACGGGTGGCCTTGCCGCTGGCCCGGTGTGGCGCTACCACCATCACCATGTTGCGGCCGTCCTGCTTGGGCGAGGACTCCACGAACCCGAGTTCGGTGATGTCTTCGGCCAGCCGCTGCAGCAGGCGGAACCCGAGTTCGGGACGGGACTGCTCCCGGCCACGGAACATGATCGTGATCTTCACCTTGTCGCCCTGCTTGAGGAACCGCTCGACGTGACCCTTCTTGGTCTCGTAGTCGTGCGGGTCGATCTTGGGGCGCAGTTTCATCTCTTTGATGACGGTCAGCGACTGGTTCCGCTTGGCCTCGCGAGCCTTCTGCGCGCTCTCGTACTTGAACTTGCCGTAGTCCATGAGCTTGCAGACCGGCGGGCGGGCCATGGGAGCAACCTCGACCAGATCGAGATCCGACTCGGCGGCGAGCTCCAGGGCCTTGCCGATCGGCACGATGCCGACCTGCTCGCCCTCGGGGCCGACCAATCGGACCTCGGGTACGCGAATCCGGTCGTTGATGCGGGGTTCTGAGCTGATGGGGCCTCCTCGGTTGCCTGTGTACATAGCAACCAATGCCGGGGAGGTCGGAAAGATTCCAGTCCAGCCGAGGGGTCACGGCGGACCTCATCGGCGCGCCGGGCGGCGCTGGACCTGACCCGGCCACCTGTACCGGCAGCTTCGGGTGGGAAACCTTTCCGGCTTCCACTTGCAAAACCCCATCCGGTCGATGCCGGCCAGGTTGGGGTTGGTCGCGTATGCAAGGGTAGCAGCGTGACGTCCGAGCCCCCAAATAGCGGCACCGACCCCGGGGCGAAATCCGCCCTGTCGGCCGAACAGGTGCGCGAACTGGCCGAAATTCCCGGCGTCGAGGTGATCACCCGGGCCGCGGTCATGCTCATGTCGGCCGCCGCCGAGAAGCTCGGACTGGCCGAGGACGGCGCCCGCTACTTCGATCTCGACGAGGCCCGCCGGTTGATCACCGCCCTGGCCGGCCTGCTGGCCGCCGCGGGACCCGACCTCGGATTGCATCGGCCGCCGCTCCAGGACGGGCTGCGAGCCCTGCAAGCCGCCTTTCGGGAGGCTTCACCCGAGCCGGACCCGCCGGGCCAGGGCCCAGGAGACCGCCTCCGCTGATCCCTGAACGTGAGATAGTCACGCTCAGTGAACAAGGTCGGATAACAATGGCTCGGCATTAAAGCACCGCAATCACTTCAGTCGCGGCAGGACACGCCGATCCGGAAACTGAAATCTGCCCCAGGATGGGGCACGCCGCGAGAGAACAGGATGTCGAACTCGTGACTGAACGTGCACAACCGCGCCATGCCGCGCCCACCCGCCCCCGGCTCGTACGCATCCGCGGCCGACGCTTGATTGCCGGCCTGAGCGCCGCCGCGGCCGTGGCCGGGCTTGCGATCGCACCGATGGCCGCCGGCGCCGCGGCCAGCCACGACCCGTACGGGTACCTCGATTCGGCCGTCCCCGGCACGGCCGGGGTCGTGGTGCTCAGCGGTTGGGCCGCCGATCCGGACGCGGTGACGACCCCACTCAGCATCGTGCTCACCCTCGACGGCGCCCGCTACGGCGAACTGGTCGAGAACACCGACCGCCCCGATGTCGCGGCCGCCCGTCACACCGGCCGCCGGGTCGGTTACGTCGCCTCGGTCGTCACCACCCCCGGTAGCCACACCGTGTGCGCGCTGGCCCGCAATGTGGGCGCCGGCACGTCGGACACGATCGGCTGCAGTTCGGTCTCGGTGCCCGAGCCGTCGGCCGCCGATGCGGTGCACTACCCGATCGGGTACCTGGACTCGGCCTCGGTCAGCAAGCAGGTCGTCACCGTGCAGGGTTGGGCGCTGGACCCGGATGCTGCCAGCACGCCGCTGCACATCGGCGCCCTGGTCGACGGGCGGGCGATGGCGGCAACCGGGCTCCAAGCGGTGCCTCGGGCCGATGTCGCGGCCTCCCAGCAGGCCGGTCCGGACCAGGGCTACAAGTTCAGCCTGACCCTGCCCGACGGCCGGCACACGCTGTGCGTGACCGCGGCCAACGTAGGACCGGGTGGACCGAACAACGTCGGCTGCACCACGGTCACGGTCGGCACGCCGCCGCCGACCGCGGCCGAAATCGCCGCCCATTCCCCCGCCGGTGCCCTCGAGGCAGCGGGCGGGATCAACGCCACCACGATCCAGGTCCGGGGTTGGGCGACGGACCCTGACAACAAGGCCTATCCGGTGATCGTCGTCGCCTACGTGGACGGGACCGCGCACACGCCGGTCCGGGCCACGCTGGCCCGGCCGGACCTGGCCGGCAACGCCAAGGCCGGACCGCACCCGGGCTTCGACTACACCCTCTCGGTCGGTTCGGGATCGCACATCGTCTGCCTGTGGGCGGTCAACATCGGCATCGGAAAGAACTCCTACCTCGGCTGCCAGGGGGTCAGCAGCCCGGGGGTGGCGATGCCCTCCGGACCGCGACCAGCGACGCCGGCGGTCAACACCAAGGTCGTCGCTGCGGCTAAGAAGTTCCTCGGCGGCAAGTACGTCTGGGGTGGTGAGGACCCCAAGGTCGGCTTCGACTGCTCGGGGCTGGTTCAGTACACCTACCGCGGGGCCGGGGTGAGCACCCCACGCGTGGCTCAGGACCAGTTCCGGGTGGCGCGCATGATCAGCGCCGGGCGCGCGGTACCGGGCGATCTGGTCTTCTATCACGACAGTCAGGGCAACGTCTATCACGTCGGCATCTACGTATCGCCCGGCCTCACCTACGCCGCCGTCGACGAGGCCGAGGGCATCAAGGTCCAACCGATCTGGGACAGCAGCGCGACCTACGCCAGCTTCACCCACAGCTGACCGACCCGGCCGGCGGGACGGGCTCAGCTCGGATCGCCGGCCGGGGCCTGGCTCTCGACGAACAGCGCACGAAGACCCTGCATGACCTCGACGCTGCGCTCGCCGTCGCCGCGCTGCACCGCATAGAGCGGGATGAGCTCCTCGCCGGGCAGCACCAGCCGCGCGAAGCGCACCTTGCTCGGGAACTCCACCGCCAGCACCAGGTCCCAGTCGACGTGGCGCCAACCGCCGAAGAACGGGCGCACGTCGAGGCCACCGGCATTGGCCCGCAGCCGAGGGCGGGTCGCGCCGAGAATGCCCAGCGCCACGATCACTCCGACGCCGGCCAGACCGAACCGGTCGGCGGTGTTGACGTGGGCTCCGTTGGTGCCGTCGGGCAGCACCAGGCCGCAGATCACGAACGCGACCACGACCACGGCGGCCGCGATGGTGGCGATCCGGGCCGAGCGGTGCGGTCGGGCCACGACCTCCGCCGCGCTCACAGCCGGCACGCGTGGATGTCGGTGACCAGGATGGCGCGGGCCCCGATCTCCCACAGCGCATCCATGATCTGGTTGGTGTTCTTGCGAGGCACCATGACCCGGACGGCCGACCAGCCGGCGGTCCGCAGCGGCGACACCGTGGGCGATTCGAAGCCAGGGGCCACCGCCACCGCCTGCTCGACCTTGTCGTCGGCGATGTCGTAGTCCATCAGCACGTACTGCCGGGCGATCATCACGCCCTGCAGGCGGCGGATGAGCTGCTCGACGCCGTGCACCGGCTCGGCGCCGCGGCGCCGGATCAGCGCGGCCTGCGAGCGGAACAGCGGTTCGCCGAAGATCTGCAGTCCGGCCGCGCGCAACGTCGTCCCGGTCTCCACCACGTCGGCGATCGCATCGGCCACGTCGAGCCGGACCGCGGTCTCCACTGCGCCATCCAGGGCGATGATCGCCGCCTCGATGCCGTGCGCGTCCAGGTAGTGCTTGAGCAGGCCCGGGTAGGCGGTGGCGATCCGGCTGCCGCCGAGGTCGGCGACGTCGGCGAGCTTTCGGTCCGGTCCCCCGGCGGCCGCGAACCGAAAGGTCGACTCGGCAAAGCCCAACGGCAGCACGACCTCGGCATTGGCGCCGGAATCGAGCAGCAGGTCCTCACCGGTGATGCCGACATCGAGCCGGCCGGAGCCGACGTAGATCGCGATGTCGCGAGGCCGGAGGAAGAAGAACTCGATGCCGTTGTCCGGGTCCTGCAGCACCAGCTCCCGGCTGTCGGCGCGCTGCCGGTAACCGGCCTCGCGCAACATCGAGGTGGCGGGCTCGGACAGCGAACCCTTGTTGGGCACAGCCACCCGGAGCAGCTCGGCAGTGGTCATCGCTGGTTCGATCCGTTCACAGGTAGCGGTAGACGTCGTCGAGGGTGAGGCCCTTGCCCAGCATGAGGACCTGAACCCGGTACAGCAGCTGGCTGATCTCCTCGGCGGTGCGCTCAGCCGATTCGTGCTCGGCCGCCATCCACGCCTCGGCTGCCTCCTCGACGACCTTCTTGCCCTGAGCGTGAATGCCGTCGTCGAGCGCAGCGACGGTGGCGGAACCGGCCGGGCGCTCGAGCCGGCGCTGGGTCAGCTCGGCGAAGAGGGCATCGAAGGTCTTCATCGGCTCAGCAGCCTACCGACGGCCGCTGTGGCCCAGCACAGCCCGCCCGGGTCAGCCCAGATCGACGATGGCGGCGACCGGCCCGCCCCCGTCCGGCCCCTGGTGCGCGGCCGAGACGGAGACGAAGACCGCCGGATCTCCGGTCACCGCTGCCGCTACCCCGCCGACGCACGCCTTGATCTGGCGGTGCCAGTGCACATCGGAGTCATCGAGCATCGCGTTGCGGCGGCCCCGGACCTGACCGTCCTGGCTCACCTCACACTTGAGGAAGACATTGACCAGGCGGCCGTCCAGATCGCTGCTGTGCGGGCGCTCGGGCAGTGGCAGGCCGGCGTCGGTGATCGCGGCCCAGATACCGTCGGCGTCCAGGGCGTCGGACATTACCGAGTGCCCTATCCGATAGCGGCCACCGATCCCGCGGGCGTTGCCCACGACTACGACCTGGGCCCGGTCTAGCTCGACCCCGGACGAACACGAAGCCACCGAGCTGTACAAGCTGCGATCGCGCATCACCTCGGCGTCGGTCGGCGGCTCGATCTCACCCAAGGCCACGGCGATGCCCAGCGCGGTGCAGCCGTTCGACACGTCCATCGAATGCAGGGTGTCCTCGGTGAACACGTCGTGGCCGCGGCGCTTGGCGTCGGAGATGGTGTCGATCGTGAGCAGCGGGGTCTTGGTCTGGACGTAGTGCACATCGGCGGCATCGGTGATGCCGGCCCGCTCCATCGCCACCGTGACTGCAGCCGCGACCTTGCTGATCATCGCGCTGCGCCCGACGTCTTCCGGTTGCAGCACCTCGCTCATGGCGAAGCCGACGGTGAGGCGAGGCTCGTCCGTGGCCGGGACCGAACCGGGTTCGGTGGTGGCGAAGATGGTGGCGTGCGGCGAGATGACCCCGTCGGTACCGCCGGACCAGACGATGGGTATCTGCTTGACCTCGGCCTCGCTCCGGCTGCCCTTGGCCAGCAGCACCTCCCGGAACGCCCGGTCGGCGATGATGCGGGTGTAGTCGTTGACTCCCCCATTGCCCTCGGTCTTGCCGATGACGGCGATGACCCGGTCGGCGGCCAGAACGCCGTCATCGATGAGCCGAGCAAACTCCGAGGCGTCGGAGACGTGGTGCAGGGGGACCTTGCGGACTTCGATCGGATCGGGCAACTGACTGCTCCTAACTCGGCGGGGTGGTTCGGCTCGGTGGCTCGATCATTGATGGCTGGGGCATCGACGGCTGGTCGTCGGCCAGCACCGTGGTCCCGGCTCGGCCGGCGGCGGCCTCGGCCAGGCTGGGCAGCGCGGTGATGTGGGCCGAACGGCCGCCCTGCTCGACGAATCGGCAGGCCGCCTCGACCTTCGGGGCCATGCTGCCGTCGCCGAACGCGCCGGTTGCGGCCAGGCGTCGCAGCTCGGCGACGCCGACCCGGTGGAGCGGACGCTCCCGATCGGTGCCGA
>Ga0187809_10000500_pt1 | contig 20681 bp, 22 predicted proteins | sample NC_wetland_sal_i_8_FD_132415 | JGI IMG/M metagenome (GOLD analysis project Ga0187809, IMG submission 132415) | Wetland sediment microbial communities from Neuse River Estuary, North Carolina, USA - ASW_4 | ecosystem: Environmental > Aquatic > Freshwater > Wetlands > Sediment | place: USA: North...
AATCGCAACCTGCGCGGCTACGGCGCGCCGGCGGGTGACGAGTTCACGTGGGCCACGGCGGTCGCGATCGAGCGGTTCCAGTCGCAGCATCACCAGCAGGCGACAGGGAACCTGCCCCTCGGCTCGGTGGTGTTCGAGCCCGGCGCGGTGCGCGTGACGAGCGTGACTCCGACGCTCGGCGCACCGGTGCAGCCGGGCGCGGTGCTGGGCACGAGCTCGACGCGTCGCGTGGTGACGATCGCGCTCGACGCCTCACAGCAGACGAGCGTCAAGGTGGGCGATCCCGTCGAGATCACGCTGCCGGACAACTCGACGACGCCCGGGCACGTCTCCTTCGTCGGGACGGTGGCGACCACGCCGTCGAGCGACCAGGGCGGCGGCGGCTCGAGCGGGCCGACGATCGAGGTGGACGTGACCGCGGACAACCCGGCGGCGACCGGTCGCCTCGACCAGGCGCCGGTCGACGTGTCGATCACGACCGCGACCGTTCGCGGCGTGCTCGCGGTGCCGGTCGATGCGCTCGTCGCGCTCGCCGGCGGCGGCTATGCAGTCGAGGAGGTCGAGGCAACCGGCGTGCATCAGCTCGTCGGCGTCAGCACCGGGCTGTTCGACGACGCGGCCGGGATGGTGCAGGTCTCCGGCGCCGGGCTCGCCGCCGGCCAGCACGTGGTGGTGCCGTCGGAGTCATGAGCACGCTCACGCTCGAACAGGTCACGAAGACCTACGGCGAGGACCCGCCGGTGGCGGCGCTGCAAGGCGTCAGCTTCGACGTCACCGCCGGCGAGCTCGTTGCGATCGTCGGCCCGTCCGGGTCCGGGAAGTCGACGCTCCTGCATCTCATGGGGACGCTGGAGCGGCCCACCTCCGGACGCGTCCGCGTCACCGGCCTCGACGTCTCCGAGCTCACCGACCGCGAGCTTGCCACCGTGCGCGCGACGCGCATAGGGTTCGTCTTCCAGCAGTTCTTCCTCGCCGAGCATTCGACGCTGCTCGAGAACGTTGCGGATGGGCTCCTCTATGCCGGCGTGCCCGCCGACGCGCGGCGCGAGCAGGCGGCCGAAGCTCTCACCGCCGTCGGGCTCGGTGACCGGCTGCACGCGCGTCCGACGCAGCTCTCCGGTGGGGAACGGCAGCGTGTCGCGATCGCTCGCGCGCTCGTCGGCTCCCCGGCGATCGTGCTCGCGGACGAGCCGACCGGAAACCTCGACAGCGCGACGGGCGAGCAGATCATGGCGCTGATCGACGAGCTCAACCGCCGGGGCGCGACGATCGTGGTCATCACGCACGAGCATGCGATCGCGGACCGGTGCCCGCGACGGATCCAGCTGCTCGACGGGCGCATCGTCTCCGACAGCCGCAAAGGCGAGGCGACATGAAGCGCGTGCTCGTCCTCGCCGCAGTCGCGGCCGCAGTGACGGTCGTCGGTGGCAGCGCGCGCGCGAGCGTCAGCGCGTGCCCGGCCACCAACAGCCCGAACGAACTCGTGCTCGAAGGCGGCAGCGGCCAGCAGGCTCAGCTGGGCAAACAGTTCCCGCAGAACCTCCAGGTCGCGCTCGCCAACACGAACGGCTGCCCGCTCACCGGGAACCTCGCCGGCGTCACGATCAACTTCGACGCTCCGGGAAGCGGGGCAAGCGGCATCTTCGCCGGGAGCGGATCGCGCGAGGCCTACGTCGGGACCGACGCCGGGGGAGCTGCGATCGCGCCTCCGTTCACCGCCAACTACACCACCGGCGACTACACCGTCGACGCGCACTCGGATTACGGCTCCGTCGAGTTCTCGCTGTCCAATACGGCGAATGGCCTTCCCTCGGCGATCGCGTCTACGGCGACGACGTCCCAGGAAGCTGCGGTCGGCGCCGACTACGGCGCGCCGCTGCAGGCGCGCGTCACCGACGCGAACGGGAATCCCGTGCAGGGAGCGGACGTCACGTTCGCAATCCTTCCGGGGCCGACGGGCGCAGGCGCGAGCTTCCTCGGCGGCGCGCCGAGCGCGACGACGGACTCGAACGGGCTCGCGACTTCGCCGCCGCTCGTCGCTAACGGCGTCCCCGGGCGATTCACGGCGACGGCGTCCACCGCGGGTGTCTCCTCCGTCGCGATGTTCGCGCTCGACAACCACGCGGCGGCGATGACGCTGCAGACGAGCTCCATGCGCGAGGCGAAGGCGTCGGTCGAGACGCGCTATCGGTCGGCGCTGCAGGCGCGCGTCCTCGACACCACCGGTCAGCCGATCGAAGGGGCCACGGTCACGTTCGCGGTGACGGCGGCCGACGACGGTGCGACGGCGACCTTCCTCGGTGGGACGGGGCAGGCGACCGCGCTCACCGACGCGAACGGAGTGGCGACCGCACCGCCGCTTGTCGCCAACAAGACCGCGGGGACGTTCACCGCGACGGCGACCGCCGCCGGCGCACCCACGGGCGAGTACACGCTCGAGAACGTCGCCGCCGCGCCGACCACGATCACCGCGGGCGCGGCCGCCGGCCAGTCCGCAACGGTCGGAACACGCTTCGCGATCCCGGTCGCCGTCGCCGTCGCCGACAGGAACGGCAACCCCGTCGGAGGCGCGACCGTCACCTTCGCGGCGCCGAAGCATGGGGCGAGCGGGCGATTCTCCGTGCGGCACCACGCGCGTCTCCTCGCGCGCGTGAAGACGAACCGGAAAGGCGTCGCAGTCGCGCCGCCGTTCACCGCAAACGCGACCGTCGGCGGCTATGCCGTCACGGTCACCGTCAAGGGCGGCTCCGCGCGTGCGGCGGTGTCGCTCATGAACCTGCCGCGCGGATGAGGGCGAATCCGGCTGCGCTCGAGGCTCCTCGGATGCAGCTCTCCGATCTCGCGCGCGTCGCGAGCGTCGGGCTGCGCACGCGGCGGATGCGCGCGGCGCTCTCGGCGCTCGGGATCGCGATCGGCGTCGCCGCGATCGTCGCGGTGCTCGGTCTCTCGTCGTCGTCGCAGGCGGGACTGCTCGCCGAGATCGACAAGCTCGGCACGAACCTGCTCACCGTCCAGAACGGGCAGACGCTGTTCGGTCAGGCTGCGGAGCTGCCGCTCGCCGCGCCCGGGATGATCTCGCGCATCGGCCCCGTGCAGCAGGTGCAGTACACGGGCTCGACGAGCGCGAACGTCTACCGGAGCCCGCTCATCCCTTCCGTCAACACGAATGCGCTCTCCGTCCAGGCGGCGAGCCTCGATCTGCCGCGGACGGTGGGCGCGACCGTCGCATTCGGCAGCTATCTCAACGCAGCCACCGCACGAGAACCGGTCGCCGTGCTCGGCTACGCCGCAGCCCAGCGGCTGGGAATCGACCGCCTCTATCCCGGCGAGCGAATCTGGCTCGGCGGGATGTGGTTCTACCTCGCCGGGATCCTCGGCTCGTCCGCGCTCGCGCCCGAGATCGACTCGTCGGTGCTGGTGGGATTCCCCGCGGCGGAGCGCTACCTCGGCTTCGACGGGCATCCGACGACCATCTACGTCCGCTCGGTGACGAGCCAGACCGCGGCGGTGCAGTCGGTGCTCGGCGCGACCGCCGATCCCGAAGCGCCGAACCAGGTCGAGGTCAGCCAGCCGTCCGCCGCGCTGACCGCGCGCGCCGAGGCGCAAGGCGCGCTCAACAGTCTGTTCCTCGGTCTCGGCGCGGTCTCGCTGCTCGTCGGCGCCGTCGGCGTCGCGAACATCATGCTCATCGGCGTTCTCGAACGCCGCAGCGAGATCGGGCTGCGTCGCTCGCTCGGCGCGACGAAGGGGAACATCCGCAATCAGTTCCTGTCCGAAGCGATCCTGCTCGCGGTGATCGGCGGCGCCGTCGGCGTCACCGCCGGCGTCATCTCTACCGCCGTCTATGCGATGACGAAGCACTGGCAGGTCTCCATCCCCACGACCGCGTGGGCCGGCGGCCTCGCAGCCGCCGTCGTCATCGGCGCGATCGCCGGGCTGCTGCCCGCCATCCGCGCGGCTCGACTCTCACCGACCGAAGCACTGCGAACCGTCTAGGAGGAACACATGCGTCGTCCACTCGTCTTGATCGTCGCGGTCGTCACGTGTGCGTCGCTCGCCGCCGGTTGTGGCGGAGGCGGCAGTCCCGCGGGCGTCGCGCGCCTCACCCCGACCACGGCGGCATCCACGACGACCGGGCAATCGAACGGCTTGCTCGCGTTCTCGCGCTGCATGCGTGCGAACGGCGTGCCCGGCTTCCCCGATCCGCAGCACTTCGCCGACGGGAGCGCGAAGCTGACCGTCCACAACCTCGGCAGGCGCCCGGCGATCGCGGCGGCGATGAACGCGTGCGATCACCTCCTTCCGCCCGGTCCGAATCAGCCGACGCAGGCGCAGCTGCGGACGCAGCTCGCGGACGAGCTCTCGTTCGCGAAGTGCATGCGGAGTCATGGCGTCGCGCGGTTCCCCGATCCGACCGCGCAGGGCGAGCTGTCGGTCGAGATGGTCCAGGCCCAGGGGATCGACGTCCACTCGACGACCGTGCTGCGCGTCGTGCAGAAGTGCCTGCCCGCATCGCACGGCGCACTCACGCCCGCGAAGGTGCGAGAGGCGATCGCGAATGCGGGGCACTAGGCCCGCTCTCGTTGCAGCGGCCGTGGTCGCCCTGGCCGGCTGCGGCGGTTCGAAGCCGCCCGCCGAGGGGCAGTTGCAGAACGACGCACTGAAGTACGCCCGCTGCATGCGCGCGAACGGCGTTCCGGCGTTTCCCGACCCGAGCCCCGGCGGCGGCTTCGAGTTCACTCGGGGCGCCGGTGTCGATCCGTCGTCGCCGACGGTCAGGGCGGCGCAGGCGAAGTGCCGCGCGTACATGCCCGCCGGCCCGGCTGCTCCCGGTTCGACGACGCATCCGTCGACGCAGTGGCTGGCGAAGATGGTGAAGGCCGCGCAGTGCATGCGACGGCACGGCATCTCCGACTTCCCGGATCCCACGACCACGATGCCGTCGATGACGGGCTTCAATGGCGTGATCTCCGACATCGACGGTGTGCTCTTCGTCTTCCCCGCGACGATTGACACGCAGTCGGCGGCCTTCAAGCGGGCCGCGAACCAGTGCGGGTTCCCGCTGCACAACCACTGACCGCCGGGTTCGGCCTCAGTCCGTGGCGCTGCGCGCGGCTGCCTTCACCATCTGCCGTTCGGCCGGAATCCGTACGACTCGCCAGGCGAGCCGGCAGCGCTCGAGCGCACGAATCACCAGGCCACCGGGATCGAGCTCGCCGGCTCGGAGGCCGTGGAACGCGGAAGAGGGGAACGCATGGTGGTTGTTGTGCCATGATTCGCCGAAGGAGAGCCACGAGAGCCACCAGACGTTGCGCGACTCGTCGCGTACCGGGAAACGTCGGCGTCCCCAGTAGTGGCAGATGGAGTTGATCGACCAGGTCACGTGGTGGAGCAGGAGGATGCGAACGGCGCCGCCCCACACGAGTCCGGCGAGGAAGCCGTATCTGCCGCCGATCCAGGCCCAGCCGACGACGCCCGGAACGACGAGCGAGAGCACGACCGTCGGTACGAACATCCAGCTGATCACCCGCAGGCCGCGATCGTCGACGAGGTCCTTCGCGTATCGCTCAGGGTCGGCCGCTGCGTCCGCGTCGAACAACCAGCCGGTGTGCGCGTGCCAAAGACCCTTGAGCCCTTCGACGAAGCCGTCGCCGTAATCGGCGTGCGGGCTGTGTGGATCACCGCTTCGGTCGGAGAACTGGTGATGCTTGCGATGGTTCGCCACCCAGCTGACGACGTTTCCCTCGACCGCCAGCTGCCCGAGGATCGCGAACGCATATCGCACGGCGCGATAGGTCTGAAACGAGCGGTGCGTGAAGAGCCGGTGATAACCGACGGTGATGCCGATGCCTGCGAGCACGTAGCCGACGAACAGGATCGTCAGCTCTCGCACGCCCACCATCCGATCCCATAGCAGGGCGACGGCCGCCACGAACCCGATCAGGGGAAGAGTCGTGCCGGCGACGTTGGCCGCGACGCGCACGCGGCTGAGGTTGTGATTGCTCACGGGCACCGCGCCCATACAGGGTGGGACCACACGCCGCATCCGGCCGCTCTCGGAGACCCCCATCACCAGAGACCGTAGCTGCCGGCGAAGAGTGGCGCGTTGGACCTAACCCGGGAACACGACGTGCTCGCACGACACACGCAGCGCGGAATGCGGAAGCGCTGTTCCCACCTCTGGTGCGTCACACGTTCTCCAGACCGACGTAGTTCTCGGCCAGGCTCCGCGCCGCCGCATCGGACGTCACGACATACCGCAGCTGCGAGCGCTGCAGCTCGAGGTCGAACGGATCGCCGCCCGGTGGGAGGTGGAGCATCGACGTCATCCACCACGAGAAGTGCTCGGCCCGCCACACGCGCCGGAGGCAGGTGCGCGAGTACGCGTCGAGCAGGTCGCGGCTGCCGGTCCGGACGTGGTGGACGATCGCCTCGGCGAGCAACCTGACGTCGGCGAGCGCGAGGTTGAGCCCCTTGGCGCCCGTCGGGGGAACGATGTGAGCGGCGTCGCCTGCGAGGAACAGGCGCCCGTGCTGCATCGGTGACGCGACGAAGCTGCGCATGCCGGTCACGCCCTTCTCGAGAACGGGCCCGTCGTGCAGCGTCCAACCGTCGAGCGCGGTCCGCACGCGCAGCTCCTCCCAGATCCGCTCGTCCGGCCAGTCGGCTACGTCCTCGTCGTGCGAGACCTGGAGGTAGTAGCGCGACAGCTGCGGCGACCGGAGCGAGAGCAGCGCGAAGCCGCGCTCGTGATGGGCGTAGACGAGTTCGTCCATCGACGGCGCGACGGCGGCAAGGATCCCGAGCCACCCGAACGGATAGTCGCGTTCGACGACCCTGAGCTCTGCCGCGATCGACTGCCTGCAGACGCCGTGGAACCCGTCGCAGCCGGCGACGACGTCGCACTCGAGGGTGCCTCCGGCGTGATGGATGACGCCCTGCTCGGGATCGACGCGCTCGGCTGCGCAATCGAAATGCAACGGCAGCCCGCTGTCGACGCGGGCCGCGATGAGGTCCTTCACCAGCTCGGTCTGTCCGTACAGGAGGATCGTGCGGCCGGTCAGCTCCGCCATCGGGAGGTGGTGGCGCTCGCCGTCGAACTGGAGGTTGATGCCCCCGTGGACGATTCCTTCGCGGTCCATCCGGTCGCCCACCCCGGCGTCGCGAAGAAGCTCCGCGCTTCGCTGCTCGAGCACGCCTGCGCGGATCCTGTGCTCGCAGTACTCGCGGTCGCGGCTCTCGAGGACGACCGTCTCGATTCCCTCGAGCTCCAGCAGCCGAGCGAGCGTGAGGCCGGCAGGGCCCGCGCCGACGATGCCGACCTGCGTCCTCATCCCTCGGCGAGCACGCGCTGAGCGATGGCGAACGCGCTGTTCGCCGCCGGCACGCCGCAGTAGACCGCGCAGTGCAGCAGGACCTCCCTCAGCTCCTCGGCGGACACGCCGTTGCGGAGCGCCGCGCGGACGTGCATCTCCAGCTCGTGGTCCCGGCCGAGCGCGACGAGGGCGGTGATCGTGATCATGCTCCGCGTTCGGCGGTCGAGGCCGGGCCGGCTCCAGATCTCTCCCCAGGCGTAGCGGGTGATGAAGTCCTGGAAGTCGGAGGTGAACTCCGTCGTCTGCGCGACGGCGCGGTCGACGTGCTCGTCGCCGAGCACCTCCCGGCGGGTCTTCATTCCTTCGTCGGTCATGCGAGCTCCTCGAGTAGCACGGCGGTGAAACGTTCGGCCTGCTCGACGTTCGCCAGGTGCGCGCACGCCGGCAGCACGAGCAGGCGCGCGCCGACGATGCCGTCGGCGAGCACTCTCGCATGCTCCGGACCGGTCGCCGGGTCCTCGGCTCCGGCGACGACGAGCGTCGGCGCGGCGATCTCGCCGAGCCGCTCGCGGAAGTCCCACGCGGCGACCGCCTCGCAGCACGCGGCATACGTGTCGCGCGGCGCCTCGAGCAGCATCGTGCGGAACCGCTCGCGGTCGTGGAAGCGCGGCGTGAACCAGCGGTCGAGCGTCGCCTCGACGAACGGCGCCGTGCCCTCGACGCGCACGCGGGCGGCGCGCTCGCGGTAGGCGTCGGGCCCGTCGAAGCGCGCCGAGGTGCACGCGAGCACGAGGTGGTCGACGCGCTCGGGAGCCGTCGCCGCCAGCCACATGCCGACCGCGCCGCCCAGCGAGACCCCGCAGAACGACGCCCGGTCGACGTCGTGCTCGTCGAGCAGCGACAGGACGTCGGCGCCGAGCTCGGCGACGCTCGAGCGCGCGCCGTGCTCGGAGCGGAGGACGCGAAAGCGCGATTCGAGCGCGGGCATCTGCGCGTCCCACAGCCGCCGGTCGGTGCCGAGGGCGTTCGAGAGGACGAGTGTGGGCGTCATCCGCCGTAGCGGGCGAGCGCCCGGTCGACGAACGTCTCCGCCGACCCGGTGCCGCCTTCGCCGGCCACGTTCTCGCGCATGCGGTCGACGCGGACATCGAGGTTCTCCAGGCACGCGCGCGCGGCCGCAGCGGCTCCGCCCGCGTAGGCGAGCGCCGCGGAGAGCGCCGGCCATTCCGCGTGCCACGCGCCGGCGGCGCGATCGAGCTCGTACTCACCGTCGTAGAGGACGGTTGCATTGGCATGGACGAGCCGCGCGCATGCGCGCGCCAGCACCGCGTCGACGGGGTTGCGCTTGTGCGGCATCGCCGAGGAGCGGCCCCCGTCGCGAGGCGCGACCTCTCCGATCTCGTCCTGCGCGAGCAGCACGACGTCGCCGCCGATCTTCGCCGCGGCTGCTGCGGAATCGACGAGGGCGCCGGCGACCGCTCGAAGAGGGCGGCGATGCGCGTGCCAGGGGACGGCCGGCTCGTCGAGATCGAGCTCGCGCGCGAACGCCGCGAGAACCGTGCTCGCGTCGGCTCCGAGGGGTGCGAGCGTGCCCGCTGCGCCTCCGAGCTCGGCGGGGAAGCGCAACGCCGCGAGCGCGTCGCGCGCGTCGAGCGTGGCGACGAGCCAGCCGGCGGCGCGCGCTCCGAACGTCGTCGGCACGGCGCGCTGAAGGAGCGTTCGTCCGATCGCCGGGGTGGAGCGATGCTCGCGGGCGAGCGCGGCGCACGCGGCGGCGACCGCGTCGAGCTGGGTGCGGATCAACGCGATCGCCCGGCGCGAGACGAGCATCGCCGCCGAGTCGAGCACGTCCTGGCTCGTCGCCCCGAAGTGGACGCGCTCGGCGGCGGTGCCGCCGACGTGCGCGCGAAGCTCCCGGACGAGCGGCTCGACCGGGTTCCCCGGCGCGCGTCCGGCCTCGAGCAGGCGGCCCGCGTCGTACGCGGACGGATCGCAGTGCGCCTCGATCGCCCGCAGCTCGTCCGCCGTCACGAATCCGCCGGCGGCCTCCGCCCGCGTCAAGGCCCGTTCCACCTCGAGCATCGCAGCGAGCCAGGCGTCGTCCGCGACCGCGTCGATGAACGCGACCGGGACGAAGAGGCGGTCGAACGCGCTCAATGTGCGAAGAACGCGGTGGCCCGGTCGCCTTGCATGTGGATATCGAATCGCATGCGGCCGGCCTCGTGCCGGGCGACGAGCGTCTCACGGTCGCCCGGCGGGAGCGACTTCAGCAGCTCGTCGTCCTCGTCCTCGCGGAGATACACCCGCGTCCACTGGTGGCGGAGCAGCCCGCGGGCGAAGACGTAGACCTCGAGATGGCCGGCCTCCGCGGGCACGCGGAACGAGAAGTCGCCTGCCGGGTGCGTTCCGCACCGGCCCCAGCGGCGGGCGGCGGCGTCCCACACTTCGATCATCCCGTCCGGAATCGGCTCGCCCCGGCCGTCGAAGAGCGTGCCCGCGAGCTCCACGCCGTCGTGCGCGAGCTCGTTCCCGGGGGTGCGGCAAAGGCCGATGGAGTAGAAGGGCCCAACCGTCTGCGACGGGGTCCTCACGCGTCCTCCACCGGCGTTCGGCGCAGCACGACGTCCCACTCGTAGGCGAGCGCCCATTCGGGCTCGGTCGCCGCGAGGTCGAAGCGCGCGATCAGAAGCTCCCGCGCCTTCGAGTCGCGCACTGCGTTGAAGATCGGGTCGTACGGAAAGAGCGGATCGCCGGGGAAGTACATCTGGGTCACGAGCCGCTGTTCGAACGCGCGGCCGAACAGGGAGAAGTGGATGTGCGCCGGGCGCCACGCGTTCGGATGGTTGCCCCACGGGTACGCCCCCGGCTTGATCGTCGTGAAGCTGTATCTCCCGTCGTCGTCGGTCAGGCACCGGCCCGCACCGGAAAAGTTCGGGTCGAGGGGCGCCGGATGGCGGTCGACGTCGTGGCGGTAGCGTCCTGCCGCGTTCGCCTGCCAGACCTCGACGAGCGCGCCGCGCAGCGGCCGCCCGTCCTCGTCGACGACGCGGCCGTGGACGAGGATGCGCTCGCCGAGCGGCTCGCCCGCGTGCTGCCGTGTCAGATCGTTGTCGGACGGCCCGAGGACGTCTTCACCGAATACCGGGCCGTCGAGACGGTGCAGCTCCTCCGGCAGCGTCACGAGCGGACGCCGCGGCACGCGCCACTCCGTCGACCGGTAGTCCGGCCAGTCGACCTGCACCTCGCTGTCGTCTGCGCTCACGTCTCTCCTTTCGTCCTCAGCGAGCGGAGCGCCGAGAGTTCGGCGGCAGTCGGCGGATCCGACTCGCGGAGGTCGTCGGCGACCCGCAGCTCCCAGCCGGTGGCGTCGTGCGCGTGCTCCGGCTCGACACCGGGATGGAGCTGCGTGAGCGTCAGCTCTCCGTCGCGCGGCTCGAGCACGCCGAGATCGGTGACGACGACGCGGACGCGCTCTCCCAGGCTCGTCGTGAAGTCGAGCTCGTCGACGAACGTGCGGGGCGACTGCCGGAGCATCACGAACACGTCCGCGACGCCGAGCGCGATCTCCGGCGCGCCTCCGCCGCCGGGGAGCCGAACGGACGGATGGTCGTACTCGCCGATGACCGTGCTGTTCAGGTTGCCGTGCCGGTCGATCTGCGCCGCGCCGAGGAAGCCGACGTCGATGCGCCCACCCTGCAGCCAGTACGCGAACATCTCCGGCACCGAGACGACTGCGTCGGCGGTCTCCGCGAGCTCGCTGTCGCCGATCGAGAGGGGCAGCTCGTGCGGCTTCGAGCCGATCGTCCCGCTCTCGTAGACGAGCACGCTGTTGGGTGCGTGCGTGCGGCGGGCGAGATTCGCGGCGAGGCTCGGCAGGCCGATGCCGACGAAGCACACCGTGCCGTCGCCGATCCGGCGCGCGGATTCGATCGCCATCATCTCGTCCGCGGTGTAGCTCACACGGGCACCGGTGCGAGCACGTTCTCGCCCATCCACGCGCCGAACGCTTCGCGATCGCGGCTGATCGCGTCCCACGCGCGATAGAACTCGTTGTCGCGGTCGTAGTAGCCGTGTGCGTAGGACGGATGCGCGCCGCGCGGCGCGACGCACACCGCGCCGATCGTCCAGGCGGGAAGCACGATCGCCCCGGGCACGGGCGTCAGCTCGTCGACGATCTCCTCGACGGTGACGACCGAGCGGCGCGACGCGAGCACGGTCTCCTTCTGCACGCCGAGGATGCCCCACAGCTGGACGTTCCCCTCCTGGTCGGCACGTTGCGCGTGCACGATGCCGACGTCCGGCCGGTGCGCGGGGACGGCGGCGAGGTCCTCGCCCGTGAACGGGCACGTGATCGTCGCCACGCGCGTCCGCGCGGGCAGGTCGCCGCCCCGGTAGCCGCGCAGGACGCCGAACGGGAGGTTCGCCGCTCCGGCCGCATACGCCGCGGCCATCCCCGCATGCGAGTGCTCCTCGAGCTCGAGCGGCGCCGGCCAGCCGTGCTCGACCGCGTCGCGCAGGCGGTGCAGTGAGCCGACGCCGGGATTCCCGCCCCACGAGAAGACGAGCTTCCGCGCGCAGCCCATCCCGATCATCTGGTCGTACACGACGTCCGGCGTCATGCGGATCAGCGTCAGGTCGCGCCGGCCCTGGCGGATGATCTCGCGCCCGGCAGCGTGCGGGATGAGATGGGTGAAGCCCTCGAGCGCGACGGTGTCGCCGTCGCCGACGGCCTCGCGGATTGCGTCACTGAGCGGGACGATGGGCATCGCTAGAACGGGAAGGGATGCCCTTCGCTCCGCATCGTCACCCAGCGGAGCTCCGTGAACTCGTCGACGACCGCCTGTCCGCCGAACCGGCCGAAGCCGCTGTCCTTCACGCCGCCGAACGGCATCTGCGGCTCGTCGGCGACCGTCTGGTCGTTGACGTGGACGATGCCGGAGTCGATCCGCTGCGCGAGCGCGAACCCGCGCTCCCGATTCGACGTGATGATCCCGGCGCTGAGCCCGTACGACGTCGCGTTCGCGCGGGCGACCGCCTCGTCGGCGTCGTCGACGATCTCGATCGACGCAACGGGGCCGAACGTCTCGTGCTTCGCGAAGTCCGAGTCGGCCGGAACGTCGGTGAGGAGCGTCGCCTGGTAGCACGGGCCGACCGCCTCGCCGCCTGTCAGCACTTTCGCCCCCGCTGCGACCGCCTGCTCGACCCGGCCCTTCACCATCGCGAGCGCGTCCTCGTTGATGAGCGGGCCGATGATCGTGTCGTGCTCCTTGGGGTCGCCGGTCTTCAGGCCCTTCGTCTTCGCGACGAGCTTCGACACGAACTCGTCGGCGATGCTGCGCTCGACGACGATCCGCCGTGTCGACATGCAGATCTGTCCCTGGTGCAGGAAGGAGCCGAAGGCGCTCGCGTTGACCGCGTACTCGAGGTCGGCGTCCCCGAGGACGATGAGCGGGTTGTAGCCGCCGAGCTCGAGCACGAGGCGCTTGAGCTGTCGGCCCGCTGCCTCGGCGATGATGCGGCCGACCGCGCTCGAGCCCGTGAAGTTGAGCCGCCGCACGGCGGGGTGCTCGATCATCGCCGAGCCGATCGGACCGGCGTCGCCGGGCGCATGCGTGACGATGTTGAGCACGCCTGCGGGCATGCCTGCCTCGGTGAAGATCTCGCCCCAGAGCAGGCCGCCGCTCCACGGCGACCACTCCGACGGCTTCAGCACGACCGTGTTGCCGAGCGCGAGCGGCCCTGCGATCGAGCGCGCCGACAGGATCAGCGCCGCGTTCCACGGTGCGAACGCGCCGACGACGCCGACGGGGCGCCGCAGCCCCATGGCGAAGGCACCCGTGTCCGACGGGATGACCTGCCCCATCGGCGCATATGCGAGCGCGGCCGCCTGGCGGAACAGGTTCGGGACGAAGAACGACTGGAACATGCCGAAGCCGAACGTCGACCCGGTCTCGCGCGCGAGCATCGAGACGACCTCCTCGCGGCGCTCCTCGAGCAGGTCGGCCGCCTTGAGGAAGACGCGCTGCCGTTCGGTCGGCGGCGTCGCGGCCCAGCCCTCGAATGCGGCCGCAGCCGCCTCGATCGCCGCCGTCGCATCCTTCGGCCCGCCGGCGGCGACGCTCGCGACGACGTCGTCGGTGAACGGATCGCGGTCGTCGAAGCGCCGGCCGTCTGCCGCAGGCGTCCAGGCTCCGCCGATGAACTGCTCGTACTCGTGCGTGGCGATCATGCTGTGCCCCTTCCGGTAGTGACGTTGCGAAGCCGGTAGCCGACCGGCAGCAGCTGCACGTTGAAGCGCTCCTGGATCGTCCCCCAGATTCCGCGCGGCAGGAACAGCGCGAAGCCGATCGCGATCCCGCCGAGGAGGACGAAGTACCAGACGCCGCCGTTCGGGCCGTACGTCTGCAGGACGTAGAGCGCGACGGCGCCGATGATCGGGCCTTCGAAGGTCCCGAGGCCGCCCACCAGGACCATGAAGATCATCTTCGCCGTCCAGTCGATGCCGAAGATCGAGTCCGGGCCGAGCGGCAGGATCGAAAGCTGCCAGGCGAGGATGATGGTTCCCGCTGCCGCGCTGCCGGCGCCGGCGACGACGAACAGGATCCCTTTGCCGAGCAGCACGCGCACGCCGACCGAGGCGGCGGCCTCCTCGTCGTCGCGGATCGCCTGCAGGGAGCCGCCGAGCCGGCTGCGCAGGAGCACGAACAGGAGGAGGAGCAGGACCGCGACCGCGCCGAGCGCGGCCCAGTACGTGTAGTGCAGCCGCTGCGTCGGCGTGTAGCGGAGGTTGAACGGCAAGAGCGCGGACGTCCCGGTGCCGCCGCCGATCGCGGGATTCGGGTCGAGCGACACGACGATCGCAAATGCCTCCGCGACGACCCACGTCGCGATCGCGAATGCGCCGTGCTTGAACCACAGCACGACCGCCGCGACTGGGATCGCGAGCGCGGCGCCGACGAACGTCGCGAGCAGCATCGACAGGTACGGGTTCAGCGAGTGCTGCACGGACAGGAACACGGCCGCATACGCACCGATGCCGATGAAGCCTTGCTGGCCGACGGACACGAGCCCGCCGTAGCCGGCGAGCGCGTTCCACATCATCGCCATGATGATGAGGAAGTAGAGCTGGATGAGGTTGTTCTGCGAGTTCTCGCCGAGGACGACCGGCGCGAACGCGAGCACCGCGACGATGCCCGCGAGGCCTCCGGTGAATGCGACCGACAGCGGCGTCCAGCGCTGGATGCGCGCGTCACGCGCTGCGACCGACGCGACGCTCATGTCGCCCTCCGCGGCACGAGCGTGAGCCTCCCGCCCTGGATCGCGACCCGGACCACGAGCACGGCGAGGAACACGACGTGGCCGGAAAGCGCGAAGTACTCGGTGTTGATCTGCGCGCCCACGAGCTGCGCGACGCCGAGCACGATGCCGCCCCACAGCGTCCCCCACAGTGAGCCGATTCCGCCGATCACGACCGCCTCGAACGCATAGAGCAGCTCTGCTGCGCCCGCGTTCGGGTCGAACGACGTCCGCATGCCGTAGAAGACCCCCGCAAGTGCCGCGGTCGCCACCGCAATTGCCGTCGCGCGCGCGTACACGGCGCGCGCGTTGACCCCGACGAGCTCCGCCGTGTCGGGATCCTCCGCCGTCGCGCGGAGCTCGCGGCCGAGCTGCGTGTGCTGGAGGACGAGCTGCAGACCGCCGAGGAGGAAGACGGCGATCCCGAGCGTCAGCACGTCGAACCAGGGGATTGCGAGGGCGCTCGAGACGTTCCAGGCCGCCGCGCCGATGCGTCCTTCGTCGAGCGAGTGCACGTCGGGGGAGAAGAAGTACTGCAAGAGGTTCGCGATGACGATCAGCAACCCGAACGTCGTCAGCAGCGGGACGAGCTGGCCCGCCCGGAGGCTGCGCTCGAGCATCGTCCGCTGGAGCGCGTAACCGGCGACGAGCGCTACGGGCAGGATCGGGGCGAGCGCGAGGTACGGCGAGATGTGCGCGTGCTCGACGAACAGGAACGCCATGTACGCGCCGATGAGCGCGAGCGACCCGTGCGCGAGGTTGATGATCCGCATCACCCCGAACATCAGCGCGAGCCCCGTCGCGAGCAGCGCGTAGAAGCCGCCGAGCAGGATGCCGTGCACGATTGCGCTGACCCAGGTCACGCCGACGCCTCCTTGCGGCGCAGGCCGAAGTACGCCTCCGTCACCTGCTCGCGCGTGAGCTCGCCGGGGTTGCCCTCGAGCACGATTCTCCCCTCGAGCATGCAGGCGACGCGGTTCGCGACGCTCATCGCGCGGCCGAGGTCCTGCTCGACGAGGATGACGGTCGCGCCGCCCTCGATCAGCGATGCGAGCGACCGGTAGACGCCTTCGACGACGACGGGGGCGAGGCCGAGCGAGACCTCGTCGAGCAGGAGCAGACGCGGGTTCGTCATCAGCGCGCGTCCGATCGCCGTTGCCTGCTGCTCCCCGCCGGAGAGGCTCACGGCCTGCTTGCGCCGTAGAGGCCCGAGCAGCGGGAACGCATCGAGCACCGTGTCGACCGTCCACGCTCCCGAGCGGCCGGCGCCGCCCGCGACGCGCAGGTTCTCCTCGACGGTCAGGTTCGGGAACAGCCGGCGTCCTTCGGGCACGAGAGCGATGCCGAGCTTCACCCGCTGGTGCGCGGAGAGTCTCGTGATGTCACGGCCGTCGAAGTGGACGCGCCCCCCGGACGGCGTGTGCGCCCCCGCGATTGCGCGCAGCAGCGTCGTCTTCCCTGCGCCGTTCGCGCCGACGAGCGCGAGCGTCTCGCCGTCGGCCACCTCGAACGACACCTGGCGCACGGCCTGCAGGAGCCCGTGCCGGACGTCGAGGCCTTCCACCGCGAGCAGCGCGCTCATACGGCCGCCGTTCCGAGGTACGCGTCGATGACGGCTGCGTTCTTCATGACGGACTCGGGGTCGCCCTCGGCGATCACGCGCCCGCCGTCCATCGCCACGAGCCGCTCGACCACCTGCACGAGGACGTGGACGATGTGCTCGATCCACACGATCGCGACTCCCTGCCGCCGGAGCTCGCGGATGGTCGCGACGAGCTGTGCGGCCTCCTCGTCGGTGAGTCCGGCGCCGATCTCGTCGAGCAGCAGGACCTGAGGCTCCGTTGCGAGCGCGCGGGCGAGCTCGAGCCGCTTGCGGTGGAGCAGGCCGAGGGACTCGGCCGGCCGGTTGGCGATCGCCGTCATCTCGCAGAGGTCGAGGACGTCGACGACCTTCCGGTACGCATCGCGACGGCGTTTGCCGCCGCCGGTCGACGCGCCGACGAGGACGTTCTCGAACACGGTCATCCCGCCGAACGGCTTCGGCACCTGGTATGCGCGTGCGATCCCGAGGCGGCAGCGTGTCGCCGCCCCGGACGAGGTGATGTCGGCGCCTCGGAACGAGACCGTGCCGGCGTCGGGCCGCTGCGACCCCGCGAAGATGCTCAGCAGCGTCGTCTTCCCGGCCCCGTTGGGGCCGACGATGCCCACTGCCTCGTCGGCCCCCACGGAGAAGTCGAGCCCGTCCAGCACGACGAGCGCGCCGAACCGCTTCTTCAGCCCGGCGGCGGCGAGCAACGCCGGACCATCAGCGTCCGCCATCAACCCGGATAGGGCTTGAGCCTCGCCTGGATCGGGACGTTCGGGTCGCCGGAGTGCTCGCAGAGGACGAAGTCGAGCGGGAACTTCCCCTTCGAGGGCACCCACTGCCCGCCGATGATCGGCGTCGTGACGACCGGAGGGACGGGGTTGTGCTTGCCGCCCGTGCCCCAGTGCAGCCGGCCCGACGGCGTCATGACGCTCAGCGTCTTGAACGCGTCGGCGACCTTGTTCTTGTCCTTCGGGTCGCCCGCCTTCTTCAGGACCGCCTCGGCGACGTCGAACAGCGACAGCGACGAGCCGAGCGACTGGTTCCACTGCCGTCCCGTCTTCGCCGTGTAGCCGTCGCCGATCTGCTTCGACGAGAGACCGGTGAGCGGCGAGGAGTAGGGGAACGCGGGCGACCAGTACGCGCCGCTCGCGAGGTACGGGCCCTGCTTGCCGGAGGCGGCGATCTGCGACGGGAAGAGGCCCGTCTTCGCCAGCTGCGCGATCTTGCACATCTTCGTGTAGCCCTGCTGCGTCGCCTGCTTCCACAGCGTCGTGAAGTCGGGCGGGATCGGTGCGCAGTGGAAGATCTCGCAGTTGTTCTTCTTGTAGAACGAGATGAGCGACGTGTAGTCGGTCTGACCGTCCTGGTACCCGCCCGGATCGAAGACCTTGTACCCCGCCTTCTGCAGCAGCGGGATGAGGCTCGACCGGAACGCGTTGCCGTCGGTGTCGTTCGGATACATCACGCCGACGTGCCTGTTCGTCTTCACCTGCGGCCACAGATGGGTGTACGCGTCGGCGAACTGCTGCGTGCCGAAGCTGAAGAGGAACGAGTAGCGGAAGGGGTTCTGCCCGCCGGGCTTCGCGCCCCGTCCGAAATAGAACGACTCCCACGGGTCGACGGTGCCGACGCACGGCACGCCCGCCGCTTCGCACGCATCCGCGACCGGGTTGACGACTTCGGGCGTGGACGTCGTCAGCATCAGGTCGATGCCGTCGCTGTGGATCAACTGGTTGGCGACCTGCGCCGCCGTGGCAGGGCTCGACTGGCTGTCCTTCGAGATGATCTGAACCGAGTAGTGCTTCCCGCCCGCGGTCAGGCCCTTGGCGAAGCCCTTCTTCGCGAGGCTGATGATGTACGGGTCGCCCTCGCCGAAGCCGCCGAGCGGGCCGGTCAGGGGGCTGACGAATCCAAGCTTGATCGTGTTGGACGCGTCCCAGGTCTTCGCCCGCGCCCAGAGCGGCTCGGGCAACGCACCCGCGACGACGAGGCCGCCGGCGCCGACGGCGCCGCGCTTGAGCAACTCCCGACGGGAAATGCCCCCGCCGCCGGACTGCGCTTCCTCAGTCATTCGACCCTCCTCCACCGAGAGATGCCGGAATGGCTGGAGACGCTACGCCGGTCGCGGTCCACTTGTCAATACGCCGTTCCATCTACTAGAACAACGCGCATGAACGCCGAGGGCGGCTTCTCGCAGTCGCTCGAGCGTGGGCTGGCGATCCTCTCCTCCTTCCGCTCGGGCCGGCCCTTGCTCGGCGTCAGCGAGCTCGGCCGCGACGTCGGCCTCAGCCGCTCGACCACGCACCGCTACGTCGCCACGCTCGCCGCGCTCGGCTACCTGCAGCAGGACCCCGCGACGAGGAAGTACCGGCTGGGGCCGCGCGTTCTCGACCTCGGCTTCTCGGCGATCAACTCGATGGAGCTGCGGGAGATCGCCGCGCCGCATCTACGCGAGCTGTCGGACGAGACCGGCTACACCGTGAACATGGCGATCCTCGACGACCTCGACATCGTCTACGTCGACCGCGTTCGAAGTGCGCGGGCCGGCCAGCGCGAGATCGACCTCAATCTCCACGTCGGTGCACGGCTGCCCGCGTATTGCACGTCGCTCGGGAAGGTGCTGCTCGCGCATCTGGCGGCGGACGAGCGCGTCGCGCGACTCGGCCGGATCGACTTCGCGCAACGCGGGCCGAACACGATCACGTCACGCAACGCGCTCGAGTCGGAGCTCGATCGCGTGCGGCGCGACGGTTACGCGATCAACAACGAGGAGCTCGCCTACGGCCTGCGCTCGATCGCCGCCCCCGTGCGCACGCATGACGGAGCCGCGCCCGCGGCGATCAACCTCGCGGTGCACAGCTCGATGGTGTCGAGCGCCGACATGGGCGCGCGCTTCGCGCCGGCGCTCATGCGGACCGCGGCCGACATCTCGGCCCGGCTCGGATACCACTAGAGGCCGAGCAGCCGGACCGCGTTCTCCTCGAGGATGAGCGGACGCACCTCGTCGCGGAACGGCGCCTGCTCGAAGTCGGCGAGCCAGCGGTCCGGCGTGATGAGCGGGAAATCCGAGCCGAAGAGGACCTTCTCTCGCAGCTGCGTGTTCGCGTACTGCACGAGCTGGGGCGGGAAGTACTTCGGCGACCAGCCGGAGAGGTCGATCCAGACGTTGTCCTTGTGCAGGCAGACGGAGATCGCCTCGTCCTGCCACGGGAACGACGGATGCGCCATGACGATCTTCAGGTCGGGGAAGTCGGCGGCGACGTCGTCGAGGCAGAGCGGGTTCGAGTACTTGAGCCGAAGCCCGCCGCCCCCGCGGGCGCCCGTGCCGATGCCGCTGTGCCCCGTGTGGAAGAGCGCCGGCAGCCCGGCGGCGGCGATCACCTCGTACAGCGGGTACGCAGCGCGGTCGTTCGGGAAGAACGCCTGCAGGTTCGGGTGGAACTTGAACCCGCGCGCGCCCGCCGCGATCTTGGCGCGCACGCGCTCGAGGGCGTCCGGGCGAGCGGGGTCGACGGTCGCGAACGGGATGACGACGTCGGGGTCGGCCGAGAGGATCTCCTCGTCGGGGATGGGAGGGATGCCGCTCCGCAGCTCCCAGTCCACGGTGAAGACGACCGCGCGCATGTTCCGCTCGCGGTAGTAGGCGACGACGTCGTCGATCGTCGGCAGCGGCTCGTCGCTGTGGAAGTAGCGCGCCGCCGCCTCGCGCAGCTCCGGCGGCATCGGATCGTGCCCTGCACGTGAGCGCTCGACGTGGACGTGGACGTCGATCACGGCGACACCGTACCCAGCTCCGCCTGCAGCGCGGCACCCGCCGCGAGCAGGTCCCAGTCCGCGCCCGGCGCGCCGACGAGCGACACGCTCACGGGGAGCCCGCTTCGGCCTCCGACGCCCGACGGAAGCGCGACGACCGGGAAGCCCGTCCAGTTCCAGTAGTGCGTGAGCGAGATTTCGGCAGCGTCCTTGAACGGCTCGTCGTAGCCGCGCCCTCGCGGCCGCGCGACGATCGGCAGCGTCGGCTCGACGAGCGCGTCGATGCGGTGCTCGTGGAACCAGTCGAGCCAGGCGGCCCCATCCTCTTCGCGGCGGATCTGCGCTGCCGCGTACTCGACCGCCGTCATCGCCCGCTGCTCCGCATACTCGAGGAAGCCGCGCGTCGAGGGCCGGTACAGCTCGCGGCGGTCGTCGAAGCCGCGGTGGTAGACGAGCATCTCGGCCGTGAGCACGTCGAGCAGCGCGAGGCCGAGGTCGAGCTCGACCGCGGGCGGCGGAGCGGCGACGACGTCGAGGTGCGCGAGCGCACGCTCGAGCCCGTCGGCGACGTCGGGGTCGAGGTCGCCGATGCGCGGAGACAGGGCGATACGCCGAAGCGGCCGGCGCTCCCGAGGTGGAGCGGCGCCGGCGAGCGCGGCGAGGAGCGGCTCGCAGTCTGCGACCGTGCGCGCCATCGGGCCGGCGTGGTCGAGGCTCGGCGCGAGCGG
>Ga0187809_10000501_pt1 | contig 20681 bp, 13 predicted proteins | sample NC_wetland_sal_i_8_FD_132415 | JGI IMG/M metagenome (GOLD analysis project Ga0187809, IMG submission 132415) | Wetland sediment microbial communities from Neuse River Estuary, North Carolina, USA - ASW_4 | ecosystem: Environmental > Aquatic > Freshwater > Wetlands > Sediment | place: USA: North...
GGACCTCGGTGGCCACGCGGCCGTCGCGGATCTGCACCGTGCGGCTGACGTGGTCGCTCACCGCGCGGTCGTGCGTGACCACCACCGTGGTGACGCCCAGCTCCCGGTTGACGCCGCGGATGGCCTCGAACACCTCGGCCGAGGTCGCCTCGTCGAGCTGGCCGGTGGGCTCGTCGGCCAGCAGCACCTTCGGAGCGTTGGCCAGGGCGATCGCGATCGCGACCCGCTGCTGCTGGCCGCCGGACATCTCGTCGGGGCGGCGGTCGGCGAGGTCCGCGACCTCGAGGAGGTCGAGCAGCTCCAGCGCGCGGCGGGTGCGGTCCCGCCGGCCCGCCAGCAGCATGGGCAGCCCGACGTTCTCGGCGGCCGACAGGTAGGGCAGCAGGTTCTCGCCGGTCTGCTGCCACACGAAGCCGACCACCTCGCGCCGGTACGCGGCCCGGCTGCGGTGGTCCAGCGCGCCGAGGTCGCGCCCTGCCACCCTCGCGTAGCCGGCGCTCGGCACGTCCTGCGCGCCGAGGATGGCCAGCAGCGTCGACTTGCCGGAGCCGGAGGCGCCGACGACCGCGACGAGCTCGCCCTCGTCGATCCGCAGGGACAGGCCCTGCAGCGCCTGCACCTCGACGCCCTGGCCGCGGTACACGCGCCAGAGGTCCTCGCACACGATCATGTCCGGTCCTCCCCGGCTCGCAGGACGACGGCGGCGCTGCGGCGCGCGGCCGCCCACGCCGAGACGACGACGGCCGCGGCGGCGACCACGACGACGACGGCGACTTCCGCCGCGACGGACAGCGGGTCCACCGTCAGGAGCGGCTGGGCGGCGCCGCCCGTGAACGGACGCAGGTCCACGCACGCCAGCAGCAGCCGGGCCAGGCCGAAGCCGAGCCCCACGCCGGCCAGCACGCCGACGGCCACGCCGGGTGCCGCCTCCCACACGACCAGGCGCAGCTCCGCCCGGGGCGGCAGGCCCATCGTGCGCAGCACGGCGATGAGCCGCGTGCGCGGCGCGGAGCGGGCCGACAGCGCGAGGGCCACGGCGAGCGCGGCGGCCAGCAGCCCGGCGGCCACGACGAGAAGGATCCCCAGGCTGAGCGCGCGCGCCGTGGGGGCCGACCGCAGGGCCTCGAGGCGCTCGCGGGCCGTGGTGACCGTGAGGTCCGGACCCACGGCCTGCCGGACGGCGGCGGCCACGGCGACCGGGTCGGCCGTGCGGTCCAGCTGGAGGTAGGCGCTGTCCGGCTGGTTCCGCAGGTGCGCCGCCGCCAGGGTGCGCGCGTCGACGAGCACCCACGCGTGCGCGGTGGTCAGGCCGGGCGGCGTGCCGCCCGCGGTCTCGACCGTCACGGGCGTGGCCGGGTCGGTGGCGATCTGGGCGCCCGTGGCACCGGCCGGCACGCCCAGCGTGCTCGACACCAGCACCGTGCCGACCGGGGGGACCGCCAGGTGGCCGGGCACCGACGCCTGGACCGCGGTGAGGCCGGCGTCGGCGATGAACAGCTCGGCCGGGACGCGGCGGCCGTCCACCTGCAGGTAGATCGCGTTGCTGCTGATCACCGGCGCGACCTGGGCGACCCCGGGGACGTCCCGGACCTTGGCGACGAGCGCGTCGTCGAGCGCACCGTTCACCCGGACGTCCGCCCCGACGCCGGCGGCGGCGGCCACGACCCGGCCGGTGTCGAGCGTGGCCGTGACCAGGACGCCGAGCAGCGCGACGGCCGTGCCGGCGACCATCGCGATCGTCGCGGTCATCGGCGCGGGGCGACGGGCGCTGAGCACGGCACCGAGCGGCGTGACCAGGTCGTCTCGCCGCCGCAGCCGCGCGGCGAGCGGGCGCACGACGAGCGGCACCGCGCGGGCGCAGACGAGGGCCGTGAGCACCGCCAGCAGCAGGGGCGCCACCGCCGCCAGGGCGTCCGTGCCGGCCGAGTCGTCGATGCCGCGCACCGCGAGCTCCACCACCGCCGCGGCGGCCAGCACCAGCACCCCCGCCTCGACCGCGACCCGGGGGACGCGGGGCACGCGCGGCACGGGCGAGGCGGTGGCCATGGTCAGCACCGGCACCAGGCCCAGCGCCGCGGGCGCGGCCCACCACCACGGGTCGACGTGCGCGGGCACGAGCGCCGCCGCGGCCAGCGCGCCGATCGCGGCGGCCGGCAGGCACACCAGCGCGGCCTCCGTGCCGAGCAGCATCCGGTGCTGGTGCAGCGAGCCGCCGCGCAGCGCCGTGAGCAGGTGCGCCCCGCGCCGCGGCCCGACGACCACCTGCGCGGCCAGCGCGAGCAGCGCCAGCAGCACGCCGGCCGGCGCGGCCACCGCCAGCGTGAGGACGGACCCGGCGGCCTTCGCGCGGGCCAGGACCGCCGTGATGCGGTCCGGCGCCTCCGTCGACAGGGGTGCCGTCCCCACGCGGTCGGCGCCGAGAGGGACGGCGCCCAGGTCGGTGCGCAGCTGGTCGGCGAGCCGTGGCGCCGTGGCCGCGTCCAGGCGATCGGTGAGCAGCGGGAACCAGAGGCGCGACTCGGACGTGTCCATCCACCAGAGGTTGGCGGCGCCCGCCACGACGCCGCGGCCGGTGGCGATGGTGCCGACGTCGCCGTTCTCCGTCCAGTTGGCGTGCAGCAGGGGTCCGGCGTTCTGCCAGAAGCTCGAGGTCGGGTCGTCCGGCTCGAACATGCCGACGAGGGTCAGCTGGACCCGGACGGAGGTGCCGGCGTAGGAGCGCTCGCCGGTGGTGCGGGACTCGCCGAGCGACCACTCCATGGTCCGTGCCATCTCGGACGACATCGCGATCTCGACGACCAGCGTCGGCGGGGGTGGGGCGAGGGACTCGTCGCCGGGCGCGGGCGGGGACGTCGGCACGGCGGAGACGTCGGTGGCCTTCGGCGGCCGGCCCGCGACGTAGCGGGCGTGGTCCATGAGCTGTGGCACGGTAGCGGGCTGGACGAACATCGCACCGACGTCGGTGACCTTCGGGGAGTCTGCGGGCAGACCGGGGTAGGTGGTCCAGCGCGCGGGGGCGCCGAGCGTGCTGCGCAGCGGTTCGGGCAGGCCGGCGCGGTAGCGCGTGAGCGCGGTCGTCAGGGGGTCCTGGTCCGGGTTCTGCGGCTGGCCGTTCTCGTCGAGGAACGCGCCGCGGGCGCTGCCTGGACCCAGCACCAGGCTCGGGTCGATGAACGTCTTCGACGCGGCGCCGAGGTCGCCCCGCAGCTCGTGCGTGGCCGTCGCCGACAGCCAGCGTGGCCAGGCCATCGCCAGCGCCGAGGTCAGCGCCACGACGAGCGCGAGCACCGCCCACCGCGCACCCGACAGGCGCAGGTGCCGGCCCAGCAGCCGCGGCCAGCTCATGCGACCAGCCCCAGCACGGGACCGGCCGTGACCATCGCCACGGCGACGCCGAGCGCGCAGGCGACGGCGGCGCTCGCGGCGTACCGGACGACCGCGGCGGGCGGGGCGGCGGGCGGGCGAGCGGCAGCGCCGGGGGGCCGCCGGCCTGCTCGTCGTGCCGCCACGGCGCCCGCGACCGCGATGACGGCGACGACGAGCGCGCTGACCGCCGCCGCCGTCCAGGCCGCGCGCACCGTCGGGCTCGTCGTCCGGAACGCGTACGTCGCGGCGCCGGCGGCCAGCGCGGCGGCGGCACCGGGCGGCCACGGCCGGCGCACGAGCAGGCCCGCGAGCAGGCCGGCGCACACCAGCAGCAGCAGTGGGGCGGTGCGCCCGAGCGCATCGGGCTCACCCGCCGTGCCGAGCAGGCGCCAGGTCGCCAGGGCGGTCGCGACCAGGAGCACCGCGAGCGACGTGAGCGCGGGTACGCGCGCCGGGCGGGCGTCCACCGGCAGGCGTCGGCCGGCGACGGCGAGGGTGACCAGCGCGCCGAGCACGGCTGCGGCGCCCCCGTAGGCGACGGCGCCCGAGGCGGCGACGAGCGCGGCCGCACCCCAGCCGGCGCCGCCCGCGACCAGGGCGACGAGCAGCACGGCCGGCGCGTCCCGTGCCAGGAGCCGCGAGGTGCGCGCGCCCCGTGCCAGGAGCGTGCGGCGCTCCGCACGCGTGCCCGCCTCGAACGCCAGGGCCGCCGTGACGAGGGCGAGGGCCGCCGCACCGAGGCCGGCGACGAGCGCGCTGCGCGCCAGGTCGCGGGCCGCCAGGGCGGTTCCGGCCACCGCGGCGAGCGCGGTGCCGCCCTGGCCCTCGAGGGTGGCGCCGTGCACCAGGGCGCCGGCGCCGGTGAGCGCGTCGCGCAGGCCGGCCATGCCGCGCGCGGTGCGCGCGAGGCCGTCCGCCGTCAGGGCGCGGGCGGCGGGCGACAGGGTCCAGCGGACGAGCGGCACGTCCACCGCCCGGTCGACGCCCGCGTCGTCGGCGGTGAACAGCGGGCCGATCGCGGTGCGCTGGTCCGTCGTCCTGCCGGCCGCGAGCCCCGGGTCGGCGAACCACAGCGCGTCACCCGGGTCGCGCGGTTCCCACGTGCCGACCACAGTCACGGGCACGGCGGGGTCGCCGACGAGCAGCCGCGTCCCGGTCGTCACGCCGGACGCCCGCGGTGCCACCACCTCGACCGCGTCACCGCCGGGTCGCGGCGCGCGCCCGTCGGCCAGGCGGGTGAGGGCCGCCCAGCCGTCCGCGTGCTCCAGCACGACGGCCCGCGCCGGGGCCGCGGGGTCGTCGGCCGAGCGTGCGTCCACCGGGTACGTGAGGCGCGTGGTCAGCACCGTGACGCCGGGCACCGTCGCCGCGAACGTCGCGTCCGCGGCACGCCGCTGGGTCGCCGGGTCGTCGGCCGAGCTCGTCGTCACCCGCACGCCCCGTGCGGCCGCGCTCAGCCCGGCGACCGCGCCGCGGGCCTCGTCGTCCGCCCGGCGCTCGGTGACCTGGGCGACCGCGACCGGGACGGCCGTCGCGACGAGCACCGCGACGGCCAGCACCAGGAGCACCGGCCGGCGGTGCCGCGCGAGCGCCACCCGCGCCGGGGCGCTCGGGGACGGGGGCACCGCGTCATCGTTCCACTCGGCGCCGACGGCCCGCGGCACCGAGCGGGCCGTGGTGTCACCCTCGGCGGCGCGGAGCCGGGGCGATAGCCTGCGAGCGCTCGGGCGACGGGGCGCGAGCAGCAGCACGGAGGCGCCGGTGACGCAGAGCACCCTGGAGGGCCTGGGGGCGCACGGGCCCCAGTCGGCACCGTTCGGCCGGGACGCCCTCATCGTGTGCGACAACCTGGTGCGGATCTACCGGAGCGGCCCGGTGGAGGTGCAGGCGCTGCAGGGCCTGGACCTGCTCGTGGACGAGGGCGAGATGATCGCGCTCGTCGGCGCGTCCGGGTCCGGCAAGTCGACCCTCCTCCACGTGCTGTCCGGGATCGACCTGCCGACGGCCGGGCGCGTGCGGGTGGGCCCGTGGGACCTCCTCGGCATGTCGCGCAGCGACCGCGTAGCCTACCGGCGCGGCATGGTCGGCTTCGTCTGGCAGCAGGCCGCGCAGAACCTGGTGCCCTACCTCACCGGGACGCAGAACGTGGTCGTCCCGCTCGCGTTCGCGGGCGTGGGGCGGCGGGAGCGGCAGCGCCGGGCCGACGAGGTGCTCCGCCTGACGGGCGTGCGGCACTGCGCGGACCGGCTGCCGCGGCAGATGTCCGGCGGCGAGCAGCAGCGGGTGGCCATCGCCGTGGCCCTGGCGAACGAGCCGCGGGTGCTGCTCGCCGACGAGCCGACCGGCGAGCTCGACACGGCGACCTCCCAGGAGGTGTTCGAGGCGCTGCGCACCGCCAACCGGGAGGCCGGCGCCACGGTCGTCGTCGTCACCCACGACTCCGCCGTGAGCGAGCAGGTGGCGCGCACGGTCGCCATCCGGGACGGCCGCACCAGCACCGAGGTGCTGCCGGGTGCCGCCGGGCACGACGACGAGGGCGTGCCTGTGGTGGAGGAGTACGCCGTGATGGACCGCGCCGGGCGCGTGCAGGTGCCGCGCGAGTACCGGGAGGCGCTCGCCCTCACGCACCGGGTCCGGCTGGCCCTCGAGGCCGACCACGTGAGCCTCTGGCCCTCCGCCGGGGACGGGCGGCACGGCGACCGGGCGGAGCGGTGAGCGCCGGCGCGGCCGTGAGCGTGCGGGGCGTCCGGCGCACGTTCGGCGCGGGACGCACCGCCGTGCACGCCGTCTCGGACGTCTCGTTCGACGTGGCACCCGGCGAGCTGGTGGCGCTCGTCGGCCGGTCCGGATCCGGCAAGACGACGATGCTCAACCTCGTCGGCGGCCTCGACCGGCCGGATGCCGGCACGGTGACCGTGGACGACGTCGACGTGGCGGGTCTCGACGAGGCGGGCCTGGTGCGCCTGCGCCGCGACACCGTCGCGTTCGTGTTCCAGACCTTCGGGCTCATCCCGGTGCTGACGGCGGCCGAGAACGTCGGCGTCCCCCTGCGGCTGCGCGGCCTGCCGGTGGCCGACCGCGAGCGGCGGGTGGAGCTCCTGCTGCGGCTGGTGGGGCTGGCCGACCACGCCGCGCAGCGGCCCACCGAGCTGTCCGGCGGGCAGCAGCAGCGCGTCGCGATCGCCCGCGCGCTGGCCGTCTCGCCGCGGCTGCTCATCGCCGACGAGCCCACGGGCCAGCTCGACTTCGAGACCGGGCTGGCCGTGATGGCCCTCATCCGGGCCGTGGTCGAGGCCGAGGGCATGACGGCGATCGTCTCGACGCACGACCCCGTGATGATCGCGCTCGCCGACCGCGCCGTCCGGCTGGTCGACGGCCGGGTGGCCGATGGCTGACGCGGGGCTCGGCGACCCGGACCCGTGGGCTGGGCGGCCCTCCCGTGGCGGGCCGCCGCTGGTGGTGCTGCGCCGCGCCCGGACCCAGGCCGGGCTCGTCGCGATGGTCACCGCGCTCGTCGTCGCCGGTGCGACCGTCCTCGGGCTGTGCGCGCTGCTGCTCACCGCTGCGCGTGACCAGGCCCTGGTCGCCGCGGTCCGGGGCACCGACCCGGCCGCCGCCCAGGTGGTCGCGGCGGTGACGCTGGCCGACGACGCGACGGCCGCCGACACCTCGGCGCAGGTGGTGGGGGACGTCTCGACCGCCGCGCACGGCGCGTTCGCCGCCTTCCCCACGACCGAGCAGGTGTGGGCCACCTCCACGCCCTGGTACCTGGACCCGCTGCCCGACGGCGACCTGCGCCAGACCTACCTGCTCGACGGCGACGACGTGACCCGGCACGCCACGCTCACCGCGGGCCGGTGGCCCGCGAGCGCGCCGTCGGTCACCGAGGTGGCGCTTCCGGGCTCGACCGCCGGCCTGCTGGGCGTCGGCCCGGGCTCGACCCTCGCGCTGACCGCGGCGCCGCAGCACTCCGGCGAGGCGCCGGTCGACCCGCTGACCGTGCTCGTCGTCGGCACGTTCACGCCGCGCGGGGGCGACCGGGCCTGGACGCGCGACCCGCTCGGGGGCGCCGGCTACGCGCCCGCCGGCGCCGACTTCCCCACGTACGGGCCGCTCGTGGTCGCGCCGGGCACGCTGCTGGGGCACCGGCCCGTGGCGCACGCGGTGGTGGTGCTCACGCCCGACCTGCGCGGCGCGACCACCACGACGATCGCCACGGCGACGGACGCGCTCGGCGCGCTGCGGGCGGCGCTCGACGAGCGCCTGGGCGCCCGGGTCACCGGGCTCGCACTCACCGACCCCTTCCCCCAGGCGGTGCAGCAGATGCGGGCCCAGCTCGGGGTCACCGCCTCCGGGGTGCTGGTCGCCGCGCTCCTCGCGTCGGCGCTGGCGGCCACCGCGCTCGGGCTGGCGGCGCGGCTCCTGGTGGCGCGGCGGGCCGCCGAGCACGCCCTGCTGACCGCACGCGGCGCGGCGCCCCGCCAGCTCGCCGGGCACGCGGCCGCCGAGGCCCTGGTGCTGGCCGGCGTGGCGACCGCCCTCGGCGTGCCGCTGTCCGTCCTCTCGTTCCGGGCGCTCGCCCGCGTCCCCCGGCTCGCGCGTGCCGGCATGGACGCGGGCGTCGGGCCCACGCCGGCCCTCGTGGCCGCGGTGGCCTGCGCCGCGCTCACGCTGTCGGGCGTCCTCGTCGCCGTGGCGCTGCGGGCCGGGCGCGAGCGCGGCCGGGTCTCACGGCGCGGGCTCGTCGCACGCTCGGGCGTCGACGTGCTCCTCGTCGCGCTCGCGGTGCTGGGCTACCTGCAGCTGCGGGCCCACGGTGTCGCGACCGGAGCGGACGCCGACCCGGTGCTCGTCGCCGCGCCCGTGCTGTGCCTGGTGGCGGGCGCGGTGGCGGCCCTGCGGCTGCTGCCGTGGGTGACCCGGCTCGCGGAGCTGCACGCCCGCCGGTCCACCCGGCTCGTCCTCCCGCTCGCCGCGTGGGAGGTGTCCCGGCGCCGGCACTCGACGGCCGGCGCGTTCCTCCTGGTGCTGGCCACGGCCGCCGCGACCTTCGGGCTCACGTTCGTGGCCACCTGGGAGCGCTCGCAGGCCGACCAGGCGGACGCGCAGGTGGGCGCCCAGCTCGCGGTGGACCCGGGTGGCCTCGCACCCGTCGCCGAGGGGCAGGCCCTCGCGGCGGCGACGGGCGGCACCCCCGTCGCGGTGACGCAGCGCTCGGTGGTGCTCGGCTCCCACATCGGCGGGGACGCCGGCGGTGCCGCGACGCAGCTGCTGGCCACCGACCTGGCCGCGGGCCGGGGCCTCGACGTGGGCCGCCCACCGGACGGCACCACCTGGGCCGCCGCGACCGCCGGCCTGGCGACCGTGCGGCCCGCCGGCCCGCTGCTGCCCGCCGGCGGCCCGCTCCGGCTGGTGCTGAGCGGCACCACGGCGGACGGGACCCCGGTGGTGGTCACGCCGTCGCTCGTGGTGCAGGACCCGTGGGGCGGGCAGGCCGTGCTCGACGGCGGCGCCGTCCCGCTGGACGGCGCACCGCACCGGATCTACGTGGTGGCCCCCGGGGCGGCGGACGGCGTGTCCCTGCCCGACGGGCTCCGGCTCGTCGCGCTCGACCTGCGGCTCGCCCTGGGCGACGGCGCCGAACCGTCGCGGCAGACCGACCAGACCACGCTGCTCACCGTGCAGACCGCGGTGCTCGGCGCCTCGGCCGGCGGCTCGGGGGACGCCCCGTGGTCCGGGACGACGACGACCGACCCGTGGCAGATCACGCGCGGCTCGCAGGCCACGCAGCAGGACGACGCGACGGGCGTCACCGTCACCGCGACCGCGACCGTCTCGCTCACCGGCCTGCTCTACGAGGGCGGCAGCGTGCTGGTGGCCGCCGGCCCGCCGGTGGCCGAGGTCCCGGTGGTGGTCACCCGCGCGCTGGCCGACGAGCTCGGCGCCGTGCCGGGCGACCGGGTGGCGCTCACGGTGGGCCAGTCCCAGGTCGACGCCCGGGTGGCCGGCGTGGTCCCGTACCTGCCCGCCGTCGCCGGCGCGCGGGCGGTGCTCGCCGACCGCACCACGCTCGACCGCGCGCTGCTCGGCCTCGACGACGTGGCGACCCTCACCGACCGGTGGTGGGTGGCCGGGCTGGCCGACCCGCAGGCGGCGGCCGCCGCCGTCACCGCGGCCGGCCTGGGCGACCCGGTGACGCGGGACGCGGTGGTCGCGCAGCTGCGCGACGGGCCGCTGCGCATGGGCCTGCTCGCGGCGACCTGGATCCTCGTCGCCGCCGCGGGCCTGCTGGCCCTGTGGGGCACGGCCGCGCACGTCGTGGCCTCGATCGGCGCGCGCGCCGTCGAGGTGGCGCGCCTGCTCGGCCTCGGCATGTCGCACGCCGCCGTGCGTGCGACGTTCCTGGCGCAGCACGGCGCGATCTGCCTGGTCGCGGTCGCCGCCGGCGCGCTCGTCGGTGCCGGCGTCACGCGGACCGTGGTCCCGCTGCTCGTGGTGTCCGCGGCCGGTGGGCGTCCCGTGCCCGGCGCGGTGGTGGTGTGGCCCTGGCCGGCGCTCGCCGTCGCGGTGGCGCTGCTCGGCGTCGGGTCCGTCGTGCTGGCTGCGCCGGTGGCCGCGGCGGCGGTGCGTCGGGCGAGCGCGGCCCACCTGCGGATGGACGTCCAGCCGTGACCGGGCGCGAGGACCGCGACGGCAGGCGAGGCGGGCGGCACGCCCCGCGGACGACGAGCGGGGCGGTGCTCATCGGGCTGCGGCGGCGCGCGCAGGCCGACGCCTGGCCGCTCGCGCTGACGGCCGTGGTGCTGCTCCTCGCCGTGGTGCTCGCGGACGCGACCCCACGCCTTCTGACGCGCGTGGCCGACGAGACCGCGCGCGCCGCCGTGGTGGCCGAGCCGTCGGCCGGGATCACCGTCTCCGCGCCGTTCGACGACGGCTTCGTCCGCGTCGAGCGCGACCCCGGGACCGCCGACCAGGTGGCCACCGACGCGGCGACGATCGACGCCGCCCTGCCACCGGCCCTCGCCCGCGTGCTCGACCCGCCGGCCGGCGTGGTCACCACCGCACCCCTGTCTGCGGTGGCGCAGAGCGGCCCGGTGTCCCTGCAGCTGGCCTACCTCTGGCGCGCGGGGTTCGCCGGCGTGGACTGGCTCGAGGGCGCCGCGCCCGGGGCGTCGTCGTCCACCGGCGTGCCCGGCACCGAGGGCGAGGCGTGGCCCGTCGCGGTGGGGCTCTCCGCGCCGGTCGCCGCGGAGCTCGGCGCGCACCCGGGCGACCGCCTCGCCGTGAGCGGCCCGGACGGGCTCCCGCTGGACGTGACGGTCGCCGGGATCTTCCGGCCCCGCGACCCGGGCGACCCGCTGTGGGCGCAGGTGCCCGGGCTGCTGGCGCCGCTCACGCTGGGCGCGCACGCCGGCCAGCGGACCCTGATGGGCGCGCTCCTCTCGGCGGAGTCGGTCCCGGACGTCCGCCTGGCGCTCGAGCCGCAGGCCGTGACCAGGACCTTCACGCTCGTCGTGCGGCCCGACGCCGTGCGGTTCGCCGAGCTCGGGGCCGTCGCGCGCGCCGCGGCGGCGCTCGAGGCCGCGCCCACCACGCTCGCCCTCGTCGGGCCGCGGCCCACGGTCTGGACCCAGCTCGACGCGCTGGTCCACGCGGTGCAGGTGCGCGTGCGGGCGGCGGGCGCGCAGGCGGCGGTGCTCCTCGTCGGGACCCTCGGCACGTCGGTCGCGGTGCTGGTCCTGGCGGCGTGGCTGCTGGTGCGGCGCCGCGCCGTGGTGCTGCGCCGGCACCGCGCCCGCGGCGCCTCGCTCGCGGCCGTCGGGCTCGGCCTGGCCGCCGAGCAGGCGGCGCTGTGCCTCGTGGTGGGCGCCGGCGGGCTCGCGCTGTCCCGGGCGCTGGTGCCGGGGCCCACGTCGTGGGCGTGGGTGCTGCCGCCGCTGGCGCTCGCAGCGCTGGCCGCGCCGGTCCTCGGCACGCTGACGGCCGCGGGAGCGGCGGCGCGCCGCGCGCCGTCGGACGCCCACCGGCGCCGCGCGCACCGGGTCCCCCAGGTGCGGCGGGCCGCGCTCGAGCTGGCCCTGGTGCTGGCCGCCGTCGCGGCGCTCGTCACGCTGCGCCGCCGCGGCCTGCCCGACGAGCCCACGGGCGCCGACCTGCTCCTCGTGGCGGCGCCGGCCCTGGCGGCCCTGGCCGTCGGCGTGGTCGGGTCGCGCGTCGTGCTCCTGCTGCAGCGCGGGGCGGTGCGGGTCGCGGCGCGGTTCCGCCGGGCCGGGCCCCTGCTCGCGTCGGCGGGCGGCGCGGCCGGCGGCGACGGCGCCGCACCGTTCGTCGCCCTCACGCTGTGCACCGCGCTCGCGGCGTTCGGCGCGGTGGTCGGCGCGACCCTCGCGGCGGGCCAGGTCGCCGGGTCCTGGGACACCGTCGGCGCCGACGTCGTGGTCCACACGGACGCCGACCACCCGCTCGACGCGCTCGCCGACCAGGTCGCCGCCGGCGCGGGCGTCGACGAGGTCGCCCTGGGACGGCTGGTGCAGCACGTCCAGCTCTTCGGCGTGCAGGGCACGCAGTGGGTCGACGTGCTCGCGGTGGACGCCGACAGCTACGGGTCCCTGCTGGCGGCCACCCCGCTGCCCGCGGTGCCGGGGTTGTCCGCGCTCCCGGCGGCGTCCGGGGCGGGGGTGCCCGTGCTGGGGGCCCCGGCGCTGAGCGCCCCCGGCGCCGCCCCCGCGCTGCTGTGGGACGGCCGCGCCCTGCCGCTGCGGCCGGTGGGCGCCGCCCCGCCGCTGACCACCACGCTGGCCGGCACCGGCCCCACCGCGAGCCTCGTCGTGGTGGACCGACAGGCGCTGGCCGCGGCGGGCGGCGCCGCCGTCGACGCCGACGTGCTGTGGGCCGTCGGGCCCGGCGCCGCGCAGGCCGTCGCGGCCACGGGCGAGGACCCCGCGGCCGTGACGGGCCGTGCGGCCTGGCTCGCGGAGCGGCGCGCCGAACCGCTGACGTCCGGCCTGCTCCTGCTGCTGACGGTCGCCACGCCACTGCTGGCGGGGCTCGGGCTCGTCGTCGTCGTGCTCGCCGCGGCGGGGGGCGCGCCCCGGCGCGCACAGACCCTGGCCGTGCTGCGGGTGCTGGGACTCGACCGGCGGCAGGCGGGACGCGTCGCCGTGGGTGAGGTGGTGCCCTGGGTGCTGCTCGCCGCGGCGAGCGGCCTCGCCGCGGGCACGTGGCTCGCGGCGGCCGTGCAAGGACCGCTCCGGCTGCGGCTGGTGACGGGGCAGGCTGCCGACCCCGCGCTGGCGTGGCCGTGGTGGCTGCTCGCGCTGCCGCCGGTGCTCGCGGTGGTGGCCGGTGCGGTCGCGGGCCTGCAGGCCGAGCGGCGCCGCCCGCTCGGCCAGGTGATGCGGATCGGCGGCTGAGCGGGCGGCCCTGCCCCGCCGGGACGCGGGGTGCGGCGCGCCCTCAGCGGTCGGTGCGGGGCGGGATCGGGTCGCCGCCGCCCACCGCGCGCCGGGCCGACGACCGCTGCTGCGGCATCGCGCCGGCGGCGCGTCCCTCGGCGGCTGCCGGGGCGGGTCGGGGCGCCTCGTCGGCCGGCCGGTGCGCACGCACGTACTCACCGGCCTCGTCGGCGGGCAGCGCGGGCGCGAAGAGGAACCCCTGGGCGAGGGGCACGTCCAGCTCGCGGAGCGCGGTGAGCTGCGCGGGCGTCTCGACGCCCTCCGCCAGGAGCGTGAGCCCGAGCGTGTGGGCGAGCGCCGTGACCGCCGCGAGCAGCGGCGAGGCGTGGGTGCCGATCGAGTCGACGAGACTCTTGTCGAGCTTGAGCACCGCCGCGGGGAACCGCTCGAGGTACATGAGCGCCGAGTAGCCGGTGCCGAAGTCGTCGATGGCCAGGTGCACGCCGGCCGCGTCCAGCTCGTGGAGCTCGGCGGCGAGCTCGACGTCCTCCGGCACGGCCGCCTGCTCGGTGATCTCGATCGTCAGCTGCGCGGGCCCCAGCCCGTGGTCGGCCAGCCGCCCGAGGAGGTACGGCGCGAGGTCGGCGCGCCCCAGCGAGGCCGCGGTCATGTTGACGCCGACGCGGACCGAGCCGAACGCGGGGTCCGCGGCGCACCACGCCGCGGCCTGCCGCAGCGTGGTGGTCAGGACGAACTCGTCGACCGCGGCCGACAGGCCGGCCCGCTCGGCGGCCGGCAGGAACTCCGCCGGGGTGAGCGCGCCGCGCGTGCCGTCCTCCCAGCGCACCAGCGCCTCGAGGCCGACGACGGAGCCGTCGGCGAGCGAGACGATCGGCTGGTAGGCCACCCACAGGCCCCCGGTCTCCGGGTGGCGCAGCGCGTGTTCGAGCGCGGTGGCGAGGCTGCGCTCCCAGAGCACCTGGTCGCGCAGCTCGCGGGTGTAGCGGCGGAACGTGGCCCCGCCGGCGTTCTTCGCGGCGTACATCGCGATGTCGGCGTCGGTCTGCAGCCGCTCGAGCGACTCGGCGCCCGGCGCCGTGACGATGCCGACGCTCGCGGACACCCGCAGCGGCAGGCCGTCGAGCACGAACGGCTCGTCGAACGCCCCGAGCACCAGAGCGCCGACCGCCTCGGCGAACGCCGGCTCGTCGGACCCCGGCCCCACCGCGAGGAGGCCGAACTCGTCGCCCCCGAAGCGCGCGACGAGCAGCGGCGGCGGCAGCGCGGCGGCGAGCCGGCCGGCAACCTGCACCAGGAGCGCGTCGCCCACCGGGTGGCCGAACGTGTCGTTGATGCCCTTGAAGTCGTCCAGGTCGAGCATCGCGAGCAGCGCCGCGGCGCCCGGCGGGGGCCCGGCCGCCCGCGCCAGCTCCTGCCGGAACCGCCGCAGGTTGGCCAGCCCGGTGAGCTCGTCGTGCAGACTGGTGCGCTCGGTACGGGCGAGCAGGTGGACGGCCCGCGCCATGACCAGGAGGAAGAGGACGAGCCCGGCCGCCGCCGCCACGCGCAGGTCGAGGTAGAGGCCGCCGAACGCGGCCGCGAGGGCCAGCACGGGCACCACGGCGCCCGTGGGCACGAGGAGCAGCAGACCGCGCACGCGCGAGGGCGCCGGGCCCCGGGCGGGCAGCCCCACCTGCGTCATCGAGGGGTGCAGCGCCGCCAGGGCCAGCACCAGGTACGCGACGAACGCGAACGCGTCCCACGCCGAACCGGGCCGGTACCGGCCGTTGATCCTCGCCAGGCCCACGACGGTGTCCGACGCGACGGAGCCGCACAGCGCCACGACGAGGATCGCCAGCGACGGCGTGCGCAGCGGCCCCCGGTCGCGCAGGCGCAGCAGCAGCGCGACGAGCACCAGGTCGAGCGCAGGCAGGGCCGCGGCCGACACGACCGCGGCGCCGCCCGCGCCGGAGACGACGTAGGGCTGCACCAGGAACTGGTAGGCGAGCGTCGTGAGCGAGACCACGCCGATCGCGCTGTCGAGCCACGCCAGCGGGTCGCGCTCGGGCGGCACCGGCGTGGTGAACCCGAGGATCGCGGCACCCACGGCGAGCGAGCCGCCGACGAAGCCCACCAGCGCCGTGGCCGTGAGCGCCTGCTGGGTCGCCTGGGTCACCGACCCGTAGACGGCCGACAGGAGTGCCGCGGCGAGGAGCAGCCACGGCACGGGCCGCACGGGGTGGCGCCGCAGCACCACGACGACGATCGCCACGGTGGCGAGCAGCGACGCCGCGACGAGCAGCCACAGCCGCGCCTCGACCGGGGCGGCCAGGAAGAGGGCGCTGGCGACCGCCGCCCCTCCGACCGCCCACCGGAACGGCGCAGCCGAGGTTCGCTTCGCCGCCATGCCCGCTCCTGGTGCTCCGACCACTCACCCTTCATTCGGCCGTGGCCGGGCAGAAATGAGACGACCGGCGGGTGGACCTCAGTCCGGCCGGATGCCGCCGTCGAGCAGCACCACCTGCCCGGTGAGGTACGCGTTGGTGAGCAGGGCCAGGGCCAGGGACGTCGCCTCCTCGAGCCGCCCGAGCCGGCCGATGGGCGGCAGCGTCACGTCCGGGATCGCCGCGACCATGTCGGTGCCGCCGATGAGCGCGGGCGCGATGGCGTTCGCGGTGACCCCGGCCGCGACGGTCCGCGACGCGATCGCGTGCGTCAGCCCGTGCAGCGCCGCCTTCGACGCGGCGTAGTGCGGGCCGATCTTGCCGCCCGTGTACGCGGCGATCGACGAGACGAAGAGGATGCGCCCGAAGCCGCGCGCCGTCATGCCCGGCAGCGCGGCCTGCGCCAGCAGCCACGGCGCCGTGAGGTTGACCGCGAGCGCCTCCTGCCACACGTCGAGCGTGACGTCGAGGCCGTGCACCGCGCCGACGCCGGCCGCGGGGACCAGCACGTCGAGCGAGCCGTGGTCCCGCTCCACGCCGGCGACGAGCGGCGCCAGCGCGTCGAGGTCGCGCATGTCCGCCACGCGCACGTCGAGGCGGCCGCGCAGCTCGTCGGGCACGCCGGCCAGCCGCGCCGGTTCCGGCGTGCGGGCCGTGGCGACCACGGTGGCGCCGGCCTCGAGCAGCGCGACGACGAGCGCCGCGCCGATGCCTCCGCCGGCACCGGTCACCAGCGCGGTGCGCCCGACGAGGTCCGCCGTTCCGGTCATGCTGCTCCTCCACGCTCGTCGGCACCGGCCCCGCCCGCGACGTCGCGTGCGGGTGGAGCGCCAGCCGGGGGACGTCTGCTCGTCCACCCGCGGGCCGCGGTGGCCCGCGGACCATCGTCGCTCAGTCCGGGCGACGAGGCCGGCGAGACCGGGGCCGACGAGACCGTGACCGTCGCACTCCCCACCCGGCGGATGGCCGCTGGCTAGGCTCGCCAGCGTGGCGACGGGGCGGGGCAGGACGACGGGGCGGCGCGAGGTGCTCGTCGTGCTGCTGGCCGGGGCCGTGGTGCTCGTGACCGCGCTCGCCGGGCCGCTCGTGCCGCGGTGGCACGAGGCGCCCGCGTGGATGGCGCTCGACGGCGCGCTGCCGCCGCCCGTGCCGCCCACCGCGCCCCCGCGGCAGCTCGGCGGCGCGCAGGTGCGGTCGGTCCACGTGCCGGGGTGGGCGTCCGACACCGTGCACTGGCTGGCCCTCGCCGGCCTCGCGGTGCTCGCGTTCTACCTGCTCCGGCACCTCTTCCGGCTGGTGCGCTCGCGCCTGGCCTCGGTGGACGTCGGCGGCGAGGGCGGCGAGCCCGCAGGCCACGAGCTGCTCGAGGGCCTGGACGACGTGACTCAGGCGGCCCTGCAGGAGGGGGTCCTCGACGCCGGCCGGGCGCTGCGGCGCGAGCTGCCGCCGGGCGACGCGGTCATCGCCGCGTGGCTCGCGCTCGAGCAGGCCGCCGTGCGGGGCGGCGTCCCGCGCGACCCGGCCCAGACCGCCACCGAGTTCACCCTGGCGCTCCTCGACCGCACGCGCGCCGAACCGGGCGCGGCCCGCACGCTGCTGCGGCTCTACCACCGGGCCCGGTTCAGCGACCACGAGGTCACGGCGGACGACGTCGAGGCCGCGCGCGGCGCGCTCGAGGTGCTCGCGGCCGCGCTGCCGGGGGTCGCGCGCGCGGCGGGAGGCGTGGCATGAGGCGCGCGTGGCGCGTCGTGGCCGTCGCGCTGCTCGTCGGCGGCCTCGGGCGGCTGCTCCTGCTCGACTGGACCAGCGCGGCGGCCGTGGCCCTCGTCGTGGCGGCGTTCGGGCTGGCGGTGCAGCGCCTCGACCCCGTGGGCGAGCCGTGGCGCTGGCTGCCCGAGCGCCCGCCCCGCGTGGGCGAGCGGCGCGAGGCGCTGCTGCTCACGTGGGCGCTCGCCGGCCACGACGGGCGCGTGGGCCCGCGCGCGCTGCAGCAGGTCCAGCGCGTGGGCGCGCACCGGCTCGCGCGGCACGGCCTGGACCTCGCGTCGCCGGACGACGAGGCCGCGCTGCGGGCCCTCGTCGGCCGGCGCGCCCTCGCCACGCTGCGCTGCGAGCGCGAGCCGTGGCCCCGCCTGGCGGACGTCGAGCACACCGTCGTCGTCCTGGACCGCCTCGGCCCGGGCCAGCCGGCCCGCGCCACCACCTCCTCGAGGAGCAACCCGCGATGAGCACCCCCCTGCCGGTCCCCGACGTCGCCGCCCGCGGGCGCGCCGTGCTCGACGAGGTCGGCACCGTCGTCGTCGGCATGCGCGAGCCCCTACGGCTCGCGCTCGCCGCGCTGCTGGCCGGCGGCCACGTGCTGTTCGAGGACGTGCCCGGCCTCGGCAAGACCCTCGCGGCGCGCTCGCTGGCCGCCGCGCTGGGCCTGGACTTCCGCCGCGTCCAGTGCACGCCGGACTTGCTGCCGAGCGACATCACGGGCTCGTCGGTGTTCGACCCGGGCACCGCGACGTTCGAGTTCCGGCCCGGCCCGGTGTTCACCGGGCTGCTGCTGGCCGACGAGATCAACCGCACCGCGCCGAAGACGCAGTCCGCCCTGCTCGAGGCGATGGCGGAGCGCCAGGTGACGGTGGACGGGTCCACGCACGCGCTGCCCGAGCCGTTCTTCGTGGTCGCCACGTCGAACCCCGTCGAGTACGAGGGCACCTACCCGCTCCCCGAGGCCCAGCTGGACCGGTTCATGGTGCGGCTCGCGGTGGGCTACCCCGGACCCGACGCCGAGGTGGACGTGCTGCAGCGGCGCCTCGCCCGGCGCACCGAGTGGGCGCCGGTGGGTCGCGTGGTGGACGCGGCGACGCTGCGCGCGATGCAGGCGGGCGTCGAGGCGGTGGCCGTGGACACCGACGTGCTGCGGTACTGCGTGGACCTCGCCGGGGCCACGCGCACCCACCCGGCGGTCGAGGTGGGCGCCTCACCCCGCGGCTCGCAGGCGCTCATGCTCGTCGGCCGCGCGCTCGCGGTGCTCGACGGGCGCGACTTCGTGCTGCCGGAGGACGTCAAGCAGGTCGCGGTGGCCGCGCTGGCGCACCGCCTGTCGCTCACGCCCCAGGCCTGGGCCACCGGCACGCTGCCCCAGGCGGTGGTGCGCGAGGTGCTGGAGCACGTCGCGGGGCCGACGACCACCCGTGGCTGACCGCTGGCACGTCACCACGGCCGGCACCGGCACGGTGCTGGCCGGCGCGGTGGTGCTCGCGCTCGGCGCGTTCGCCGGGCGGGGCGACGTCGCGCTGCTGGGGGCGCTGCCCCTGGTGGCGGGCGCGTGGGACCTGCTGCGGCGGCCCGCCGGCGAGGTGCGGCCTGCGGTGGGCCCTCCCGAGCGGTCCGACGACGAGGGCGCGCTGCGCGCCGAGCTGCGGCTGGAGGCACCCGCGGGGACGGTGGCCGTGGCCGTCGGCGCGTACCGCGCCGGGCTGCCCGCGCTCGACGCACTCCTCGCGCTGCCCGACGAGGCCGGGTCCGGGTCCGTGGAGCGGCGCGTGCCGCTCGTCGTGCGCACGGTGCGGACCGGGCCGCAGGAGGTGGCGACGGTCGAGGCGCAGGGGCTCGGCCCGGGACTCGTCTCCGCGAGCGAGCCGGCCGGCCCGGTGCGGCGCGACACGCTGGTGCTGCCGTCGGCCGCGCCCCTGCGGCAGCTGCCGCTACCGGCGCGCCTGCGCGGACTGACCGGCACACATGCCTCCCGGCGCCCCGGCGAGGGCGGCGACCTGCGCGACGTGCACCAGTTCCACGCCGGGGACCGGCTGCGGCGCATCGACTGGCGCGTGACGGCGCGGCGCTCCCCCGGCCTCGACGAGCTGTACGTGCGGGGGGAGCACGCGCTCGCGGAGGCCGCCGTGATGCTCGTCGTCGACTCGCGCGACGAGGTGGGGCCGGACCCGCGCACGTGGGCGGGCAGCCGCCCCACGCGGGCCGACGACCCCACGTCGCTCGACGTCGCGCGGCGCGCGGCGGCGTCCGTGGCCCGCGCGTTCATCGCGGGCGGCGACCGCGTGGGCCTGGACGACCTCGGCGTGGTGCGCCGCCCGCTGTCGCCCGGTGGTGGGCGCGGCCAGCTGGACCGGATCACCCACGCGCTCGCGCTCACCAAGCCCGAGGGGTGGTCGCGGCACCGGGTGCGCTCGCCGCGGCTGCCCTCGGGGGCGCTCGTCGTCGTCTTCTCCACGTTCCTGGACGACGAGCCGGCCGAGGCGGCGGCCGCGTGGCGGCGCGTGGGTCACCGGGTGGTGGCCGTCGACGTGCTGCCGCGCCTGCGCACCGCGCACCTGTCCGGTCGGGCGGCCACCGCCGCGAGGCTCGTCCTGGTGGACCGTGAGGACCGGCTGGCCGACCTGCGGGACCTCGACGTCGAGGTGGTGACGTGGCGCGACGACCCGGCGCTCGCGCTGGCCGTGCTGGCCCGCTCCGACCGTCGTCGGCCCGGCGCGGGGGTGCCGCGATGAGCGACGTGCTCCGCGCCCTGCAGGCGGCGCGCGACGAGGACCGGGTGCGCGGCGTCGAGCTCGAGGGGGTGCGGACGCTGCCGGGCTCGGCGGTGCGGGCCGCGGCCGTGGTGCTGGGCCTGCTGGTACCGGTCGCCGCCGGGTTCGCGACGATGCGCGGGTCCGTCGCCGCCCTCGCCGACGGTCTCGCGGTGCTGCTCGTCGTGCTGCTGCTGGTGCGGCCCCGCACCGGGTGGGGTGCGTGGCTCATGGTGCTCGCGGCGGTGCGGCTGCTGGTGGGAGGCGCCGTGCCGGCGTGGCAGCTCGCGTGCCTGCTGCTCGTGGTGCACCTCGCCGTGCTGGCGGCGCTGCTGGCCGCGCGCGTGGGGCCGGGCACGCGCGTGGAGGTGGCGGTGCCGGTGGCGGCGCTCCGGCGGGCGTGGCGGCTGCAGGTGGGAGCGCAGGCCGCGGGGCTGGTGGTGTGGCTCGTCGGGCCGGAGCGCCCGCTGCCCGGCGCGGAGGTGTGGCGCGTGCTCGCGCTCGTCGGGGTGGTCGTGCTGCTGCTCGTCGTGCTGCCCGCCGCGCGGAGGGTCGACCGGGACCGGTGGTAATCGCTTGGCGGTGCGGCGAGCGCGACGTAGCGTCGCCGGTACACGGGAAAGGAGGTGGTCCGGAGATGGTTCATTCCAGGACGCGTGAGGTGGCTGCCCGCTAGCCGCCCGTCGAACCAGGACGGACTGCCGTCGTCCGGCGCCCGAGCGGCCCGAGCGAGTACCGGCAGCCACCGCAGCCCGTGGGAGCCGCGACGTCGTCCAGCGCGGCAGGGTCCCCCTCGAGGGGGCCCGGCCCACGGGCTGTCCCGTGCCCCCGCCCGCCCTGCCGGCCGGCGCGCCCCGTGCCGGCCTCCCACCCGCCCTGCCGCCCCCCTGCCCGGCCAGCCGGCCCCCCCCCCCCCCCCCCCCCGCCCGGCCCGCCCCGCCACCCCGCCGGCCCGCCCC
>Ga0187809_10000502_pt1 | contig 20661 bp, 16 predicted proteins | sample NC_wetland_sal_i_8_FD_132415 | JGI IMG/M metagenome (GOLD analysis project Ga0187809, IMG submission 132415) | Wetland sediment microbial communities from Neuse River Estuary, North Carolina, USA - ASW_4 | ecosystem: Environmental > Aquatic > Freshwater > Wetlands > Sediment | place: USA: North...
AGCGAAGTCATCAACATCGGTGACACCGTGCGCGTCCAGATCGTCCGCATCAACCAGGACACGCAGCGCATCAGCCTCGGTATGAAGCAGCTCGAAAGCGATCCGTGGGAAGGCGTCGCCGCCAAGTATCCGGTCGGTGCGAAGCTCACCGGCACGGTCACGAACATCACCGACTATGGTGCGTTCGTCGAACTCGAACCCGGCATCGAAGGCCTGGTCCACGTCAGCGAAATGTCGTGGGTCAAGAAGAACGTCCACCCCGGCAAGATCGTTTCGACGAGCCAGGAAGTCGACGTCATCGTCCTCGAAGTCGACAGCGACAAGCGCCGCATCTCGCTTGGCCTCAAGCAGGCCCAGTCGAACCCCTGGGGTGCCTTCGCAGAAGCGCATCCGGTTGGCTCGGTTGTCGAAGGCGAAGTCAAGAACGCGACCGAATTCGGTCTGTTCGTCGGCCTTCCGGGCGACGTCGACGGCATGGTTCACATGTCGGACATCGCGTGGGGCATCTCGGGCGAAGAAGCGCTGCACCTCCACCGCAAGGGCGAGAATGTGCAGGTCGTCGTTCTCGACGTCGACGTCGAGAAGGAACGCATCAGCCTCGGCATCAAGCAGCTTGAAAAGGGTGCTCCGGCCGTCGGCGGCGGTGTCGCCGCTTCGGGCTCGCTGAAGAAGAACGATGTCGTCACCGTCTCGGTCCTCGAAGTCCGCGACAACGGCCTCGAAGTCCAGGCCGGCGAAGATGGCGCCACCGGCTTCATCAAGCGCGCCGACCTCGGCCGCGACCGCGACGAACAGCGTCCCGAACGCTATCAGGTCGGTCAGAAGTTCGACGCGATGGTCACCGGCTTCGACCGTTCGAAGAAGCCCAGCTTCTCTGTCAAGGCGATGCAGATCGCCGAAGAAAAGGAAGCCGTCGCACAATATGGTTCGTCGGATTCGGGTGCGTCGCTCGGCGACATCCTCGGCGAAGCGCTGAAGGCCGGCAAGAAGGATTAATCCTTCCCCGCTTTTGCGGTGAAACAAAAGGCCCGCAGAGTGTCCCTCTGCGGGCCTTTTTCTTTCAGCGATATGTTTTGAAAGAACCCTGAATCATGATAGGTTCGATGCCGCGTTGGGAGGGGTCCTCACGCTGTGGAACCGGCAAAGACCGGATGGCCTGCGCCCGTGGGGCGCGCGTGATAACTAGGGGAAGCTGATGATCCGGTCGGAACTGGTTCAAATGATCGCGAGTGAAAACAGCGATTTGCGCCTCGAAGAGGTGGAACGCATCATCGATGAATTCTTCGACGCCATCGTCGAGCAGCTTGCGGCGGGGGGCCGCGTCGAGCTGCGCGGCTTCGGCGCCTTCTCAACCCGCGAACGCGAGTCGCGCACCGGGCGCAATCCGCGCACCGGCGCGCCGGTCGCGGTAAGCGCCAAGAGCGTGCCCTATTTCAAGCCGGGCAAGGAAATGCGCGAGCGGCTGAACGGCTGAACGGCCAAGCCAAAGCCAGCCGCAGAAAAGACCGGTTTCGCGGGATTTTTCTGCGGCCTTCCTGTCAATCAACGGAGCGCGGGGGCTCAATGCTTGCGCCGCGCTTCCTGCTTGCCGACATCCCGACAATGCGCACTCCCATATGCTTCCTGATATGGTTGCCCAATGCAGGCGATCAATCCATCGACCACATCGAGATTCTGCGGCCAAGACGGCGGGACACTGACCTGCGATCGATCAAGTGTATCGAAACCCGGCGGCATGGGCGAGTTGGCAAGACGGTCCCGCGCCTCCTTCAGCGCATCCATGTCTCCCTCCAGAAAGGCGATCGTTGCCAAGACATATTGGTTCCAAGGCAGCGCGTAGTCGGTCCAGCCTTCAAAGCCCTCGGGGCCCTTCTCCGGCTTGATCGACTGGCGCATCAGGCGAGTGGCCTGCGAAACCTGTCCCGCCATAGCGCGGAGCTGCGCCTCGTGCCATTTGAAGGAAGGCAGCTGCCACTGTCGCACCAATGTTTCTCGGTGACTTTCGATATATAATGCGATCGCATCAGCGGCGGCAGCTTGGCATCCGTCTCGATTGGCGAGCTCTCGCCAACCGGCCTTGTCATCCTGATCGAACATATTCGGATCAAGTTGCAGTATGGCGTTTCGGTCATAGGCACACGCCGCGCGTTCTTCGGCCTCTACGTCGGCTGTTGTAGGAACGAGGAAGAACGCCAAACCTGCCAACAGAATCTTTGGAGTTTTCATCTCCGCTTACTCCTTAGCGATCTTGACGCTCGCCATGCACGCCCTCAGTTCTTGAGCCGGTAGCCCGTGCGGAACATCCAGAAGATCAGGCCGAGGCACAGCGCCAGAAAGAGCGCCACCGCGCCCATGCTGACCTCGATCGCCACGTCGCCCTGTCCGAAAAAGGTCCAGCGAAAGCCGCTGATCAGATAGACGACGGGATTGAACAGCGTCACCGCGCGCCACGCGGCGGGCAGCATGTCGAGCGAATAGAAGGCGCCGCCCAGGAAGGTCAGCGGATAGACGACGAGCAACGGGATCACCTGCAGCTGTTCAAAGCTCTGCGCCCAGATGCCAATGATGAAGCCGAAGAGGCAGAAGGTCACCGCCATCAGCACCATGAAGCCGACCATCAGCAACGGATGCGCGACCTGAATGTCGACGAACAGATGCGCGGTCGCGAAAATGATCGCGCCGATGATTACCGATTTGGTTGCCGCCGCGCCGACATAGGCGATCAGCAATTCGAGCGGCGACATCGGCGAGGACAGCATCTCGTAGATCGTCCCTGTCCATTTGGGCATGTAGATGCCGAAGCTCGCGTTGCTGATGCTTTCGGTGAACATTGTCAGCATCATCAGCCCCGGCACGATGAACGCGCCATAGGGCACCGAGCTGACGTCGCTCATCCGGCTACCGATCGCCGATCCGAAGACGACGAAATAGAGCGTCGTGGTGATGACGGGCAACATCAGGCTGGTCCACACCGTGCGCCCGAAGCGCGCCATCTCGAACATGTAGATCGCGCGGATACCGCGGACGTTGCCGATCATGTCGCCGCTCCTTCGCCATCCCTGGGTTCGTGTACCAGCCCGACGAAAATATCCTCGAGCGAGCTTTGCCGTGTGTGCAGATCCTTGAAGGCGATGCCGATATCGGTCATCCGACGTAGCAGTGACGGCACGCCGGTCGCCTCGGCCTGGCTGTCGAATTCATAGACAAGCTCATGCCCCTCCTCCGCCAGTTCGGGCGTCCAGTCGCCGAGTTCGGCCGGAATGGCATCGAGCGGTTCGGCAAGATTGAGCGTCAGCGTCTTGCGCCCCAGCTTCTTGATCAGCGCGTTCTTCTCTTCGACGAGGATCAGCTTGCCGCGCGTGATGACGCCAACGCGGTCGGCCATTTCTTCGGCCTCTTCGATATAATGGGTGGTCAGAATGATCGTCACCCCGCGCTCGCGCAGGCCCCGCACCATATTCCACATGTCGCGGCGCAGTTCGACGTCGACCCCCGCGGTCGGTTCGTCTAGGAAGAGGATTTCGGGTTCGTGGCTCAGCGCCTTGGCGATCATCACGCGGCGTTTCATTCCACCCGACAATTCCATGATCTTGCTGCCGCGCTTGTCCCACAGCGACAGATCCTTCAGCAATTGCTCGATGAACGCCGGATCGCGCGGTTTGCCGAACAGACCGCGCGAAAAAGTCACGGTGGCCATCACCGTTTCGAACGAATCCGTATGCAGTTCCTGCGGCACCAGCCCGATCATCGATCGCGCCGCGCGATAGTCGCGGGCATGATCGTGACCACCGACCGTCACCCTGCCCTCGCTCGGCGTCACGATACCGCAGACGATGCTGATAAGCGTCGTCTTGCCTGCCCCATTGGGGCCGAGCAACGCAAATATCTCGCCCTTCTCGATGCTGAGGTCGACACCCGCCAAAGCGCGATGCCCGCTCTTGTAAGTCTTTCCCAGACCGGAAATTTCCAGAACCGCTGTCATGCGCGTCGGTCTAGCCGAGGAGCGCGCCGGGACAAAGCGGCAAAGATGACTTGACCTCCCCTCACCCATCGGCATGACAGGCCGCGGTGCGCGGACGTGGCGGAATCGGTAGACGCAGCAGACTTAAAATCTGCTATCCGAACGGGTGTGCGGGTTCGAGTCCCGCCGTCCGCACCAACCGCTGGCACAGGGGAGGCACAGGGATATGACGCGCCGCAGCCTCCGTTCGCGCCGCGGCGCGCGGTTCGCGGGCACCGCGCTGCTGGTCGCCGCGCTCGCCGGATGCGGCCTTTTCGGCGGTGGCGGGGGTCCGGTGCGGATCGCCGCGATGGGGCCGCTCAACGCCGCGGCGAGCCCGCTCAACGGCGAACTGTCCTCGCCCAATGCAGCGCTGCTCGAAATGACGGCGCAGGGGCTTGTCGGCTATGACGCCGACGGCCAGATCGACACCGGTCTTGCCGAACGCTGGACGGTGACCGGCGACGGGCGCAGCTATATTTTCCGGCTGCGCGAGGCAAAATGGTCGAACGGTCGCGAAGTCACGGCCGACGACGTGGTTTCGGTGCTGCGCGGCTATCTTGGCACGAACAGCCGCAACCTGCTGAAGGACGATTTCCCGGAGATCGAGACGATCCGTGCGATGACCGATCAGGTCATCGAAATCCGGCTCGCAGTGCCGCAGCCCAATATGCTCGAACTGCTCGCGCAGCCTTCGTTGACGATCGTCTACAAGGGCATGGGCTGGGGGCCGATGCGATCGCGCAAGGCCGGACGCGCGCTGCTGCTGACGCCCGCGCCCGACCCGCTCGCCGACGATCCCGAGGCCGCCGAAGCCGCCGCAAACGATCCCGCCGCGTCGGTCGAACTCGTCGGCACGACGCCCGCCGGGGCGCTGGCCCGCTACAATAATGGCTATGCCGACGGGGTGATCGGCGGCCGCTTTTCGACCCTCCCCTATTTCCTCGTGTCCAGCATCGGCCGCTCGCGCCTCATCGTCGATCCGGTGCCGGGGCTTTTCGGCCTTTCTTTCACCAGCGCCGAAGGGTTCCTCGCCTCCGACATCAACCGCGATGCCCTGTCGCGCGTCGTGCGGCGGCAGCGCCTGATCGACGCCTTCGGCCTTGCCGAATGGCAGCCGCAGCGCGCGCTTCGGCCGGCAGTCTACCGCCGCGACGGCGGCCCTGAACCCTTGCAACCCGCCTGGGCCGACTTCGACAATGATTCGCGCTTCGCCCAGTCGAAGCGCGTGGTCGACAGTTGGCGCGCCGCCGGGCGAGAGATTGCGCCGCTCCGCATCGCGGTCCCCCAGACGCCGGGCGGCCGCATCCTCTTTGCCTATGTCGCCGCCGACTTTGCCCGCATCGGTATCGAAAGCCGCCGCGTCGCTATGGATGCGGCATCGGACCTGCGCCTGATCGACGAGGTGGCGCCGAATGACGACGCCCTCTGGGCGCTCCGCCGGCTGTCGTGCCAGCGCGACACGCTTTGCAACCGCGAGGCACAGGCGAAGATCGATCAGGCCGTGCTCAATATCGACAGTGGCCAGCGCGCGCGCCAGATCGGCGAGATCGAAACGATGCTGGGGCGCTACACCCCGTTCATTCCGATCGCCACGCCGCTGCGCTGGTCGGTCGCGTCGCAGCGGCTTACAGGGTTCAAGCCGAATGCGCGGGCGGCCCACCCATTGAATCGCTTGCTCGCCAAACCCAACTAATAATAAGCGCACATCGTCGTGCGCGGTTGGAAAGGACGCCGATGCCCCCCTCGACGCCCAATACGGACGCGATTTTCGAAGCCTTGGTTGCCGATCGCAACAATCCTGCGGCGCTGCGCAAGCGCATCGAAACGCTGGAGCTTCTCCTCGAACGCAGCTTCACCATTCCCGGCATCAACCGGCCGGTCGGGCTCGACGCGATCGTCGGGCTGGTGCCCGTCGTCGGCGATGTCGTGACCGCCGTCATGGGGGCCTATATCATCTGGGAAGCGCGCAATCTGGGCATGCCCAAATGGAAGCTGTGGCGGATGATGGGCAATCTCGGCGTCGACACTGCGCTTGGGGCCATCCCGCTCGTCGGCGATGCCTTCGACTTTCTGTTCCGGTCGAACACGCGCAATCTGCGCATCATCCGGAAACATCTCGACAAGCATCACCCCGGAACGATCGTCATCGACCAGTAGGCGGTTCCCATCGGGTGTCTGATAGTGCTAGCACAGCAGCTTCAGACCCTGCTCATGGAGACCGAGATGATCCGCGCCCGCCTTGCCGCGCTCGCCCTTGCCTGTTCGCTGTCCGCGGCGGCCTTCGCCGCGACCGAGACCGACCCTTGGTTGTGGCTGGAGGATATCGACGGGGCAAAGGCGCTGGCGTGGGTGAAGGCGGAAAATGCCGCGGCCGACAAGCTGATCCTAAATCGCCCCGGTTTCGAACAGGATCGGGCGCGCGCGAAAGCGATCCTCGACGACGACCGCCAGATTGCCGACCCCGGTCAGGTGATGGGCGATACCATCACCAACTTCTGGCGCGATGCGGACCATCCGCGCGGCATCTGGCGGCAAAGTCCGCTGAGTGCCTATCTCGCCGGAACGCCCGAATGGACAACGCTGATCGACGTCGACGCGCTCGGCAAGGCGGAGGGGCAAAGCTGGGTCTGGCACGGCGCCGACTGTCTTGCCCCCACCTACACGCGCTGCCTCGTCTCGCTCAGTCCCGGCGGCACCGATTCGGACATCGTGCGCGAATGGGACCGCACCACCGGCCGCTTCGTGACCGACGGCTTTGCGCTGCCGCAGGCGAAGAGCGCGGTCGTTTGGGAGGACGCAAACACGCTGCTCGTGGCCACCGACTATGGCGAAGGCAGCATGACCGCGTCGGGCTATCCGCGCATCGTCAAACGCTGGAGGCGTGGCACGCTGCTTGCCAGCGCAGCGGTCGTCGCCGAAGGCGAAGCGAGCGATGTCGGGATCAACCCGATCGCGATCGACGACGGCAAGACGCGCTGGATCCTCATCGCCCGCAACAAGAGCTTCTATACCAGCGACTACAGCATCCGAGCCGCCCACGGCGCGGACTTCGTCCCGGCGCCGATTCCCGACACCGCCGACCTACGCGATGTCATCGGCGGTCAGGCAATCATCTTCCTCAACAAGCCCGCCGACGGCTTCGGCGAAGGCTCGCTCGTCGCGCTGTCGCTCGCCGACGCGGCGGCCGGACGCCCCGCGAAAATGGCGGCGGTGATGGCGCCGACCAAGGCGCAGGCGATTGAGGAGGTCAGCGCGACCGACAATATTCTCTGGGTCAAGGCGCTCGACGATGTCGAAGGCAAGCTGTTCGCGCTGCGCCGCGATCCCGCGAGCGGCACCTGGACCCAGCGCGAGGTGCCGCTGGCGGCCAACGCTATGGTGCATCTGGCCGGCGCGATCGCCAAGCGCGACACGATCTTCGCGACTGCCGAAACGATGCTCGACCCGCCGACGCTTTATGCCGTCACCGACAACGCCGCGCCGCGTGTCGTGCAAAGCCTGCCCGCAGCCTTCGACGCCAAGGGCATGACGGTGGAAAAGCGCTTCGCGACGTCGAAGGACGGCACCAAGATCCCCTATTTCCTCGTCCGCAAAGCCGGCGCTAAAGGCCCCGTGCCCGCGCTGATCCACGCCTATGGCGGCTTCCGCGCCGCGCAGACGCCGGGCTATCTGACCGGTCAGCCCTATCGCGCCGGTCCGCTCGGCCTGTTCTGGGTCGAGGACGGCAACGCTTATGTCCTCGCCAATATTCGCGGCGGCGGCGAATATGGCCCCGCCTGGCACCAGGCGGCGCTGCGCGAAAAACGCCAGAACAGTTTCGACGACCTCCACGCCGTCGCGGAGGATCTGGTCAAGACCGGCATCAGCAGCAAGGGCAGGATTGCCATTTCGGGTCGCTCGAATGGCGGCGTGCTGGTCGGCGCCGCGATGACGCAGCGCCCGGATCTCTATGGCGCGGTCATTGCGGGCTCGCCGCTCGAGGATATGAAGCGCTATAACAAGCTGCTCGCGGGCGCCTCGTGGGTCGCTGAATATGGCAATCCCGACGATCCCGCCGACTGGGCCTTCCTGTCGAAATATTCGCCCTATCAGAATGTCCGCAAGGGCGTGAAATATCCGCCGATCTTCCTGTACCTTTCGACGAAGGATGACCGCGTCCATCCCGGCCACGCCCGCAAATTGGCCGCAAAGCTGCAGGATTATGGCAACCGCGTCTATTATCACGAATATCTGGAAGGCGGCCACTCGGTCGGCGCCGATCATGCCGAGGACGCCGTGCGCGCGGCCATGCTCCACGCCTTCTTGCTGCGCGAACTGGTCGAGCGGAAATAGCCGGTCGCTCAGCCGCCGCGATCGTCATGCGCCGCGGCGGCGCGCTGCGGCAGCGCGAGGATCAGCGTGACGATCGCGATGGCAAGCACCGCCGATGCACCGGCGCGGCTCAGCGCCAGCCCGCCATGATCGACCGGCTTGTCCAGAAAATCGCCGACCACGGCGCCGAGCGGACGGGTCAGGATGAAGGCCGCCCAGAACAGTGCGACATGGCTGATCGCGGTGCGATAATAAGCGATGGCGAGCAGCGCGAGCAGCGCACCGAAGATGATCGCCGACCCGAGGTAGCCGAGCGGGCCGTCGGCAATCCAGTCGCCGAGCGCGGTGCCCAGCGTCTGCGAAAAGGTGATCGTCAGCCAGTAATAGAGCTCGGCCCGCGGTTCGTGCACCGACTGGATCGAGATGCTGCCCAGCGCGCGGTGCCAGACCGCGAGCGAGGCCAGTACCGCACCGAGCAACAGCAGCGAACCGCCGGGGTAACCGATGCCGAGCGAGCGCGTCGCAAAGTCGGCCATCGTCGTTCCCGCCGTCGTCGAGGCGATGATCGTCGCCCAATAGAGGAAGGGATGAAAGGCGCGGGCGCGAATCTGCCAGACGATCAGGATCGCCAGCACCGCCGCAAAAATCGCGGTGCCGACCAGATAGCCCAGATTCATCGACATGCTCACCGTGTCGCCCGCGGTCTCGCCAAAGGTGGTCGCCAATATCTTGATGATCCAGAAACCCAGCGTCACCGCCGGCACCTTGGTCAGCACCTGCTTTTCCCTATCGGTCATTTGCATCTCCTTGTGTGGCGCACGATTAGCGCGGCGGAGCGTTTCGCCCTATAAGCAGGCGCTTATTCCCGTCCCGATAAGCGGAAGTGCCATGCCATCTATCCAGTCTGCGCCCGGTAAAAGCCGCTTTTCGTCCCGTCTGATCGGCCCGATCGCCGTGGTGGCGCTTCAAGCCGTCGCCGCGAGCTATTTCGTCGTCGACGGGATCGACGATCTGATCGAACAGGCCGGACGCGGCTTCAGCGTCGAGGTGATGATGGAATGCCTCGTCGCCCTCGCACTGCTCGCCGGCGTCGTACTCGGCGCGCGCCACCTGCGCCGGATCGCAGCCGATCTCGCACGCGCCGACGATGCGCTCGCCCGCGCTCGCGGCGCACTCGCCGACCATATTGCCCATCGCTTCGATGCCTGGTCACTGACGCGCGGAGAGAGCGACGTCGCGCTGTTCGCGCTCAAGGGCTGCGACGTCGCCGAAATCGCTCGACTCCGCGGCGCTGCGTCAGGCACCGTGCGCGCGCAGCTCAGCCAAGTCTATGCCAAGGCAGGCGTCGGCAGCCAGGCCATGCTGATGTCGCTGTTTCTGGAAGACTTGCTCGACACTGATCCCGCCGCGGGGCCGCGACGCGGCAAGTGAGGATCGTCGTCAAAAGCGGTGGTGGCAGGGCTTGTATCGAACCGCACGCTTAGCCATTGATATTTAATTCTTTATTCTTCGATGTCCGCGTCCTACCCCCACATATTTCCCCACATGCTTGGGGCCATAACTGTAGTTCGACTAACAAAATGGTCCAATTTGATATCGATGGAGAGGGCATTTTGACCGCGTTTCGATCGCACAGTTTGGGCCAGGTCATCAAGAGCTACACCCCGTTTCTGGACCACCCTGCTGGCGGCTTTCCAGCGTGCGGGCATCAGGGCGGGCCATGTGCCGCTGACGCCAACATAAGCGATATCGGTGGTTTGTTGCCGATCGCGCTGTGCGGTCGTATCTCGTTGTAGTCTCTACGCCAAGCCTCGCATTTTTGGACCGCATTATCCAGGCTCATGAACCAGTGGGCGTTCAGGCATTCCGCCCGGAACTTCCTGTTGAACGCGTTGTCGGTGGGCTTGCCAAGCCGCAAGAAGCCGAGCGTCACGCCTTTCATGTAGGCCCACAGATCGAGCTCGCAGGAGATAAATTCGATGCCACTGTCAGCCCATATCGAGGCGGGATAACCCACCTGCCCGCAGACCCGTTCCAGCATTTCGACCACGTCCGGTGCCCGGAACCGGAACCGCGGAACCACTGCCGGCGAGAACCGGCGGAAGGTGTCGACCACTGTGAGGATCCGCAGCTTCGGTCCTGTCGCCAACTGGTCCTGGACGAAGCCCTTGGCCCATACATCATTAACGCGGGAGGCCGCACAGCGGCCTTCCTTCAGCTTCGCCTTCACCCGCCGTTTGGACGGCTTATTGCGCAGCCCAAGGCCCATCTCCTTGTAAAGCCGATAAACCTGCTTGCCGTTGATCGCCCAGCCTTCGCGTTGAAGCAGCATATGAATACGGCGATAGCCGTACCGAACCCGCGTCTCCGCGAGCTCCTTGATCCGCTGCTTGAGGTCGGCCTGATCGGCACCCTTGCCACGATAGTGGTAGCTGGATCGTTCTGACCGGAGCACGCTGCAGGCCCGCCGGATGCTGACCTGCCAAGTGCTGCGAATATCATCGACGAGTTGGCGCCGCGCCCGGCGCGCTTGTGCCCATTTCTCCCAAATGCTACAAGGTTCGAGCATCACGCGGGGGCGGGGGGCGGTATCATGGCACGATCTGCGACGCGGGAAGATTCCATACCGAAACCGATCGTCGGATCGGCAGCGCCATGGTTCAAGACGCATGTACTGGACGTAAACCCGCAATATACGTTCCATACGGTTGCCGGACGTGCAGTCTTGCTGTTTTTCATGGGCTCAGCGACCGTCGATCGGGTCCGCGCCGCCCATGCCAGGCTGATGGCCGATCCCGATCGTTTCGACGACAGTCGCTGTTCGTTTTTCGGAGTCATTCTGGATGTCGCGGACCATGCGGCCGGGCGGATCACTACGCGGATTCCCGGGATCCGCTACATCCTCGACAGTGATCGTGCGGTCAGCAACGCATATGGCGCCTCTTCGGCAGACAGCAACCATTACGAACCCTATATCATCGTGCTGGATCGCCAGTTACGCGTTGCCGGTCGCTATCATCTGGCCGACGCCGACAAGGCGCTGGCGCTGACCGATCGCCTGACCCAAGAGGGCAAGCCCGAAGACTGGGCGCCGGTACTGTCCGTGCCGCGTGTCTTCGACCGCGCGACCTGTCGGCGGCTGATTGAGCTTTATGACGCCGAAGGCGGGCAGGATTCAGGCTTCATGCGAGAGGTTGACGGCAAGACGATATCGGTCATCGATCATGGCCACAAACGCCGGTCGGACGTCACAATCAAGGATCCGGCCTTTTGCCGCGCGCTCAGTGCCCGGGTGAACCATTGCCTTCGTCCGGTGATCCAGCGCGCCTTCAACTTCGACGCGACCCGCATGGAGCGGTACATTGTCGCGTGCTACGACGCATCGGTCGCCGGTCACTTTCGGGCCCATCGCGACAATACGACAATGGGCACCGCGCACCGCCGCTTTGCGGTGACGATCAACCTCAATGATGATTTCGAGGGCGGCGAACTGCGTTTTCCCGAGTTCGGTGCGCGCACATACCGCCCCGCCCCCGGCGGCGCGATCGTGTTTGGCTGCGGCCTGCTGCACGAGGCCACGCCGGTCACGCAAGGGCGGCGCTACGCGTTTCTACCTTTCTATACGATGACGAGGCGGCCGCGCAGCGTGAGGCGAACAATCAGTACCTCGGCGAAGGGGTAGGCTCTTACCGGCAATAGCCGTGGCGGCGCATTTCAGAGCTCGATCGAAATTTTCACATTCTGCGCCTTGATCCCGGCAAGCGCCGCAATGCTGAGCTTGGCGGCATAGATCATGATGCTGAGCCGCTGCGGATTGGCGATCCCTGCGGGCATGTCGCCATGTTCCCACCCCGTCGCCAACATCGCCTCGACTTCGTTGTCAGGAACCGCTGCCTCGAGCCCGCCGACAAGCTCGAGCTGCGAGATACCGAGGACGTTCGCCAAAACGCGCAGGTTTCTAAGCCGCGGCCGGGTCTTGCCCGATTCCCACGCCCATATCGTCGGCCGGCTGAGACCCGTCCGCAGCGCGAGCTCCGAGCGGCTGATGCCGCACAGTTCGCGAAAACGACGAAGCCGCGTCGGAAGAGGTTCGGTCGTGCCATAATAGACGGGGCCGGCCGAGGCACTCATGAACGGCGCAGCTTCCAACCGGTGCGGCCGAGAACGCGGAGCCGCGCGCATCGGCCAAGAGCCGGTTCGATGCGGATCGACAGACGGTCGTTCGTGCCGGTGACGTTGCAATTCATTATCGCCCCCAAAGTCCGCCATCATAATCGACCTCACTTGCCAGAAGCGCCGGTTTTCCATCATTCCCAGATGGGGACATCCGAAAATCCGCCGGTCCCGCGATTGTACAGATATGGAGGCTGCGCGCCTTGCGCTCGACCGCTAGAAGGCCGTTCCCAAGGAGATGGAGAATTTCCTTGAACGATCGCCTTCCTGGCGCACGACAGGCTGGGCGAGACTGAACCGCAATTGCCCTGGCCCAGCGTTGAATGCCAGCCCCAAGCCGACCGCCACGCGTGGCTTCGCTGAGTTTCCGATCAGTCGCTCGCCGGTAATCAGCTCGTTCTTCGACGCGCCGAACACGGACCCGGCATCAACGAAAACGCTGGGGATGACACCGAATTTTTGCATCGCGCCTTCCACCCGAAATGCCACTTCCAACCGCCCGGCATAATAGGCACGGCCGCCGATCGCCGTCGGCGGGGCAACGGGCGCCTTCAGCGGAACGACCTTGGGTCCGATCCCGCGCAGGTCGAAACCGCGCATGCTGTTGCCGCCAATATAGAAACGGTCGAACAGCGGGATTGTCCGCCCCCCGATCGGTTCCATTATCCCCCCCTCCAGTCCCAAGGACACATCAAGCATGTCGCCGATACGGCGGTGGAAGTTACCGGCTGCGCGAAACCGGAAAAAGCGCGACGTGCCCCCCGGTCCGGCAATTTCCGGCGTAAGCCGAAGCTGAAATCCGCGCGTCGGACCGACCGCGCGGTCGCGCCGGTCGAGCGTGAGTCCAACGCTCAATACCGAACTGGTCGACCGGCCCAGCGCATTGCAGAACGGGCTGCCATGCAGGCCGACGTCACATCGCGCATTCTGCTGGCGAATCAGGAAATCCTCGTCCGAATAGCGGTAATTTGCGGCGACCCGCAGGCCCCGGCCGAAGGATTTCGCGGCATAGAAATTAACGCCGCGTGCGGTCTGCCGAAACACAGACGATTTGCTTTGAGCGTCGAAGCCTACCGCGGTGGATCGGGAATAGAAAAATGTCGGCGCCAGCAACAATTTTCTGCCCATGAAATTAGCATCAGCGAGACCAAATTCGAACAGGCGCTGAATTTTCGAGTAGCGCACCGATGCGTTGATGTCGCGGCCCGGCGCGCCGATGTTGGTGCGCGCGATCTTGACGGTACCGATCGGCCCTTCGAGCGACGAATAGCCACCCGAAAAAGCGATCCCTCCCCGCGGCAGCGTCTTGATCGCCAAAAGATCGGTCTCGCTGGCTTGGCCGTCAGCGCCATCAATGCCGGTAACGGCCTCGGACGGCAGGACAGCGCCATCGTCCTCGACGTTGCCGGTCGGCTGCGACGCCATACCCAGCTTCGAAGCTTCGGGCCGCGCGAGGAGCGCGGCCCGGCGCCGCCCCCCGTCGCCGAGCCAGGGGGCGGCAGAGACATCGGCCTCGAAGGCGGGGAATCGGCCCATGCTTGCCGTCGCATCAAGGCCAACGCGATTGGCGCTGCCGACGGAAAAGCACGGCGGCCCCGCCCGGTTCTGGGCAGCCACCACGCACGCCAGATTTATCATGTCGGAAGGCAGCGCTGGCGGATCGAAAGTGGTGACGGGAGCGGACGGACCGAAGCGAATAGCAATGCCCGGCCTCAAGCTGTTCGGAATTGCGTTCACCGCGCCGCGTGGAGCCCGGCCGCGCTCCGCCCCTGTCGGGCCGCGCGCGATAGCGGCCGTCTGCCGCACCGCGCGCCCCCGCATATCCGCGAACTTGCCGTCCCGATGATCGAGGCAGTCGCCACAAATGGCCCGATCCGTGACAGACGTCTCTGCGCGCGCGATCACCGCTCGTCGGCGAAGCCCGGCATTACCCAGCCAATCCGCGCCGCCGACGTCAACATCGACATCGACATTGAGATTGGCCGATGTTTCGCCGATCGCCGTCTTCGAGGCGGTGTCGAAGCCGACATCGTCAGCCTTTCGCGCGCTGGCCAACGACGAAGGCGAGGCAGCGGCAGTCCTTGGTGAGATCGGCGCGTCCCAGTCGATAGCCAAGGGCGTGGCCTGTGCATTTTTCCGATGCGCATCCGGCGCTTCGGTCAGCGGTCCGGCTGCGGCCAAACCTGGCGCAATCGGCGCCGACAAGAAAAGGGTGCCCGAAGCGTCCGCCCGCGCCACGTTGGAAGAATCGGCATCCGCGGGCTCGGGCGGCCAACCTTCCTGGACCGCCAGAACACGCGCCATCGCCGTCGAGTGGCGAAAGGGAGCATAAGGTGGCGCCTGAACGATCGCGCGCTCACGCGCATAGAGCGGCGCGGATTCGCCGACGCAGAATATCGCCGCGACGCCCAGCGCGGCGCCTTGCACCGTCTGACGAAGGCTGCGGAACGATATTCCAGATTCCACCAAGCTCTTCCCCCCATTATGCTGGCCGACCCCGGCGTTCGCAGTGGACCAAGCCGCGTCGGGGTCATCCCTCGCGGAAGGACCGATTGAAACTGTCGATCATCGGCTGGAACAGATATTGCACCAGCGAACTGGACCCGAGGTCGATATAGACCTCGGCGGGCATTCCCGACATCAACTGGACATCGGGGTATTTCCTGAGCTGCGCTGCCGATACCTCGACAATCACCTTGTAGTAGATTTGCTGCGCGTCCTTGTCGTAGATCGCATCGGGACTTACTTCCTTGACAGTCCCGAGGAGGTTGGGGATCACCCGTGCCTTGTACGGCGTCAGCTTGATCTCTGCCTTCAACCCCTTGTGTACCACGTCGATGTCGATCGGACGTAACCGTGCCGACACTACGATCTTTTCAGACGTGGGTACAATGTCGAGGATCGGCTGGCCGGCTCCGATCACGCCCCCGGGCGTAATCAGCCGCAGATTGGCCACGCGCCCGGCGATCGGCGCGACCACCTGCTGACGCGCGCGAATATCGCTGCTGACCGTCAGCTTCTCGCGTACCTCGGCTATCTGCAATTGCACCTGGCGCTGCTGTCCGGCTGCTTCGAGCACGGCCTGCCCGCGCAGCGACACCATCTGGGCACGCGTCTCGCCAATTGTGTCGCGTAGCCGATCGAGGTTGTTAGCGAGCTTGCCCCGCTCACCGTCAACCAATGCCCTCTGGCGTTGCAGCGCGAGCAGCCGCGATTTTCGCTCCAACCCCTCATCGACAAGCATGTCGACGCTGATCTGTTCATCGTCGAGCAGTTTTGCCTGATCGGTCAGCGCCGCGATTTGCGCTTCTGAGCTGCGGATATCGGCATTCGACTGACCAACCCGCTGTGAGAGGATCTGCGTCTGTTCGGCAAGACCACGCCGCCGCGAGGCAAATTCCGCATTGGAGGCGGCAATGATCTCCCTCACCTGGGGATCGTCCGCCGCCTCCAGCAATTCGGCCGGGTAGCGGACCACCGGCAGGCCCAACCGCTCGGCGGTGAGCCGCGCGTCTTGTGCGAGCAGGCCGTACAAGCTGGTCCGCATGGCCACGTCCGATGCCTCGCTCTGCGTCGCGTCGAACAGCACGAGCGGTTGGCCGGCGCGCACCTCCTGCCCTTCCTTCACCAGGAATTTGCGCACGATGCCGCCTTCCAGATGCTGGACCGTCCGGCGCCCTCCGCCTTCGGCCTCCAGAAATCCACTGGCGATCGCCGCGCTGTTCAGTGGCGCAGCCCAGCTCCAAGCCGCGAAAACGACCACGAACAGACCGATCGACACCAGCGCGAGACGCATCGATCCTCTCACCCGCGGACCAGCGACATCATGAGCGGGGGGCGGCAGCGCCAGGCGCACCCGATCTCCGTCCTCGCGGAAGCGAAAAGGGATGTTCATGCCTCCATTCCCCCGTGTTTGAACATCGCTGGCTTGGCGTTGCCGGGATCGGCTGGAGGCGCGGCCTCGCCGGGCGCGATGGACCGCCGCTTACCGGCCATCTCTTCGACCACGGTCCGGGCATCGCCGAATTTCGCAACCTGACCGTCCATCATCAGTAATATCTTGTCCGCCAGTTCGAGCAGATTGGCGCGATGCGAGACGATGATCGTCGTCATGTTGAGCGCCTTCAGCTTCTTGATCGTTGCCAGCAGCGCCGCGTCGCCGCGCGCATCAAGGCTGGCGTTTGGTTCGTCGAGCACGACTAGCGGCGGCAGCCCGAACAGCGCACGTGCCAGCCCGATGCGCTGACGCTGACCACCTGACAGCTGATGCCCGCCATCGGTGAGGACGCAGTCATAGCCGCCATCGAGGTGCAAGATCATATCGTGGCAATCTGCCAGCTTTGCCGCCGCGATCACGTCAGCATCACGTGCATCGGGACGAAAGCGCCCGATATTCTCGCGGATCGATCCGGGCAGCAGTTCGACGTCCTGCGGCAGATAGCCGATGTTCGGGCCAAAATCGCTGCGCATCCAGTCGAAGGTATCGGCGCCGTCGAGCCGCACATGCCCTGACAAAGGCTTGAGTACTCCGACGAGCAACCGCGACAAGGTAGTCTTGCCCGACGCTGACGGACCAACGATCGCCAGCGACGTTCCTGGCGCGATCGCAAAGCTGACGTTTTTCAGGATCGCACCCTTCATGCCGGGCGCCGAGTAGGTCAGCTTTTCAACGGCCATCGCGCCCGACGGCTTGGGCAACGCCATCTGCGACGGGCGCGGCGTGGGCAGGTCACAAAAACGTGACAGGCGTTTTAGACTTTCACGCGCCAGCACGAACTGTTTCCAATAGCTCATCGCCGCCTCGATTGGTGCGAGCAGACGCGCAATCAGGATCGATCCGGCAATCATCGCGCCCCCGGTGAGCTGCTGGTCGAGCACGAGCAACGCGCCGATGCCGAGGACGGCGATCTGAACGAGGTTGCGGACAAACTTCATCCACGCCAGGATCTTGCTAGACTGAAACTGGGTGCGGTCGACCGCGTCGGTTTCGGCGATGTAGCGCTCGCGCCAATGTGCGATGGTATCCGGGCCCATCCCCATGGCGTCAATGACTTCGCTGTTGCGGACCAGCGATTCGGCATATTGCATGTTGCTGCTGGCGAGTGACTGGGCCCTACTGATCGCCGCGCGCGTGATCCTTTCATTGTACCAGGTGAGGCCGAACAACGTTGCTGCGCCGACCGCGGACAGCAGGCCGAAGACCGGGTGCAGCAAAAAGACGACCAGCAGGTAAAGCGGCACCCACAACATGTCGACGACGCTGAATACCGTCGGGGTCGAGATGAAATTCTTGACCTGCATCATTTCGCGGAGCGCTTCGAGCCGGACGTTCGGCGCGACCAGCCTTTGTTCAAGCGAGCGCAGCAGCAGCGTCGGGCCCAATTGCTGCGCCATCCAGGTGCCAACCCGGTTCGCAACCTGTTGCCGAATGCCGTCGAGCGTCGAACCCAACGCAACGACGAGAGTGATTGCCAGTGCGAGGAAGAACAGCGTGTCTTTGCTCTGGCTGGTCAGGACGCGGTCAAAGACCTGCATCATGAATAGTGACATGGCCAGCGCCGCCATGTTGGCGATCGCAGAGAACAGGATGAGCCGAACCGCAATCGGCTTTTGCGGGATCAAAAGCTTTTTGAGCAGATTGTCCGGATTGGCAGACGCCCGCCCAGCGGCGAGAGGGTTCCAAGACATGTCTATTGTCCCAGTCGCGCAGAGCCATCCGCAGCGTTCAGCGGCAGCACCAGACCCGAGATCAATCCGGCCAACTCCATCTGGCGATGAACACCCAACTTTGCGCGCACGCGCTTCAGATACGTCCGCGCCGTCTCCTCCGACAGCCCGCACCCTTCCGCCGCAGTGCACAGGCTGCTCGATTTCAGGAAGTGGCCCAAGAACCGCTGTTCGGACGGCAGCAAGCCGAGCGCTTCGAGCAGCGATGTCGGTGCATCGACCTTGCCCGGACCCATTATGATCACCATGGCACAGCGCGTCATGTTCTCTCCGTTACGCGATTTGGCCGAGATGACGTAGGCGAGTCGCCATTCACCATCGCGGCAATCGAGCCGGAAGACATCTTCGACCGGCGCATCGGGCGATGCGGTGGCGGCGCGGCGTATGCTTTCGCGCAATTGCTTGGCTTGCCTCGGATCTGCGGCGAAAATCGCGCCGTCAGCGGCGCGGATCAGCCATTTTCGCTGTTCGACCAAACTGGTGGCCGCACTGTTTAAAAACAGGGGCTGTGCGTCGGCCGACAACAGCGCCATCGCCATCGAAACCCGGTCAAACATACCCTCCAGCATGGCAGAGCGTTGCGACTGCTGTGCCAGCTGCGCCACCCCGGTGGCCGACTCTGCCAGTAGCGGCGTGATCAGCTGCAGTGATGCCGCATCACGATCGCTGAAATGCGCCTCGCCATCCTGGCGAAAAAACAGCGCGCGAATGTCCTTGCCATCACGCTTCATCTGGATCGCAATGCCGTTGTGGAGCGGACTGTCGACGTGAGCGTCAATCGGTCCAGCTGCCGCGCGGAACAGGGCGCCGGAAAACTGGAAATGATGCACCGGCTGCGCGCCGATCCGCCCCCAGATATCCTGCATCATTACCAGCAGATGCCGAGTAGCGGTGGGGTCGCCGCGCATCTGGTCGAAGCCGATCAAAAAGGAGTGACGTTGACGCCTCGTTCCCGGCAGTGTGACGGTCAAAATCGCCGACCTCACATCAAATTGCAGCAAGTAATCGTGCCAGAGCCGCCGAGTGTTGGCGGCGGCATCGTCCGACAGGCAATTGTCCGCCATGACGTCATGATCTTCGCCCCCTGCCAACGCCTCAAACAGGTGGACATCGCCGCGGATCGCTTTGTCGCGCGTCGCCTCGTGATATTGGGTTGGAAATTCCATGGTCGCAGACATTAGGGCCCCCAAAAAACATCGTCCCCGAAGCGAGGCCGAGGCTCGCAACAGGCGTTTCACGCGCGACCATGATGTCTGGCGCAATGCTCTGGTTACGGGCCAGAACCTATGCGCCCACCGGGATTGCCCGAAGCAATTGTCACCCGGCGTTGGCTTTCGATTGACGCGAATCTCTCGATAGCGTCGCCGGCCGTGACGGATGCTGGCGACGCACTTTGTCTATTTCGATTCGGCCGATCGAGTCTATTATCCCCTCGGACATATCCGTTAGAGTAGTTTCCCGTTCCGCCGCCGCACATTACTCTTTGATAGCTACGAATAGAGGGGGTCGGCACTCGAATCTGGAATGATTCAGGAGGGGTGACGTGCGGAAATCAAGGACGTTTTGGGCGAGCACGCTCGGCGCACCCGCTGCCGCCGCGGCGTTCGCCATAGCTCCGACTCCACTGCTCGCGCAGTCGGCGTCGTCCGCGGTCGCGCCATCGAGCACGATGGCCGCGCTCGCGCGTCAAGTCGTCATCTCCAACCCCGAAATCGCGGCACAGCGCCATCAGGTTCGCGTCGCGGCCGCACGGCTACAAGCGGCCGAGGCAAGCTATTTGCCAACGATCGAAGCGAACGGCGTGGTGCAGCGGCGTGAGATCGACATCAAAAACGGTAGCAGTACGAACGACGCGCGCTACACCGCCGGACAGGCCGGGATCGAGGCGCGGTTGCGCTTCTATGACGGCGACCGCACTTACAATGGAGTCAAAATCGCCAAGGCCGAACTGGAAGCGACCAGCGCGGGGCTGGACGCTGTCATTTCGGACGTACTGCTCGAACTGCTGACCAGCGCCGCGGACGTCCAGCTCAATCGCAAGATCCTGCGATTCACCGAGGCACAGACTGAGGCAATCGGAGAGCAGCTACGCGCGACGTCGCGTCGGCTCGAATTTGGTGAGGCCACCCGTACCGATGAAGAACTGGCGCGCGCGCGGTTCGCGACCTCGCAAGCCGGGGTCCTTTCCGCGACCGAAGCACTGGGCGTCAACGGACATCGGTTTCGCAATATCAGCGGGCAGTCTGGAACGATGGTGCCGCCTCTGCCGCCGCTCGCGGAGGTTCCCTTATCGCTTGCCGCGGCTCAAAGAATTGCCCAGGATGCGGCGCCGCGGCTCCGAGCAGCGCGGCTCAACGCCCAGGCGGGCAAGTCGGGGGTGCAATTTGCCACTGGCGCATTGCTCCCGCAACTCGATGCGGTTACCGGCTATGATTATCTGACCGGCG
>Ga0187809_10000503_pt1 | contig 20609 bp, 22 predicted proteins | sample NC_wetland_sal_i_8_FD_132415 | JGI IMG/M metagenome (GOLD analysis project Ga0187809, IMG submission 132415) | Wetland sediment microbial communities from Neuse River Estuary, North Carolina, USA - ASW_4 | ecosystem: Environmental > Aquatic > Freshwater > Wetlands > Sediment | place: USA: North...
AAAATATGATCCGCAGGCAGTTACAGATTACGCATTGCAGCTTGGTATGACGAGTGCTAAAGGACTTGAGATTGCATACAAGCAAATGCATGATGCCGAGATAATGAATGCTCGTATTCAGAAGGCTATGCAGCAGACGCGAGGCGTGCAATCAGAAACAAGTAACGGGACGGGAAGTGCGAATGCCGGTGTGACAAATGATGATCTCAAAAAAGCAGCCCAAGAGGGCGATAAAGATGCAGTTCATTTACTTCTCAAGAGACGGCTCTCGAAAAGTTAAATGAGTTGCGAAAGGAGGTGATCAGAAATGTCTAATACTACCGCATTAAAAACTTATGACGCCATTGGTGACCGCGAGGATCTAACAGATTTGATCGCCACCATTACGTTGCATGACACGCCAATATACAATGACTTACCAAAAGTCAAAGCATATGCCACGTATCATGAATGGCAGACTGACACGTTGACGACTGGAAGTGATAACGCAGCGGTTGAAGGAGCAGACTTCTCGTTTGCTATTCCTGCAACCAGAACCCGTCTTGGTAACAGAACTCAAATCTTTACCAAAACCGTTGAAGTTTCAGAAACACAACGTGCAGTAAACGTTGCCGGTCTTGATGACGAATTTGCATACCAAATGCAAAAACGTATTAAAGAAATTGCGACGGATGTCGAAAAAGCACTTATTACTGGTACTGGTAATTCCGGTGCATCCGGTACAGCTCGACGTATCAAAGGTATCCTTAACTGGATCGCTACCAACGTTGAGACCGGAACAGGTACAGCTTCCCATTACCTGACAGAAACGTTATACAATAACGCTCTGCAGACAATTTGGGCAGCCGGTGGAAGACCAGATACAACTTATGTAAATGGTTTCCAGAAACGCCAGATCTCAAGCTTCTCAACGTCCAATGTTCGTCAGTTACAAATGCAAGGACAATCCAAGTTGACCAATTATGTTTCAGCATATGAATCAGACTTTGGTGTGCAAACCATCAAACTTGATCCTTTCATGAGTACGGATAAAACCTTACTTCTTGAAACCGACAAGTGGGCAGTTGCTATGTTACGAGGTCTCAAACCCGTAGACGTTGCAACCGTTGGGGACGCAAAACGAGGATCCCTAGTTATGGAATTGACACTTGAGGCGCGAAACGAAGCAGCGTCAGGTTCAAATCAGAACCTTTTGACATCGTAGCAGTGATGTCGTCCAAGCGAAGATGGCTCTTCACGCAAGTGGAGGGCTTTTTCGCGTGGTGATATAGATAGTTATACTTTACAAATATAATGTTATGGTTTAGGGTATGTAAGACTAAGGAAATAAGTCGCTACCAATGCTATTTGGTGGCGGCTTTTTTGTTGTTATGGCAGGTATATTTGTCTCAAAACCGCAAAAATTAGTAGATCAATTCCCGGTTGTTGATGATGAAAAATTACGCATTAGTTTGGGAACGCTGGCAGATCAATGGAATGACTACGCGCGCTCAATGATCTATGAGACATATAACGATCCCGAATTGCTTTCACTCTATAAAAATGCCCGTGATACGAACGCGTTTCAGGCAGGTTGGAAGGATAAATCACATCGTGAAGTAGTCAGATTCCCCAATGGCTATGTATTTAATTTCTGTAAAGCTGTCTTTGAGCCGATGTTTGGTAAGAATTGGGCAGGCAATGAGAAAGTATGGCGGCATGAGCTTATAAGACCTTGGTTACTAGTTAATTTAAAATGAAGGTAATATTAACACTCAATAATTACAAATTCTTAACCGGCAGTGAGTTGTGGGTATATACGCTTGTTTCAGAGCTTGTTAAACGAAATGCTGATGTAACGATTATTGCTAATCAAATTGGCGGTGAGATTGTTACCAGAACTCCAGAAGAAGTTAAGATATATCCGTTTTTTGACCACCCGGAGCTTGAGCCTGATTTGGTTATTAATTCGCAACCGGAGCCGACAAACTATAGCCTAAAGGCATTCCCTGAAGCTTTCCATATGCAGGTTCTTCATTCCCTCCTATCCTATGAAGAACCTCTTATTGATGAAAAGATTAAGAAATATATTGCCGTACGTCCTGAAATCAAAAAGTTTTGGGTTGAGAAATATCCTATCTTAAGCAGTAAGACAGCAATTGTCTGGAATGGTGTTGATAAAAGCAGGTTTAATACCGATTATATACCCAAGAAAAATGAGAAATGGACAACCTTATTTGTCGGGACATTTGATCATTTGAGACGTGATGTCATTATGGATCTTATGAAAGAAGCACAGGAGAATGATCAATTATTGCAACTCGTTTTGCCTGTCAGTCCTTTTGGTGATGCGCCCGTTCCGCCTAACGTAGAACTTCATCAAAGTCGCTGGAACATTGAGAAAATGGTCAAAGAATGTGATGAAACAGCGGGTATCTTTGTAGGCAGAACAACTATTGAAGGCTGGATGTGCGGTAAGCCGGGACTTGTTTATGACGTTGATGAACGCGGTCATATTCTACAAAAAGCTACCTATGATGTTCCCAAGAATCTTGAGTTATTTGGCAGTAAATATATGGCAGAAAGTATCTTAAAGGAGTACGAATTTGTTTAATATACCCAAACCAAAAAAAACAAAACAAGTTGGTATATTTGTCCCAACCTTTGGACGTCCACATGAGTTGTCAAGAGTTGTCGACAACTTGTATGAATTTACAAAACCTGAGTTATTTACTCTCTATTTTATTGCAGAATCAGGTGACGATCCAACTATAGAAGTAGCTAAAACCCTCAGAGCAAACCTAATTATTAATGAAGGAAAACCCTGCTATGCAGATGCCATTAATACTGCATATCATAAAACACAGGAGCCATATTTCTTCGCGGGTGCAGATGATTTAGGTTTTCATAAAGGCTGGCTGGAGAATGCGTTGTCACACATGAAGGATGGTATTTGTGTAGTTGGAACAAATGATTTGGGACAGATCCCAATAGGTGAAGAACGTAATTCAACGCATTACCTGGTTGAGCGCGTATATATCAAAGAACGCTCAGGAGTTGTTGATATGAAAGATACTGTTTTGTATCCCTATCATCATAATTACACTGATACAGAGTTTACTGCAACAGCAATCCATCGCGGAGTATATGCATATTGTCCGGAAAGCTTTGTGGAGCATCTTCATCCGGTATGGAATAAAGGCCAATGGGACGAAACCTATAAAAAGGGACAAGTTACCAGTAGTCAAGATCAACGATTATATAACGAAAGGAGGAATCTGTGGCTAAAATCGTAGTTACTGGAGCCGGCGGATTTATTGGCTCCAATATGCTCAAATTTCTGAAAGAAAAAGGACATTTTGTGCGCGCGGTTGATAAATCATTCAGACCGGAACGTAAGGAACTCTACAACTATGCCGATGAGGTAGTAGGTTTTGATCTGAGAGATTTTAAATCCTCCTTTCTTGCTGTTCACGGGATGGAGTATGTGATACATCTTGCCTCAGATATGGGAGGTGTCGGGTATTTCTCGGCGAATGACTATACACCATATCTTAATAATATGACAATGGATATGAATATCCTGCAAGCATGCCAATCCATGCATGTTAAGCGTTTATATTATTCCTCCAGTGCGTGTATTTATCCTATTAATCTGCAAATGCGTGAAGGAGAAGCGCCAAAACTTGAGGAAAACCTGCTTAATTATTCAGCCGATGCCGATCAGATGTATGGATGGGAAAAACTCATGATGACTAAATTATGTGCCCGTGCACCGTTTAATACCAGAGTTGGCATTCAACATACTATTTTTGGTCCATATCAGGAGACTGAAGGAGAACGTATGAAATTCCCGACCGCTATTGCAACTAAGGCATTAAGAGCTTTTGCAGCAACTAAAGATGATAGAGCTGTAGAAGAAGATCATATTATTGAGATTTGGGGCAACGGAAAGCAGATCAGAACGTTCACATATATCGATGATTGTTTAGAGAAAATCTATGAGGTACTAATGGCTAAAGAATATCACGGAGCTGTCAATATTGGCTCGGAAGAGGAAGTGACAGTTGATGATGTTGCCAAAATGTGCTGTGAGATTCTTGGAATTGAGCCTAAATTCAATCATACAAAAGACAAGCCTAGTGGAGTATTAGCACGGGGCTGTAGTAATAAGAAATATAATACCTATTACAAATATAGGAACAAATTTTCAACAAAGCAGGGCTTTGAGAAGTTATTATTATGGCTACAAAACCGTTAAAAATATTATCTTTGCCCGTTGATCGTGGGGGTTGTGGTTGGTATCGCGTTCGCCAACCTTTCGAGGCAATCAATGAATATACTGATTCTGATTGTCATGTCATTGATAAGACGAGTGACGATCCTGTAGAAATCCTCAAAGCTCTCTGTCTGGCTGATATTCTGGTTGTTCGTCAGGGTGCTGAGATGGGTGTTTCAATGCTCAAAGATGCTGCCAATGAATACGCTAAAGAAGCACAGGTTGAACCCTTCCATGCCAAAGTCGTCTTAGATATCGATGATAATATTGAACTAATCTCCCCTTACTCAGAACATTACAAGGAATATGGTACAAAAGAATATTATGATAAGGGTACAAAGCAATGGGTCTGGAAGGATGGCAAAGGTGATTTTGATCTGATCTATAACAGAAAGCGTATTCTTGATTTAATGCTTGGGCTGCGTAAAGCTGATATGATCTCTGTTACCACTAAGAAACTAGCAGAATACGCACGGCAGTATAACAAAAATGTGGCAGTTCTTCCTAATGCAATTAATTCGCATGCATGGTGGCAACCGCCATTTGCTGAGAATAAACAACTACGGGTAGGGTGGTCCGGCGGCATCTCACACTACGAGGATTGGTACACACTCAAAGATCCTCTTAATAAACTATTAAGAAAATATAAATTCAAATTAGTTATGGTTGGTTCAGCTTTCACAGGACTTATTGATAAAGACCTACGCCACTTAATTGAAGTGTGGCCGTGGGTTCCCTTTGAGGCGCATTCCTATCGTATGATGCTCATGAATCTTGATGCTGCCATCATTCCCCTAGCTGATTTACCATTCAATCATTACAAGAGTGCAATTAAACTGTGTGAGTTCTCCGCTATGGGTGTTCCCAGTGTAGTTGCCAACGTTGAACCATATAAGAAGAGCGGCATTAATGCTGCGCTATACTATGATACACCTGAGCAGTTTTATACCAATCTTGAGCAATTACTTCTAAAACCTGAGAATAGAAAACGATTAGGTTTAGCTGCCAAATCTGAAGTTGAAGAAAAATATACAGCCAAACAACATGCGCAAACCTATCTGGATGCCTACCGTGATATACTTAAATAAATATGGATGTTAAAGACGCAATGCAACAGGCCAGTATAAAGCTCAGATCAAATCTTGATGCAAACAATGAGGTATTAGCCCCCAACGCCTCGCAACCTATAGAAATCGATCCCATTATGCAGTCATATTTTGGGTTAGATTCCCCTGATGCAGGGATGGCGGATCAGGTAAAAGACATCCAGCATTTCCTCTCAGATCTTGGATATAAGCCAGAAGAAACAGTGCGTGCACTTCGGGAAATAGAATTTAAATTAGGTGGCAACCAGGAAGGATCAAAACTTGATACAATCCACCGATATGTCCGGCTGAAGAATCAGGCGTTATCCTTGAATAAGCAGGCGGAGGCAATGGTGAAATGAGATATGCAATATTAACTGATAACGACAAGGTCTTTGTTGAATTCCCTGAGCCAATATTTAGAAATATGCTTAAGAGTTATTTGTCAAAAAATGACAACAATGTCGATGCTGCAATGGATCAAATTACTGAAGAACTCAAGCAGTTGACAATTACTGCATAATTGAAGCATACTAAGAATGTCTTATGAATATAGACACCCATCCGGGTGTCTTTTTTGCGTTTATGGCTGATCAACCTATTAAATATAATTCCCAGATTGAGAAAGATGAGCATGATGACAGTGCCAATATCCCAGGTAAACGCGTAATCTTAGTTGCATGGAATCCTAATACACTGCAATATGAACGAGTTACTTCAGCCAGTGGAGTTTTGCAAACTTCAGGAAGTGGTGGTAGTGGTGGCACATCTTCCTCAGTTACTTTGCAGGACGGCTCAACTCCCTCCCAATTATTGGCAATTGATTCAAATGGTCAGATAGGTATTAATAATCTTCCTTCCGTTCAGCCAATTTCAGCGTCTTCGTTACCGCTTCCAACTGGTGCAGCTCAAGAATCGGGGGGCAACCTTGATTCTATAAAAGCTGATTTAGATACTGTTGTTACAAATACAAATAAGATAATTTCAGCTCCTGCTACTTCGGCAAATCAGGCATCTATCATAACTTCTGTATCATCTATAGACAGTAAAATCCCTGCTTTGGGTCAAGCATTAGCAGCTGCATCGGTTCCCGTTATTTTGCCTTCGGCAACTATTTCGACATTGACACCTCCAGCAGCAATAACAAATTATGCTAATGAAACGGGAGGTAATCTTGCAGCAGCAAAAGCGGATCTTGATACCATTGTTGCTAATACAAATAACATACCTTCTTCACCGGCCCAAGAAGGAGGAAATTTAGCAACAATTGCTACAAATACAACAGATATCGCGACCATTGGATCTAAGACTGATGCTAAATCAACGGCAACGGATGGTACATCAGTATCGTTAATGTCTGTACTTAAAGAAATTTCAGCAATGTGTCAAACGCCTCCAACTACACCTGTCAGTGGAACATTTTGGCAATCAACGCAACCTGTATCAATTGCTACAATGCCTACAACTCCTGTAACCGGAACTTTCTGGCAAAGCACTCAACCCGTATCGCTTGCCTCAGTCCCGTCACATGCTGTCACAAATGCTGGTACATTTGCTGTACAAACAACCGCAACGACTTCTGGTGGCTATACTCCCGGTAAACTTGTTTCAGCTGCTTCAACCAATGCGACAAGCATTAAAAGTTCTGCGGGTACGCTTGGCTATCTAACGGCATCAAATATAAATGCTTCACCTCGCTATCTGAAAATATACAATAAAGCATCTGCTCCTACAGTCGGAACGGACACACCGGTGCACACTTTCCTCATTCCAGGAAATACTGCTGGAGCAGGTACTAATATTCCTCTCCCCCCACAAGGAATTGCATTAGGGACTGGTATTGCAATTGCTATTACTACCGGCGCAGCAGATAGTGATACCGGAGCTGTGGCAGCAAGCGAGATTATTGTTAATTACGGGACAAAATAATATTATGGCTGATTTATTAGATTCTTATCCTGAGACAAATCAAAGTGCAACAGATGACGCGTATGGAAATCCACCCAAGGGGGCAGGGCAAGCAATTACTCTTTCAATTGGATCAAGCTATATCCTTGACTCGATGAAGTGGTATCTTAGAAAGATAGGCTCACCTACCGGAAGTGGGTATGCCAAGATATACTCAGTTACCGGAACGCCTGGGACAAATGGTGTCCCCAATGTTTTACTTGCTACTTCTGATGCTTTTGATGTCTCTACCCTCACCACATCTTTTGCTCTTATTACCTTTACCTTTAGCGGGGCTAATCGGATTACTCTTACCAATGGAGAGAATATTGCGATGTCGTTTGAGTATACGGGGGGGAACGGGAGTAACCTGGTTAATATTGGATCAGACAATACAAGCCCAACGCATGCGGGAAATGAGTTTTATGATAGTGGTAGCTGGAATGCCGATAATACGTATGATGAATGTTTTTACCTCTATGGAGTAAGTGCAGCGTTAGTCAATCAAAATTTTTCTTTATTAGGAATTGGCAGTTAGAAGGCATAATTATGAGCGCAACATTATCATATAATCAACAGGAAAAACAGGCATTACAGACTAAAACTGGTTTAACTACCAATTTTTCTCTGTGTGATTTGAGAACTGCCTATTATGGCGGGAAGGTCTCACAAAATGATGCAATACGTGCTTTTTTGCAATCCAAACTTGGTAATATTACCACACAGTCTCTTAACGATCTTTGGCGGCTTTATTTCATTTTCAAGGGCACGGCTAATCAAGTCTCATTAGGGGATATGGCAAAAGACTTTTTTACTAATGTAGGTTTCTAATATTGACAACCGATGGGTAACTTGCTACGCTAATTATGACTGATGAATAGAAGTCGAACCTTTCAAGGCTCGGCTTTTTTTGCGTTTATGGCTGATTCATGCCCAACAACAACCTGGAATACTGAAACAGAACCAATAACAACGTGGAATTTTGATGACTGTTTAGGAACCGTTGGTAACGGATCATCTAGTACGCCGTCAACGGGAGGAAGTACGCCGTCGGGAGGATTTAGCGGATTATTACTCAGCGCATTAGGTATCATATAATATGGCAGAAACACAAATAGCAATTACACCAGGAACCGGTTCACAAAGCGCAGATTTTGCACAAGAAACAACGTCTAATGGATTGCGTCAGATCATTACGGTAGGTGATCCAACTGTAAAAGCTGGCCAAGCTGTTGTCAAAAATGCAGATCCTTCTTCAAGTGATTATGGTCTTGTTGTACGTCAGGTAAATACCACAACTAACCCGCAAGCTGTACAGGGAACCGTTGCTGATGCTGGAACGGCTGCAAGTAATCCTGTCCCCGTGGGTGGTATATTTCATGCTTCTGCACCAACCTATACGGATGGACAACGGACGCAATTGCAATCCGATGTTAATGGGAATCTAAAAACAACCTTAGCAACTCGCATTGCCGGGGAAGATATTAGCAATGATGTACTCAAAACAGCTATTTATAATGCATCGGCCGTTACCTTAACTGATGGAGATTCTACGGCATTACAAACTGATAGTCATGGCTATCTTAAGGTAAATGTAGTTGTTGGTGGTTCAGGCGGAGGAACATCTGGAGCCGTTTATAATGCTACTGCTCCAACCTATTCAGATACTGACAGCACTGTTTTGCAGGCAGATGTACACGGAAACCTGCTTGTTTCACTTGCTACCAAAATAGCCGGTGAAGATATAACCAACGACGTATTGAAAGTTGAGGAACAATACTCAACGATTGCCTATGCAACCGCACAAACGGCTACTACGATCAAGTCAGGTGCAGGACGATTGCATGCTATCAATATTCTGGGTGGCACGCTTGGTAATTTAACAGTCTGGGACAATACAGCCGGTAGTGGCACTACAATCATTCCGCAGCACACTCCAACCGGATCAGTTTGTTATCTTCTTGATGTTCCGTTTGTCAACGGCCTTACAATAACTACCGACAGTGCAATGGTTTTACAGTTTAGTTATCACTAATATGTATGATAATAACACCCAATATCGGCATCGGCTCCAGTAAAATAGATATCACTACTCCTGCTAATATTCCCGTCGTTTCACCAGGTCTGCAATATTGGATTATTGCCAATGGAACAGGCGGACAGTTTGCCGGGTTAAATCTCCCACCAGTTTCCTTCTCGCCATCTGATCAGGGACAAACGATTGATTTTACCTTAGTAGATGCTGCCGATAACTCAGTTAAGTTTTCAAGTCTTAATCCTACTGTTACCTCCCTGCAGAATGGACAAATATACTTGCAGGCTGATTCAAGCGCACTTGCCCAAGCGGTAACTATTAAAGGCCAGATCATGGGTAGACAAGCAGATAGGACGGGGTATGTGATCTTCAGTGTAACTAATAATGGTGCATCAGCACTCTCACTCAAGTCTGCTATCGCTTCATTTATAAGTACACATTTCTGCTCAAGCAGGTCTTATGGCATTGATGCGTCAACCGGTGATCAATATGCCAATGATTCGACTAATAACATTATTCAACTGACTAATACAGGTGTCACCGGGATTGTTACCGGATTTACCACCAATTATGGGGCGTTCTCAGGAGTAAGCCAGCATCATCAAATTGTTGATACAACCATCAATGAAGTGACACAGATCACAGGCTCAGGCGCCTTAGCAGACACAATCAGTAGCAGCGCCACGGCAACCAAAGGTGTGTATATGGCTATTGGAGATTCAACCAATCAAGTCTCAATCCCTGCCGGTACAACAGTACAATTTGTCTATATGCTTGGGGCAAGTGATACGCTTACAGATTTGACAACGCTTCTGAATGCTGCCAAATCAGGCTATGCAGCTGATATAACGGCTTTTACCGCGTTCTCAAGCCAAACACATATGTCCCTACAGACACCGCATGTGTATTTGGATATAGCCCTTGAGTTTATTCTTATGCATGAATATTTTAAGGGCAAGTTTCAGAAATCAAGCAATGGCTATGAGTTTAATCCAGCCGGATCCTATACCTATTTCTCCTGCTTTGCGCGTGATGGTTATTATGGCAAGATGGCCATGTCACAGATGGGTGATACAGCCAATGTCAAAGATGAATATTACTTGCAGAAAAGTAAGCAGTTTGGTGATTACACACAATGTCATGAGATTGTCGATAGTTTTCAGACCACAGGATTTAGACAAGATGGGAGTAACAATGGGACACCTGGTGATGAAGAACCGTATGTGATTCTCAAAGCCTATGAATATTATATCAGAACACAGGATGCAACGTTTTTGAGCAATGAGCTTGGGAATCTGAATGGTATCGCCAACTATATAAAGACATGGTATGACACGAATGCCAACGGGAAAACCTCTGACAGTCTTATTACTGCCAACTGTAACGCTACCTATCTTGATTCGGGAGGCTGTCAGATCAGTGGACAAACATACGTTGCTGATCCTGTCTATATTTCTACCGTTATCTATGCCATGCGTGCCATTGTTGAACTCAACACGATAGCCGGCAATGCAGGAAATGCCACCTTATATGATACATTTAGAACAACCTTAATCAATAATCTTCCAGCGTTGTGGGTGAGTGCGAAGAATTGGCTAGCATTTAATAAAAGCATTGATGGCACAACCACGGTGAATAATCCTCACCTGATGAAGGTTGATGCCTTAGTATTTGATGCCCTGCAAGATACCACAAAACAACAATCTATGTTATCAGTGTTAGCAGGAACCGACTCGATTTTCTGGAATGATGCATCCGATGTAGCAGGGTTTCAAATGTTCCCAACCAGTGACAGTCTCTACTCAGGTTTGGGAGTTGGCTGGTATGGACCGCCATGGAACATTGGAGATGGAAAAGCGTTTCATGCAATCTTTCGTTATGGTGATAATACCCAAGCCCAATGGGGGTTTAGTAAACTGGAGAAATATTGCCAGCGGTTAATCTATAAGAATGTCTACAGTCCTGCTGAATATTATGGCAATATTGGCCAATTTGAGTTCTCAAGTGGCGCTTTCGTTGAAATGATTATCAAGGGTTTGTTCGGCATTGATGCTCATGGTTCGTATTTCACGGTCAATCCGAACATTCCAAAACTCTCACAAGGAGGCACGTGGAAGTTGAATAATCTCACTATGGGTGGTTCGCTTTTTAATATAGTGTTGTCGGGAATTGGCGACAATATTAAGGTGCAACTTGATGGGGTCACTAAAACCGGAAATATTACCTACCCGACAGCCGGAACACACACGCTAACCATTACTTGTGGAGGAAGGAGCAGCAACTAATGTTACATCGATCACAATTAACCGCTATTGAAACCGTAGACCAGGAGAATTTAGTTGGATCCTCAAATGTAGGTTTTGGACAAGCTTCTGGCGTGAAATATCGCGGTACTGTCTTTACGCCCGGGCAAGCTATTCTTGATGCATTGGCCTTTCAGATGGGTGGGCTTGGCGCAGGAAATGATATGGATATTTTTCTAACCGATGTTGATCAAACAACGAATCTGCCAACCGGTTCGCCGCTTGCGACATGGACCATTGCGGGAGCAGATTTATCAACGTCTCTTAAAACATATGTTCTCTCACCATCCTATACAAGTATGACACCAGGACATAAATATGCCTTTTACTTTGGTCCGTCATTAAGTGGTTCATATAATGATGATTACCGTGACATGAAATTTTATAATAATGCACCGAGTGGGGATGGGGTTATATCCATTAAATATGATACGGGCGCTTGGGCAACGGAAGCACTTGTTAATGTCTTCCAAACTTTGTATGCCTCCAATCAATTGCGAAATGCAGCAACGGGACGGGCAGCAGCAACAGGGAGGAGTATCGTTACATGAGCAGTCGTTTAGGAATGCCGGCAACTGTCACAGTTGATCAACAGAATCTGGTTGGGTCCAATCATATCGGGCTTGGTGAGTTTGCCAACATTCGTTATAGAGGACAGGTATTTACTCCAACACAAAATGAATTCTCAGCACTTGCCTTCCAAATGGTCAGTCTTGGAACAGCCGACATTCAAGTATTTCTTACGGATGTTGATCAGGCAACAAATTTACCTACGGGATCAGTTCTTGCATCTTGGACCATTCCAAACGCTTCGCTATCCACCAATTTGACGACATATCTTCTTACTCCTGCCTATACCAAGTTAAATGTTGGTCATAAATATGCGTTTTATCTTGCACCCTATATCAATAACGCCTACTCGGATGACTATCGGGATATGGTAATGTCTGTCTCAGGTCCTTATGCAGGCGGTCCGGAAATTGCAAATACAAACGGAGCATGGAGCGTTGATCCCACCTATGATATGGTTTTCAAGATGGGAAAGGCCGCCTATGTTACTCGTAATGCTGCAACAGGCAGAAATACAGCCGGCGCACGTCACGATATCATTCCACCCTATCCACTGGTTGAACCAACCACCAACAGTGTCCCTAGAGGAGTTGCATTCTCTGGTCTTGAGTTTGGTTCAGCTATTCCGGGTTCATTGAATATTGATTACTTTGAGAGTAGTCAGGCAACCTATACCTATTTTGGCAACAAAGGATTTAATACTGTCAGACTGCCATTCCTCTGGGAACGATTGCAGCCAACGCTGGATGGGGATTTGGACACAACATATAAAGGCTATCTTGATGATCAAATAACTAAGGCAGCCAACGCTGGTCTTAAGGTTATTTTGGACTGTCACAATTACGGAAGGCGCAATGTGACTTCAGCCGGAGGATTCACCTCGGATTTCTCCAGTGCTGATGTGATGTGGAAAGGTAATTATTCACTTGCCTCAAGCATTCTGTCCATTTCAGCATATAACCGTGCCAGTGGTGGCTCTATTCTCAATCCCGTTTCCGGCGGAACGTATGCCGTAACAGCAGATATTCGGATTGATTCGGATGGCGGACAAACCTGGAATGCTGCATGGCTTGAGTTATTTAGGACTGATGATAACAATCGCTATTACCTAACCTATTCAGTAACCGGAGGATATATACAGCTCTACAAGGTTGTTGCCGGTGTACAAACGCAATTAGGAACCTATTCAACCGCCTTAACGATGGGAACCTTTAATACCATTGTTGTCGATGTCGGACAAACAACTTCCAATACCATTATTGTCAAACTCAATGGGACAACCATCATAACGGCCGCCACAGACAGTGGATTAACTGCCGGACAAGTAGCGTTGTTTGGTAATGGCGCTAACTGTTCAATGCAGAATTTCACGCTTGATATATCGGGTGATACCACATCAGGTAGAACCGGAAGCGGCTACTTCAGAATTGGTGATACAGGCCTGACACAAACAAATTTTGCTAACTTATGGACAAAGATCGCAACAGCATATGCAAGTAATGCTACCGTGTATGCGTATGATTTGATGAATGAGCCTCATGATATGCCTGTTGCTACAACGAGCGGTAACTATGACTCGACAAGTACCTGGACACTGGCGGCACAAGCAGCAATTGATGCAATCCGCGCGGTTGATACTACCCATTTTATTATTGCCGAACTTGATGGCTGGGCAGGAGGCCACGCGTTCACGGCTAATTATGGATCAAGTCCAACGCCTTGGTGGACGGATAGTGCCAGTAAACTGGTGTATTCATTCCATGAGTATTTTGATAATGATTACTCAGGCAGTTATGCATCCGCGTTTGCTTCCACAAACAATTCCAATATCTCTGGGGATGTAACGCCGATTATGAGTTGGGCACAAACAAACTCACTGAATCTGCATTGTGGTGAATTTGGGGTACCTAACCAACCGGATTGGCAAGTCTGTCTCACAACTTTTCTTGATCTCTGTAATACTTATAATGTTTGGACAAATCACTGGGCAGCAGGGGACGTCTACACGAGTACCACAACGCTTCAGCCAACCAATAGTTACAATACTGATGCACTGCAAATGGCAATTGTTGGAGAGAGTAAATACCTAGGTACACTCATATGAAACAGCTAACATACAAAGGCATCGATGTCATGAAATTATGCAAAGACAATGTGAACAATCAATTGTCTGATGCTGATATTCTCTCGGTTGTTACTGCAATTAAAAACGGCATTCACCCAACGCACATTTCTCTCTCTGTCCCAATGGATACTGACGCGCAATTCCGCGCGCATGGTACGATCCCTGCGCCACGAACCATCACAGCATTACAGCAAAAATGGGCAGATACCATTCATCAAGCAGGATTAAATGTGATATGGCGAGGGACCTTTTCTGGCATTGAAGGTATTTGGAATTTTCCGAATGCTACCTATGGCACGAGTAATTATCTACCGTTGGGAACTGCAACAAGTGCACCAACCGACGGAGAAACAACGTGGCTTGGGAAAATATACCGGTTTTTAACGAGTAATCCTACCTTTTTTGCTGATGGAGATTTGTTTGCGCCAATTGCCGAACCTACTAATTTTATCTTCAACAGTGCAACAAACTGGGTGAATCCTACTAATGAAAATGTGAATCTATTTCAGTTCTTTCAGGATATCGATACGGTTGCACGGGCGTTCTTTGCAGCAAATAACCTCGCTGGTGTCGGGACAGGATTTACTACTAATAATTATAGTGAGGTGAATAGCGGGTATATTCCGCAGACCTATTTTGATTATGTAAAGATGACCGTCTTTGATGATTATGGTACGGATGGTAATCATCGATCCGTTGCAGAACTGCAGGGGCATATTGAAAGTGCTTTTAGTGCAAAAGGCTATCAGGTATTTCAACAGGAATGGTCTGATTATTGGAATGGTTCGCTGACTACAGATCAACGACTTGTTTATCTTAAAAAGATGTATGATATGGAAACAAGCGAACAACTAGCGGGACGCTTAGTGGGCTATTCCTATTGGGGTGGGTGGACAACCCTTGAGGGAGTAGTAGAATCAATTTTGTACAAGGATGCAAATGGTAATTATCAAGTAAATGGCCGTGGTAAGTTTTTAGGCAGTTACTACAATGCACAAGGTGGATTAGGCAGATTGCCGGTTGTTGATTCAAACGGTAATTACTGATACACTTTTATTGTCTCATGAATATAGACGTACCTCGTAAAGGGGGTGCGTCTTTTTTGCGTTTATATGACCCTTGTTGATATTTTAAATGATTTAAAAGCGAAGATCGGACCGGGAAACTATGCTACTGATTCACAGCTTATTAGCTGGATCAATGATAGTTACCTGTATATGTGTGATCAAATCGTGCAGGATATTCCTGATTACTTCACCACCTCAGACAGTACGGATCTGATTGCTAATCAGTTTGAGTATTGGCTTCCGTCAACCTGTGAGCGCATTGTGATGGTAAATGTTAATTACAACGGCACATGGCGTCATCCGCAACCGCTTCTGAATATTGGCCAGATCCCCACGCTTGCAGATATTACTCAAATGCCTGTCTATACTGAGGTAAACCCGGTGTATTATATTACCGGTAATAAGATTGGCATTCTTCCCTACCCGGTGGTAACTGAAGCTGATGGCTTGAAATTGTGGTTTATTCAAACACCAACTGCTTTAACGGCGAATGATACACCTGTTTTTAACCTAAAATATCATGGGATTATCAAACAATTAGCATATGCCGATTATCTCGATTTGGATGACCAGCATCAGGCAGCCGAGATTATCCGAAACCGGGCGGAGCAGCGGATTGAGGAAATGGTAGAAACCCTTTCCGAGCGCCAAATCGATCAACCAAAAGCTATTGAAGTTGTCGTAGATACGTCACTCTATGTTGACACGCTCAATGGCGATAATCCTCTATGATAGCAAAAACCTATGACAAAAAAGATTACAGCGGTGGTCTAAATTCTACCGCTTCCCTCCGGGAGATTGCACCCAATGAAGCAACGGTGCTACAGAACTGGGATATTACCTATCAGGGACAATTGCGCCAGCGTGCCGGCCTTATTAAGCTAGGCAATACAGGTCTTAAGCCGATCACCGGACTTGGGGCGTATATCCGCGATTCCGGGGCAGATGTACTTCGCTCGCAAGGTAGTAATATAGAATTCCTTGCCGGAAATACCTGGCAGGCGTTATTGACAACCTATGCCGGGACAAACCCTGTCTGGTTTGAGAATGTACAGGCACTTAATCGTATCTATATTACTAATCCTAATAATGGTCTGATGTATTGGGATCGCGCCTCAACCACTCCAGGATCTGCTCTGACTGTTGTTGGCTCATCTCCTCCGCATGGACAGAAGGCTGTCTGGTTCAAAAACTATATGTTTCATCTGAATAATGTCATGGTTGGCAGTACGCTCTATCCTGACACGTTATTCTGGTCAAATATAGGTGATCCTGATACCTATGACACGACAAATAATAAAGCAGATATTCCGGGTGATGGACGGTTGATCAATGCGATACCAATGGGGACAAGCCTCGTTCTGTTTAAAGAGCGTTCTATTCAATACCTCACCGGCTATGGAAATACTGACTGGCAGATAACCGGAAGTTTATCCAGTTATGATTCACTCTCTGAGGAAGTCGGAAGCGTTTCACCGCGTGGGGCTACATCAGTTGGGGATGAGGTATGGTTTATTGATAATCAGGCACGTATCAGACGCATTACCCGTACCGATCAAGATGCTTTCCGCCATGATGTTATCAGTAAGAAAATTCAGGCATCCCTTGATGGGATAAATAAAGCACAACTTGCCAGTGCAGTTGCCTGGTCATGGAATAATAAGGTATATTTTGCGGTTCCGAACGGCACAGATATCGTGACTTCCATTGTCTTTGTCTTTGATATATTGGCGTCACGGCGTATTTCACAAAATCCTTATTTCCCCGAAGAAGCATGGACTACCTATACTGGCTGGAAAGTAAGCTCCGTTATTGCCTATCCGTCTAACTTAACTATGGACCTCTATCTGGGGGACGCGGTAGTAGGGAATGTCTATAAGCATGGTGGTACTGATGATAATGGGGTTGCTATTGATTCGATTTTTGAGGATATCAATTCAGATTTTGGGGCACCTGATCAATATAAGAATTATTTAAATGGAAGAATTACCGGTGAAGCAAATACCGGGAATTCCAATGTGTATATGGATACCTCTATTGATGGATTACCCTATGTCAATATAGGCTCACTCAATTTGCTGACAGGTGGTTCACGGGTAGGACCAACTGGAGATGCACGATGTGGACCTACAGGAAGTGCAGTTTGCGGAGGAAGTGTTTTGAATGAACTTCGATATGTATACAATGCTAATAGTCAATATCCGTTAGGAAAACGGGTACGGCATCGTATCCGCCATAATGATTTGGGACAACAGCCGGCAGTTAATTCCTTTACCAGTAATTTCCGCGCAAGGGCACTTCGTTAGTTGACAGATTGATTGATGGAGTGCTACGCTAGAGATGTCTAATGAATAGAAGACGCCTACAAGGGCGTCTTTTTTTGTGCTTAAAATGGGATTAATAACAAAACCAAAAACATACGCAGATAATGATCCAATTATCTACTCTGATCTCAATGATAATTGGGATACCTTATACAACCTGCTTAATGGTAACATTGATAATGCAAATATTGCGGCAGGTGCAGACATTGATCCTCTTAAGATTGCTGGTGGCGCTACAACATTAACAACAGCACAAACTTTATCAGGTCAAAAAACCATAATTAACCCTCTACTGCAATTGTATGACGGTTGGATACAATCGGCGGATGCATGGGTATATGTTGCATCAAATCAATTCAAAATAGTAAGCGTTGACCGAACGGCATTATTTCCTAAAGGAACCCGAATTAAATGTACAAATAATGCAGTTACCGTATATGGTGATGTAATTGCGTCTGCCGTATCTGGATCGGATACACTCATTACGTTAGCTCCAAACGATGATTTTTCTTTTGTTTCTACCTCTCTTATTACAAATCCTTTTTATTCGTATGATCAAATCCCTCAAGGTTATCCTGGGTGGTTCAATTTCACACCTACCTACGGAGGTTTTAATTCTGCAGGTGGTAATCCTGTCTATTCATATAAATATAAAATATCGGGCAACAGTATAACCATTTACATGAACGCCACCATTAATGGGACATCTAATGATACTATTTTTACCTTTACATTGCCCGTGGCACCATCCCAGAATAATGAAACAGCAGCAATTTGCGGTGTGAAAGATAATAATATTACTCTAACTTCACCAGGTCATATTAAATTATTTGCCTCAAGTAATGTTGCTTCAGTATTCAAAGGCTTATTCGAAGTTGCTTTTACAAATACTGGATACAAACTTGCTTATCCACAACCTTTTACGTACGAGTTTTAAGCTATGAATTATCAACAAGGCGGTTGGTATGATAACCCCGCGACAGGCAGAAATCAACAATTTTGGAATGGCCAATGGTATGATACACCACAGCAAAATGGGGGTAGTGCACAAACTTCCAATCCATTAGATTTATATAATCAATATTCCAAACAATTAAGCGATAACCTTAACAACTACATCAATCAGCAACAGGGTTTTTATCAAACAAGCCACGATTTAACTGCCGGTAATCTTAATGCACAAAATACGCAAGCACTTGGTACCCAATCTGATGCGGCAAAATCAGCATTTCTCAACTCAGTGAATGATCCATTACAGCAACAAGAGGGTGCAATACAATATGGTTATGGTCTAAATCAGGGACATGAAAATGCTACATATGGATTAAACACGACAGCTAACAGTCAAAATCGGCAGTTAGCGCTTGATAAATTAGCGAACGATGAAAAATGGGCAATGCAGGGAGTGGATTTAAACCAATCCAAAGATAATGCCGCGACTATTGATAGCCTCAATAGCAGGGGGTTGTTATATGGACAACAGCCAACTGGCGGGTATAATCCAATGGCAATGGGCGGCATGACAGGTGTTGCCGGCCAAACTGCAGGTTTGGTAAATACCGGATACGCAAACCAGCGCGGGCAACTTACTTCGGGGTATGGCTTAAATCAGCAGGGAATCAATCAAGATTACAACCAACAGCAAAATATGCTTAATGAGAATCATGGGTATGCAACTAAGGAGAATGCATTTAATGCAACCAATGATATCAATTCTCAAAATAATGCCTACAAGCTGCAAACGGGTATGAATGATAATCAGTTAGCAATGTATAAAGCAAATCTTGCCAATCAAAAAGCCCAGCAGGATATCCAAAACAAGATCACAGCGCAATCAATTGGCGCACGCCAGGGAGGGATTGTGTATTAATGCAGGTTACACCATTTCAACAGCGGCTTGCCCAGCAGCAAGCACTCATTAATCAAGCACAACAGTCTGTGCCGCCTCCGGACCAGAACACACAACAAGACCCGGCATCTGATCCAACGTCTCAGCAGGATATGAATAATCTGCAAGGTGTTGGGAACGCATTACAGACATACCAGCAGGCAATGAACCCTCAAACCATCCTTGGTAATTCTGGAAGATCCTTTGGCCCTCCTCCGGCTGGCATGTCACATAGTCAATGGGCTGGCCTATGTGAAGCATGGGCGGAACAACAAACATTTGGACACCAGGGCGTATTCCCAACGGCCATTGCCGGAGCACAACATTTCGCACAGACTGGTCAACTTAATCCTGATATTACAAAGGCTCCTAAGGGTGCTTTGATCTATTTCTATGATCCTAATCAGCCGGACGGACATGTTGGTATTGCATCAGGAGATGGCCGTACTTTTACGAGTGCTACTTATAACGGCGTGCAAACGAACCCCTTACAAGCATGGCAACAGTCAACCGGGCAACGTGCGTTGGGATTTGTTGTACCCAAGTAATTGACAAGCCCGTAATTGGGTGATACGCTTAATACGTCTAATGATTGCAAGACGTCCAACTGGGCGTCTTTTTTTGTTTTTATGAATAATGCTAACCCACCAACAGTAACCGGTAACCCAACGCTTGATGCGCTTTTGGGTAAATTGGTCCAGTCAGGAGCTGCTACACAGCAACAGGTGCAACCGATCCAGCAGGCAACTGATTACTATGCTAAGACTAATGCAGATATTGCCAATACTGCCCGTGGGGATCTCAATGGTGTCAATGGATATGCTGTAAACGCAGGCGTACCTATTCAGGCATGGGATAAAAATACAGCGGTAACAGCGGGCATTCCCTTACAACTTGCGGAGAATCTAAATACTAACAGCACAAGCCTTTTATCAAATCTATTAAATAATGCTACTTCTCAAGCAAATAACACAAGAGACAACTACACTACTCAACGTGGTCAAAGT
>Ga0187809_10000504_pt1 | contig 20607 bp, 14 predicted proteins | sample NC_wetland_sal_i_8_FD_132415 | JGI IMG/M metagenome (GOLD analysis project Ga0187809, IMG submission 132415) | Wetland sediment microbial communities from Neuse River Estuary, North Carolina, USA - ASW_4 | ecosystem: Environmental > Aquatic > Freshwater > Wetlands > Sediment | place: USA: North...
CGACCAGGCGCATTTCCTCACCGGCTTTCCCACCGGCGACAAGCGCTTCCACTTCGCGCCCGACTGGGCGGCGATGGGCGACACGCGTGGCGCCATGCCGAAGCTGCCGGACCACATGCCGGCATTCGAGCAGATCTCGGAAGATTGCCCGTTCCGGCTGATGACCTCGCCGGCCCGTAGCTTCCTCAACACCAGCTTCACCGAGATGGCGTCCGGCCGGAAACGCGAGGGACGGCCAACGGTGATGCTGCATCCGAACGACGCCGATCGCCTGGGCATCGCTGACGGCGATCGGGTGCAACTCGGCAACGCCCGCGGCGAGGTGGTGCTGCACGCGCGCATCGCGCAAGGCATGCAGCCCGGCGTGCTCGTCGCTGAAAGCATCTGGCCGAGCGATGCGTTCGAGACCGGGATTGGCATCAATGCGTTGACGAGTGACGATCCGGGTCCGCCGCTCGGGGGCGCGGTTTTCCACGATACCGCGGTGTGGCTGCGCCCCGTCGCGGCAGAGCTGCGCCTGGCCGCGGAGTGACGCGCTGAGCGGCGTGTCTTCCGTGCGGGACCGGTTGCTCGCCGGCGAAACGCTGCCGCGCGCGCTGGCAGAGCAGGTTGTCGAATTGGATCTGGCGCGCAGCCGCATCCTGGATTTGCGGCCACTGACCGTGCTGACCGGATTGCAACGGTTGGTGCTCACGCAAACGATGGTCAGCGACCTGACGCCGATCGCCGCGTTGACCGGACTGCGCCGGTTGGAGCTGACCCGCTCGCGCATTGAGGATTTGGCGCCGCTTGCGGGGTTGGTGCAGCTGCACAGTTTGCACCTGTCATACACCGCCGTCAGCGACCTGCGTCCTCTGGTTCGGCTGACGCGGCTGACCGGGCTGTTCCTGACCGGCACGCTGGTGCAGGACGTCACGCCGCTTGCCGGCCTGGCCGCGTTGGAACGGCTTGACCTCGGCGGCGTGGCGATCAGCGATGCAACCGCGCTGGCCGGACTGCGGCGATTGCGCAGCCTGGACCTGTCCGGCACCGGCGTGACCGACCTGCGGCCATTGTCCGGCATGGGCGGACTGCAATACCTCGCGCTGACCGGTGCGCCGGTGCGCGACCTGTCGCCGCTGGCCGGGCTGACGGAGCTGCGCCGGCTGGATTTGCGCGGCTGCGGCGACATCGATATTTCGCCGCTGGCAGCGCTGCCGCGTTGCCAGATCGTTACCCGGTTCCTGGTGGCGCGGCGGCGTTCTGCACCATCGAATTAGCGTACTCCGCTTCGATCGGAATCACGGTCAGGCGGAGCCGGACTGGCGTGGACGACGGTCCTTCCCGCCATGACGCGCGTATTTTTCTGCCCCGCGTTCACCATTTCCTTGCCATTGCGCGTGTAAGCATGCCCGTCACGCGCGGGTTCCGCCCGTCCTGCGTGGCGCGGCAGCGGCGGAACGCGCATGGATTTCGCAGTGGGCCAGCTCGTGCAGTCGCGCGGCCTGGAATGGCACATCCTGGAGATCGAGCCGCTCGGCGCGCAACTCCGGCTGCGCCTGCGTTGCATCGGTGGCGACCTGCGCGGCCTGGAATGGGACGTGCTGCATCCGTTCGAAACCATCGAACCGGTGCGCACCGATGCCGCGCCGGATTGCCCAGTGCCGCTGGCACGCTGGCGGCTGCATCATCTCGCCTGCCTGCTGGACCAGGTCTTCGGTCCCGATGCGCTGGTCGCCACGCAGCCGGGCCGGCTGACCATCGAGCCGTACCAGCTGGTGCCGCTGATGCGCGCGCTGGAACTGCCGCGTCCGCGCCTGTTGCTGGCCGACGACGTCGGACTGGGCAAGACGATCCAGGCCGGGTTGATCGTCACCGAGCTGATCGCCCGCCGCCAGGCGCACCGGGTGCTGGTCATCGTCCCCGCCGGCCCGTTGCTGCTGCAATGGCAGCAGGAACTGCAGCAGCGCTTCGGCCTGCGCTTCACCGTCATCGCCGACAGCGCCGGCCTGGAGACGCAACGGCGCGCCATGGAACTCGGCGGCAATCCGTTCGAGCACAACGCGCTGACTCTCGCCGCGCTGGATTTCGCCAAGCAGGAGCGCGTGCTGCAGGAGCTGGAACGCGCGTCGTGGGACATCGCGATCATCGACGAGGCGCACCACTGCATCAGCGCCGGTCCCGGCGGCGGCCGCGACGACACCCTGCGCCGCCGCCTCGCGGAAGTGGTGGTTCGGCGCAGCGACGCATTGCTGCTGCTGACCGCCACGCCGCATGACGGCTACGATCCGCATTTCGCTTCGCTGATCGAACTGCTGGACCCGAGCCTGGTCGATGGCAGTGGAACATTGGCCGGGACCGCGTACCGGCGGCACGTGATACGCCGGCTGAAATCGCATTTGCGCGATTCTGCCACCGGTGCGCCGCTGTTCACCCGGCGCGTGGTGACGCCGGTGCGGGTGGAGGTGCGCGGTGCCGCGCTGGCCCAGGTGCGCGCTTTCCATCAGGCGCTGGCGGCACTGGTCGCACCACGCCTGCGGCGTTCCCCGCGGTCGCCGGATGCAGCCGACGCCCTGGCATTTATCGGTTTGCTGAAGCGGTCGGTCTCCACCATTCGCGCCTGCGTCAACACATTGGGCGTGGTGGCGGACCGTTACCGCGGTTTCGCCGAAGATCCCACCCAGGCCGCGGCTTTGCGCAAGGAACGCGCGCGGGCGTTGCGCTCCTGGCGCCGCCGCCTGCTGCGCTTCGGTACGCTGGATGCGGTGGAGGAAGGCGAGGCCGCCCAGCTCGAAGCGGAGCACATCGCCGCGGACCTGCACACCGCGCCGGACAATCCGCTCGACGCGTTGCAGGCGTTGATCGCGGCCGGCGAGGCCGCTTGCAGGTTCGATCCCAAGCTGACCGCGCTGTTGCGGGAGGTGCGGCTGATCCGCGCCGCCGAACCGGCCGCCAATATCCTGATCTACACCGAATACGCCGACAGTCAGCAGGAAGCGGCCGATTTCCTGCGAAGCGCAGGCAACATTGCCGGCGACGTGCTGACGATCAGCGGTGCCGATACCGAAGCAGCGCGTACGCGTGCCGCCGAACGCTGTGCCGAACAGGACGGCATCATCCTGCTGAGCACGGATTCACTGGCAGAGGGCCTGAACCTGCAGCAGCGCTGCCATCATTTGATCCATCTTGATCTGCCGTACAACCCGAACCGGCTGGAGCAGCGCAACGGCCGCATCGACCGCTACGGCCAGCGGCACGCGCCGGAAATCCGCTATCTGTATCTGGCCGGCACGTTCGAGGAGCGATTGTTGCTCCGGCTGATCGGCAAATACGAAAAGGCGCGTGCCTGTCTGACCGAGATGCCCACGACGCTGGGCGTTACCGCCGATGCCGCGGCCCGGGACGGCGGCCTGGTCGCCGGGTTTGCCGAGGAACAGGCAAAGCTGTTCGAGGATGCGCCGTCGCCCATCCGCACGCTGGACCGGCTGGCGGAGGATGCGGGGACAGAGAATTACCGCGACCTGCTGCATGAAATCGACCGCGCCTTCGCCGGCTACGACCGGGATGCGGTGCGTCATGGCTGGTTCGCCGGGCAGGGGCTGAACGCGGATCAGGCCAGCCTGGCCGCGGCGGACGCAGCCCGCCAGCGTGGCGAGCGGCAGATCGGCGGCATCGATCTGCCCGAATTCGTCGCCGCGGTGGTTGCAATGGAAACCGGTGACGATGCGAGTCCGGAACAACTGCTGCTGCCCGCGGATTGGACCGATGGGCTGCTTTCCCTGCCGGGCTTCGACCCCGGCACACGCACGGTCCGCATCGCGCGCTCGCCCGGCCAGGTTCGCGATGCCGACGGTACCGCGCGTGCGTTTTTGGGACGGGCGCATCCGCTGGTGCGGCGCGCCATTGTGCGGGCGCAAAGTTGCGGTCCCCCGTTGAGTGCCGCGCGTGCCAGTCCAAGGACGGTGGCGTCCGCACTGCTGACCTACACGATGGAGCTGCGCTGCGGTTGCGGTGTCGCGATGCGGCGAATGATCGCGGTGCTGGCGCCGGAAACCGGACCGGTCGAGATCGCAGCGAATGTTCGGCAGTGGCTTCGTCTTGCCGAGGCGAAGCGCGCCGTGGAGATCTCCGCCGGCATCCGGCAGGAGTTTGCCCGATGGCTGCCCCAGCGCCGAAACCAGGCAACCGCCTGCGCGGAAGCCGAGGCGCGGCGTCTGTGCGCGACCTTCGCCGCCGATCACCGCCGCCGGATTCAGGCGGAAGCCGATGCGCTGCACCGCTGGCTGTGCACGCGCGCCGGCGAGCTGTGCGGCGCGGCGTTGCCCGGCATGGCCGACCTGTTCGGCACACTTGCCGAAGGACCGGTGTGGCGGACGGCGTTGCCGCCATTGGAGCGGCTGGCGGCGTTTGCGCATGACCCGGACAACACTCCCGCCAAACGTCGCGAGGCGAACAGCGCCGTCGCGCTGTTTCGGACGCGCGATGCTGATCGCAGCGAACGCGCTGCGCTTTCGGCGCCGATGGTGCGGCCGGCCGGGCTGCTGCTGCTGGTCCCAGGCTAGACCATGGCCCAAGCGATGATGCGCCGGGCGACAAGTAGAAACTCACCCACTCCTCGTGGCCCAGGCCCGCAAGGGGAGGGGGAGCCCACGCTCGACCTGCCGGACTGTTCGTTTGCAGGTCCGGCCCTGCCAGAACCTTTCGTCCGTTTCGAGCTTGCCCGCCTGCTCGTGAGACTTCGCCTGCTCCCGCTGCCGCGCGCGGAGCGTCAGTGGAGCACCATCCGCCAGCACCTCGCGACGATTGGTGCCTCCGCCGGGCCGCTGCGCGTGCACAACCAGCTTGTCGTCCCGCTCGCCGCCTGCCTCGGCTATGCCAGCCCGACCCGCGCCGAACCGGTCCAGACCCGCGAAGGCGTCGAGGACGGCGGCTGGCTGATGCAGGCGGCGGATGGCACGCGATTGCGTAGTTGGACGGTTGGCGCCGACATCGATCTCGACGTGCCGCTCCGCAGCGGACGCGCCTACCGGTTCAGTCCGACGCGCTGCGCCCAGCGCGTGCTGCTGGCGGCGGGAGAACGGGCCGGCTTGCTGAGCAACGGCGAGGAATTGCGAGTGCTGCTGTGCGATGCGGCGCGGCCGGACAGCCATCTCGCAATCCGCCTCGCTACGTGGCGCGGCTTGCACGAGCCGGCAGATTCGTTCCGCCTGTTGCTGGCACTCGCCGGTCCCCAGGCGCTGTGCGTCCTGCCGGACATCCTGGACGCCGCACGCCTGGGCCAGGCGCGCATCACCAGGGATCTGCGCATCCAGGCCCGCGATGCGATCGAATGCTTTCTGCAAAGCGTGCTGGAAGCACCATCCAACCGTGCGGCACTTGCGGTGCTGGACCAGACCTCGCTGCCGAACGTGCTGTGGCAGGAAAGCCTGGTGCTGATCTACCGGCTGCTGTTCATCCTGAAGATGGAAAGCGCGGGCGATCCGGCGCGATCCTTCAGTTTCGCGGCCACCCGGCTTTGGCGCCACGCGCTGTCGCCAAACCAGGCGCTTGGCGTCGTGGTACGGCGGCAGATGGATCAGGCGCACGCGACCGGACGGATGCTGGAAGACGGACTGCGCCTGCTGTTCCGCGCCTTCCGTGACGGCCTGTCCTGCAGCGAGCTGTGCATCACACCGCTTGGCGGCGCGCTGTTCGGTGCCGCTTCGACGCCAGTTCTGGACTCGCTGGCCTGGGGCGAGCGTGGCGTCGCGGCGTTGCTCGACCGCCTGTTGTGGACCACGCCGCACGGGCGGGCACGGGAGCGCGTGCATTACGGCGCGCTGGATGTGGAGGAACTCGGCCGGGTGTACGAGGCGTTGTTGGAACTGGAGCCTGGCATCGCCACAACCGCCATGGTGAGGCTGCGGCACGCCCGATTGGAAGTCGTGCTGCCGGAAGCGGGCATGCGGCGCAACGACGCACCGGTGGAGCGGATCGCTGCCGGCCATTTCTATCTGCGCGCCGGCTTCGGCCGGAAGGCCACGGGTTCGTATTACACGCCGCACGCCTTCGTGCGTTTCCTGGTGCGCGAGACGTTGCTGCCACAGATCCGGCGGCGCAGCCCGGACGACGATCCGCGGCCGGCGGCAATCCTGGCGTTGAAAGTTGTCGATCCCGCGATGGGCAGCGGACATTTCCTCGTGGAGGCGTGCCGCTTTCTGGGTGACGCGCTGTACGCAGCCTGCCGGCTGTGCGACGAACTGGCCGCGACGGCGGAACGCGCCGCGGAACATGCGCAAGGCGGACAACGCGCGGAACTGTTGCAGCGCGCCGGGACGCTCCGCGCGCGGCTCGCTTCGCTGCCGGATGCCGGTGGCGCCTTGCCGGCGTACCTGCCGCACCGCGCCTGTGAAGGCCGCGACGCCGGCTTGTCGGAGCGGCGAGCGATCGCGTATTGCCGCAGGCTGGTGGCGGTGCATTGCCTGTATGGAGTGGATCGCAACATCCTGGCCATCGAGCTGGCAAAGCTGTCGCTGTGGCTGGAATCCTATGCGGAAGGATTGCCGCTCACCTTCCTCGATCACCGGCTGCTGCAGGGCGATTCGATCGGTGCGCCGTTCTTCGCCGAGATGGCCGAGTTGCCGGTGAGTGGCAAAAGCCTGGCGGGCGTCGTCACCTTCGGCATCGCCGAACGGCTCCATGCCGCCGCATCCCGCGCGCTGCGCGAGGTCGGCATACTGGAAGCCAGCGTCGGGCGCGATGCCGCGGACCTGGTGCTGAAGCAGGCCGCCAAGACGCGGCTGGATCTGGTGTTGGAGCCGCTGCGACGGCTTGCCCGCGCCTGGTCGGGAGCTGCCGAGCTTGGCACGGGAGATGCGGCGTGGCTGGAGCTGGCGCGGCAAATTGCCCGCGACGGCACATGGCCGCAGCACCTCAGTGAAACGCAGGCGGCGATCACGCGGGCCGGCGCCGCGGCGCTGCCCTGGGATCTCACCTTCCCGGAGGTTTTCGCGCCCGATGCGCAGAACGGCTTCGATGCCGTGCTGGGAAATCCGCCATGGGATGTCGTGCAGTACAGCACGCGCGAGTTCGTTGCCGCATTCGATCTGCGCGTGCTGGATGCGCCGACCAAACAGGAAGCCGAACGGATCGAGCGCCGCGTGCTCGCCGATCCGGATATTGCGGCATTGTTCGCGGCCTATCGCGCCGGCTTCGAAGGTCAGAAGCGACTCGCCGCCCGGTTGTTCCGTCACCAGAAGACGGCAATCGGCAGGGAGCCGACCGCCGGCAATCTCGATACCTTCCGACTGTTCGCCGAACGCAAGCAGCAGCTGCTTGGCTGCAACGGCGCCATCGGCATGCTCGTGCCGTCGGCGTTCCATGCCAACGAGGGGACCACCGCGCTGCGGCTGCTGTACCTGGAGCGGACCAGCCTGGAAACCTGCCTGTCCTTCGAGAACCGCCGCAAGCTGTTCGACATCGACAGCCGCTTCAAATTCGCCCTGGTCGTGGCGCGCGCGCCCGGCCCGACGCAAGCGCTGCGCTGTGCCTTCTACCTCGACGCGTTCGAGCAGACCGAAGATCCGTCGCGCATCCTGAGCTACGACCGGAGCTTTATCCGTGCGGCCAGCGGCGAGTACCTGGCATTTCCGGAACTGCGCAGCCAGGGTGACCTTGCCGTGGCCCGCCGGATGTTCCTCCGTCACGGGACGCTGGGCGACTGGTGCGCCGCACGCCGTATTGCCTTCGGCCGCGACCTGCACATGACCGACGACGCGGCGTCTTTCATCCCGCTGGACAGGATCGCCGGGCAAGGCCGTGTCCTGTTGCTGCACGAAGGCAAGACCTTCCACCAGTTCACCGACCGTTGGGACCACGCCCCGCGCTATGCCATTCGTGCGGATGCACTGCGCCGCAAACCCGCGACCCACGCCGCCTCGCAGCATTTCCGCCTGGTATTCCGCGACATCGCCCGCTCGTCCGACGAGCGCACGCTGATCGCGGCCATCGCACCGCCCGGCGTGGTGTTCGGCCATACCGCCAACACCGAACGCGCGCCGCAGCACCGGGCCGGCAGCCAGGCCTTGCTGCTGTGCGCGTTGCTCAACAGCTTCCCGATGGATTGGGCGGTGCGCCAGAAGGCTGCCGCGCATCTGAGCCTGTTCATCGTGTACGGCCTGCCGCTGCCGGAGTTCACCGAACCGGTCGCGCGTCTGCTGGCCCATGGCGCGTTGCGATTGAGCTGCCATCATCCCGGCTACGCGCCGCTGTGGCGCGAGCAACTCGGCACCGCCTGGCGAGAACCGGCCGCCGCAAATCCGCGCTGGCCGGTGCTGGCGGCGCCGGAAGCAAGCTGGCGCGTGCGAGCCGCCATCGATGCCGCCGTGGCGCACAGTTTCGGGCTCGACCGCAACGCCTACCGGCATCTGCTCGGCGGCTTCAGTCACAAATCGTTTCCCGCCGCTCCTGCCTGGTGCCTGGAGGCATTCGATGCGAGCGCCGCGATGGGCGACGCAGAGTTCTGCCGCGTGCACGATCCCTACTGGGACATGCCGCTGGACTGGGACAAGCCGCGGGACGCCTGAAGCCGCATTCACGCCGAAGCGAGCGCAACCTGCATGGAGCACGGAACGGTTGCCCAGCCGGCGCATTATGGCCTCGGTTTCCGATTCATCACGCCCGCTTTCCGGATTGCAGATGCGCTATTGGTCCGCCAGCCGCCTCGCCGACCTATGGGACGAGGTGCGCAACAGCTATTGGCTATTGCCCGCGGTCATGGTGATCGGCGCGATCGGCCTGGCCGTTGGCATGTCCTATGTCGACCTGATCGTGCCGGAGGCATCCGGCGGCAACGGCAACTGGGCCACCGCGCTGCAAGCCGGCGCGGCACGCACCATCCTCGCCACAGTGGCCGGCAGCATGGCAACCATCGTCGGCGTGGTGTTCTCCATCACCATCGTGGCGCTGCAGCTTGCATCGTCGCAATTCGGGCCGCATGTGCTGCGCAGCTTCCTCACCGATCGCGGCAGCCAGGCCGCGCTGGGCGCCCTGCTCGGCAGCTTCACCTATTCCCTGCTGATCATCGTGGTCGTTCGCAACGGCGGCGGCTTCGTCCCCTATGCCTCCACCTACGCCGGCATCCTGATCGGTCTGGTCGCCATCGGCATGCTGATCTACTTCATCAATCACGTGGCGAAGCTGATCAGCGCCGAACGCGTGATTGCGTCCCTGGCCAAGGGGGTCGCGCGCGCCACCGAACAGGTGTTTCCCGATCAGCTTGGCGAGGACGAGCCGGGAGAGCAGCAGGACGTCCCCACAGTTCCCTCGGAATTTGCTGCCCGATCCTGTGATGTCCTGGCCGATTACGGCGGCTACATCCGGCGCATCGATGATGCGTCACTGCTGCACCTGGCATGCAAACACGACCTGCTGATCCGCCTCGATGTGCGCCCGGGTGACTTCGTCGTGCACGGCGCCCTGCTGATGGCCGCCGCCCCAGCCGAACGAATGGATGCATCGACCGTGCGGTACCTGCGGCAAACCGTGCTGCTTGGCTACCAGCGCACCCCCGAGCAGGATGTCGCTTTCGCGTTGCAGCACCTGGAAGAGGTGGCGATCCGATCGCTGTCGCCAGGGATCAATGCGCCGTTCAGCGCGATACCGGCGATCGACCAGATCGCCGCGGGGCTCGCGCAGCTTGCGGCGCGACGCATGCCCTCGTCGTTTCGGCGGGATGAGGACGGCAAGCTTCGCATCCTGGTCATGCGGCCGCAGCGGTTTGCCGAACTCGTGCAGAACACGCTGGGGCCGATCGCCAGCGCGGCAACGGCGCATGCGGAGGTGATGGCGCATGTCGTCGAGGCGGTGTTGCTGGTCGTGCAGCGTGCCGCCGCCGAGGAGGATCGAGCCGTATTGCGTGCTTTCGCCGAGGGCCTGGTGCAGGAAGGTCTTGCCGGCGTCGCCAGCGAGCGCGAGCGCGCCGTCCTGCGTGGCGCTGCCGAACGTGCGGGTGCCAACGCCGCCCGGTCAGGCCGCGTCGCCTGAGCATTTGCGACGAAGTGCCGCGCCGCGCCGGCGGGCGGAGGCGAATCCCTCTGCCTCCGGGAAGGTGCGCGCGCTACACCGACGACGGAGGCACGCCCTCACGCACCGTCAACGCATCCCGCGCCGCTTCGGCGAAGGCCGCATCGGCGGGCAGCACCACGGCGGCCGACCGCACCCGCTGTGTCGCCGGCTGCGTGCCTGGTGGAGCGGTGCCATGTTCCGCCAGCGCCTGGGCGGCGCGCAGCAGGCGCTGGCGTGCGTAATAGATGCCGTTATCGGTGCTCACAAGGTTTTCGCGCGACCGGTCGACGATCGGCCCCATGCTCTCCTGCAACGACGCGTCCTGCATGGCGATTCCCGCCACACCGCTATAGGTGACGCCGGCCTTCTGTCCCGCACGGTCCATCAGGTAGTCGTTGTCGCGATTGGCCTCCGGGATGAAGGTCCCGGGCACGTAGCGCACGTGGATGCCCTTGCCGTCGCGCATCGCCGCCACTTCCGCCGCCGTCAGCGCACGCGTCGGGTGGTAATCGAAACTCCAGGCCCAGCAGTTTTCGTCGTCGATCGGGATCCAGAAATGCCCGTGCACCGGGTGGTTGCCGCGCGGCGGAATCATGGTGAAGGACGGCATGCACCAGGGCGTGATGCGCCAGTAGTAGCTGTCGCCCTCCGCCTTGCGGCGCGCACCGATGAACAGGCCGGCCGGGTGTTCGGCGACCTGGAAGCGCGGCATCATGTCGCCCATGTTGTACTGATTGCCGCGCGAGCCCTGCATCAGCGGATCGGAATGCAGCGCGTCGCGGTGCAGCCAGGACACGTGGCTGGAATCGATGCCGCCTTCCAGCGCCTGCATCCAGTTGCAGTATTGCAGCCGCTTGGACGTGAAGCTCTGCTCCGCCGGCACCATGGCGAACTCGAATTCCGGCAGGTCGGGCTGGTGTTCCGGTCCGCCCATGTAGGTCCACAGCACACCGCCGCGCTCCACCAGCGGATAGGCGTGCAGTTTGATGCGCTCGCGAAATCCGTTTCCCTCCGGCTCGGAGGGCAGGTCGACGCACTGGCCGGTCACGTCGTATTTCCAGCCGTGATAGGGGCAGCGCAGCCCGCATTCCTCGTTGCGGCCGAACCACAAGGAAATGCGGCGGTGGGCGCAGAATTCCTCGATCAGTCCCAGCCGGCCGCGCGTGTCACGGAAGGCGATCAGCTTTTCCGACAACAGCTGCACGCGGATTGGCGGGCCGTCGTTGTCCGGCAATTCCTCGGCCAGCAACGCCGGGATCCAGTAGCACCGGAACAGTTCGCCCATGGGCGTTCCGACGCCGGTGCGGGTCAGGACGTCGTTCTGTTCCTGGCGCAGCATGGTGGTTCCTCCCAGGCGGTATCGTTGGCTTTGCGCCAGACTATACCGGATGCGGTGGAAGGCGGAATGCGGCAGCTTGAGCCAGGCACCACACGGTATACAGGGTCTTCCCGCGTCACGCGGCGTGATGCCCGGGCTAGCCCGGCGGCAGTTCCGCGGCCAGCTCGGCAATCTCGTCCGGCTCGCCGCGCCGCAGGCTGCGCAGCCAGAAGAACAGCCGCAGCCCGATCACCAGCGCGCTCGCGGCAATGAACCCCGCGCTGATCGGCCGCTGCACGAACACCGCCATGTCGCCGTGCGACAACAGCAGCGCACGCCGAAAATTGTCCTCCACCATCGGCCCCAGCACGAAGCCGAGGAGAATCGGCGCCACCTGGAAATCCAGCGCGCCGAACACCGCGCCGGCCAAACCGAAAGCCAGCACCTCCCATACTTCGAACAGGTTGTTCTGCGTGCTGTACACGCCCACCGCGATGAAGAACAAAGCCGAGGGGAACAGGAACCGGTACGGCACGCGCAGCAGCTTCACCCATAGCCCGATCAGCGGCACGTTCAGAATCATTAGCAGCGCATTGCCGATCCAGAAGCTGGCGATCAGCCCCCAGAACAGGTCGGCATGCTCAGTGATCAGTTGCGGTCCCGGCTGGATGCCCTGGATCAGCAGCGCGCCGAGGATCAGCGCCATCACCGCGTCGCCCGGGATGCCCAGACTCATGGTCGGGATGAAATCCACCTGCGTTTTGGAATGCGACGCGGCTTCCGGCGCCGCGACGCCCTCAATCGCACCGTGGCCGAAGTGCTCCGGGTGACGGGAAATCTTGCGTTCCAGCGCATAGGCGATGAAGGTGGTGATAGTCGGGCCGGTGCCCGGAATGGCACCGAACAGCGTGCCCACCATCGTGCCGCGCAGCATCGCCGGAAACGCCCGCCGCATATCCTCCCTGTTCGGCCGCATGTCGCGCATGCGCATGCGCAGCGGCATGCCGACCGAGTCCATGCGGTTGACGCTGCGCAGGAATTCCGCAACGCCGAACAGGCCCAATGCCAGCGCCACCAGTTCCACGCCGTCGTCCAGGTCGGTGATGCCGAAGGTGAAGCGCGGCACGCCGGTCAGCAGGTCGGTGCCGCACACCCCGATCAGCAGGCCGATCACCACCATGGCGACGCCCTTCAGCGGCGAGCCGCGCGACATGGTGGCGCCGGCCAGCAAGCCCAGCAGCATGATGGAGAAGATCTCCGCCGGCCCGAACTTGAAGGAGATCTCCACCAGTGCCGGCGAGGCCAGGATCATCACCACGATGCCCACCGAGGCGGCAAAGAACGAGCACAGCATGGTGACGCCGAGCGCTGGACCGGCGCGTCCCTGTCGCGTCATCGGGTAGCCGTCCAGGCAGGTGACGGCATGCGGCGGATGGCATGGCAGGTTCAGCAGTATGGCGCCGATCGCGCCGCCGTACTGCGCGCCGTAGAAGATGCCGGCGAGCATCAGGATCGCCGGGATCGGATGCATGGCGTAGGTCAGCGGCAGCAGGATGGAGATGGTGGAGATCGCCCCCATTCCCGGCAGCACGCCGATCAGGTTGCCGATCAGCACGCCGAAGAACGACCAGATCAGGTTCTCCGGTTGGAAGGCGACGCCGAAGCCATGCCACAGGTCGATGAGCGATTGGTGGATCATGCGCTCAGGTCCAGGCGAACAGCGGCAGCTGCACTTTCAGCAGCCACCAGAACACGATCAGGCAGACCACGGTCATGGTGGCGGACAGTACCAGCGCGGCGAACAGCGAGTTCTTGCGGTCGCCGAGTGCGGCGATGAACACGCAGGCGAAGGTGGCCGGCAGCAGGCCGCCGAAATGGCCGAGGACGGCGAAAGCGGTGATGCCGGCGCAGATGCAGAACCAGCCGCGCCATTCGGGACGCAGTTTCACCGCCGGTGCGATGGCGGCGGTGCGCAGTCCGGCCAGCATGATCAGCGCGCCGACGATCGCCAGGATGACGCCGAGGGCGAGCGGGAAATATCCCGGACCCATGCGCACCAGCGAGCCGATATGGTACTGCAGCGACTGCACCGCGGCGCCGATGCCAAGCAGCAGCATCAGGCCGCCGCCGATCAGGTCCTTGCGGTTGACGCTGCGCATGCTGTTCCTCCTCGTGTCCCCCCATTGTCATGGCCGGGCTTGACCCGGCCATCCACTCACAAGCGATCGGGTCGCGCTGTAATCGAACACGCCTTGACCGGGGCGGATGGCGGGGTCAAGCCCGGCCATGACACAGGTCGGGGGTGGACCGCCAGATCAAGCCAGGTCAAGCCCGGCCATGACGCGGGTCTGCGGGCAGGGCCTTCGCCGACCACGACGCTGTGCGAGTGGCGTGGCCCCCTGTTCCCAGGCGCATTTGTGGGTCGAGCCCGGCCACCGGAAGGAGCGTGCTCCGCCGACGCAGCAGACGCCGAACCTGCGCCATCACCTCGCGGCATCGTCCGGTGGCGTTTCGAACCCGCCGGCCGAGCGCAGCGACGCCGATTCCGGCCCGGTCAGCAGTGTCACCAGGCGCTGCGCCACGTCCGGCTGCACACTGCGCGCGGCAACCGCGGCGGCGTATATGGTCGCGAGACCCAGCACCTCCGGCAGCGGGCCGGCGACCGTCAGGCCGGGCGTGCAAACGATCTCGGTGATCTGCGTGCAGCCGATGGCACCCGGTTCGCTCGCCTGTGCCAGATTGTGCATCGCCGTGGCGCCGTTCGGGAACGGGCGCAGGTTCGGCAACACCTCCTCCTGGATACCCAGCTCGCGCAGCACCCGCATGAAGTGGATGCCCGCTGTGGAAATCTGCGGGTCCGGCACGTAAATCCCGCCGGCAGCCAGCAGCGCATTGCGCAACCCGACGCTGGTGCCGACATCGGGCACCGGCTGTCCTTGCGGCACGGCAATCCCGGTGCGCGCCACGCCGATCGGTGCGGCCTGGCCTTGCAGCATCCCGCGCGCGCCGAGCTGTTCCAGCAGCGCGGCGGTCAGGATAACGACGTCGCAGGGATCGCCGGCCAGGAAGCGGTCCCGCACCGCGCCGGCCGCGACGAACACCGCGTCCAAAGCGTTGCCGGTTTCCGCGGTGAAGCGCGGCTGCAACTCGGTCACCAGGCCTTTGGACGCGCCGGCTGCGATGAGATGCAGGATCATGCGATGGGTTCCCGGGACCGGAGCCACTTGCCGAAGGATCAGCCGTTGACCTGGATATGCGCGGCCTTGATCACGCCCGCCCATTTCTTGATGTCGGCGGCTATGAAGTTGCGGAACTGCTCCGGCTGCATGATCACCGGCGTGGCGCCCTGTTTTTCCCAGGATGCGCGGATCGACGGTTCCTGCTCGATTTTGGTGATCAGGCCGTTCAGCTTTTCGATGATCGGTTTTGGCGTTCCCGCGGGCGCCACCAATCCCAGCCAGATCGGCGCTTCATAACCGGGCACGCCGGCTTCCGACACGGTGGGCAGGTTGGGCAGCACCTTCGACCGCTTGTCCCCCGTTGTGGCGATGCCGACGACCTTGCCGGCCTGCACCAGCCCGGCCATCGTCGCGATCGCATCGAACATCATATCGACCTGGCCGCCGATCACCGCGATGCGAGCGCCGGAGCTGCCCTTGAACGGCACGTGCACGAGGTTGATGCCGGCCATCTGCGCGAACAGCTCGCCTGCCATGTGGTACGGCGTGCCGGGGCCGGAAGACGCGAAGGTCAGCGTGCCGGGCTTCTTCTTCGCCAGCGCGATCAGCTCCTTCACCGTGGTCGCGCCCAGGCCCTTGCGCGTCACCAGCACCAGGTCGGCGGAGTTGATCGGCGCGATCGGCTCGAAGCTGGTCAGCAGCTTGTACGGCGTGTGCGGGAACAGCGTGGTGTTCACCGTGTGGGTGTTGGAGATCACCAGCAGCGTGTAGCCATTCGGCTTGCTGCGCGCGACGGCCTCGGTGCCGATGATGGAGCCGGCACCGGGGCGGTCTTCGACGATGAAGGACTGGCCGGTCAGCTTGTTGAGCTGCTGCGCCAGGATGCGGCCGAACACGTCGGCGGAACCGCCGGCGGCAAACGGCACGATGATGGTCACCGACTGGTCCGGATAGCCGGCAGCCTGCGCCGGCCTGACCAGCGGCGGCGCCAGTCCGGCCAGCAGGCTGCCGGCCAGGCCCTTGCCGAGGTGACGCCGCGTCAGGGAAGTGGTCCGGGGGTCTCTCATGACATCTCCACCCTTTGCTTGTTGTTGCCGGCCTGGATTTCGGTGCGCGGTCAGTCGGCCACGCGATTGGTCAACGTGCCGATGCGGTCGATCGCGATCTTCATTTCGTCGCCGGCTTGCAGGAATTTCGGCGGCTTGAAGCCGATGCCGACGCCGGCCGGCGTGCCGGTGGCGATCACGTCGCCCGGCAGCAGCTTGATGCCGGCGGACAGCGTGGCGATGATGGTCGGAATGTCGAAGATCAGGTCGCGCGTGTTGGCGTTCTGCCGCAGCTCGCCATTGACCCAGCACTTCACGTCCAGCGCCGCCGGGTCGCCCACTTCGTCGGCGGTGACGATCCACGGCCCCATCGGGCAGAACGTGTCCATCGACTTGCCAAGGAACCACTGCCGGTGCCGCTGCTGCAGGTCGCGCGCGGTGACGTCGTTGACGATGGTGTAGCCCCAGACATGGTCCAGCGCCTCGTCGCGGGAAATGCCGCGGCCGGGGCGGCCGATGATCACCGCGAGCTCCGCCTCATAATCCAGCTGGTCGGTGACGCCGGCGAAGCGCTGCACCGCATCGCCAGCGGCGATTACGCTGGACGGCGGCTTTGTGAAGATCACCGGGAATTCCGGCGCCGTTTCGCCCTTCGCGGCGGAGGTGTCAAAGCCGGAATTGGCGAACTCCGCCGCGTGGTCGTGGTAGTTCTTGCCGACGCAGAACACGTTGCGGCGTGGCCAGGGAATTGGCGCGAGCAATTTGTGGCCGGCCAGGGGCTGCCAGCCGGAGATCGTGCCGAAGCGCTGTGCCGGTGCGGATACCTGCGCGATCAGGTCGGTGAGGTCGCCCTCGAAGCCGGGCAACAGCGCGGCAACGGGAACGAAGCTGTTGCCGTCCGGGGAGATGACCGCCGGCTGGGCGTGCCCTTTGCATTCCACCGTGGCAAATCGCATGTCGTCTCCAGCATTGGTCCAATTTGGTTCGAATACCGCCGTTCAGCTGGACCATATCGGCCAGGATATTTGCGGTCAATTGCGGAGATCGCCACCAGCGCGTCGCCTTGAGACAACCAATCTATACCAATCGGCCGCGAACCGGGCTAGTACTGCGTTCGCGAATTGCCGGTTCGAATGCGCATCACGTCATGGCCGACGAAAGGCCGGCCATCCACGAATGGCTGTGGGAGACTCATGGTCGCAAGCTGCCTTGGGAGGCTCCCGCAGCCATTCGTGGGTGGCGTGCCTGCGCCCGCCACGACGGGGTACCAGCACCGCAGCTCTTCCCTTCATTTCGGTCGGCAATTCGCGAATCCAGTACTAGTGTCATGGCTGCATGTCAGGAGGTGTCGCCCTTGTCCCTGTCGCGCGATCCGGCCTTCGCGTTGAAGCAGGCGTTGCTCGCCAACCTGCGCGATGCGCGATGGCAGGCCGGCGAGAAACTGCCGACCGAGCGGGAGATGTGCACCTTGTACAAGGTCGGGCGCTCCACCGTGCGCCGGGTGCTGGGCGAGATGAAGGCGATGGGACTGGTCACCCAGACAGTCGGCAGCGGCACCTTCGTTGCCGCCGGCGCAGCGGACCGGCTGCCGCGCCCGCCGCCCGCTCCCACCGGCGCCAGCCCCGCCGAACTCATGGAGGCTCGCCTGATCTTCGAGCCGGGCCTGGTCGAGCTTGCAGTGCGCAACGGGACAATTGCGGATTTCGCCGCGCTGGAGGAATGCTGCCGCAGTGCCGATGGCGCGCAGACGCTGCAGCAGTTCGAGCACTGGGACGACGCGTTTCACCGCGGCCTGGCGGAAGCGACGCATAACGGCCTCGTCGCGAGCGTGTCCGCGCTGATTTCCCGCGTGCGCGACGCCGGAGAATGGGGGCTGCTGAAGCAGCGCAGTGCCATGCCGGAGCGGCGGGTCGCCTACCAGCGGGAACACTGGGCCATTCTGGCAGCCTTGCGCCAACGCGATGCCGCCGGAGCGCGGGAGGCACTGACGCAGCACCTGCTCCATGTGCGGCGCAACATGTTCGGCGATTGAGGGTGTGGGAGACGGTTAGAGAAATGGAACCACGGATGAGCACGGATAAGCGCTGATGGTCCTCGGCGGGCAGGAGCGGACTCACGCGCTTTCGCCCGGTCAGGAACATGATGATCCGCAAGCAACACGATCATCCGCCCACGAATACGATCAGAGCCGGACCATTATCAGGCCAGGAACACGACCTAAGCGACGCCCGGCAATGATCGAACCGGTCGAAGTGTCGGCACCAATTGCCGTCATGGCCGGCGCAGGCCGGCCATCCACGTCTATCTTCTGTTGTCCGAGGCAAAGACGTGGATGGCCGGCCTGCGCCGGCCATGACGCGTTGGCGCGGCCACGAACGATCGGGCGCCACGGGATCATCCGTGTTCAGACCATAAGTGTTCACCCACGTTCATCAGCGTTCATCAGTGTTCATCCGTGGTTCCATCTTCTTGCTGATTGCGTCGCGCCCGCCCCGCGGTGTCCAGCCCGCTGGTGCGGCGGCTCAGCGAGTCATCCCACGCTTGCCGGCGCCGTCGGAGAGTTCCTGCTCCGCGGCTTCCGCGGCTTCCGGGTTGGCGCGTTCCTGCCGCCGCAGCCGTTCGGCGCTCGCCGCGTCGCCAGTCTCCGCCTGCTGCACGGATTGGCGTGCCTGTTCCGTTGGTGCCGTCGGCTGCCGTGGCTTGGTGTCTTCGGTCATTGCTCCGCTCCCGCATGTCCGACGCCCGGCCTGGAGCGCCATCGTGCCTGTCAACGCGACCGGCGGCACGCAGTTGCGCCACGCATCGCCAGTGTCCCTACAAGCCGCGACCGCCGGCATGACTGGCTGGGCGGCACCGCGACCATGCCGACCGGCGGCGGAGCAAGGCGTCAGTCAAGCAGGAGTTGCACCACGTCACGCGTCTGGTCGCTGAACCGTGCGAATTCCTCGGGCAGCAGCAGCCCCAGGTGCTGCATGTGCATGATCCGCTGTATGGCAGTCGAGCGGCGCATGTCGTCGAAAGCAAGCGCCATCGTGCGGTTCCGCTCCTGCATCAGTTGGAAGACCGCGAGGTACCGCTGATGCTGGCTGCGCTGCGTATCCGCGGCGATCCGCCGGACCTCCTCCAGCACGCGTTCGCAATAGCGATCCAGCGCCACCGGATGCAGTGACCGCAACAGCTTCCAATCCGCCTCCGGGATCGGCGCCCGCATGCCGAACCTCCAGTCAGTGACTCAGCTCCCGCGTCATCTCGTCGATGCCGTTCACCGTCAGCGGATACATCCGCGCGCCCATCAGGTCGCGCAGCATCTGGATGGAGCGCACATGCTCCCACTCGCGCAGCGGCGTCGGGTTCAGCCAGGCCGACCGGCTGTAGTGCTCGGTCAGCCGCTGCAGCCAGGCGGCACCGGATTCCTCGTTCCAATGCTCCACCGAGCCGCCCTGCATGGTGATCTCGTACGGGCTCATCGCCGCGTCGCCGACGAAGATCAGCTTGTAGTCCGGGCCGTAGGTGCGCAGCACCTGCCAGGTCGGAATCACCTCGTCATGGCGGCGGCGGTTCTGCTTCCACACCCGCTCATAGGGGCAGTTGTGGAAATAGAAGTGTTCCAGGTGCTTGAACTCGGTGCGGCAGGCGGAGAACAGCTCCTCCGACAGCTTGACGTAGTCGTCCATCGAGCCGCCGATATCCAGGAACAGCAGCACCTTCACCGTGTTGTGCCGCTCCGGCACCATTTTCAGGTCGAGCGTGCCGGCGTTGTTGGCGGTGGCCCGCACCGTGCCGTCCAGGTCCAGCTCGGTCGCCGCGCCCTGGCGGGCGAAGCGGCGCAGGCGGCGCAGCGCCAGCTTCATGCCGCGGGTGCCCAGCTCCACCGTGTCGTCCAGGTCGCGGAATTCCCGCTTGTCCCAGACCTTCACCGCGCGGCGGTGGCGGGATTCGTGCTGGCCGATGCGCACGCCTTCCGGATTGTAGCCGTAGGCGCCGAAGGGCGAGGTGCCGGCGGTGCCGATCCATTTCGATCCGCCCTGGTGCCGCCCCTTCTGCTCATCGAGCAGCTGCTTCAATCGCTCCATCAACGCGTCGAAACCGCCGAGTGCCTGGATCTTCTCCATCTCCTCCGGGCTCAGCAGCTTTTCCGCCAGCTTGCGCAGCCATTCCTCCGGCAGGTCCTGCACCGAGACGCCTTCCGGCGCCTCCAGTCCCTTGAAGCAATGCCCGAAAACCCGGTCGAACCGGTCGAGGTAGCGCTCGTCCTTCACCAAGGTAGCGCGGGAAAGGTAGTAAAAATCCTCGACCGAGTACTCGGCCACGCCCTTCTGCATCGCCGCAAGCAATGCAAGGTACTCGGTTATGGAAGTGGGCAGGCCGGCCTGGCGCAGCCCGAGGATGAAATGCGCGAACATCAGCTGCCGCGGCGTGCCAGGAAGGCCAGGCGCTCGAACAGGTGCACGTCCTGCTCGTTCTTCAGCAGCGCGCCGTACAGCGGCGGGATTGTCAGATGGGTGTCCTTGCTGCGCAGCGCCTCGGCCGGCATGTCCTCCACCATCAGCAGCTTCAGCCAGTCCAGCAGCTCCGAGGTCGCCGGCTTCTTCTTCAGACCGGGCACCTCGCGGATCTGGAAGAACACGTTCAGCGCCTCGCGCGTCAGATCCTTGCGGATGTCGGGATAGTGGGTGTGCACGATCCGCTCCATCGTCTCCCGGTCGGGGAAGCGGATATAATGAAAGAAGCAGCGGCGCAGGAATGCGTCCGGCAGCTCCTTCTCGTTGTTCGACGTAATGATGACGATGGGCCGCTGCTTCGCCACCACCGTCTGGCGGGTTTCATAGACGAAGAACTGCATACGATCGAGTTCGAGCAGCAGGTCGTTGGGGAACTCGATATCGGCCTTGTCGATCTCATCGATCAGAAGCACGGGCCTTGCCTTCATCTCGAAGGCTTCCCACAGCTTGCCCTTCTTGATGTAGTTCTTGACATCCTTCACACGCACGTCGCCGAGCTGACTGTCACGCAAGCGCGTCACGGCGTCATACTCATAAAG
>Ga0187809_10000507_pt1 | contig 20583 bp, 18 predicted proteins | sample NC_wetland_sal_i_8_FD_132415 | JGI IMG/M metagenome (GOLD analysis project Ga0187809, IMG submission 132415) | Wetland sediment microbial communities from Neuse River Estuary, North Carolina, USA - ASW_4 | ecosystem: Environmental > Aquatic > Freshwater > Wetlands > Sediment | place: USA: North...
CCGTCGAAGGCCTTCGGCGAGTTCGTCGAGCACGACAGCGGCACGCCGAGCGTCAGCGCGCAGGAGCTCGATGCGATGATGCGCGGCGGCACCGACATGAAGGTGCTCGACAGCCGGCCGTTCGACGAGTTCAACCGCGTGTCGATCCCGACCGGCGTCGACGTGCCGGGGGCCGAGCTGGTGCTGCGCGTGCGCGACATCGTGCCGTCGGCCGACACCACCATCGTCGTCAATTGCGCGGGCCGCACGCGCAGCATCATCGGCGCGCAGTCGCTGATCGACGCCGGCGTGCCGAACAAGGTCGTCGCGCTGCGCAACGGCACGATGGGCTGGCATCTCGCGGGCTTGAAGACCGCGAGCGGCGAGACGGCGCGCTTTCCCGACGTGACGGAGAACGGCCTTGGCTGGGCGCGCGACGCGGCGGCCAAGGTGGCGCAGGCATACGGCGTCGAACGCATCGATCGCGCGGGCGTCGCGCGCCTGCAGGCCGACACGACGCGCACGACCTACCTGTTCGACGTGCGCGATCCCGACGAATACCGGCGCGGCCATTTCCCCGGCGCGGTGTCGGCGCCCGGCGGCCAACTGGTGCAGGCGACCGACACGTTCGCCGGCACGCTCGGCGCGCGCATCGTGCTCTCCGACGACAAGGCGGCGCGCGCGCTGATGACCGGCGCCTGGCTGCGCCGCATGGGCTGGCAGGAGGTGTTCGTGCTGGCCGAGGCGGGCGGCGAGACCGGCGACCTGCCGCCGGCGCCGCTCGGCACGCCGGCAACAAGCACGGCGGTGGAGCCGTCGGCGGCGCTCGGCATGGACGACGTCACCGTCATCGACCTGTCGCCGAGCCCGCGCTATCGCCGCGGCCACATTCCCGGCGCCTGGTTTGCCATCCGCTCGCGGCTCGACCGCGCGCTGGCGACGATCGCGCCGCAGGGGCCGGTGCTGCTCACCTCGGAGGACGGTCTGCTCGCCAGCCTGGCGGTTGCCGACGCGCAGGCGCTCACCCGCGCGCCGGTGCACTGGATCCGCGGCGGCAACGCCGCCTGGGCCGCCGCCGGTTTCCCGCTGTCGACCTCCGACCGGCTGGCCGACGAGCCGCTCGACGTCTGGCTCAAGCCCTACGAGAAGCCCGGCGACCCCAAGGCCGGGATGCAGGAGTACCTGACCTGGGAGGTCGACCTGATCGACCGCATCAGGCAGGACGGGACGACGAATTTCCTGCCGGGGCGGTAGTTCCGCTGCAACCCTCCGGCGGTTGACATTTGTATATACAAACGCCTATATTGCCTTATGGCAGCTGCGGCGGACGGTTTCGACTGGGACGCAGGCAACAGGCAGAAATGCCAGAAGCACGGCCTCTCGATCGACGAGATCGAATTCGTCGTGGGCCATGCGGAAACGTTGATCGTTCACGACGAAAAGAATTCGAAATCCGAGACGCGTTTCATCGCGATAGGCCTTACGCGGCGAGGTCGTTTCGCATTCGTCGCGTTCACGACGCGACGGCATGGAGACATGGTGCTGTTGCGGCCGATCAGCGCGCGCTACATGCACAAGAAGGAAATCGCCCGCTATGAAAAAGAAAGTTCCGCACTTCAAAAGCGATGAGGAAGCCGAAGCTTTTCTCGACCATGACCTGACCGACTATATGCATGCCGGGAACTTCAGGCCGATGCACTTTGAAATCCGGCCGAAAGAGAAGAGCATCAATCTGCGAATTTCCGAGGCCCTTCTGGACTCGGTTCGCGCGCACGCAAAACGCGAAGGTGTGCCTTATCAGCGGTTCATCCGCCACGCGCTGGAGCGTGCGGTCACGCCGCCACCGGCATCCGTGAAGCGATCGAAGGCGAAAGCCGGCTAATGAAATTCCTCGACGAAGCCAAGGTCTACATCCAGTCCGGCGCGGGCGGGAACGGCTGCGTGTCGTTCCGGCGCGAGAAGTTCATCGAATTCGGCGGTCCGAACGGCGGCGACGGCGGGCGCGGCGGCGATGTCATCGTCCAGGCCGTCACCGGGCTCAACACGCTGATCGACTACCGCTACCAGCAGCACTTCAAGGCCGAGCGCGGCGGCAACGGCATGGGCAAGGACCGCGCCGGCGCCAACGGCAAGGACGCGACGCTGAAAGTGCCGGTGGGCACGCAGGTCTACGAGGAAGACGGCGAAACGCTGCTCGCCGATCTCACCGAGGTCGGCCAGCGCGTCACCATCGCCAAGGGCGGCAATGGCGGCTTCGGCAACGCGCATTTCAAGTCGTCGACCAATCGCGCACCGCGCAACGCCAATCCCGGTCTGCCGGGCGAAGAGATCACCATCCGCCTGCGGCTGAAGCTGATCGCCGACGCCGGCCTCGTCGGTCTGCCGAATGCCGGCAAGTCGACCTTCCTCGCCACCGTGACGGCGGCGAAGCCGAAGATCGCCGACTATCCGTTCACGACCCTGCATCCGCAGCTCGGCGTCGTCCGCGTCGACGAGCGCGAGTTCGTGCTCGCCGATTTGCCCGGCCTGATCGAGGGCGCGCACGAGGGCGTCGGCCTCGGCGACCGCTTCCTCGGCCACACCGAGCGCTGCCGCGTGCTGCTGCACCTCGTCGACGCCACCAGCGACGACCCGGTCGAGGCCTACCGGGTGATCCGCGGCGAGCTCGAAGCCTACGGCAACGGGCTCGAGGACAAGCCGGAGATCGTCGCGCTGTCGAAGTGCGACGCGTTGACGCCGGACGAGATCAAGAAGACGGCGGCGAAGCTGAAGAAGGCCTGCAAGTCGACACCGCTGGTCCTGTCGTCCGCATCGGGGCAGGGCGTGCAGGACGTGCTGCGCGCGCTGTTCAAGGTGATCGGGCAGGCGCACGAAGACAGCCGCGAAGCTGTCTAGTGTTGGTCATGGCCGGGCTTGTCCCGGCCACCCACGTCTTTTACTTGGAGTAAGGCGTGGATGCCCGGGCCGAGCCCGGGCATGACGCAGTCATCGGTTCAGGAGTTCCCCGCATGAAAACCCGCGCCGCAGTCGCCTGGAAAGCCGGCGAGCCGCTCACCATCGAGACCATCGACATCGAGGGGCCGAAGCCCGGCGAGGTGCTGGTGGAGGTCATGGCGACCGGCGTCTGCCACACCGACGCGTTCACGCTGTCGGGCGCGGACCCGGAAGGCCTCTTCCCGGCGATCCTCGGCCACGAAGGCGCGGGCATCGTGCGCGAGGTCGGCCCGGGCGTGACGTCGCTCAAGGTCGGCGACCACGTCATCCCGCTGTACACGCCGGAATGCCGGCAGTGCAAAACCTGCCTGTCGCAGCGCTCGAACCTGTGCACCTCGATCCGCGCCACGCAGGGCAAGGGCCTGATGCCGGACGGCACATCTCGTTTCAGGTGCGACGGCGATCCCGTCTTCCACTACATGGGCTGCTCGACCTTCGCCAACTTCACCGTGCTGCCCGAGATCGCGCTGGCCAAGGTCCGCGAGGACGCGCCGTTCGACAAGATCTGCTACATCGGCTGCGGCGTGACGACCGGCATCGGTGCGGTCATCTACACCGCCAAGGTGTGGCCCGGCGCCAACGTCGTCGTGTTCGGCCTCGGCGGCATCGGACTGAACGTCATCCAGGGCGCGAAGATGGTGGGCGCCGACAAGATCGTCGGCGTCGATCTCAATCCGGGCAAGCGCGCGATGGCCGAGAAGTTCGGCATGACGCACTTCGTCAATCCGGACGAGGTCGGCCGCGACAAGGTGGTGCAGGCGATCGTCGACATCACGGGCGGCGGCGCGGACTTCTCGTTCGAGTGCATCGGCAACGTGCACACGATGCGGCAGGCGCTCGAGTGCTGTCACCGCGGCTGGGGCGAGTCGATCATCATCGGCGTCGCCGGGTCGGGTCAGGAGATCGCAACGCGGCCATTCCAGCTCGTCACCGGACGCGTGTGGAAGGGCACCGCCTTCGGCGGCGCGAGGGGCCGCACCGACGTGCCGAAGATCGTCGACTGGTACATGGACAAGAAGATCAACATCGACGACCTGATTACGCACACGATGCCGCTCGACAAGATCAACGACGCCTTCGACCTGATGCACGAAGGCAAGTCGATCCGCAGCGTCGTGGTCTACTGATCGTCGTCGTCGACCTCGACCGGCGCGAAGAAGCTGCGGTGCCAGCCGCCGTCGTCGTAGCCGCGATCGTAGCCGCCGCGGCGCACGATCACGCGGCTGTCGTCGATGCCGTCGTCCTCGCCGTCGGCGGTGACGTCGCGGTGGAAGTCGTGCCGCGCCATGCGCGCGTCCTCGTCGCGGCTCGCCGCGCCATCGGTGCGCGCATCTTCCTGCGGCACGTCCTCGACATCGACCGGCCGGGCGCCGCGATGCACGCGCACCGGTGCGGTGTGCGACGCGGCCTCGCGCGAAGCGTCCCGCTCGCCCGGCGGGCTGACGCAGAGCTGGCGCGGGCCTGAATAGGGCTGATACGTGCAGTCCGATTCACGGAACGACCTGTAGGCGCGTGAGCACGCGGCGATGTCGCAGCTGTTCTTCGCGTGCATCGCGACCGGCGTGGCGGGCGCGTGGGTCGCCGCCGGCTTCTCGACAGGCGCCGGATCGGCGGGGGCGGGGGTAACCGCAGGCGTTGCCTTCGCTTCCTTCTGCGCCGGCTCGGCCGGCTTCTGTGCAACGGCGGCTGGCGCCGGAGCCGGAGCCGCTTGCGCGTGCACAGCCGGCGCCGGGGCCGCAGGCGCCTGCTGCGGCGCGTCGGCCTTCGCGTCCTGCTCCGAGATGCCCGGATGGACCGGCGTGATCGGCGTCAACGGCCGGGCCGCATCGCCGCTGCCGGTCGTCTCGCGCCTGGCGACCTTCACAGGCGCGTTCGTGACCGCAATCGCCTTGTGCTGGCCGCCGGCAGGTGAACTGACGATGCCGAGCCCGAACAGCATCCCGGCGGAAAACAGGAAGGCCGCGCCGGCGACGGACATCAGAACGATGGCGAAGCGAGACTGCATGGTCCGTCCTCAGGCCGTGGGAATGTCGGGTCGCAAACGCTGAGGGCGGACAGCCGGTTCCCGCCGCTCACGCGCGGCGGTTCCGGATCGTGAAATAAAGAGAAGGTTCCGCGACGGGAACCCGCGGCGTCAGCGACCGAACGCGTCGCCGAACAAATCGAACGCCCAGCCGCGGCGCTGCTGCCCGTAGCCGTCGCGATCGTCACGCTCGGCGTAGGTGCGGTCATAGGCGCGGCGCAGGTCGCGATGGCTGGCGTGGTGCACAGACGCCCTCGCGGTGGCGACGCGTTTGGACGACGCGGTCTTGGTGCAGAGGCGGCGGCCGCCGTTATACGGCTGATAGGTGCAGTCCGAAGCGCGGAAGGAGTGGTAGGCCGCCGAGCACGCGTCGATCGCGCAATGGTTGGCGGCGTTCGTGGCAACGTCGGTGACCGGCGGCCTGGCTTGCGTGTCGTGCGCTTCCTGGACGCTGGCTTCCGCGCGCGCGTCGGCGGCGCGCGTATCGGTCGTCTTGTCGATCGTCTTGCCGGTCGAAGCCTCCGCCGTCGTGCTCGCCGGCGCGGCGGTCGACGGTGTGACGTGAGCGGGCGCCTTCGCCGCGACGCTGATGCGCGCCGGCGCGCTCACCGGCGGCGTCGTCGTCGTTGTCTGCGCGGGCGGAGTCGCATAGGCCGGCGGCCGCAACGGCGACTGCGTGAGGTCCATGCCGAAGATCACGCTGCCGGCGGCCACGAGCAGCACGAACAGATACACGAAAAACGCCATGACCCGCGCCCGACCCTGAGGAACTTCAACAAAGGTAACGCTCGCGCCGCGGCGCCGTTCCGATTACCCGACGTTCAACTTATGCACGCGCTTCAAGATGTCACGCAAGCGCGACGCGTCGGCCGGTGCGGCACTTTTCTGGTCGTTGTCGAAATAAACATAAACAGTGCGCCGCTGACGGTACCATGCGGCAATGGCGCGCGCCCACTTTTTGAGCGCGGTGTCCGGGTAGTGGTCCTTGTAAGTTCCGTCCGGCCCGTGTCCGCGCACATAGACGTGCTTCGCCGTCGTTAACCACGGCGCGGGCGCATCGTGATGATCGGAGATGCACAGCGCGATGTCGTGCTTGCGGAGGATTTTATAAATATCCTCGCTGTACCAGCTGGCGTGACGGAATTCGAAAGCATAGCGGCGCTTCGTGTCGAGCAGGCGGATGAACGAGGCGAGTCTGTCCGCATCGGCCTCGAACCGCGCCGGCAATTGAAAAAGCACCGGGCCCGCCTTCGGTCCGAGAATCTCCAGCCGCTCCTCGATCAGGTCCAGGCTGTTGCGCGAGCGGTCGCTCAGCCGCTTCCAGTGGGTGATGAATTTCGACGCCTTCCACGCGAAGACGAAGTCGTCCGGGCTCTGGTCGCGCCAGCCGCGCACCGCCTCAAGCGACGGCGTGCGGTAGAACACGCCGTTGAGCTCGGCGGTGACGAACTGGGTCGCGTAGTAGGCGAGGTGATGCTTGACCATCACCTCGCGGGGGAAGAACGGCCCGCGCCAGGAGCCGTAGCTCCAGCCGGACGTGCCGATGAAGATGCGGGATTGCCTGCTGCGACGGGCCACGAATTAACCAATCCGGCGAACGGTACAAAAGTACTCCGGAACCAACGCCGGGGTGCGCCGCTTTGTTGCGCGGATACCGTACCTGCGGCGGCGAAAAACGTTCGACAGCCGTCGTGCGGGGTGCGATTGATCGGGACGTTCGAAGCGCCGTCGGAGCATGTCGGGGATGGATGCGGTTCCATCGGCGGCCGGCGCCTTGCGGGAGCCGGCCGGCAAGACGGACACGGCCTACCGGACGGCCGTGACGATCGCGGTCGCCTACGCGGCCGGCGCGCTGGCGCTGCTGATGGTCGCGAACCGTCCCGGACCGGTCATTCCCGGCATCAGCGCCTACTTCGCGTCCGGCGTCTTCGTCACCGAGCTGGCGACGGCCTTCCTCCTGTTCGTGCGCTTCCGCGATGTGCGCACCTGGTCGCTGCTGCTGCTCGCCTGCGCCTATCTCTACTCGTCGTTGATGGCGCTGCCTTATCTGCTGACGTTCCCCGGCGCCTTGTTGCGCGACGGCAGCGTCGTCGGCACGTCGGCGTCGGTCGCCTGGATCTTCATCTCCTGGATTTTCGGCTTCGCGAGCCTGGCCCTCGTTGCCGTGGCCGCGGAAGCCTTGCGCGGCAAGGCTCTGGTGCCGGCCGATCGCACCCCGTCGGTGATCTGGACCGCGGTGCTCGCGGTGATCGCAGGCGTGGCCGTCGTGACGGCCGCTGCGGTCGGCGCCTATGACCGGCTGCCGGTTCTCGTCGGCCCGCAGGGCTGGAGCGGGCTGGACACGGGGCTGAGCTATCTCAACATGGGGATCCTGGCGGCGGCCCTGCTCACCGTCCTGTTCGCCGTTCGCGGCCGCGACGAGATATTCCTGTGGTTCTCGCTCGCCCTGACCGCGATGCTGTGCGGCAATCTGCTGTCGACCTTCGGCGGCGGCCGCTACACCATCGGCTGGTCGTTCTCGCGCCTGAGCTGGGTCTTCTCCGGCTGCGCGCTGTTCCTCTACTTCATGGGCCAGTTCGTGCGGCAGCAGCGCCTGCTCGGCAACGCGCGCGCCGTCCTCGAGCAACGCGTCAACGAGCGCACGGCCGAGCTCACCAGCACCATCGGCCAGCGCGACCTGTTGCTGCGCGAGGTGCATCACCGCGTGAAGAACAACTTCCAGGTCATCAACAGCCTGATCAACTTCCAGGCCTCGCACGCTGCGAGCGACGAGACCCGGCAGGCGTTGAACAACCTGCACGGCCGCATCTACGCGCTCGGCCTGGTGCACCAGCGGCTGATGCAGTCGTCCAATCTGGCCACGTTCGACATCCGCGCGTTCCTCGACGATCTTTGCGGCAATCTCGCCATGCTGTCGTCAGCGGAGGCGCGAGGCATCGCGCTCTCGGCCGAGGCCGATCCGTTACAGACCGATTTGGACTTTGCCGGACCGCTTGGTCTTCTGGTCACCGAGCTCGTCACCGGCGCCTTCGCCCGCTACGGCGAGCACGCGCACGGCGGAATTGCCGTTTCGCTTCGCCGCGGCAGCGTCGGACGGCTCGTGCTGACGGTGAGCGACGATGCGCCGGCTGAAACGGAGGATGCCGCCGGATCGCGCATCGTCGTCGGTCTGGTGCGTCAGCTCGACGGCGATATTGTCATTGCGCGTGACGGCGGCACCCGGACGACGGTGACATTGCGCGATCCGGACGCCTGAGAGAAATATCCGGCAGAATCGGGAACCATTTCCCGATTTCCGTAACCCTCTGAAAGCCTTCAACGATCTTTAAAACTCCGCATTCTCGCCGCGAAAGCGCACAGGCGGGCGGCTATCTCGCGCGCCGATTCGGGGACACATCACGGAGACGAACTGAATGAAACTGCGCCTTGCCGCCGCGCTCTGCGGCGTCTCGACCATGCTTGCCTTTTCGCCTCTTGCTCATGCGCAAATTGGTATCGCGTCGATCTACTCCGGCGGCCGCACGGCCAACGGGGAACATGCCTCGCCCCGCGGCCTGACGGCCGCCCATCGCACTCTGCCCTTCGGAACCCGCGTTCGGGTCATCAACCGCCGCAACGGCCGCAGCGTGATCGTGCGTATCAACGATCGCGGGCCGTACATTCGCGGCCGCATCATCGATCTGACGCCGGCCGGCGCACGCGCGCTCGGCTTCTCCGGCCTCGCGCCGGTCGACGTCGTGCCGCTGCGCGGCTGATCCTTCGGAACTCATCGCCCGGTCGGCCACTTGATGCTGGAGCTTTCCGGCTCGTGGGCGACCGGGCGGATGATTCAGGATCTCTGGTACAAGAACGCGATCATCTATTGTCTGTCGGTCGGCACCTACATGGATGCCGACGGCGACGGAATCGGCGATTTTCGCGGCCTCATGCGCCGGCTGGATTATCTGCACGGTCTCGGCATCACTGCGATCTGGCTCATGCCGTTCCAGGCTTCGCCCGGGCGGGATAACGGCTACGACATCTCCGACTACTACAGCGTCAATCCGGCGTTCGGCACGCTCGGCGACTTCGTCGCGTTCACGCACGGCGCGGAGCAGCGCGGCATCCGGGTCATCATCGATCTCGTCGTGAACCACACGTCCGACCAGCATCCCTGGTTTCAGGACGCGCGGCGCGACCCGAAGTCGAAGTACCGCGACTGGTACGTCTGGTCGAAAACGAAACCGCCGCATGCCGACGAAGGCATGGTCTTCCCGGGCGTGCAGAAGTCGACCTGGACGCGCGATCCGGTGGCCAAGGCCTATTACTTCCACCGCTTCTACGACTTCCAGCCCGACCTCAACACCGAGAATCCCGAGGTGCAGGCCGAGATCCTCAAGATCATGGGCTTCTGGATCCAGCTCGGCGTGTCGGGCTTCCGGATGGACGCCGTCCCGTTCGTGATCAGCACCAAGGGCCCCGACGTCAAGACGCCGCGCGAGCAATACGACATGCTGCGCAGCTTCCGGGAATTCCTGCAATGGCGGGTCGGCGACAGCATCATCCTCGCCGAGGCCAACGTCCTGCCGAAGACGGATCTGCAATACTTCGGCGACGACGGCGACCGCATGCACATGATGTTCAATTTTCAGGTCAACCAGAACCTGTTCTACGCGCTTGCGGCGCACGACACGAGGCCGCTGATCAAGGCGATGGAGAAGACGAAGCCCCGTCCCTACAGCGGGCAGTGGGGCATGTTCCTCCGGAATCACGACGAGCTCGATCTTGGTCGCCTCACCGACAAGCAGCGCGACAAGGTGTTCGCCGCCTTCGGGCCGAACAAGGAGGACCAGCTCTACGATCGCGGCATCCGCCGGCGGCTCGCACCGATGCTCGGCGGCGACCGGCGCCGGCTGGAGCTCGCCTACAGCCTGATGTTCACGCTGCCGGGCTCGCCGGTCGTCCGATACGGCGACGAGCTCGGCATGGGCGACGATCTGTCGCTGCCGGAGCGCACCTGCGGCCGTACGCCGATGCAATGGTCGACCGAGCCGAACGGCGGTTTCACCAAGAGCGAAAAGCCCGTCGTGCCGGTGATCAGCGACGGGCCTTACGGCTACGAGCACGTCAACGCCGCCGAGCAACGGCGCGATCCGAACTCGCTGCTCAACTGGATGGAGCGGATCATCCGCATGCGCAAGGAGCTGCCCGAAATCGGCTGGGGCGACTTCGAGGCGCTCGACACCGGTGACGATGCGGTGCTCGCCTTGCGCTACGACTGGCGCAACAATTCGGTGCTGATGCTGCACAACCTCGCGCCCGAGCCGCGTGAGGTCGCATTCGGCGTCGGGCTCCCGGACGGGCGCGGCGACCTGCTGGTCAACGTGTTGAGCGAGGACCACAGCCGCGCCGACGGCCGCCATCGCCACAACGTCTGCATCGAGGGCTACGGCTATCGCTGGTACCGGGTCGGCGGGCTCGATTATCTGCTCAAGCGCAGCGACATCTGAGGTCAGCGCGGCGGCCGCAGCAGCAGTCCTTCGTCGCCGCGCAGCCTGAGGTCGGCGAGCGGCCCGGTACGATCCATCATCGTCGAGAGCACGATGTCCGCGCCATGCAGGAACGATGGCAGCGGCTGCATCTCGCCGCCGAAGTTGAGTGCGACGACGAAGCGCTCGGCGCCGGAGGTCCGTTCGAACACGACTGTCGCGTCGGTCACATCGCGCATGCCGAAGGCGCCGCCGCTCAGCGCGGGGTGAGTCCGGCGCAAGTCGATGAGCCTGCGGTAGAGCACCAGCATCGACCGCGGGTCGCGGTCGAGCGCGGCGACGTTCTGGCGGCCGTGATCGCGATCGAGGGGCAGCCACGGCCGGGCCGCTTGGGTAAAGCCGGCCTGCGGCCCCTCGTCCCACTGCATTGGCGTGCGCGAGGCATCGCGGCCGAGGCCCGGCTCGTTCTTCTCCCAAGAGTCCTGCACGGCGTCCGGAGGAATGTCGACGCGGGCCAGCCCGATCTCGTCGCCGTAGTACATCGTCGGCGTCCCGCGGAGCGTCAGCAGGAGCATGGCCGCCACGCGGGCCTGCGCGGCGCCGACGCGCGCCGCGATGCGCGGCCGGTCGTGATTGCCGAGAACCCAGTTCGGCCAGCCGCCGGTCGGCAGCAGCCGCTCGTAGTCCTCGATTGCCCCGGCGACAGCGCGTGCGGTCCACGCCGTCTCGAGGAGCTGAAAATTGAACGGCAATTGCGCGCCTTTGAGCTCCTTGCCGTAATAGGTGACGAGCCGCTCGAGCGGCAGGTAGATCTCACCGATCAGCACCCGATCGTCGAATTCGTCGAGCACGGCGCGCATCTCGGCGATGACCTCGTGCACCTCGGGCCGGTCCGCGTTGTAGAGCTGAATCGTCTTGCCGATCTCGCTGCCGGGCGGCCGCCAGTCGGGATTGAGCGGGTTGTCGCGCAGCTTCTCGTCCTTGATGAGCAGCCAGATGACGTCGACACGAAAGCCGTCGACACCGCGCCTGAGCCAGAAGCGAAGCGCATCGTACATGGCGGCGCGCACGTCCGGATTGCGCCAGTTCAGGTCCGGCTGCTGGCGCAGGAACGAGTGCAGGTACCACTGGCCGGTCGCCGCGTCGAAGGTCCAGGCCGGGCCGCCGAAATGCGAAATCCAGTTGTTCGGCGGCGACCCGTCCGGTTTGCCGTCGCGCCAGATGTACCAGTCGCGTTTCGCGCTCGTGCGCGACGACCGGCTGTCGAGAAACCATGGATGCCGATCCGAGGTGTGGTTCGGCACGAAATCGAGGATGATCTTCAGTCCGCGCGCATGCGCGTCGGCGACCAGCGCATCGAAGTCGGCGAGCGTGCCGAACAGGGGATCGATGCCGCAATAGTCGGCGACGTCGTAGCCGAAGTCGGCCATCGGCGAGGGATAGATCGGCGAGATCCAGACGGCGTCGACGCCGAGCGTAGCGAGATAGTCGAGCCGCCGGCGGATACCGGCGAGGTCGCCGACGCCGTCGGCGTTCGTGTCCTGGAAGGAGCGGGGATAGACCTGATAGACGATGCCCCGCTGCCACCACCGCGGCTGTCCCTTCTCGGTCGCTTCCACTGTCTGCTCCCTGCGCCGCGCCGGTCACCTGTCTAAACGCGGCGCGCGACGGTCCAACGACGCAACCGCCATATCGTGCCATCGTCTCCCACGGCGGTGATCCAGAGACCCTGCCACGCCGTAGAATAAGGCTATGACCACGATCGTCTGGTTTCGACAGGACCTGCGCATCAGCGACAATCCCGCCCTCGCGGCGGCCGCCAAACGCGGGACGGTCGTGCCGCTCTATATCCTCGACGAGGACGGGCGGAGGCCGTTGGGGGCGGCCAGCCGCTGGTGGCTGCATCACAGCCTTGCCGCGCTGGCGAAGAGCCTCGGCGGACTGGTGCTGCGGCGCGGGGATCCGGCGACGCTGGTGCCGCAGATCGCCAGGGCCGCCGGCGCCGACCAGGTCGTCTGGAATCGCTCGCACGAGCCGGACGTCATCGCCGGCGACCAGGCGGTGGCCGACGCGCTGGCCCGGGCCGGGATCGCGGCCGAGAGCTTCAACGGCAACCTGCTGCACGAGCCCTCCGAGGTGCGGACGCAGACCGGCGGGCCGTTCAAGGTCTACACGCCCTTCTGGCGCGCCTGCCGCGCGCGCACGGTCGCGCCGCCTGAGCGCGCGCACAAGCCGAAGCTCGCCATCGAGGGCATCGACAGCGACGACCTTGCCGCGTGGACGCTGCTGCCGGACAAGCCGGACTGGGCGGCCGGCTGGGACACATACTGGACGCCGGGCGAGCAGGGCGCGCAGGCGCGGCTCGACGCCTTTTTGCGCTCCGACCTGAAGGATTATGCCGTCGCGCGCGACCACCCCGCCGGGCGCAACACGTCGCTGTTGTCGCCGCATTTGCACTTCGGCGAAATCTCGCCGCGGCAGGTCTGGGCGCGCGTCAGCTTCGCCGCCGAGAAGCCGGCGCTGGCGCAGACCGCGGCCAAGTTCGAGGCCGAGATCGGCTGGCGCGAGTTCTGCGCCCACCTGCTCTACAATTTCCCGGCCATCCCGACCGACAACTGGCGCAAGGAATTTGACAAATTCCCGTGGCGCCGCAGCGCCGCCGACCTGAAGGCCTGGCAGCGCGGCCGCACCGGCTATCCGATGGTCGACGCCGGCATGCGCGAGCTGTGGGCGACCGGGTGGATGCACAATCGCGTCCGCATGATCGTCGCGTCGTTCCTCGTGAAGCACCTGCGCATCCACTGGCGCGACGGCGAAGCGTGGTTCTGGGACACTTTGGTCGACGCCGATCTCGCCAACAATGCCGGCAACTGGCAGTGGGTCGCCGGCAGCGGCGCCGACGCCTCGCCCTATTTCCGCATCTTCAATCCCATGGTGCAGGGCGAGAAGTTCGACCCCAAAGGCGAGTACGTACGGCGCTGGTGTCCGGAGCTTGAAAAGCTGCCGGACAAATACATCCACGCGCCGTTCACCGCGGACGACGACGTGCTTGCGGAAGCCGGGATCGAGCTCGGCCGCGACTATCCCGCCCCGATCGTCGATCATGGCGACGCGCGCGCCGCGGCGCTGGCGGCCTACCGCAAGATCACCGCGCGCTGATCCGCCATTTTGCCGTCGTAGTTCCCGGCATGCCCCCCCGGAACTTGTTTGTCACCGGTCGCGTTCGCGACTCCTGGAAGCGTCCGGCGCCGCCGGGCGTGAACAGACTCGTACAGGAGGGCGACCATGAAACGAACATTGCTTTTGACGACGGCCGCTGTGGCCTTGACCCTGGGCGTGGGCCCGGCGATGGCTCAGGATCACACCGACAGCAAGATGAAGCGCGACCCGGCTGCAACCGAGCAGCAGAGCCGGGACGCGAGCGGCAAGGCTGAGAAGGCCACGCCGGAGCGCCGCGCCACGGAAACCAAGCCGGCATCCGAGACGGGTGCTTCGAAGGACGCCGCGAACAAGGATCAAACCGGTTCCCGCGACTCCCGGCACAAGACGGACAAGGCGGCCACGACCAGCAAGCCGGCCGACACCGCCGCGACCAAGACGGATTCGGGCAAGGCGGCCGAGCGCAAGGACGACAAGGACCGCTCGAAGCAGGCCGAAGATCGCGACCACAAGTCGACTGGAACTGCGGCCGGCAACAAGTCCGTGAGCGCGTCTCCCAAGGCCGCCGAAACCAAGAGCGAGCGCTCGCCGTCGGCGGAAAAGTCGGCGCAGAAGAGCGAGCCGGACCGCAAGGCCGAGTCGAAGGCGCCCGCGCGTGACGCCGCGCAGAACAAGAGCGGCAGCGAGCCGAAGGAGCACGTGGCCGCCAAGCTCGACCCGCAGAAGAAGGAGCGGCTGACCGCGGCCATCGACAAGGTCGACGTGAAGCCGGTCACGCACGTCGACTTCTCGGTCTCGGTCGGCGTCGCGGTGCCGCGGACGGTCGAACTGCGACCGGTGCCGACGACGATCGTCGAGATCGTGCCCCAGTATCGCGGCTATGACTTCTTCGTCGTGCGCGACGAGGTCGTGATCGTCGAGCCGCGTACGCACAAGATCGTCGACGTGATCGAGCGCGGTCCGACCCGCGCGCGCGTCGAGACGACGAAAAGCCACGTGCGGCTGTCGGCGCATCAGCGCGAGATCATCCGCCGTCACGCGAGCTCGCGCCGTAAGGTCACCACCGGCGCCGGGTCGCATACGACCACCGAGATCACGGTCGGCGAAACGCTGCCAGAGACGGTCGAGGTCGAGAGCTTCCCCGAGACCGTCTATCGCGAAGTCCCGGCGGTTCGGGAATATCGCTACATCGAGCGTGGCGACGATCTCTACCTCGTCGATCCCTCGAGCCGGCGTGTGATCGAAGAAGTGCGCTGATCCGGCAAAGCGTCAAACAAGCGGAGGGGGCGGTCATGGGCCGCCCCCTTTTCGTCGGCCACAGTCGCGGCGTAGCGCTCAGCCGCGCCGCATCCTGGCGAGCGCGGCCTCGACGACCTCTTTGGTGTAGGGCTTCTGCAGCACCGGCACTTCGGACAACTCGGCCGGGATCGGCGCGCGTTCGCCGTAGCCGGTGGCGAAGACGAACGGCACCTTCAGCTCCAGCAGGCGGCGGCCGACCGCGATGCTGTTTTCGTGCCCGAGATTGAGATCGAGCAACGCGAAGGCCGGCAGGCTGCGTTCGATGATGCTCATCGCTTCCTTCACCGAGGCCGCCGCTTCGACATGCCGCGCGCCGAGCTCCAGCAGGATCACTTCGGCGCTCATGGCGATGATGAGATTGTCCTCGACGATCAGCGCCGTGCCGGACAGCCGCGGTTCCTCGGCGTCCTGCTGCTCCTGGGCGACGCCGGTCCGGGCCCCCGGCGTCATCATCTGCACGTAGTTCGCCGGGATGACGAAGCGCGCCTGCACGCCGAGCAGGTCGAAGCGCAGTTCGGCGTCGCCGTTGAGGTCGAACGGTATCGATCGCTCGATGATCGTCGTGCCGAAGCCGCGCCGCGACGGCGGCTGCACCGGCGGTCCGCCGCTCTCCTTCCATTCGATGATCAACCCGGAGGCCGGATCGACCTTCCAGTTCACCTCGACCTGTCCGGTCGAGTCGGCCAGCGCCCCGTACTTGGCCGAGTTGGTCATCATCTCGTGCACGACCAGCGCCATGGTGGCGAAGGCCTTGGGATCGAGCGCGACGTCGGGGCCGCCGAGGCGGATGCGGTCGGCGCGGGCGCCGAGATAGGCGCCGGCCTCCGACTCGACCAGCGCGCGCAGCGCCGCCGGCGCCCAGTTGAGATTGGTGATCTGATCGTGCGCGCGGGCGAGCGCCTGGATGCGGCCGCCGAGCACGGAGGCGAATTCCTCGATGCTGTGGCTCGTTTCCTTGCTGTGCGCGACCAGCCCGCGCACGAGGCTCAGGATGTTGCGGACGCGGTGATTGAGCTCGGCGATCATCAGCTCCTGCCGCTCCTGCGCCGTGCGGCGCTCGCGCGCGGCGAGGTCGGCGAGTTGCAGGATCACCTCGAGCAGCGTGACGCGCAGGCTTTCCGCGATGTGCAGGTCGGCATTGGTCCACGGCTTCGACTGGCCGCGGACGACCTCCTGCCACGCCTCGAAGCTCTTGCGCGGGCTCAGGCGCGGCCCGTGCGGGCCGACGTCATAGGCCTTGTTCGGATCGCCGGCCCAGTTCACCGAACGCAGGATCTCGCGGCGGAAGAAGATCAGGCAATCGCGCGGCGTGCGCGAGATCGGGATGGCGAGGAAGCCGGCGGCGCGGTCGCGAAACGACTCGCCGGCGGCGTAGACCTTGGCGATCTCGGCGCTGGCGCAGATGCGGCCGGGCGAGGTGCGGTTGATGAAGCCGATCAGCTCCATCACTTCTTCCTCGACCGGCGTGTCGCCGGACAACGTCAGATGCCCGTCCGACCAGACGGCTATGCCGTCGCAGTCGATCATGGCGCGGTAGTCGGCGATGAAGTCGGCAATGGCGCCGCGGCTGTGCGCGTGTGAGGCCGCGACCTCGAGCAGCTTCTCCTGCACCTGATGCGCGCGCGCCTCGTAGGCGACGTCCACCTCGCGTTCGCGGCTCTCGAGAATCCACGAGAACATCTGGCCGAACAGTTCGGCCGCCGTGCGCCGTTCGAACGAGAGATGCCGCGCGTCGTAGTGGTGGCAGGCGAACAGGCCCCACAGCTTGCCCTCGCGCAGGATCGACACCGACATCGACGCGTCGACGCCCATGTTCTTGAGGTATTCGATGTGGATCGGCGACACCGAGCGCAGCACGCTCATCGACAGGTCGAGCAGGCCCGGATTGTGGCTCGGCACCGAGCAGAGCGGCACCGGCGCGGCTTCGACGTCGGCGATGATGCGCAGCCAGTTGCGCTGATAGAGGATGCGGGCCTGCCGCGGGATGTCGGAGGCCGGGTAATGCAGGCCGAGGAACGGCTCGAGACCCGGTCTGGCGGATTCGGCAATGACTTCGCCGGAGCCGTCGGGATGGAAGCGATAGACCATCACGCGGTCGAAGCCGGTGAGCACCTTGAGCTGGCGCGCGGCCTCGATCGCCAGATCGTTGACGCCCTTGGTCTTGCGCAGGCGCTCGAGCATCAGACGCACGAGATCGCCGGAGTTCACGTCTTCCTCGACGACGCTCGGCTCTGCCTCGACGACGAGATAGGCGCCGGAGAAGTGGATTGCGACGTCGAAGGGGCGGCCGTCCTTCTGCAGAACGACGCCGAAAACGCGTTCGACGGCGTCCGGCCCCGCGAGATAGTCGACGCGCGCGCGGATGGCGCCGATCGCGTCCCCGGATATGAGGTCGGCGATCGGCCGGCCGAGCACGTCGGCGCAATCCTCGCCGATGAAGCTGCCGACATTTTCGGACGCGAGCGCGACGGTGAAATCGGACGTCAGCGCGATCAGGAAGCCGAACGGCTGCACGCTGCCCGGCACGTGGATCGGCTCGCGATCGCAATTGGTGAGATCGACGGGCTTGTTCATGCGCGCTGGGCAGCCTCTGCAAACAAAGCGAACGCCGCGTCGGCGCCCGCGATCGTCGCGGCCTCGTCCGCCAACGCGCTTTCGCGTTCGAGCAGCGACAGGAAGCTCGGCCACAGGCCGCGGCCCTCGCCATGGCGCAGATAGGCGGTCGCCGCGCGAACCTCAGGATCGGCCGAGCGCATCGCCAGCTTGACGAGCAGCCGCGCGCCGAGCCGCGAGCCTTCGAGGACATAGAGCGTGCCGAGCATGCGTTCGCGGTCGAAGACGCCGTCCAGTGTGAGCGGCCGGGCGCTGTCGCCGAAGTGCGCGAGGTCGGCGAGGAGGGCGCGGCTGCGCGCCCGCTGCTCCCAGTCCGCGACGAGTTCTCGAACGCCGGAGCGTTCGAGCGCCTGCTCCAGCGGCAGCAACGCCGCGGCACTGGCGGCGAGGAATCGGCGATAGCCTGCGCGGCTGGTCAGGTCGTAGGCCTGCATGTGGCGGTCGAGCGCCGCGTGCGCCTCGGCCGTCGCGGCGCGCAGGCGGTCGCGCATGTGCACCGGCGCACGGGCAGGGGTATCGGACAAGGCCAGGACGGACATCGGGCTTCCTGAAGGAGAATGGCCGGACGGCCGTAGGCGGAAATCATCGAACGCCGTGCTTGCGAAATGGTTCCGGCACCGGCAGCGCGGCCCCAAGCCGCTGATTCACCGTCAGTTCCGTGAGTTTTCCGCCGCCCGGAAACTCGTGCTACACCACGCGCCGCTTCACTTGTGCCGCCGGACCCATGTCGCAGACCCCTGTCATTTCCGCCTTCCGCCGCATCGTCGTGAAGGTCGGCTCGTCGCTGCTGGTCGATCACGCGGCCGGCGGGCTCAAGCGCGACTGGCTCGAGAAGCTCGCCGCCGATATCGCCGGCCTGCACAAGGACGGCCGCGATGTGCTGGTGGTGTCGTCGGGTGCGATCGCGCTCGGCCGCGCCGTGCTCGGGCTGCCGCGTGGCCCGCTCAAGCTCGAGGAGGCGCAGGGCGCCGCCGCCGTCGGCCAGATCGCGCTGGCGCGCGCCTGGTCTGAGGTGCTGGACAAACACGGCATCACCGCCGGGCAGGTGCTGGTCACGCTGCAGGACACCGAGGAGCGCCGCCGCTATCTCAACGCGCGCTCGACCATCGACAAGCTGGTGGAATGGCGCGCGGTGCCGGTGGTCAACGAGAACGACACCGTCGCCACCTCCGAAATCCGCTATGGCGACAACGACCGTCTCGCCGCGCGCGTCGCGACCATGATGAGCGCCGACCTGCTGGTGCTGCTCTCGGACATCGACGGCCTCTACGACAAGCCGCCGGCGCCCGGCAACGACGCGAAACTGGTGCCGGTGGTGGCGCGCATCACGGCGGAGGTCGAGGCGATGGCCGGCATCTCCGCGTCGGAGTTGTCGAAGGGCGGCATGGTCACCAAGATCGAGGCCGGCAAGATCGCCACCACCGCCGGCACGCACATGGTGATCGCCTCGGGACGCGTCGATCATCCGATCAGGCGCATCGCCGACGGCGGCCCGTGCACGTGGTTCCTGACGCCGGCCAATCCGGTCACCGCGCGCAAGAAATGGATTGCCGGTTCGCTCGAGCCGCGCGGCGCCATCCACATCGACGCCGGCGCTGTGCGCGCCTTGCGCGGCGGCGCCAGCCTGCTGCCGGCGGGCGTGGCGAAGATCGAGGGTGCGTTCGGGCGCGGCGACGCCGTGGTCGTGCGCGGTCCCGACGGCGCGGAGATCGGCCGTGGTCTCGTCGCCTACGACGCCGACGATGCGGAGAAAATTCGCGGCCGTTCGTCGGCCGACGTGCAGTCCATCCTCGGCTTCACCGGGCGGACGGCGATGATCCATCGTGACGATCTGGCGCTGGCCAACGAATGACCGCGCCGGCCGGCTCCCTCCCGCGAGGAGAGGGAGCCGCACCCATCACATCACTTTCTTGACGCGGCCCCAGCCCTTCAGCGCCGACCAGATGCGGCGCTCGAGGCGGAAGCGGTCGATCGGCGCCGACGAGTGGATGGCGCGGATGCGGTAGAGACCGACGCCGGTCCACTGGAAGCCGCACTTCTCCAGCACGCGGCGCGACGCCGGGTTGGTGACGCGCGCGCCGGCCTGCAGGGACTCGTGGCCGAGATCGGTGAAGGCATAGTCGACCACGGCGTGCAGCGCCTCGGTCGCGTAGCCGTTGCCCCAGTAGGGCACGCCCAGCCAGTAGCCGAGCTCGGGCGTGTCGTCCTCGCTGACGATGCCGCATGCGCCGACGATGGTGCCGTCGCGCAAGGTGATCAGGAACACGGCGTCGCCGCAGGCCTTGTTCGCCCCGGAAATGAAGCCCTCGGCATCCGTGATGCGATACGGATGCGGAATGCGCGCCGTGTTCTCGGCAATGCGGCGATCGTCGGCGAGCGCTGCGACCGATTTAGCGTCCTCGAGGCGCGGGGCACGCAGGGCAAGCCGCTTGGTCTCGAGGACGGGGATACTCGCCTCGCGAAAGCTCTCGCAGGGGATTTCTTCCAGCAGGGTCATGGCGCTCGGGCTCCAGGTTTCGCGACCGTGCGGGTTGCCCGGGCGCTGAAATGCGAAGAGGGGGAGCCGGTCACCCGTCTCCCCCTCTCAGAGCCCTACGAGCCCCGCCGGTTCGACTTAGGTGACCGGCGGACCTCGATTTTGTCCACCGTTTACTCGGCCGCAGCCTCCGTCATCGGAACAACCGATACGAATTTGCGGCCTTTGTCTTTCGTAGCGAACTGAACCTTCCCGTCGATAAGCGCGAACAGCGTATGATCCTTGCCCATGCCGACATTGCGTCCGGCATGCCAGGTCGTACCGCGCTGACGAGCGATGATGTTGCCCGCGATGCAGATCTCGCCGCCCGCCTTCTTCAGGCCGAGACGCCGGCCGTCGGAGTCGCGGCCGTTCCGGGAAGATCCGCCTGCTTTTTTGTGAGCCATAGCTACTCTCTCGAATTCGAACGTGTTCTACACCGATTCCGTGACGGAATCATCTCACATCTTCGTTTCGGCCGGTGACGTCAGGCCGCGGTTTCCGCCGCGCCTTCGCCTTCCGCCTTCGGCTTC
>Ga0187809_10000508_pt1 | contig 20530 bp, 25 predicted proteins | sample NC_wetland_sal_i_8_FD_132415 | JGI IMG/M metagenome (GOLD analysis project Ga0187809, IMG submission 132415) | Wetland sediment microbial communities from Neuse River Estuary, North Carolina, USA - ASW_4 | ecosystem: Environmental > Aquatic > Freshwater > Wetlands > Sediment | place: USA: North...
CCGCGCAGGTGCGGGCAAGAGTAGGCATCGGGCTCTCCCGTCCAAAGGTGGGCCGGGGCCGGTGCCCGATTGCCCCGACCGTCCGGCAGTTCCGCGTTGCGAAACCGCCAACAGTCTCATACAATGTTTGCGGGCTTGTCAACCAACAATGTATGAGATTTGCCAACATGGTGAAAACCAACCCCCTCGGCTTCCGAGTCGAGCCTGCGCTGAAAGAGGCGCTGGAGCGTGCCGCCAGGGATGACGATCGCTCGGTATCATCCATGGTCGAGCGCATCCTACGGGCCTGGCTGATCGAGCGCGGGTATCTCGCGCGCCCGGCCACCTGATCGAGCTTCCCAAGCAGCAAGCCATCGGGCTATCGTTTTATCTCGCAATCACAAGATCGTGGTGGCGTGATAGCAAGGTGGCACGATGGCAAAGAGGCAAGCTCGCACGCTTGCGCTGCTGGCACAGAAAGGTGGCGTCGGGAAAACCACGCTGGCGGTGCATCTGGCGGTCCTGGCCGAACAGGAAGGCCGGCGCGTCCTGCTGGTCGATACTGATCCCCAGCGCAGCCTGACGGCGTGGTGGAAGGCCAGGGCGGCGGAAACGCCGCTGCTGGTGGAGTGTCAGCCGGCGCAGCTTCGAGAGGTGATCGCTGCGGCAGAGCGTGACGGCGTTGACCTGGTGGTGGTCGATAGCCAGCCCAGCGTCAGCCCGGACACCGCGGCGGTTGCCCGCCTGGCTGACCTATCCCTGATCCCGTGCCGGCCGTCCGTGCTGGATCTGCGCGCGATCGGCGCCACCGTCGAAGTTGTGCAGGCGATCCGCCGGCCCGCGGCCATCGTCATCAACGCAGCGCCGGCGGCACGCGGCGCCGGCGAGGCCACTGTCGTGGTGGAAGCCCGGAAGGGCATGGAGCCGTACGGGTTGCCCGTGGCGCCGGTCGCGGTCGGCCAGCGGGCGAGCCTGACCTATGCCCTGATCGACGGCAGGGCGGTCACAGAGTTCGAGCCCGCCGGCAGGGCGGCCGGTGAGCTGCGCAAGTTGTGGAATTGGACGAAGGAGCGGCTATGGCAAAGCGTGGCAGCCTGACGGATATCGTCGCCAAGAAAGCACCGGCAGCCCCGGCAGACACGTCAGCGCCGGCCGAGGCCGCCAGCGCCCAAGATGCCGAGGGGCGTCGGGGCATGACGCTACGGCTGCGCCCGGATGCGTGGCGGCAGCTCAAGATCGCCGCGGTAGAACGCGGCGTGCCGGCCCATGATCTGATCGTTGAGGCCCTGAACGGCTGGTTTCAGCAGCACGGCAAGCCGCCGATAGCATGATAGCAAGGTGTCAGGATGGCAGGCTTGCTCGATAGCTTGCCATCCTGACCCGCCTATCTGTTGTGGAACCCCGCATACGCTGATCCCAGGTCGATTCGTAGATCGTGGCCTGTGACGCCGCTGGGCGGCCGATTGGACTGATTGGCGATGCCGCTGGCAACGCCGTGCACCAGGTCGCCCGGGTTGGTCACTCGGCTGTCCACCTGTCCGCCCGTCACATGCACCGCGACAGGCTGGCCGTTGTTGGTTCCCATCGGGGCGGCCGGCTTGCTCGCGTGCAACCAGTGATCCTGCATCCATTGCAGCTCGGGGCCGAATGGGCCGCCCAACAGCCAGTTCGTCGGGCTGGCGCCACTCGGCAGTTTCTTGTTCATGGTCGGGCTGCCACTTATTGCCACCGCGGCTCCGACGCCAGCGCCGACGGCTGCACCCGGCGCGCCCGCGACCATGCCGCCTGCTGCTGCCCCGGAGATGATGTGGATCAGCCAGGGCGGCATGCTGGTGAGCGAGTGACCAAGCGCCTCGATGCCGGCGGCAACGGCGATGAAACCGCCGGGTCCGGTCAGGACACCCATCGCTAGCGCTGCGGCGCTACCCGCGGCGAAAGCACCAACGCCAGCCGCAAGGCCCTCGAGGGCCTTCTTGGCACCGTCTGGATTTTTGCGTGCCCAATCGGACAGGGAGTTGAGGTCGCCGGTCAGCGCATTCAGCGCGGCGATTGCCGGCTGAAGTGCAGCGTTGCCCAAGGCGAGTTCGAACGCCTGCCAAGCGCCGCCGAATGCGCTCAAATCCACCTTGGCGTTCTTCTCGGTCATCCTCTTTGCCACATCGTGGCGCATCAGCTCTTGGCCGCGTTCGACGTCACGATCGACCTGTCCTCTAAGCGAAACGAGTTCGCCCAGATAGGCCCTCGCTGGATCCCGGCTTGAGATGGCAGAACCGAGTCGAATTTCTTCATAGCTTTTCTGGGCTGGCGTCATCCGGTCGTACCCGGGGATATGCGCCCTGATCCAGGTATCCAGGTGGGGGACTAGGGTTTCCAGCAGGAATTGCTGCGGGTGCGTGCGAAGTTGTTCAGAGACTCCCGGCGCCCAGCCGTCGGGCGCCACCATGTATGTGCCGAATCCTTTGACCTTGACATGCGGATTTGTTTTTGCAGTTCCACCGCCTTTGATTAAACCGAACTGGATCGCCATATCCGCAGACACTTGCGACATTTGGCCGGCCGCCCACTGCTGCTCTACCGCAAACAATCCTCGGCCTGCGCGGCTTGCACCTAGCGCCTGTATCAGCGCGAGGTTTTGGAAGATCGCATCGTCCGGCAGATTCTGCCCGGACCAATTCAAGTTCCTCTGCCACAGCAGCATTTGCTGGGGATCGACGTTGCCGTATGTTTGCCCGGTCGCCGTGACTATCGTTTTCAGGTAGTGGTCCAGCTTGGGCAGATCGACGTCCCACTTGCCGGTTTTTGGGTCGATCGATCCTACTCGGTTGGTTTCGTCGGCCAGCTTGATCAGCGCCAGCATCTCGGCACCCGAGGATCTTCCGAGTGTGCTGAGCGCAACTTTGTATTTCGCGAACACCGGCAGAAGCTTCATGGCCTCGTCGGCGTTCTGGACCGACGACTGAATTTCGCTGAGCAGTTGCAGGTTGCCGAGTACATCGCTGCCCCGCACCTTCTGCTGGACTTTGAATGCTTCGTCGTACGCGGCTTTCACCTGCTTGTCGGTGAAACCTTCGCCGCGCAAACCGGCCTTCAACTGCGATGCTTCGGCGCTGAGATCCACGACGTGCTTGCCGGCTTCATACCCGCCGTAGGCCACCACGCCGGATTCCATTGCGGTGGTCTGCCAACTATGGCGATGGCGCCGCGGTCGCCAGTTCCACGCGCGCTCGGGGCCTCCGCCATAAATCCAGGACTGCGCCCGGCTCGGCGGCTCCAGGTCGATCGGCTCACCATTGCGGCCTGTGCCGCCGTAGGGCTGCACCGGGCCGCCGTATGGGCCGTCGTACGGGTCACCGCTGGTCGTGTAGCCACCACCACGCCTCGGCGGCTCTCCGCTGTCTCCGCCACCACCACCGAGAGGCGAGAACGGCACCAGCGCCGTGCCAGGGCCGCGGGGCGGGCGGGAGGGACCATAGGCGCCGTATGGGGTGAATGGCTGGCCGACTGGCTGCGCATCGCGGGACTGGCTCTGCCACAGCACCGGCATGTTGGATGCGCTGCCGCCCTGCGGCTGGTACGGCTGCGTCGGGCCTGTCAGCTCGGGCACGCTGATAGCCGTCGGCATGCTGCCCCGGTTCGCGCGGGCATTGGCGACAACCTCGGCCGCGGTCTGCGGCGTGCCAGGCGCCGGCATTGCCAGCGGGCCGCGTGGCATCCGGCTGGCAGCGTTCGCGGCGCGCTCGATTGCCGTGGCGGCTTTTGCCCAAGCGTTGGCAGCGGACACACCCGATTCGGCCAAGCTGCGCATCGCCGGGTTGAGTTCCGTCACGTCATTTTTGACGCGGTTCACTGCCTGGTCGAGCTTTTCAAACTCGCCCAGCACTTCGCCAATGATCTGGCCGAGGTTTCCCTCAAGCCCGATGGTCACACCGATTCGGTAAGCGTCAAGAATAGCACGTCACTCCCGTTGCGAGGACTTCCGTCAACTCGCGGGTTGTCTCGGCATCGAGGATTTCTGAAAGCAAACGACGGCGGCCAGGGTCGGCCACCGTCGCATGCATGGAAAGCCGGTGCTCCATCTGGAGCTTTTCGAAGCGCCGCGGGCCGAGGACTTGCCGGAGGCGCTGGGCGCGGGCCTTACGCCTCGGCGCCGGCATGGTGGTGTGCCGCGTCGGCGAGTTCTTCCTGGCAAATGGTCCGCAGCACGTCGCCGGCGGTTTCGATGTCCCGCCGGGCTGCCTGCAATTCCAGATTCATGAGATGCTGGTTCATCTCGTCACCGAGCTGCGCAATTGGCCGCGGCGAGGTGATCATCGCGTGCACGCGAGCCTTGGCGTTCTCGTAAGCGGTGCCGGCCCGTTCCAGCGAGTTCATTCGGGCCGCCGCCGCGTTCCGGTTTTGCGCGGCCTGCAAATACGCTTGGCCGGCCGCTTCGTAATCCGCTCGGGCGCGCTCCGCTTTTTGCTGCACGATGGCCGCAAGGGCGACGTTCAGAGCGTCCGCGACGTCGGCGAGGCGCCGCTGCGCTGCCAGCAGGGCCTGCTCATACATGCCGACTTCCTCGGCGGCGCGGTCAATCGCGGCCAGGTCCAAGATTGACGCACTGCCGACGGCAATTGCTGCGATGGTTGCGGCACGTTCGGCCTTGGCGTCAGCGAGGACAGCGCGCGCAGCATCCAGCCGCTGCTGCACCTGGTGGGCTACCTGCTTCGCCTCGGCCTCGGCCTCAAGTGCAAGCTGCAGCCGGTCCATGGTTTCGCTGTCCATGTTCAGCAGCTCCCGGCCGGCGGCGCGCGCCGCAGCGTCTCGGCCTGCTGGCGACGCAGATCCCGTCTGGCCTGCGCAACGCGCGGGTCGGTCGCGAGGGTCTCGAATGCGGCGCGGTAGAAGCTTGGGCCGCGGTCTGCCGGCGCGTCCAGCAGGTCGCAGACCACATGCCTGATCAGCACATCGTCGGCGGCATCGTGCAGCGCGGCCGGCAGCTTGCTTCCCAGCACGCGCTCGGCCTCCTCGCGTAGCGCTTCGGCGTCGGCGCTCATTGGCCGTCTCTCCAGGCGTTCGCGAGGTAGTCGCACATGCCGGTGTGCGCGTCGGCCGCATCCTTGTGTGCGGTAGCGGCATCGAAAGCCGGCGTGGGCGCGGCGTTGTCGCCGAGGTAGCCCGTGCGGAGAGATTCGACGTAGGCGGCGTGGCTGCCGTCCCGCGCTCCATCAAGCATGGCCTGGTTCGGCGTACCGCCGGCGGCATGGCCGGGCCGTCCGGTGGCATTCAGCGTGTCGAAGCAAGCGCGGATGTATTCGTCGCTCTTGTCGGCCACGGCGGCGTCACCCAGCCGGCTTCGGACTGCTTCGCGCATCTTGGCGATGTCGTCGCGGAACTCCATCGCGCCAGGGGTTCCGCCGTCCATATGGGCGAGGCCGACAGTCAGGCGTTCGCCGCTGCGCAGCACGTCGCCGGCCTTCAACTGGCGGCGGTTGCCCTTCGCATCGATTACCCAAGCGGGACGATCTGGGGATATTTCGCCCAGAGGGCGCAGGCGGTCAGACATTTCGTTGTTACTCCAGAAAGAGTGCGGCTGCCTCGGGGCTCGGCCGCTGGTGGTTTCGTGCGGGCCATTCCGCACCGATCGCGGCCATCATGGCGTCCGGGTGGCCGGACTGCTTCGGGCCGAGCGCGAGCAGCAGCGCTGTGAGTTGGTCGGATAGTGCCAGATAGTCAGCGTTGCTGATCGAGCGCTTGCCGGCGGCGCGCTGCTGGTCAGCAGCATAAATACGCGCTCGTATGCGGCAGATTTGATCGATGATTTCATTCTGCACGGCGTTTGGATAGCCGCCAACGTGGTCGGATAGGTCTGAGGCAAGGGATAACAGAAGGCGACCTAGGCGGCTTCGTCTGTCGATCTTGGTCACCTTCTGTCACTCTCCATCCATCCGAAGGACTCCCGGCCGTGCTGCGAAGCCGGGAACCCAGAATATACCGGATATGCATTAGCAGATCAATAGATCGTGATGGATTTTTTCTGGTGTAGGGGGCCTAAATCTCCACCCAGCAAGCCGTGCCGAAATACTGGAATTTTTTATATAACTTTTTGACACATGAGGCACCGGATTGTTGTGGCTATGTTTCGGAGGGGGTGGGGTGGGTTCTGATGTAGTTCACGGTGTGACGAAATATTTGTTTGATTTATAGTTGGGCGAGGCTGCTGCACCAGAGGGGAACACCCCCCCGGCCTAGCAAAAGGGGGGTGGGGGGTGGTGGTCGCGCCTCCAGCCGCACGCGCGGGCTCCTCCGCGGGTAGCCTGGCCCTCCCTCCCGCTGCTGCGGCACGCTCGCTGGCCCGCTGCCGGTGGCCTGTTGCTGGCCTGCTGGTGGCGCTGCCTGCTGCTGCCCGTGCTGCCGCCGCGTGTCTCGCCGTGCCACTGCCGCGCATCCTGGCCGGGCTGGTGCACGTGTCCTGCCGCATCGTGCCGCCGTGCTGCTGTCGCTGCCGTTCGGCCATGTGCTGATCTGTGTGATCTTCGGCGGGGGTGGTCACCATGCCGCGCCGACGATCCGCGTCCGGCAGTCTCGCCGGCAACCGTCGCGGATCGCGGCTTGCGGATCGCCGCAGATCGTTGCATCTGCAACTTATCCGGAGGCGATTGCAGACCGCTCGCGCAAACGCGATGGACGCGGCGCTGATTTCGGTTGCGTTCCGCCTGATCCGTTCATATAATTCCAGACAACGAAGGTAGCTTGAAAGGCGGAAAACAGATGGACGGCCGGTTTATTTCCTATCTGCGCGTTTCCACTGACCGGCAGGGCAAATCCGGCCTTGGGCTGCACGGACAGCGGGATGCGGTCGCCGGTTACCTGAATGGCGGCAACTGGAAGCTGCTGGCTGAGTACGTTGAGGTGGAATCCGGCAAGAATGACCGGCGGCCAGAACTCGCCAAGGCGCTCGCGCACTGCAAGATGACAGGCGCAACCCTGATCGTGGCAAAGCTAGATCGGCTTAGCCGCAACCAGTCATTCCTGATGTCGGTCTATGAAGGCACGGGCGAGGGCGGCGTTGTCTTCTGTGATTTGCCCAAGATTCCGGCCGGGCCAGTGGGCAAGTTCATCGTGCAGCAGATGGCCGCGGTTGCGGAGCTGGAGCGCGGGCTGATCAGCCAGCGCACGAAGGATGCTCTGGCGAAGTCCAGGAAGACGCTGGGCGGCTGGCGCGGTGGTCCGGTCGTGGACAACAAGCTGGGCACAGAAGCCCGCCAGAAAGCCGCTGACGCCTTCGCCGCTCGCGTGGGTCCGCTGGTGCGGGAAATGCGCGCCGGCGGCGCCAGCCTGGCACAGATCGCCGGCAAGCTGACACAGGACGGCATCCGCACACCACGCGGCGGCGCATGGACGCCAACGGCGGTTTCCAACGTCCTGAAGCGGCTGGAAGCCGCCGCGGCCTGACTGGTGGCCTTGGTGGTGCTGCCGGCGCCGTTTTGCCGAAATTGCATAGTCCCTGCGCAACGATATTAGAGAACCCCGTCGGGCGCGCTATCGTCCCGCTGGCCGTTGAACAGCATCGAGTCACCGCGCTGATTATCCGGCAACCAGACTTTCACGCCCGGCAACTGGCGGGTGAGCCATTCCGGAGGCCCTTCCGTCCATTCCTTCGAATAGATGATCACCTGGGGGCATCCCTCGCCCGCATCGTCGGCGGTGGACTGCTGATCAAGCTCAGTCAAGGCATCAAGGGCGCGTTGCACCACGGCTGCCGCTGCTATTGCGGAGCGATCGTCGCCCCTGGCCTCGCTACGCCTGAGCAAGTGAATCCCATGATCACGTAACACCTCGATTTGCGCCCTGGTGCCGGCACCAGGGGCGAAGGTGAGCGCGCTGATGCGATCGTCCATATCCCGGATGCGTTGCGAGGTGCTTTGTGCTTGTTCCTGCGCCTCGGCCCGGGCTTCAGCGGCTTCCGCGACATGGCCGGCATCGACGTGGCGCTTCAATGCGCTGGCAGAAAGACCAAAGGCCGAAGCGACGCGCCGGTATGATTCTTTAGCCGCAAGGCGAGCGTCAACGCTCGCACGGCCGGAAAAGCTACAGATAGAACAGGCTCTACCGCCCATGGGTATTGGTCCTTCGTTAACGATTCCAATGGATTAGCGGCACCATACGGCATTCGACGAAACGGTGCATCATGTTTCGCTTGGCAGGGCTGATCGGTACGTTGGCGGCGCGCTATCGACTCACAATGGCACGCTTTTGGTACGGGCTCTCCCGGGGTGCTGCGCACCCTCCGGCTATCCTCCCCTCCCGGCCCTACCGGGCCGCGGTGGGTGGTGTCTCTCTCCTCTCCCTCTCCCCTCCTGGTGGCTTCCTGGGGAGGCGTAGGGGTCATGGGCGAGGGCAGGGGTAGGACGGCAAGCAGGACGGCGCAGGACTGTGCGGGCTGGTGAGCCTGGGGGACGGCGCGCAACCCGGGTGTGATCCGTGCTGGGTCAACCAGGGTGCACAGCTTCCAGGCCGGCGCTGGATTGCGTCTCCCCGGGGCCTGGGGAGGTTCCCCGGATGCCGCGACACGGAGAGAATAGCGGGACATGTCCCGGCGGGACACTTCGGGACATCCCTATAGGGTGATGTCCCGTTCTGTCCCGCTTGGTTGTCCCGTTCTGTCCCGTCATGTCCCGTTTTTTGTCCCGGTTTATGTCCCGCTGTCGGGGTTGCGGCTGACTACCCAGACAAGCCCATTGCGCTGGGTGATGGCGGTTGCGGCCAGGAGTTCATCCTCTGCCCGGTTGAAGGCTTTGCGGTTGGCCTCCGCTGATCCGCCTTTCAGCTCGTAAAACTCCGCCCGCCATTCAGCGGCCGGGACGGCAACCGTGCGCGTTGGGTATCCACTGGTTTCGGGTAGCAGCTTGCCGGCGCGGCTGAGTGCGTTCTCCAGGGCGCGCAGCGCGGTTGCCGCTGTCGGACTGAGCCTGGACGCGGCCTTGGTCCGTTTCCTGTCCTGGATTGTCCCGGCGATCAGGCCGGCAGTTTCCAGGGTGCAGCTCGTGACAGGCTCGCCGCGCTCGTTCTGCCCCAACTCCTCCGCTTTGAGCGTGAAGGGGAATACGTCGCCGGTCTGCATCTCACGCTGCTTCACTACGGTAGCGGCTCGGCAATCGGCGGTAGCGGTCACCTCTATTTCAGTATCCACCGCCGCTCGCAGCAGACTGTGCCCCCGGGCGCCCCTCGCTTGATCCTTGCCCGAGTGATGGATGAACAGGACGCACGCGCCGGTCGCCTCCCGGATGAGATCCATGTTCCGGACCAAGCTGCCCATGTCCTCGCTGCCGTTCTCATTCCCGCCGGACAAGGCGCGGGAGAGGGTGTCGATCACCACCAGCTTGACCGGTCCGCCTATCGCGGCGGCGGCGGCCTTGATTGCCTCGATCAGCCGCGGCGTGTCCGCTTCAGGGTGTAGCAGGTTCAGGCATGACTGGATGGCGGCGAACGGCAGCCTGCCAGGCGGTTGCGGGTGCGCTCGGCCCCACGCTGCCACACGATTCCGGAAGCCTCTACCACCCTCCAAGGCGCAATAGATGACGCCGCCCTGGTCGACGCGTCTGCCGTTCCATTCCATGCCTGCGGCGACGTGCAAGGCGAGGTCGGTGGTCCAGAATGTCTTGCCGGAATTGGACTCCCCGTACACCACCGCAGCGGATTGCTCGGTCAGCAGCCCTTGCACGAAGTCTTGCGAATCAAGCACGGGCTCAATCTGGTCGAACCAAAGCAGCGTCAGCGGCTCCGCCGGCATCTTGGGCTGCCGTCCCTTCTGCTGCCGGCGCGCTTCCTCCAGGTCGATCGGCCTATCAGCCATGCCGCGCACTCCCGCGCGCCAACGCGTGCCAGGCAGCGACCAGCATCTGCCTCTGGTCGAGGTTGCGATCGTGCTGCGCCGCCTGATCGGCGGCCAACGCCAACGCGGCAAATGCCCGATTGGGTGGCAGCCATCCGAGCAAAACCGGGCGCGATAACTCTCGCGCGAGTCCAAAAATTTTGGCCTCTGGATCGGCTGCGGGGCTTGAGTTTTTCGAGCCACGCACTGTATATGTGACGTGCAAGACGCGTTCCTTTCGAGCGTCCTGCGCCTCCAAGCGCAGGTTTGGTTGACGAACTGAAAGCCGCCGGTCCCCAGCTGGCGGCTTTCGTCTCTTCAGGGTCGAATTAGCCCGATTGCCTCGAGCCTTTGCCGTGCGGCTTTTTCGCTGACTTCCATCAGTCTCGAAATTGCGTGTGCGTCCTGATCCCCGCCGGACCACAGGGCTCGCACCAGCGGCTCCGGCATGATGATTCCCATCGCTATCCGGGAAACCATCGCGTCAATGACCGGCCCGAAACTGGTAGTGCTGTCCTTACTGTCTCGCAGATCGCCTCTGACGGCATGGCCGCATAGCAACGCTAGGACCACACCTCGAGCGATCGCCCAGCGCTGGCGGTCGCGCGTACGATGCTTGTTGATCAGCAACAGGTAGCCGCCGGGATGCCGGCGGAGGATGCTATTCAGCTCCTCCGGGAGCGGGACTATCTCCACCTCCAGTTCGATCGCCTTTGCCACGTCCATCATGACCACAGGACTTGCATCGAGATGCTTGCTGATCCGAGCGAACGCCTCTGCTGTGTCCATCATTTCATGAGCCCCAACAGGGCGTTGATTCGCTCCATGCTGCCCCTCATGGTCGCCAACTCCCGTCCGATCAGGTCTGCAATGCGGTGCGCCGGCGGCCGGACTGCCGCGATCTGCTGTGCCGAGGCTGGCGCGCGCGGCTTGCGCACTGGCGCTGCGGTTTTCCTGGCGGCCATTAGTTGGCGTCCTGCTGGACGCTTAACCGCCAGCCGTGCGGGCTTTGCTCCGCCGAGCTGATCGTCATGCGGCGGCCGAGGTCGTCGCTGATCCGGTCTGCCTGTTGCAGTTCCACGCCCGGGAAGGCCGGCAGCAGGACCGTGTACCAGGGCATCCGCGTGTCGCCCGGCAGGCCGGTTGCGCTCGGCTCGCCACGCAGGCCCTGCAACACGCTGGCGGGCCAGCCGGTCATCAGTGGCGTTTCGTCGGCCTGCTGATCCGCCCCGTAGTAGCCGCCGCCGGCCGGGCTTGGAGCCGGCCTGCTGACCGTCAGCACGGCATTGCAGCGCACGCACAGCGGCGGCTTGTCCTGCTCGAGGGCGCCAACGAAGTACGTGTCACCGTCCTGCCCAACCAGATAGTCACCCACCACCAGCCGGGACGCATCGAGCAGCCCGTAGTAGATCGGCTGGCCGTACGCGGCCGGCTTGCGGTGGCTGAAGTGGGGATCGACGTCGAAGGCAGCCGGGATGCCCGACTGCCGCCGGCTGAGCGGGGCGAGCGGGTCGGTGGGGTGGTAGATCCAATGCGGCAGGCCGAGACTTGCTGCGCCGGCTCCCATCCCGCGATTTATCCGGGCCTGGATGCTTCCGCTCACTGTTTCTCGTCCTCAACGGGCCGCTGCTGATCCAACCATTGAGCCAGGTCAGCCTCGCAGATGTACACCCGATAGCCGTCGCGTATTTCCCGCAGCCCGTGCTTGTGTCGCCACCTGTGGACCGTCCGGATGTCCACGCCAGCGCGGGCCGCTACCTCCTTTTGAGTCAGGAGTTGCTTCATTCCTGCTGATTCCTTCTGCCCTTCAGCTTAGGCCCTTGGCCAAGCTAACGTTTTCTAACCGAGGGACAGTCCGGACACAAGGTAAACGCCAAATATACTGGCGGCAGACATGTAATTTAACTCGTACATCCATTTGAGAAAGCGGAGGATTTCTGCGGCCTTGACCGGCGACATGCCAAAACTATTGGCACTATCACAAAACCGTGAGCTGTGATATCGGGGCCGGAGAGCCTCGGGGTGGGGAAAATGGATATCGTGGCGGGTGTGGTCGTGCGGATGCGGGCGCGGCCGGCAGTTGTGCTGGTCAGTAGGGGCGGCACAGCGCTGCTCGTGTCAGTCTGGAGTCGGCTTGGCAAACCACGGCACCGGGCGGATTTGCCCCTGTCCGCGCTCGATGCTGCCGAGTGCGGCATCGGCGACAAACACCTGCCGCTGGTCCGCTGCGGCGAGCCTTTTCACTGGCCGGCTGAGAAGCTGAAAACCCAGATCGGCCAAGCATCGCCTGAGTTGCTTGCCAATCTGATCAAGGCGGTGGCGCAGGAACAGCGCATCCTGGCGCAAGAGCAGCGGTTGAGTTTCAACGCAGCAGGATAACCCAGGGGTTAACCCCCTGGGATAAGGGAGGGTTAACCCCCCTCACACCCACGGGTTGACGTGCGGCAGGTTGATCCTGCCGTCCTGCCCGCGGCCGAGCTGCGACTGCTGCTGCCGGCGGTCATGCCGAAAGTGCTCCACCAGCGCCATGACCACGTACATCACCAGCGAGTAGATCGCGCACTCTGCCGCGATCCACCAGCAGTCGGGCCGGTGCGTCACCACGGCCATTACCCCCGTGAGAAATGCGCCAGCTATGAACAGCAGGCACATCAGCCAGAGTGCCATCTGAACCAGGCTGCAAAACGCCTGCCACAGCATCTCAGCGAAGCTACCGGCCGCGCGCCAAACAACGCACAGCGTCTCGATCAAGAGTCTCATTGCGAATCTCCGCCTTGCAAGAGTGGCATATTTTATGCCATATGCTCCCGCATGAACGCAAGTGGAACCCGGCAGATGCCGACTGCAATCTCTCCATCACAGGTCCGTGCCGCCCGCGCTTTGTTAGATTGGCCGATTGAAAAGCTCGCGGAACGCAGCGGCATTAGCGTTCGCTCGCTGATCCGTTTTGAAAACGGTCAGGTCGAGCCGCGGCAAGCCACATTGGATTCGATTCGGCGGGCACTTGTGCGGGCCGGGGTTGAGTTCCTTCCACGCGACAACGGAGGGCCGGGAGTCCGGCTCAAAAGAGGGCAACGATAATGGACTGGACGCTGTTTTCTGACTTCGCGAAGCAACTTGACGTGCCGTTTTTGCAGGCCGTGAACGGGGCGACGGATAGCCTGCTCGGTGCCGTGCGCCCTGCCTTCGCCGCTGCGGCGGTGCTGTACGTCGCCATGCAGGGCTACATGATCGTCACCGGCCGCACGGTCGAACCTATGCGCGACGTATGGTACAAGCTGGTCAAGGTGGCTGCGGTCGCCTTCATTCTCGGTGCTGCCGCCTATCACCAGTACGTCTCGGATTTCTTCCTGAACGGCATACCGAACGACATCAACAGCGCGATCACCGGCTCCGCCGGAAGCGTGACGGCGGCCAGCTTCGATCACGTCTGGAACAAGGCGTTCGGCGGCGGCATAGCGGTCTGGCAGCACCTGTCCTGGCATGACTTCGGGCTCGAGGGCTTGATCGTGCTCTATTGGATCGTTGGCGCTTTCTCGGTCGGCGTGGCGTTCGTGGTCTGGCTGATCAGCCATATCCTGCTTGGCCTGTTCGTGGCCGTGGGGCCGCTGGTGCTGCCCATGTTCATGTTCCCCGCGGTGCGAGGCATCTTCGATCGTTGGATCAGTAGCCTGCTGTCCTGCATCTTCTTGCAGGTGTTCATCACGGTTCTTCTTGTGGTGCTGATCGCCACTGAGAACGCGCTGCTGGATCGGATAGCTATGGATCGCACCGGCAATCCAATGGCGGAAATCGAGATGATCCTGTGCACAGTGGTCATGTTCGGGATGGCAGCGTATCTCGTGTTCGAGTTGCCCGGCGCCGCAACCGCTCTGGCCGGCGGCGTGCACTTCCACACGCACGCGATCAGTCGGGCCACCTACGGCCGGGCTGGACGTGCGGCCGGCAACGTCGCTGGCGCTGGCGCGCGGGCGATCACTGGTGCGCCGGCGCGTGCGAGGGCTGCGCTGGCGTCCAGTTCCGGCAGCCCGATGCGACCGCCGCCGGGGCCGTCGATGTCGGTCAGCCAGCCCGCGGCCAAGGTCTAAGCATCCAAGCTACCTCGCGCGGAGCCCAGCCCGTTGGCTGGGCTCTTCGTCTGTTCGGGGCTGGTCTGCCTGCCTTGCTCCCTCCTGCGCATGCCAACCCTCTGCCCAGAGCTGATATTGGTCCGTCTCCGGCTCGTAAGGATTCGCGAGGAGCGGCAGACCAGCCGCGCGGGCCGATTCGCCCTCCATCCTGAACAGGAAAGCCAGGAGCAGTGACGATCTGCAGGTGTGCGTTCTCTGTACCATCATTGCGTTAACCGTCGCGCCTGTTGCTGATCCTGCTGCGGTCTCGATGCTGATGCGGCGGCCCGTGCCGTTGCGCGCTCGCGCGATCGGTCCCGGTCCTCTTGCGTCACCGGCCGGCGCTCGCGTGCCGCCTTCGCCTCGGCCGCGCGCTCCGCCCGTTGCATCAGGTCAGTTGCGAGGTCGCGGTTGCCGGTGCGCCCCAGGTTGTCGGCCATGCGGCTGATCACCTCTGCCGGGCTGATTTCCTCCCGCTCGCTGCCTAGCGGCTTGGCGGCGCGAATCGCCTCTCTCTCTGCCTGTGCATTGACCACGATCTGTATGCGGTCCCGGTGCCTGCTAGCGGCGGTGTAACTGCGGCCTGCATCGAGGCCGGCGCTGCCAGCCGGCAGGACGAACACGGCCTGGTCGACGGTGCTGCCCTGGCTGGTGTGGATGGTGGTTGCCTCGCCCGTGCTGATCCGGATCGCGCCGGTTTCCTTGTCCCGGATGCGGTCGAACTGCACGCGGCCGGCGGCCTTGGTCCGCTCGTTCACCACGTCGATGCCGGCGGCGTCGGCGGCGATGACCTGGCAAACGTCGCCGTTGACGGCCACCACCTTGCGCTTGCGCTCGGGAGTGGTGGTCTGCACCCGGTCGAAAAGGCGCACGCGGTCGCCGATCGCCAGAGGCAGCGCGAACGTGCCCGCCCGGTCGGTGGCGGTCACCGTCACCAGGTCGGGCCCCAATTCGCCGGCGGCTTGCCGGCGCTGCCGGATCGCAAGGCCGAGGTCGCGGGCGTCCTGGTTCGAAGGGCAGATGAACAGCGTGCCGGGCTCGCGCAGTTCTACCGCCCGGGCGATCGTGGCGGCGCGTCCGTCTGCCATGTGCAGCCCGCCGTCATGGTCCAGCCGGCCGAGCGCTTCCCAGGCGCGGCCCTGTCTCCACAAGGCTGCCGTCTCGCGATCGCGCTGCGAACGCTGGCGGATGCTGGTGGTGATTTCCGGGATCATGTCATCGCCCAGCGCGCGGCGTAGCAGCTCGATGCCGCTGCCGGACTCTACCGCGGCGCACTGCTTCGGATCCCCAATCCCCACGACGCTGAACCCGTGCTTGGCCTGGAGCTGCAACAGCTCCAAGGTCTGCCGCGTGCCGATCAGCCCAACCTCGTCCACCACCACGACGCTGCGGCGATCGAGCTGCAACTCCCCGCGCTGCGCCTGGCGGAGAAAGCGGGCCAGGGCCATCCTGTTGCCCTCGCCGATCCCGGCGGATTGGAGGTCACCCGCCTGCCGCCACGCCAACGTGGCGCCGTACACCTCCCTACCCTCGGCCTGCCATGCCGGCACCAGCACGCCCAGCACGGTGGATTTGCCCGCGCCGGCCGCGCCGACGCCCAGCGCCAGCCGCGATCCGCCGGCCAGCCGCTCGGCCATCTGCATCTGCTGGCGCCAGTGATCGCCCTGGCCGTCGATCGCCGGATGCGCGGCGAGGTATGCCGCCTTGGCGTCCTGCAGGTCGGTCGCCGGCCGCTGATCCGCCGCGGCGGCCTTCGCCAGCGCGATCGCCTCCGATTCCTGATCTGCAGACAGTGCAGTGGTGGCGCTCTGCCCCCGGATCAGCACCGGCGTGTCCCGGCTGTCCTGCCGGATGCCCCTGGTCTGGAAGCGCTGCACAACGCCGTCGATGTCATTCGCCGCGTGGTCGATCCCGGCCGCCACCAGCCCGCGCGCTGCCAGCTCCCGAACCTTGCCCAACGCCAACGTGGCGTTGTGCTGGAATTCCCGGCTGAGAAGCGGTGCGGCCACCTCGTACGCCTCATCAAGGCGCGCGGCCGGCGCTGCCGTTGGCGGTGGCCTGCCGCCAAGCACTGATCTGTGCCGGTAGCCAAGGGCCTCGGCCCACTGCCGCCACTCGGCCTCTGCCGGCTCGCCTGCCTGCTTGGCCTGCCGGGTTGCCATCATTGCCGCGCGCCGGCGCACAACCTGCTGCTCGGGGGATAGTGCATCCCAATCCAGGCCGTCCCGTGCTGCGATCCGTCGCGCCTCGGCGTCGGACAGATCGTGCCGCGTACTGAAAGCCGCCGTCACCTTGCGCGGCACTGCGGCCAGCTCTGCCTCTCCACCGGCACCCAGGCGCACGCTTGCGCCGGCCTGCCGCAGTCCTTCGGCAACGTACGCCTGGTAGACCGCGCCGAACTCCTTCACCCGGCCGGCCAGCTTGTTCAGGTCTATGCTGCCCACATGGCCCGAGCCGGTCAGCACCACATTCGGCACCAGCACATGAGAGTGCATCTGCGGGTCCGGCGGCGCTGCCTCTGTCGGCCGGGCCGTGAAGTGGTCGAAGCTGATCCACCCCAACTCTCCGGACTCACTGCCAAGCCGGCCACCACGCCCGCGGCGTGCGTGCGCGATCTGGCGTTCCAGGTGCTTCATGGCGCCGGCAACCGCAGCCTGGTGGATGCCGATCAGGCGGGACCGTTCCTCGGGGTCAGGTGCCAAGGCCACGGCAACGGACAGGCTCTTGCTCGCGCTGAAGGTGAAATCGACAAAGGCGGCGCGCTGGTGGGTGCCGTCCTGGTTCGCCGATCGCCGGGCGCGGCCTTCAATCTCTCCGCCATCCGCCCGCTTGCCGAGCATCATATTTGCCATTTGCTCCGACTGCACCGGCTGCCCGCGCTCGATGCCGAGGCGGTCAGCCATCGCAGCGGACAGGTCCGGCCGCAGCTCGCCGGTCCGGCCGTAGTAGTCCGCCATGGTCTGTTCACCGGCATAGTACTGGGCGAGGTCTGCGGCTACGGCGTCCGTGCTGGCCGCCCCTACACGGTAGCTTAACATTCTGTTCCACCTTCGCACCCGTTCTTACGGGTGCCTTGGTGTGATACCATCCTTGCCTCTCTGCATCACCTTACTTCTGAGCCTGATCCCCCGCCTGTGATCGTGCAATGCGCGGTGGACTCGCGATGTGCGGTCGCTTGTGGGTCAGATCCGGGTCACTGGCGGGTCAGATCCGGGTCAGTTTCGGTCGCGTCCGGGTCAGTCGCGGTTCAGTTCCCGGGTCAGGGGGCGGTCAATGGCCGGGTCAGTCACCGTCAGCCGCCATCAACCGGGCTCAGTAGGGGCTCGCATTCTGGCGCCGGCCATCATCTCGTCGTTTCCATTGCTGACTGCAGATGATCCTGCTACCCCCCTGCCGGTCCGGGAGAAAAACCAAAAATGGCCGACGTATTGAGTTTTACCGCCGATATCGTCTCGGCGCACCTGAGTCGGAACAACGTTGAGTCCGATCAAATACCAGAGCTGATCCGCTCGGTTTACGGCGCATTGGCCACGGGACTGCAAGCTGAGCCGGAGCCGCAAGCATCGGAACCTGCCGTGCCAATCCGGAAATCGGTGTTCAACGATCACATCGTCTGCCTGGAATGCGGCAAGAACTACCGCACGCTCAAGCGGCACCTGGAACGGGAGCATGGGATCAGCACGGAGGAATATCGTGCCCGGTTTAGCCTGTCGCGGGATTACCCGCTGACTGCGCCAGAGTATGCCGCGGCGCGAGCCGAGATCGCGAAGCAGATCGGCCTGGGGCGGCGGTCAGGTCCGAAGCGGTTCCGGCGGTCATAGGTAACCCCATGCCAATCGAGCCGCCGCACCGGTGTTTGCAGGAGCAATCTGCATGCCACTAGAGCCGGAATATCCGCCTGGAGCATCGGCACCGCGGTCCGGAACGTACGCGCTGCTGAACGTGATGGGCACGCCGAATGGCGAGCGAGTGCTAGTCCAAGAGGGCGGGGCGCTCCCACCGGCCCCGTACGGGTGGATGTGGCGGCTGGTGACGGAAGACAGGGAGCCTTAGCGGTTCTGCCCCTCGGCAATTTCCAGCCGGGAGAATTCTGTGAAAATCTGGGGCAAATGTTATGTCTCTTTGCAGAATAACTTTGCTGACCGATGGTCTGATTTCAAAGATGCGTGACAAAGGAACTTTGCGTGCTAGGCTGCTGCTCGCCGAGGGAGCGAACTGTGGCGGCACGTATTGTGGTGGTCCACCCAGACGCCGAGCACGGCAGCGCAATCGCGAGCGCGTGCTGCGCCTTGGGCTTTAAGGCATCCCGCTTCACCGACCCGATCGATGCGATTTCGTATATCGAGCGGTCGCCCCCGCGGGCTCTGGTGACCGCCGTCTGGTTCGGTGAAGGAAAGCTGCACGGAATCGCGCTGACCCTTATGGCACGGTTGCGGAACCCTAGCCTGACCACTTTGCTGATCGCCGAACCTCTGCATCAGGCTGAAGCACAGAGGATCGCGGAATGTGTACCGGCTCCCGGGCAGCCGGCCGTCATCGCCGAGACGCTTAGCCGTCTAATCGGGATTGACAGCGCCCCCGCTTAAGTCGCCACTCATGAGAGATTCGGCCCGCGCCTCAAGCTCTGCGGCAAACTCCAGCAACCGCCCCGCAATTTCGTCGTGAGCAAAGGTGCTGGCGTGCATGCGCGCTCGTCGGGCTAGGTCAAGCAATTCCTCCAAAGCGACCGGCAACGGTGCGTTACTGGACATTTATTTTCTGCGGCTTGTTTACATATCACATATACGCTCGTAACATACTGATTTCAATAGGCTATTCCTTTATTTGGTATTTCTCAAAGTTAAATATGCGTTGTTAACGCATTATACTCCAGCCGGGAATCCGCTTGCCATGCCGCTACTTCCGGCGCTGGATCAGGCCCCCAGGCCAGCCAGCACGAAGCGCGAAGCGCTTCCACTGCCGTATGCCGGCCTTCCAAACCGCTCTGACCCTGCGATCCTAGCGCGACTCTCCATCTGCTGCCTCCTCTTGGCGAGCAAATCGTCCTCGCTTGCCGCTACTGCGTTGCGGTTTGGCAAAATTGAAGCGGGCGCCGGTACAGTAAGATTCTTTGATTCTTGGGGTTTTTTAATGCCGGAAGCGAATTTCCGCCCCACGTCCGCAACGGCTTCGCGGCTCTGGCGGTAGCGCTTCCACCAGCCGGGTTTGTTGGGCAGCGGCTTGGGCTGCGGTGGCTGCGGCCAGGGTGCCGGGTTCTCGCTGCGCACCTCTGGGGGCCGGGCGGCCTCGGTTACGGTCACGGTGATGATGTTGGTGCGCCGGTCCAGGGTCCGCGTGATCCAGCCGGCGGCCTCAAGTGCGATCCAGTGGTTGCGGATCGTCCGTGCCGTCCGTCCAACCTGCCTGGCAATGCTGCACGTCAGGGTCTGCAGCGGCTTGCCGATGCCGCCGGCCAGGCTGAGAACAAGCTGCAGCGTACGGGTGGCGCCATCCGGCAGCGTCCAGTCCAGCACGGGATCCAGACTGACCGCACGCACGAATCGGCTGCTGGGTGCTTGCGGCCGCTCATCCCAACGGCACCTGCGGGTCAGCGGCGGCCGCCGGCGGGCGGCTTTCTCCACCAGCCGCTCCGCGGCTCTGGCGAGCGTCCGGGCGGGTTTCTGCGGGTAGAGCTGCGCCAAGGCCTCCAGGCCTTCCCACAAGTCCCACAGACCGGCCGTGGCGCCCTCGGCAACCACCTTCTGCCGGAACTCCGGATCAGTCCCGGCCACAGCAGACCGGATCAAGTCAGCCAAAATTTTTGGCATCTGTTTCGACCATCCTCAAAAAAATGGCCGAAAACCGCCAGTTTGGCGCAGGCACACGACTCCCCGTTCCCATTTTCAGGGCTTGCAAATCGGTGCCGATTTGGGGGATGCTCATGTTGTCCAGACATTGAGCGTTCCCCCGCCTCGACGGCGGAGATCGTGAGCCGCCCCCTCGGGCGGCTTTCGGCTTTCAGGGCTCTGGGTTGTCAGACACTCCGTTTCAATCCACGCCCGGAACGGGGCGAATCGGCCGCCTGGATTCGCGGGCGAGTGTCACGCTGCACGACTATGCGGAGAGTCGGCAAGAACGGATCGGCACCGGCTCGCGATCTTCTGGCCGCTGATCCAGCGGCACATGCCCCGGCCACTGAAACTGAGGCATCACTGCGCCTCCAGGCCGATCAGACGGCCGATATCGTCCGCCAGGGACAGAGCGATGCGGGACAGCAGCCCCTCGCTCAGATCAGCAACATCGTCCACGATGAAGCTGCGCAGGGCCTCGGCCTTGTGCGCCAACTCGGCGAGGGTGGCGGCCGGCATGTGGGACAGCGTGGATGCGGAGCGGTAGTACCGCTGCATCAGGAGCGACACCTGTTCGTCGGCGTAGTCTGCTGCACCGGCATCGATGTGGCGACGCAGGGCGGCGGCGCGGCGGAAATCCGCGCAGGTGCGGGCAAGAGTAGGCATCGGGCTCTCCCGTCCAAAGGTGGGCCGGGGCCGGTGCCCGATTGCCCCGACCGTCCGGCAGTTCCGCGTTGCGAAACCGCCAACAGTCTCATACA
>Ga0187809_10000509_pt1 | contig 20517 bp, 20 predicted proteins | sample NC_wetland_sal_i_8_FD_132415 | JGI IMG/M metagenome (GOLD analysis project Ga0187809, IMG submission 132415) | Wetland sediment microbial communities from Neuse River Estuary, North Carolina, USA - ASW_4 | ecosystem: Environmental > Aquatic > Freshwater > Wetlands > Sediment | place: USA: North...
CGTTCTGGCCTGCCGATCGTGCCCTTGCCGCAGGCTCCCGCCGGCGCTTTGCGGCAGGCCCGCGCCGATCTTCCCATTACGCTCCAGCGCTTCACCGCGCCGGGCGAACTTCCTTCGGTTCACGCCATGACCGAGCCGCCGCCGCGCATCATCTTTCCGCCGAATGGCGCGAGGGTCGATCTCGAAGCCGACGGCGACGCGCACCAGCCGCTGGTGCTGAAACTCCAGGGCGGCCGCGCCCCATTCCGCTGGCTGGCCAACGGCAAGCCGCTTGCCGGCCTCTCGCGCAAGCGGGTGACAGATTGGACCCCGGACGGCGGCGGCTCCTCAACGCTCACCGTCATCGACGCGGCGGGCCGCGCCGCGAGCGTCACCGTCTATATCCAATAGACGCCGGCTCTCATGCTCATTTTTTGCATTGGGTGAAACGGCGAGGGTTCGCCGCCCTCCTCATTATGAGCCCGAATGCGGCGGATCGTCACGACATTGTGCGATTGTCAAACGGCTGTCGCGTTCTACGTCCATCTGTAGCAGCCATGACGGAAGAACTTGTCAAACCGGTTTCAGCCAGCTCCTTTGTTTCGCGCTATCTGTGCACGCGCGAAGAACTGATCGCCGACGGCATCGTCCATGCCGTCGGGCTGGTCCTTGCGGCCGCCGCAAGTTCGGTTTTGCTCGCCTATGCGGGCTTTCACGCGGCGGGTCACGAATATCTTGCGACCATCTTCTATGTGGCTTCGCTGCTGACGGCTCTGTCGCTCTCCTGCGCCTACAATATGCTGCCGCTGTCGCGGGCGAAGCGGGTGCTGCGGCGCTTCGACCACGCCGCCATCTACCTCCTGATCGCCGGCACCTACACGGCTTTCCTGTCGCAGATAGCGGATCGTTCGCTGGCCCGGACCATGTTGCTGGCTGTCTGGAGCGCGGCGGGGTTCGGCATGGCGCTGAAATTGTTCCTGCCAGGACGTTTCGACAAGCTGGCGGTCGGTTTCTATCTGGCGCTCGGCTGGTGCGGCCTCGCCATTATCCCCAACCTTGCCGCGAGCCTGCCGGAAACCGCGCTCTGGATGATCCTTGCCGGCGGCATCGTCTATTCGGCGGGCGTCATCTTCTATCTGCGCCCGCAGATCCGCTTCAGCACGGCGCTATGGCACGCCTTCGTGCTCATGGGCGTCGTCCTGCACCTCGGCGCCATCATGGACAGCCTCGTCATCGCCCGTTTGAGCTGAATTCCTGTTCAGACGACCGCTTTGCGCAGGCGTTGCCGCGGTCCCTCTATGTTCGGCAGGAACACGGTAAGCAACCCGATCGCCGGCAGGTAGGAGCACATCGAATAGACGAAATCGATGCCCTTCATGTCGGCGAGCATGCCGAGACCCGCCGCGCCGATGCCGCCCATGCCGAAGGCGAAGCCGAAGAAGATGCCTGCGATCATCCCGACGCGTCCCGGCAGCAATTCCTGCGCATAGACGATGATTGCCGGAAAGGCCGATGCCAGAATGACGCCGATGATGATTGTCAGGACCACCGTGCCGGCGAGGCCGCAATAAGGCAGCGCCAGCGTGAACGGCAGGACGCCGAGGATCGACGCCCAAATCACATATTTGCGACCGAAACGGTCGCCGAGCGGTCCGCCGATGATCGTTCCCGCCGCCACCGCCGCCAGAAAGACAAAGAGCAGGATCTGACCGGTCTGCACGGAGACATGGAATTTATGGACCGTGTAGAAGATGTAGTAGCTGGTGATGCTGGCGAGGTAGATATATTTCGAAAAAACCAGCAGGGCGAGCACGACGAGCGTCGCGATCACACGCGCCTGCGGCAGTTCGACCTGGGCGGTTCTCGCCTTCGAGGCCTTAGTGACGTTGGCGTGATTGCGCTTGTACCAGCCGCCGACATTCCACAGCACGAACATGCCGAGGAGCGCGGCGACCGAAAACCAGGCAAGGCTGATCTGGCCGTGCGGCAAGACGATGAAGGCGGCGAGCAGCGGCCCGATCGAGCTCCCCACATTGCCCCCGACCTGGAATACGGATTGCGCGAGGCCGTGCCGGCCGCCGGAGGCCATGCGCGCGACGCGCGACGCATCCGGATGAAAGATCGACGATCCGATGCCGACCATGGACGCGCCAATGAGGAGTATCCAATAATGCGATGCCGAAGCCAGGAGAAGAAGACCGACAAGCGTGAATCCCATGCCGCAGAAGAGCGCGTAGGGCTGCGGCCGCTTGTCCGTGACGATGCCGACGACCGGCTGCAGAAGCGACGCCGTGCCTTGGAAGGTCAACGTCAGGATGCCGATCTGTGCGAAGCTCAGCGCATAATTCGTCTTCAGCATCGGATAGATCGCCGGAAGCAGCGACTGCATCACGTCGTTGAGGAAGTGGCAGAAAGCCAGGGCCGAAAGCACGGCAAAGACCGTCTGGTCCGCGGCGGTTTTGTCCGCCATCGTCGCGTTCTGAGACAAAACGAACTCCATCCACAGGCTTTGGAAACGGCGCGGCTTGGGTCTCGGCCATTCCCCAGAGCGCTATATAGCGCCTTGCCGCATGACCTGCTTTCGTGGATAGATCATCTTTCTTCGCGAATGGGTCAGAAAATGAGCTATGTGGACATCAGCCTGCTCGAAGCCGTTCCGCGGCCAATCGTGGCGCGGCGCGGCGAATACCCGGCCGGCGATGTCATCCTGCCGCATGAGCATCGTCGCTCGCAGCTTCTATGCGCCCTCTCCGGCGTGGCGATCGTCTCCGCCGAGCACAATCGCTGGCTGATCCCGCCCGACCATGCCTTGTGGATCCCCGCCGGCACGCGGCATTCCGTCGAAGCGATCGAGCATCTGACGACGGGCTCGATCTATGTCGAACCGGAAGCGCTTTTGGCGCGGCCTGCCCGCAGCCATGTGGTGCGCATGACCGAACTGATGAAGAGCTTGATTCTCGAGGCCGTCCGACAACCGCCCGAATATGATCCCCAGAGCCGGGCGGGCCTCATCATGGCGCTGATCATGGCCGAATTGCCGCTCCTGCCGGACATGCCCCTCAGCCTGCCGCTGCCGCGCGAGCCGCGCCTGGCGGCGCTTTGCCGGAAATTCCTTTCCGCTCCCTCGGCGCATGAGACCATCGACAGCTGGGCGAACGCGATGGCCATGAGCCGCAGCGCCTTCACGCGCGCCTTCCGCCGGGAAACTGGCCTTTCCGTCGTGGAATGGCGCCAGCAGGCCTGCCTGCTTGCCGCCCTGCCCCGCCTCGTCGCCGGCGAGAAGGTCAGCGCCATCGCCTACGACCTCGGCTATGAAAGCGCCGCCGCCTTCACCACGATGTTCAAGCGCGTCGCCGGCATGCCGCCGCGGCAATATCTGAGCGCCAGCGCCTCTCATCATGATGACAAGGAGGCGGCGGCAGACCCGGGGCAGCCCATGCGCACGGTGCGCATCAGCTAAATTACGCCGCAAAGGCGCTGTCGAATGGCCCGTGGCGGCGGTCATTCTTCGTTAAGCGTTTCTGAACGATTCGGGCTCGCTTAAGCGGAAGGAATGATATCCACGAAAGAAGGCCGCATGGGCGGCGGGGAACGGGCTTGCGGAGTTTCAGGATTTCCCGGCGAAGTTTGCTCGCCACCGCGGGGGCGTCGGCAGCCGCATCGATCCTGCCTGGCGCGCTTCGCGCCGAGGCGCCCCATAAAGGGGGCCGCCTGACGGTTGCCGCCAATTCGGAGCCGAGCAACCTCAACCCCGCCATCATCGCATCGAATGGCGTGTTCTTCGTCGCCAGCAAGATCGTCGAGCCGCTGGCGGAAGCGTCCTACACCGAAAGGCACGGGCTTGCCCCGCGGCTTGCCACCCATTGGGAAGCGGCGGATAACGGGCTCAGCATTGCCTTCCGTTTGCGCGACGGCGTCACTTGGCATGACGGCCAGCCCTTTACCTCGGCCGACGTCGCCTTTTCCGCGATGGAGATCTGGCGGAAGCTGCAGAATCTGGGAAGCGTCGTCTTCAAGGACCTGAAGACGGTCGATACGCCGGAGGACCATGTCGCAATCCTGCGCTTTTCAGAACCGATGCCCCTGCAACTGATCCGGCATGCTCTCCCCTCTCTCACCAGCGTCGTCCCCAAGCATGCTTTCGACGGTACTGATATCGCGCAGAACCCTATCAACAACCGGTTGATCGGAACCGGGCCGTTCCAGTTCGCGGAACACCGCAAGGGTGAATATTACCGTCTTGTCCGCAACAACTCGTATTGGGACAAGCCGCTGCCCTATCTCCAGGAAATCGTCTACCGGGTCTTGCCGGACCGGAACGCTGCCGCGGCCATGCTCAAAGCCGGCGAGATCGACCTCGCCGCCTTTTCCGCGGTCCCCCTCGCCGATCTAAAACAGATCACCGGGGAAAACGGTCTCGTCGTCATCACCAAGGGCTGTGAGGCGTCGACATACCAGCTCATTGTCGAGATCAATCACCGCCGCGACGAATTGGCCGATCTGGCCGTGCGCAAGGCGATCGCCCATGCGATCGACAAGGAGTTCGTCGTCAACACCATCTTTTGCGGCTATGCCGTGGCCGCAACAGGCCCGATCCCGAAAAAAGCCGAGGAATTTTATACGCCCGACGTGACGGACTATATTTTCGACGTCGCCGAAGCAAATCGTCTCCTCGACAAGGCCGGCTACAAACGCGGCGGGAACGGCATGCGTTTCAGCCTGAAGCTTCTTCCAGCGCCTTATTTCAACGAGACCCGCGCTTTCGGCGCCTATCTCAGCCGGGCGCTTGCCGCGATCGGCATCGACGCCAAGATCGTCAACCACGATACAGCCGCGCATTTGAAGGCGGTCTATATGGACCACACCTTCGACCTCGCCGTCACGCCAGCCGTTTTCCGCGGCGATCCGGCCATCTCGACCACCATTCTGGTCGAGGGCGGCATCCCCGATGGGGTGCCCTTCTCAAATCAGGGCGGTTACGACAATCCCAAGCTCGACGCGCTGATCGGCAAGGCCGCGACCACGCTCGACGAAGGCAAGCGAGCGGAACTCTACGAGGAGTTCCAGAAGATGGTGGCGGAGGACCTTCCTCTCATCAACGTCGTCGATTGGACTTTCACCAGCGTGGCTCGAAACATTGTGCACAACATCGCGAACAATCCGCGCTGGGCAGTATCCAACTGGGCCGACACATGGGTGGAGTGAGATCGCCTGGGATCGTGCGAGAGTGCCTTTGACCCGTCTTGCAGGCACGCCCGGCAAGCTCTCGCAACTTCAAACCCGGGGCGTCGGCCTCAACCCTTCAGCGCGCCCGATTTCTTCGCCGTCCACGTCGCGATGTAATCCATCAAGCCGGGCGAAAGACAATCATATGGCTCGAGCCCGACCTCCTTCAGGCGACCGCGAATGCCGTCCATCCGGCTTAGATCGACGCCGGCCTCGATTACCGAGGAGATGAAGGCCGCGAAGCCGGGAGGCGCCCAGCCATCTTCCTCGAAACGCTCGGGATGGATGAAGTCGAGCCCCTTGAACGGATGGTCGCGCTCGACCGGGCCATACATATGCACGCCGCAAACGGTGCAGGCATGGCGCTGAATGAGCGCGCTCGGGTCGACGACCTTGAGCTTATCGCCATTCTCGATCACCGTGACGTTCTCATGCGGCGTCACGGCAACCATCGACAAGATCGCGCCTTGCGGCTTCCAGCATTTGGTGCAGCCGCAGGCATGGTTGTGCGCGATCTGCCCCTTGATCTTCACCTTTACCGGCTTGCTGGTGCAGGCGCAGACCAGCGTTCCCCCCTCGAAGAACGCGCTCTCCCTCGGCAGTCCGTTATCGATGCTGGGATGCAATTTCTCGGCCATGGCATGCTCCTCCGCTACCTATAGCGGGCGCAGCATAGCGCGGAAGAGTGCGCTTGAGGAGCCTGAGGCCGTCGGGCGACCCTCAATAGACGACAACACTTCTGATCGACTTGCCCTCGTGCATGAGGTCGAAGCCCCGATTGATCTCGTCAAGTGTCAGCGTGTGCGTGATCATCGGGTCGATCTCGATCTTGCCTTCCATGTACCAGTCGACGATCTTCGGCACGTCGGTGCGGCCCCTTGCGCCGCCGAAAGCCGTGCCCTTCCACGCGCGCCCGGTGACGAGCTGGAACGGACGGGTCGAAATCTCCTGCCCCGCGCCGGCGACGCCGATGATGATCGATTGGCCCCAGCCGCGATGGCAGGCCTCCAGCGCCTGGCGCATGACGGTCGTATTGCCGGTGCAGTCGAAAGTGTAATCTGCGCCGCCGATCTGGTCCGCGCCGCGCTTGGTCATGTTGACGAGATGAAGCACGACATCGCCGACTTCCTTCGGATTGACGAAATGCGTCATGCCGAAGCGCTCGCCCCACTCCTTCTTCTCGTTGTTGACATCGACGCCGATGATCATGTCGGCGCCGGCGAGCCTGAGCCCCTGGATGACGTTCAACCCGATGCCGCCGAGCCCGAAGACGACCGCCGTCGCGCCGGCCTCGACATTCGCCGTATTGAGCACCGCGCCGACGCCGGTCGTGACGCCGCAACCGATATAGCAGATCTTGTCGAAGGGGGCGTCGGGATCGACCTTCGCCACGGCGATCTCGGGCAGTACGGTGAAATTGGAGAAGGTCGAGCAGCCCATATAGTGGTGGATCTTTTCCTTGCCGATGGAGAAGCGACTCGTGCCGTCGGGCATCAATCCCTGCCCCTGCGTGGCGCGGATCGCGGTGCACAGATTGGTCTTGCGTGACAGGCAGGAAGGACATTGCCGGCATTCCGGCGTATAGAGTGGGATGACGTGGTCGCCTTTTTTGATACTGGTCACGCCCTTGCCGACATCGACGACGATCCCTGCGCCCTCATGCCCGAGGATCGCCGGAAACAGCCCCTCCGGATCGGCGCCCGACAGCGTGAATTCGTCGGTGTGGCAGATGCCGGTCGCCTTGATCTCGATCAGCACTTCGCCTTCCCTTGGCCCTTCGAGATCGACCTCGGTGACTTCGAGCGGCTTTCCTGCGGCGTATGCCACGGCGGCGCGTGTCTTCATCGGACGTCTCCTCCTGCGTTGGGGCGGATTCCCGATCAAATGCTTACAGGTGCCGGTTCATTCGATCAATTCACAAGACGCCCTGTGCTGGTTGACGAGCGACGTCGGGTTCAGGCCGTAACCGCGCGCGGCGATCCGGCGCGCCACAGAAGCAGCGTTATCATGGCGATGTTGAGGATGTTCCAGGCGATGCCGTTGAGGAAAGCAGCCTCGTAGGAGCCAGTCTGGTCGTAGATCCAGCCCGAGATCCAGCCGCCGAAGGCCATGCCGGCGACCGTCGCCGTGATGACGATGCCGACCCGCTTTCCGGCTTCCGCCGCCGGCAGATATTCACGCACGATGATGGCGTAGCAGGGGACAATGCCGCCCTGCGAAAGACCGAAGATCAGCGAGATCGTATAGAGCGACACGAGGCTGTTGAACGGAATGTAGAGAAAAAGCGCGATACATTGCAGGATCGACCCGGCGAGCAGCGTGCGGATGCCGCCGATCCGGTCGGCGATAATTCCGGAACCCAACCGGCTGAACACGCCACCGACAAGCATCAGAGACAACATTTCCGCGCCGCGCTTCGCTCCATAGCCGAGATCGGCGCAGTAGGCGACCATATGCACCTGCGGCATCGACATGGCGGCGCAGCAGCCCAGTCCGGCGATAACGAGCATGATCTGCAATGCACGCGGGGAAACGGAAATGGGCCTTGGCGCCGCCGCGACGGCCCCATTGGACGCGCCGCCCTGATGCGGCGATTTTCTGCGCAAGAGCAGAAGCAGCGGCACCATGGTCACCAGGCATATGATGCCGACATCCATATAGGCGTTGCGCCAGCCCTGATGCGCGGTGATCGGTTCGATGACAAGCGGCCAGATCGCGCCGGCGAAATAGTTGCCGCAGGCGGCGCTCGTCACCGCCACCCCGCGATAGCGCTGGAACCAATGTGAAATATCGGCGATGAGCGGTCCGAAGGTCGCTGCCGCGCCGATCCCGATAAGAAATCCCTGCACGATCGCGAAAATCGTCAGGGAAGGCGCCAGCGCCGCGAAGATGAAGCCGAAGCCGAGCATCAATGCGGCGCCGATCGCCGGCAGCATGAAGCCGAAGCGGTCGATAATGCGCCCGATAAGGAGGTTGCCCGCAGCGAAGCCGACCATCGTCAGCGTGTAGGGAAGCGAGGCTGCCGCCCTGTCCACGCCGAACTCCGCTTGCACCGCGGGCAGCACGACGATGACCGCCCACATGCCGACGCCGCCGATCGCGCCGATCAGCACCGAGACGGCAAGGCGCATCCAGGCATAGCGGCCGTCAATGTCCGAACGCTCTATATCAATATTGCGGAAATCGTCACGCATCGCGGCCGGAGAGGCGCAAACCGAAATTCGCCGCGCCGAGCGTACCGCCGGCTCGACGAACGCGATCGGTATTGCGGAGGAGCCGAACGAGAGCTTCTTGAAGCGCAGCATCGTCCAACCTGAGATAAACAGCGCGCGCCCTGGCGCTCGGCAAGAGCCGCGCCAATTCATCGATCATTTTCTGCCGTTCCATGCTCTTACATCCGATTTCGATGGGCATTCGCCACGATCCTCCTGGCTCGGCCTTGGTTGATTCCGCACATAAGCGCAAACCTCCCCTCTCACGGTTCCGACACGACACGAAGCACCACGCACTGCCTTCCGCTGTTCCAGCCGCCAAAAACATGGCCGGAAACCCCCATGCACCCGCCATTATCCGTTCTCGATCTCCGCTTGCAGGGCGGTAAGCTGCTGTGCGGCGGCGGCCGTCGCGGCGCGTTCGATGGCGCGGAAACGGCTGACGACAGCAAGACCGACGGGCGTCAATTGTGCGCCGCCGCCATGCTTTCCGCCGGTCTGCGCGGAAACAAGCCGCTTGCCGAAGAGCCTGTTCATCTCTTCCACGAGATCCCAGGCTCGCTTGTAGGACATCTCCATGGCACGCGCCGCCGCCGATATCGAGCCGAAGGCGGCGATCTGCTCGAGGAGTTGGATTTTGCCCGGCCCGATCCTCCCTTCCGGATCGAGATTTATTCTGAGGCTAAGCGAAGGCATGGAGCATCCCGTCGGAAATAATACGTCACCATGCCTCAACCAGACGCCCGCGTCACGTCTCGATACGTTCTTCACGGGAGACGGTGCCCTCGTCGAAGGCCACCGCCTTCACCACCGCGAAGACCTCACGCCCAACCGCGAGGGCCAACGTCTCCAGCGATTGTCGCGTGATCCGCGAGATGATCGTCTCGCCATGACAGTTGAGCCGGACCTCGATCAGGTGATCGCCGGCCGGCGCGATCGCCGCGATTGTCCCCGACAGGATATTGAGCGCGCTGAGGCCGACCGGACGTTCCACCGCAAGCATCACGTCGCGCGCCCGGATGCGGACGCGATGCACCGAGCCGATCGCGTAATTCAGGCCGACTGCACGGATGTCGCCGGCCGCCGAGCGCAGCACCGTCATGCCGAAATGCCTGTCCTGTTCCGCCACCACCATGTCGAGTACGGCGCCGGCTTCGCGGCGCTCGTCCGGCGGCATCAGGTCAAGCCGGCCGACAATGTCGCGGGCTGCGCCGCATGCGACCACCTTCCCCTCCGCCATGACGGCAATCGTCGTCGCCAGCCGCGCCACTTCTGCGATCGAATGGCTGACATAGACGATCGGGACCTTCGTCTCGTCGCGAAGCCGTTCCAGGTAAGGCATGATCTCGGCCTTGCGCGCCTCGTCCAGCGCAGCAAGCGGCTCGTCCATTAGCAGAAGCCGGGGGCTGGACAGAAGCGCGCGCCCGATCGCCACGCGCTGTTTCTCGCCGCCCGAAAGCAGGCTCGGCCGGCGGTCGAGCAGATGATCGATGCCGAGAAGGTCGACCACATGCGCGAAATCCTCCTTCCGCTCCGTTTTTGGCGCGAAGAATCGGCCATAGCCAAGATTCTGGCGGACGGTGAGGTGCGGAAAAAGGCGCGCGTCCTGGAAGACATAGCCAATCCTGCGGCGGTGCATGGGGATGGAGATCTGCGCCTTGGTATCGACAAGGACGCGGCCATCGACGGCGATTCGTCCCCAATCCGGCTTGAGCAGGCCGGCGATGAGATTGACGACGGAGGTCTTTCCCGACCCCGACGGCCCGAACAGGACGGTCAGGCGTCCCTCGCTCTCGAAAGTCGCATCGAGATCGAACGCACCCAGCCTGCGTCGGACGGCGACGGAGAGCGTCATCGGGTCTGGAGCCTGCGGCCGACATGTCGGGCCAGCGCTTCGGAGATGACCAGCGCCGCCATAGAAACGATGACCGACACGAGCGTGAGGCGTAGCGCGCCGGCGTCGCCGCCCGGCACCTGGGTGAAGGTGTAAATGGCGGAGGGCAGCGTCTGCGTCTCGCCGGGAATATTGGAGACGAAAGTGATGGTGGCGCCGAACTCGCCCATGGCGCGGGCGAAGGAGAGGATCATGCCGGCGATGACGCCGGGCAGGATGAGAGGCAGCGTGACGGTCGCGAAGGCCCAGGCCGGATTGGCGCCGAGCGTTCCGGCGGCGGATTCAAGCCTCCTGTCCACCGCCTCGACGGAAAGCCTGATGGCGCGCACCATGAGCGGGAAGCCCATAATGCCGCAGGCAAGCGCCGCCCCGGTCCACCGGAAGGCAAACACGATCCCGAAATGATCGGCGAGAAAGGCGCCGACGGGCGCGCGCCTGCCGAAGGTGATGAGGAGGAGATAACCAGTTACCACCGGAGGCAGGACGAGCGGCAGGTGGATAACGCCGTCGAGAAAGGATTTGCCCCGGAACTTGCCGCGCGCAAGCACCATTGCCGCGATGATGCCGAAAGGCAGGCTGACGATCATCTCGACAGACGACACCTGCAGCGACAGGCGGACCGCGCTCCATTCGTCGGGACCGAGGCCCAGCCAGTTCCCCAACCAGTTCATTGCGCCGCGGGATCCATTTTCAATTCGACGCCGCCGCCGGCAGGAAGGTGAAGCCCTGCTTCTCGAAAAGCGCCTTGGCCTTCGCCGTTTGCATATATTTCAGAAAGGCTGCGGCATCCGGGTTCTTCGAGCCGGCGATCAGACCGGCCGGATAGATAATCGGCGGATAGCTGCCTTCGGGGAATTCGCCGACGATCGTGACGCTCGGCTCCGCATGCGCGTCGGTCTGATAGACGATGCCATAGGGCGCCTCGCCCGTGGCGACGAGCATGAGCGCGGCCCGGACATTTTCCGCCTGTGCGATCCTGCCTTCGACCGATGTCCATATGCCAAGCTTCTCGAGCGCCGCCTTGCCGTACTTGCCTGCCGGAACCGCGTCCGTATTGGCCATGGCAAGATGGCCGCCCTTGAGCAGGCCGGCAAGATCGAGATGCGCTGTGACCTTCACCGGCTTGGCAGAAGCTTTCGGCGCGATCAACACCAGCTTGTTGCCGAGCAGCCTGACTTCGGTCCTGTTCTGCGTTAGCTCCTTGTCGGAGAGGTATTTCATCCAGTCGAGATCGGCCGAAACGAATAGATCGGCCGGCGCGCCGGCCTCGATCTGCTTCGCAAGCGCGGAACTGGCCGCATAGGAAATCCTGGCCTCCTTGCCGGTATCGGCTTTCCAGGCGTGGTTGACGTCGTCGAGCGCGTTCTTGAGACTGGCGGCGGCGAAAACGGTGACGGTATTGGCTGCGAGCGCTGCCGGCGTGACGGCAAGAAGCCCCGCAATAGCGCCCCCCATAAGAGGCGCAATCCTGATGCCGAAAATCCTGCGCGTCAGCATGCTGGCTCTCCCTGCTTCGCCTTTTCGCACCACTGCTCGCCAACGTTATATGCGATAGGATATAGCCATGGAAGAGCCCGTCTGAACAAGCAGGTGATTGTCGTGACTCACGCCGATCCGCCGGAAGATTCAGTGAAATATAGCGGTGGCTGCCCGAATGGCCTGGATGCGCCTCAGGCGCGCCCGTAAAGCGGTATGACCGTCCCGCTGGCGGCCATATTGGCGGGCGAACCGAGGTAGAAGATCGTCTCAGCCGCCGCCTTGAGCGTTACCCATTTAGACGTGTCGGCATTTGGCATCTGGGCCCTGTTTGTTGGCGTGTCGAGTGTCGAGGGCGCGACGGCGTTGACCAGTATACGGTCGTCCTTCAACTCTTCCGCCAGCGCCATCGTAAGCGCCACGATGGCCGCCTTGCTCGCCGTGTAGGCCGTTGTCCTGGCCCCTCTTCGGGGATCGAGGCCCGGACGCGCCGCGACATTGACGATGCGTCCCTCGATGCCATTGGCGCGCATGTTGCGGGCGGCCGCGCGGCAGCAGGCAAAGGCGGTCGCGGCATTGATCTCGATCATCCGACGGAAATCGTCGAGGGACGTGTCGACCACTGCACCCATCGCGAATCCTCCAGCGGCGTGGATAGACGCCCAAAGATCGGGCACGCCCTCATAAAACCGGTCGACATCCTCCTGGCGCGTCAGGTCGATCCCCTCGACCGCGACGATATTCGGCCCCGCCTCGAAAGCCGCCTGCTCCGGCATCGACCGGACCGGCAGATGGCAGATCGCGCCGGCGGCGGCAAAACGCGCCGCGACGGCGCCGCCGAGCGCTCCCGACCCTCCGGTGATGACGACATGCCGGCCTTCCATCGATCGGGGCATTCCGCTCCTCCTCCGCGATTGCATGTGTCCAGGCTCAATCAGGACGCCATCACCGGAAAAAAGCAAGCTGCAAATGCGCGAAGATATGGAACCGAAAGCGCCCCACCCGTGTAGAGGATGGCACGGGTGGCGGAATTGCCCCTTCCGGCAAAGCTTTTCGACCGAAGCGGTTTCGCCCCGGCGCTTTGCGCCCTATGACATTGTGACAGGCCGATTCCGCGAAACCTCTGCAAGGAGAAGACATGGCCCCGACGCCATTTCCTCTTTCCGATTTCGATACTTCCAGCCTGCGCCGGGAAAGCGCCGCCTTCTTTCTCGATTTCGACGGAACGCTGGCCGATTTCTCGGACGACCCCTCCGCGGTCGCCCTGCTACCTGCCGAGAGACGGTCGCTTGAACGCCTCAAACAGGCCACCGGCTCAGCCGTCGCGATCATTTCGGGACGATCCGTCGCCGATCTCCAGCGTCTTGTCGCGCCGCTGGAACTGCCCCTGGCGGGCGTGCACGGCCTCGAACGGCGTAACGCCCAAGGCGACATGCTGCGCATGCCGATCGACGAAGCGTCTCTGCTGAAGGTGAGGAACAGACTCAGGACCTTTTCGCTCGGTCATGCCGGTATCCCGGTCGAGGATAAGCCCGGCTCGATCGCGCTCCACTATCGCAAACGCCCGGAGCTTGAGGCGCAATGCATGGCGGCCGCACGCGCCATCGTCAACGAGAACCCAGGCTTGCAACTTTTGCACGGCAAAATGGTTATCGAAATCAAGGGGGGGCATGCGACAAAGGCTGATGCGATCCGAGCTTTCATGCGGGAAGAACCGTTCAGGGGCCGTCATCCGGTTTTCGCCGGCGACGACGCCACGGACGAGGATGCGTTCCCTGCGATGAAAGCGCTTGGCGGGATGTCCATCAAGGTCGGCCCTGGCCCCACCCAGGCAGCTTACCGGGCCACAAGCATCGACGAATTCCGTTCCTGGCTCGGCCTGCTGGCGGCGAGCTTCGAGGAAAGCGGCGTAAGAGCGCGGACCGGGGGCGCTGATGGCGAATCTTGATCTCCGCGTCAGCGGCAATTGCAGTTATGCGGGACTCTCGCGCCCGTGGGAGTCGGTCATTTGAGCAGGCTTGTCATTGTCTCCAACCGTGTCGCCAATCTGAGGAAGACGACCCAGACAGGCGGGTTGGCCGTCGGCCTCGCCGATGCGCTGAAACAGCGCGGCGGCGTGTGGTTCGGTTGGAGCGGCGACACGGAGGCGGAGGACCGCGACGAACAGCCGGACGTCGACAAGATCGGCAAGGTCACGCGCGTTTCAATCGGCCTGACGAAGCAGGACTATGAAGAATATTATCTCGGCTATGCCAACAGCGTGCTCTGGCCGCTCTGCCATTACCGGCTCGATCTCGTCAATTTCCAGCTGGCCTTCTTCGATGGCTATGTCAGGGTGAACCGGAAATTCGCGTCAAGCCTGGCTCCCTTCTTGGAACCGGACGATGTCATCTGGGTGCACGACTATCACCTCATACCGCTGGCGGAGGAATTGCGCCGCCGCGGCTGCCGCCAGCGCATCGGCTTCTTTCTCCACATCCCCTTCCCGCCCCCCGATCTCCTCGCGGCCGCTCCCAACCATGAATATCTGGTCAAGTGCCTTTCGGCCTACGACCTGATTGGTTTTCAGACGGAAGCCGACCTTACCAATTTTCGCCGCTACATCGAGGAGAACAGCGGCGCCGAGGAACTCGCCGACGGCTTCACGCGCATCGGCGGCAATAGCTTCCGCGCCGGCGCCTTTCCGATCGGCATCGATGTCGATCTCTTCGCCGAAATGGCCGAGAAGGGGTCCGACGAAGTGGCGATCGACCACATTCGCCGGCAGATGCTCGGCCGCAAGCAAGTGGTGGGCGTCGATCGGCTCGATTATTCGAAGGGGCTGCCGGACCGTTTCAAGGCCTTCGAACGGCTCCTCGAAACCCACCCCGACATGCACAAGAAGGTCAGCCTTCTTCAGATCGCGCCGCCGACGCGTGAGGATGTGCAATCCTATGCCGACATCCGCGAGGAACTGGAGTTGCTATCCGGTGCGATCAACGGCCGTTTCGCGGATTTCAACTGGACGCCCATCCGCTATCTTCACCGCAACGTGCCCCGCGACAAGCTTGCAGCACTTTTCCGCTCGAGCCAGATCGGCTTTGTCACGCCGCTGCGCGACGGCATGAACCTCGTCGCCAAGGAATTCGTCGCCGCCCAGGAACGGAGCGATCCGGGCGTGCTCGTGCTTTCGCAGTTCGCCGGCGCGGCGGAGCAGATGCTGGAGGCCCTGATCGTCAACCCTTACGACATAGACGCCATGGCGGACGCGCTCTACCGCGGACTCATGATGCCGCTGGAAGAGCGCAAGGAACGGCATGAGGCGCTTCTGAAGCGGATAAAGGACGGCGACGCCCGCGCCTGGTTGAACGGCTTTCTCGCAGCCCTGGAGAATTCCCGCCCCGCCACGGCTTAAAGCAGGCGTTATGATAAACGGCGTTCGGCCAAGAGCGCCTCTCCTCTGCCCGCCGGCCATCAATTGACAATACCAGGCGTCTTGTAATACCGTGTATTACATCTGGAGGCGCACAATATGCCCAAGCCCAATCTTTCCGACCCGATCACCATGCGCCTGCCGGAAGAGGTTCTGGTCGCGATCGAGCAGATCGCCGAAACCTGCGACAGGACGCGCAGCTGGGTCATGGTGAGGGCGCTGAAATTATATCTGGCAAGCGAGGGAGCCGACATCCTCGCTGTCAGGAAAGGCCGCGAACAGGCAGTTGGGGGCGATGTCCATGACATGGAGGACGTTCTCGCGGAGATCCATGAAATCGCCAACCGCAAGGTCGCCTGATGAAGGTGCGCCTGTCCGGGGACGCTCGCGCCTATCTTCGCCGGGAAGCCACGTATCTTCGGAAGTACAGTCGGAAAGCAGTCAACGCATTTGTCGACAGGATGGCCGAGGCCCGCAGGAATCTGACCCGGTTTCCAGAGATGGGCAAAACGTTCGATCGTCTACCAATCCCGGGTTCCCATCGATTGGTGGTTGGAGACTATCTCCTTGACTATGATGTAACGGAGGACGAGGTGGTGATCCTTTCAATACGTCACGGTCAACAGCAACCACTGACTCCAGAAATAGAGGACGATTTCGATTACGAAGAAGGTGCCGCAAAGCCATCCGATCCGGGCCGCGAATAAGCGTACTTATACTCCATTCCTTTGCCGACAAACGCAGGTCAGAGCATTTCCGCTTTTCTCCGAATCGCGAAAATGCTCTATCTCATTGTTTTTACGCAATTCCGAACGCAAAACCGCTGTGCACTTTTGCTGGAATTGCTCTAGCGCTCACACCACCAGTTCCTTGTCCTGCCAGAGGCGGAATCCGCCCTTGAAGGCGAGCGTGTTGTCGCCGCGGCGGCAATCCTCCGGCAATTCCTTGAGCCTTTCGACATTGCCGCCGCCGATCACCACATAATCGGGCTGCATGGCGGCGCGCAGGCGGTCGACGACGTCGAAGACGGATTTCCGCCATCTCTTCTTGCCGCGCCTTTCGAGACCGCGCTCGCCGACATAATCCTCGAACGTCCTGCCTTTCTTGTAGGGCAGGTGCGCGAGTTCCATCGGCTGGGCGACATTGTCGACGATCATTGCCGCGCCGAGACCGGTGCCGAGGCCGAGAAAGAGCATACGACCGCCTTCATAGCTGCCGATCGCCTGCATGAGGGCATCGTTGACGATCCTGACCGGCACGCCGAAGCTGCCTTGATAATCGAAACCGACCCAACCTGGCCCGAGATTGACTGGCTCCACCAGCGGCCGGTTATGCAGAACAGGACCGGGATAGCCCATCCCGATCACGTCGTAGCGCCATCCCCTGGCGAGTTTCTTGACGGCCGCGACCATATCCTCCGCGGTCATGTTGGGACCGGACTCGGCTTTTCGCTCCTCGCCGCCGATGCTGGTCATCACCTTGACATGCGAGCCGCCGATGTCGATGGCGAGCACGACCTGCCCGGCCGCTGGAACGATCTTTTTCTCGATCTTGTTCATGTCTCCACCCCTATTTCGGATCGACCCATCCGTTCACCGGGCCGAAGCCCTTCATGGCGTCGGCGGGACCCCAACTTCCGGGATCATAGACATGCGGAGGCGTCTTGTCGTCGAGCACAGGCTGGACGATGCGCCAGGCGATCTCGCTGGCGTCCTGGCGCGTGAAAAGCTGCGCGTTGCCGTTCATGGCGTCACCGATCAGCCTTTCATAGGGTGGCATGTCGTCCTTGCCCTCGTCCAGAGCCGAGAGTTCCACCTGCTCTCCGACCATCTCGTCGCCCGGCTTCTTGCGCCGTGCGCCGATCCTGATCGAAACGTCGGGGTCGATGCCGAAGCGGATATAGTTCGTTTCCTTGCCGTCGATCGGATCGAAAACGTCGAGCGGGGGCTTGCGGAAGCGCACCACGACTTCCGTGCTGTGGACCGGCAGGCATTTCCCCGCCCGGATGAAGAAGGGCACGCCTTGCCAGCGCCAGGTATCGACGAACAGCCGCACGGCGGCGAAGGTCTCGACAGGCGAATTCGGGGCCACGCCAGGCTCCTCCAGATAGCCCTTGAACTGGCCGCGTACGACGTCTTCCTTGCTCAGCGTGCGGATAGCCCTCAGCACTTGCACCTTCTCGTCGAGAAGTTCCTCGGTCGAACGGTCGTTCGGCGGCTCCATGGCGAGCAGCAGCATGATATTGAGGAGATGGTTCTCGATGACATCGCGGATGCATCCCACCTCGTCATAGAACCGCCCGCGTCCCTGGACGCCGAAATCCTCCGCCATGGTGATCTGGACGCTCGATATGTAATTGCGGTTCCAGATCGGCTCGAGGAATGAATTGGCGAAGCGGAAATAGACAAGGTTCTGGATCGCCTCCTTGCCGAGGAAGTGGTCGATGCGGAAGATCTTATCCTCTTCGAAGACGAGATGCAGCACACGGTTCAGCCAGCGCGCCGATTGCAGGTCGCGCCCGAACGGCTTCTCGACCATCAGCCTTGCACCCACGGCGGCTCCGGACTGCGCCAGCCCCTGCACGACCGGCTCGAACATACTCGGCGGCACGGCGAGATAGTGCAGCGGACGCCTGTGGTCGCCGAGCGCCTCCTTCAGCTTGTCAAACGTCTTCTGGTCGCGATAGTCGCCGCTGACATAACGCAGAAGAGAGGCGAGTTTCGAGAAGATCTTGTCGTCGACCTTGCCGACGGCGTTCTTGATGCCGTCCCTGGCGCGCTCCTGCAGCTTCTTCACGTCCCAATCGTCGAGCGCGACGCCGATCACCGGTTCGGTCAGTTCGCCATGCTCGACCATGGCGTAGAGCGCGGGGAAGATCTTCTTGTGCGCGAGGTCGCCTGTCGCCCCGAAAAGCACAAGTGCGTCGGACCGTTCTTCGCTCATGAAAACCTGCCTTCCTGTTTGGTCATGTAATATTTCCGCAGCGGACTACGCGCGTGCGCCGGACGGCCGGAAACCGTCACTTTCCCGCCGGCTTTTCGAGATGGCCGCCGAACTCGTATCGCATGGCGGACAAGAGCTTGTCGGCGAATTCGGACTCGCCACGCGAACTGAAGCGCTGGAAAAGAGCGGCGGCGAGTATGTTGGCGGGAACGCCCGTTTCGATAGCCGCATTCAGCGTCCAGCGCCCCTCGCCCGAATCCGAGACGCGGCCGCCGAACTTGCCGAGCGCGGCGTCTTCCCTCAGGGCCGAGGCGGTGAGGTCGAGCAACCAGGAACTGATGACGCTACCATGCCGCCAGACTTCAGCCACCGAGGCGAGGTCGATGTCGAACTTGTAATATTCGGGATGCTGCAGCGGCGTCGTTTCAGCATCCGCTTCGCGCGTCTCTTCGCCTGCATTGGCGGCCTTGAGGATGTTCATGCCTTCGGCGTAGGCGGCCATTACCCCATATTCGATGCCGTTATGCACCATCTTGACGAAATGCCCCGCACCGGCCTGCCCGCAATGCAGATAGCCGAAAGGAGCGGTTCCCAACGACTTATCCGGAGCCTTGTCGGAAGGCTCCGCGCCCGGCGCAAGCGCGGCGAAGATCGGATCCAGATGCTTCACCGCCTCATCAGGTCCGCCGATCATCAGGCAATAGCCGCGCTCAAGCCCCCAGACGCCGCCGCTGGTGCCGACATCGATATAATTCAGCCCTTTCGGTGCGAGCCTGGCAGCCCGGTCGACATCGTCGTGATAATGGGAATTGCCGCCATCGATGATGATGTCGCCCTTCTCCATCAGCCCGGCAAGCTTGTCGACATTCTCGCCGGTGATGCCGGCGGGCAGCATGAGCCACACGGCGCGCGGCCTGGAGAGCTTGGAGACGAATTCCTCCAGCGACCCGGCGCCGATTGCGCCTTCCTTGACGAGCGCGGCAACCGCATCCTTGTTGACGTCATAGACGACGCATTCGTGGCCGGCCTTGAGGAGGCGCCGCACCATATTCGCGCCCATCCTGCCCAATCCCATCATACCGATCTGCATGGTCTCTTCCTGTCTTTGTTGAACCCGAACTTTATCACCTCAGGCGGCGTCCTCCGGGTCAATCCCTACACAAAAATCAGTTCCCTCCCAACGGTCCGCATCGGACCAGAAGAAAGTGAAACATATGCAATCGCCGGGGCTCGCCCGCTCCACCGGGAGATCAACGAGATAGACCCCGAAGCAGTTGCGAACGGTTTCGCTGTCATGCGTGTTTTTCCAGCCGTCGAGGCTCCAGTGGACGACCGCAGGAGCCGCCGCCTCGATGCGCAGGATCTTGCCCGCCGGTATCGAGCGTATCTTGTTGACGAATTGCCAGCTGCGGAAGGGCGAAACCGTCTTGTCTCGGATATAGCGCTTCACGCCCTGCGGCGGCATGTCGAACACGGCGCCGTCTCGCAGAGACCGCAACAGCTTTATGTGCTCCGAATGCGCCCAGACGAGTGGCATGGCGCTGCCGGAGGGCTTTCCACGGAAGAGTTCCCTTTCAGGGATATCAACGCCGTCCCATAGCTGTTCCGGAATCAGCCCGCCTTTGCCGGCCGACTCCTCCATCGTCGCGAGGAGCTTTCGCGCCTCCTTCTTGCGGCCGGCCGCCAGTTCGTAATGGGCGCGCTCGCCGGTCAGAAGCGGCCACGGCTTGCCATGCCCGGTGCCGTCGAACGGTCTGCCGTCCGTATGCTCGCCATAGCCGTCGTCCGTATAACGATACCAGACAGGTCCCTGCGGCAGATCGCATTTCAGCGAACGGTCGATCACCCTGACCGTATTGACGATGCGCGGATCGTCGGCGGCCCTCAACCCGAAGCGGACGAGCGCCAGCGCATCCGGGCTGATGACATGGATCGCCTCTTCCTCGGCCTCGGCGGGCGGCCGGTTCTTGATTGGCACGAAGCCATCCTTGGGCGAAGCCGCATCGGCCCTGTCGGGCGCGGTGATGCGCACATAATAGCCGCTGACGCCCGTTTCGCGGCAGATGTCCGTTTCCGTCACATAGGTCCAGCGCTCGATCTGGTCGTTCCAGCTGTCGGCGGTCTCGCGAAGGTAACGCGCGCCATCGGCGTTGCCATGGAGTTCGACTAGGTCTGCCGCCGCGAGAAGCGCCGCGATCTCCACCGCGAGCGTGAAGGGAGAATAGCCCGCATCCTCCTCCCAGCGATCCTCCCCGGTAACGGGACCGTGCCGCACGATATAGGACGCGGCCCGTTCGATCATGGGCAGGAAAGGCTCAAGCGCCGGCAGCGGCAGGTGCCCTTGGCGATAAAGCATGTCGGCCAGCAGGATCGGA
>Ga0187809_10000510_pt1 | contig 20511 bp, 18 predicted proteins | sample NC_wetland_sal_i_8_FD_132415 | JGI IMG/M metagenome (GOLD analysis project Ga0187809, IMG submission 132415) | Wetland sediment microbial communities from Neuse River Estuary, North Carolina, USA - ASW_4 | ecosystem: Environmental > Aquatic > Freshwater > Wetlands > Sediment | place: USA: North...
CGATATTGGTTAATATGAACCCAATGCATAAGCCACATGCCAGTGCGTTGGCACATCGGCTGAAAATGGCCGATCTGACACTGAAAGCATTAGAATTACCATTTGCGTTTGTCATTCGGCCGGTGTTTAGCCCGCTGGCAGACGAAATGGGCGAAAGTGTATCATATAAGATAACGGGCATCGATTCTCTCCTGGAAATTCTGGGTGATTCTCGACGCTGGCCCATCGCGCAACGGTGGCCGATGGTAGTGCTCTCGGTCCCAGGTATTGACAAGCAGCTCCTCGCAGAAGCGGTAAGGCTGTTGCCGGATAATGTTAAGTCAACGATACAATACGAGTACGTAAGCGAGGCGACGGTGCCCATGCAAAACTATGACTTCGACACGCAAACGTTTGTTTCGCGCAGAATACACGCTACCTATTTACGCTCCGGTAAGGAAACTTCACTTGTGCCGCCATCTGTGAGACGGTATATTCAAGCACACCACTTATACCAACAGGAACGTACTATAGCATGAAGATTCAGATTATCACCCTGTTCCCTGAGATGTTTGAAGGCGTGCTCGGCAGTAGTATGCTCTGGAAAGCTACAGATCGCGGCATTGTCACATACGAATTTATCAACCTGCGTGAATTTGGTTTGGGCCCGCGCAAACAGGTCGACGACACACCGTACGGCGGCGGGGATGGCATGCTGCTCAAGCCGGAGCCGTTAGTTGCGGCGATAGAGCAGGCAAAGCAGAACGACCCGGATGCGCTGGTAGTTTTGCCTACGCCACGCGGCAAAGCGTATAAGCAATCAGAGGCGAAACAGTTTGCCGCGGACGGCAAGGGGCTGATTATTATCTGCCCACGGTATGAAGGCTACGATGAGCGCGTTACCCAATGGGTCGACAAACAATATTGCATCGGCAGCTATATACTGACCGGTGGCGAATTGCCGGCGATGATTATTATCGACAGTGTCGTGCGCCTGTTACCTGGTGTTTTGGGCGGTGAAATGTCGGCGGAAATCGAATCATTCCAGGAAGACGATGAGAATATCGAATTCCCGCAGTACACTCGCCCTGAAGACTTTCGTGGTATGAAGGTTCCGGAAGTTCTGCTAAACGGCAATCACGCCGTAATCGCCAAGTGGCGGCATGAGCATAGTAATAAAGCCTAAAAGTAGTTATACTTGAAGAATAGCATAAGCAACCAAGGAGGGTATATGAAGTTACCGTTCATCAAGCCGGTCTACGCGCATTGCGACTTGCCATGTGGCGTATACGATCCGGCCCAGGCGCAGGTCGAGGCCAAAAGCGTCAAGGCCATCATGGATAAATATCCGGGGCTGGACGATCACAACAAGACGCGGGCGATTATCATCAAAGAAGAGCGGGCCGAACTCGTCAAGCATCACCTGATGGTGCTGTGGGCGGACTACTTCAAGCCGGAACACATGGAAAAATACCCGGACCTTCACGACAAATTCTGGAAAGCTATCAAGCAGGCTAGTGAATGTAAGCATCACTTGGAGCCCGAAGAGGGGCAAAAGCTATTGGATCAGGTGGATGAAATTGCCAAGATTTTCTGGGAAACAAAGAAGGCTTAGACCGCTCGTATTCCGTCAGGTCGTGGGCAAGAGTATGCTGCCTAAATTTCAGGAGGGCGGCATATTGGTAGCGAGCGGCTGGTTTAGCCGGCTGCGCCCGCATGACGTGATTATCATACGACACGACGGCAAGGAAAAGGTAAAGCGCATCCACGAAGTGCGCGGCGACCAATTGTACGTGCTCGGCGACAACGGACCCGTGAGTACCGATAGCCGTCATTTCGGCTGGATCACCGTCGACCATGTGATAGCGAAAGTGGTATGGCCGCGCGTGGATATGCGCGAACCATTCCGCTATACCGTTACGTAGGGCGATTCTTAGGGCTTGCTCAGCACCCTTGCGACAGCAGCGCTAAGGGTGCTTTTCGAGGCATGTAATATTTCTTATTTGTCGCTCTCTAGCATCCAAGTATACTTGACGGCGTTAGCATTACATTAAAAAGCAGTAGTCGGTCATTCGGGGGACGTCAGTATGTACAGAGCGGCTAGGATGAGCTTCAGATTTGTACTTTTCTTATTGTCGGTTTTGGGTGTGAGCTTTATCGTTTCAGCCACATCCGTATTGGCGGCGACCGACGAATGGTCGACCTCACTGCATGACATCTCGCGAACAGGCAGCAGTACCGATACTTCTTTTTCGGTTTCGCAAGCTGCTCAGCTTAAAAAACTTTGGTCATTCCAGACTGGTGGTCCGATTGCTTCGCAGCCGGCTATTGTCAACGGTGTTGCATATGTCGGTTCATGGGATGGGTATGAGTATGCGTTCAACTTAACGACCGGAGCCCAGGTATGGAAAACATACTTGGGCGTTACCAACGGGGAAGGAGACTGTAACCCGCAGAGTGCCGGAGTGTCATCTGCACCTACGGTGCAGAATGGCGTGGTGTATGTCGGTGGCGGTGATACGAATTGGTATGCACTCGATGCTTCCACCGGCAATGTACTTTGGAAAGTCTATACAGGTGACAATAGTGTTGCCGGCGGCCATTATAACTGGTCGAGCCCATTGCTTTATGGCGGCTATGCATATGTTGGCATCGCCAGCCTTGGTGATTGTCCGCTGGTGCAGGGTCAGTTACTCAAGGTCGATCTGAGCACGCATCAAGTTGTCAATACGCTCAACTTGGTGCCCGACGGACAGGTTGGCGGCGGTATTTGGACATCGCCTGCATACGATACGGCTACGAATAAGATATTTACCGTAACTGGTACGGAACAATCCGACAATCAGCAATACGCACAAGCGGTGCTTGCAATTGACCCGAGTACGATGACGGTGGTAGATTCGTGGCATTTACCCGAAAATCAGGCGGTTGCCGACTCGGATTGGACCACATCCACCGCGCTCTTTACAGATGCGAACAATCGGCAACTTGTATTGGCGACTAACAAGAATGGTAATACGTACGCGTTTCTTAGATCGAACTTGGCTGCCGGACCGGTATGGCAGCGCCAGGTGGCGCTCGGCAACAACTGTGCGGCTTGTGGGTTTAGTACGGTTTCGAGCGCGGCAATTGGCCAGGGACGTATTTACCAAGCGGGCGGTGTCCCCGTCATAAACGGGCAAGGTTACGGTGGTTCGGTACAGGCCTTCGATCCTACTACGGGGGCCGTGATTTGGCAGCATCCGACACCGGGGCCGATCATTGGGGCGGTCACGTATATGAACGGCATGGTTATTGATGGGGAAGGAAGCGCACTTGAGGTACTTGACGCGAGTAATGGGCATCGGCTGTATAGTTACGATACCGGTCCGGGCGCATTGATGTACGCCGCCCCGGCGGTCGGCAGCGGCGTTGTGGTAACGGGGAGTACGAACGGTAGCATTTATGCGTTCAATCTCGGCACACTCAATACCCCACCGCCAGACCCTAACTGCCCGACCGGCTACGCGTGTCAGGATATCGGCATGCCGTTGCCGACCGGTTCGGAGTCTGCTACGAATGGTACGTGGAATATAACGGCTGGCGGCGGTGGAGTTGGCGGCGCAAGCGACGCATTCAGGTTGATGTCTCAAATGACTGCGGGCGATGCCCAAATCATTGCCCGTATTGCCTCGCAGCAGAGTATATCCACCGACTCCCAATCGGGGATTATGATTAGGCAGTCGAATGATCCAGGCTCGCCGTACTACGCGGTCTTCGCTACGCCGAACGGGGTTAAAATCCAATATCGTAATACATTCGATGGCGATACAACCGTTATTAATGATTCAAACCCGGGCACCGTACCACTTTATCTGGAGATCCAACGCGTCAATGATAGGCTTCAAGCGGCGACATCAACTGATGGCACCACGTTCACGCTCGTACCTGGGGCCACCCCAACGGTCATTATGCCATACGCCAGCATGATCGGGCTGGCGGCAAGCTCCGGCACAAATGGCGCGGCCGGCACAACTACGGCTGCGAATGTAGCTATCGGCGTACCGAACAACGTACCCCGAAGCACGCTACCGCCAAGTACATGTCCGACGGGGTGGTCCTGTGGAGATATTGGTGATCCGCTCACTGTCGGTGACCAATCATTGTCTGGCGGCACGTGGACGGTCAAAGGATCGGGAAACGGTATAGACGGAAGTTCTGATCAGCTGCATTATGTTTGGCAGACGGTCACAGGCGATTCGACGGTCACGACACGTCTAGTCGGGCAAACCGATACGGACGCTTCGGCTAAAGCAGGTGTGATGATGCGTGCGAGTACTGACGCGGACGCCGCATTCTACGGAGCTTTTCTGACTCCTACGAACGGCATCAAAATAGTCTATAGAGACACAAAAGGCCTTCCGTCGAATGTCGTCGCTACGACAAACGGCGCGCCGCCGCAATATATCCAGGTGGCACGGTCGGGTATTACGCTCACGACATATACGTCAAACGATGGCAGTACGTGGACGCCAGTCATTGGTTCTACGGTGGATGCGGCTAATTTGAGCGGCAACATTTTAGCAGGTTTGGCTGTTACGGCGGCGAATGCTAACGCTATGAGTACGGTGACGGCGAGTCTGTTAGGTGTGGCGAACACAGCCCCCAATCCGCCGACTATTTGCCTGCCTAATTGGACGTGTGCGGACGTCGGTTCACCGATTCCGGCTGGCTCGCAATACCTGGTAAATGGTGCCTGGTCGCTGCTGGCTGGCGGCAAGGATATTTGGGATACCCATGATGAATTCCGTTATGTAGCGGAAGCTATGACCGGAGACGGCTCTATCACCACGCATATCTCGAGCCAAGGGAATACCGATCCATGGGCCAAGGCGGGCATCATGGTACGCGCAAGCACCGATACCGGTGCGCCATACTTCGGCATTTTCGTCACTCCTGGGAATGGCACGGTCGTGCAATATCGGAGTACTTCCGGCGATACGACAACACAGGTTAATAGTATAGCGAGTGCCGCGCCGACGTACCTGAAAGTTACGCGTTCGGGCAATACATTTACGGCCTACACCTCAACAGATGGCAATACATGGACAGCCTATCCGGACGGTTCAGTTACCGTTACATTGCCATCAACGAGTTTGGCCGGCATGGCAAGCACGTCGCACAGCCAGTTTACTACCAATACCGTTAACTTCGACAGCTTCAATGTGTCGACCGGCACCTCGTCATTGCCGAGTCCGTGGACCGACGAAGACGTGGGGAGCGCTACCCCGGCTGGCTCGGCCGGCTTCGCGAACAATGCCTTCACCATCAAGGGTGGGGGCAACGACATATGGGGCACGCCATATGACACGCTAGACCAGTTCCACTATGTCTCCCAAACGTTGAACGGAGACGGCAGTATTGTCGCGCGTGTTACCTCGCAGACAAATACGAGCGATTGGGCCAAAGCCGGCGTAATGATAAAACAGGCAACCACTTCAGGATCTTCGTATGCGTTGCTCGGTATCACGCCTGCAAACGGAATAACATTCCAATACAATTTCAACAACAGTGTAAGTGGCGGTAACTATACATTGCCAAACGCTTGGCTGAAACTTACCCGTGCCGGCAGCACAATCACAGCCTATACGTCGACTGACGGCAACATCTGGACGCAGGTCGGGAATGCTAGTGTCGCTATGAATAATCCGGTCACAATCGGTCTGTTTGTCACCTCGCACAATTCCGGAGCTTTAAGTACGGCAACGTTTGACAACGTCAACGTTTCCGCTGGTGGTAGTACCTCAGGCCTGCCGTCCCCCTGGACTGACACCGATATCGACAACGCTACCCCGGCTGGCTCGGCCGGCTTCGCGAACAATGCCTTCACCATCAAGGGTGGGGGCAACGACATATGGGGCACGCCAGGTCGCAATCTTGACCAATTCCATTACGTATCTCAGCCGCTTTCTGGCAATGCTACGATTACCGCACGGGTAACTTCACAAACCAACACGAGTGACTGGGCTAAGGCTGGCGTGATGGTAAAACAATCCACGACGGCAGGGTCAGACTATGCATTGCTGGGTGTGACACCCGCAAACGGTATGACGTTCCAGTATGATTTCACTGGCAGCGTCGGCGTCGGCAACTATACATTCCCCAATGCCTGGGTCCGGCTGAAGCGGGTCGGCAGCACAATCACAGCCTATACGTCGACTGACGGCAACATCTGGACGCATGTCGGCTCAACGACAATCACGCTCAGTGACCCTATAACGGCTGGATTGTTTGCCACTTCGCATAATTCCGGTGCACTCAGTACGGCAACATTTGATAACGTCTCGGTCACGACACCGTAATAGGATTAGCGCGTAGATTCTGGAGGTTGGGGCAGCGTCTTCTGGAAGAAGATGGTCGCTGTTGGCGACGACTCGGCGAATGCCAAGCGCTGCCCCGTGTCTCAGGTTTCGACCTCAGGTAGAGGAAGTTCTGAGGCGGTTGCTCTTAGTTCGAGTTCATCCTCCCGGTCCACATCGTGCCCGTGTGGTGTGAGTTGCCACGTCGACCGCTTGGACGGCCGTAGCAGCTCGATGAGTGCCTGGTAAGCGCTTACGGACGTGAACGCCCACCAAGCGGGGGTGAGAAGCAGGCGCGGGACGAGACCATAGACCTGGTTCTTCAGGTCGGCCCCGAGCGCGCCCACATCTTCGGTGGATATTTCGGCGTGCTCCTGGTACTGCGCTATTGCGACCAGCTTCTGGAAGAATAGTAGGCAGTTTCCCAGCGCGGCTACGACGATCCCGGCGTAGAAAATCGCGGCCGGGAACAGGCCGTAGATGAAGCTCGTCACGGATGTCAGATGCAGCACCCAGCGTGCGACGATGTAGAGGACAGTCGTTCCCCAGGTTATGGGGTTGATGAGCAGGGCGAATGGTGTGCCGAGCGTCATGAGCTCGAAGCACAGCCAGGACAGAACGCCTGCCTGCCGGGCGCGGTAGACCGGCCTGCGGCCGTGGACGAGTCCGGTTTGGGCGTAGCCCTTCAGCCAGCGGCTTCGTTGGTTGCGGGCCTTGCCGAGTTTGGCTGGCGCCTCCTCGTAAGTGAACGAGTCCAGAATATCAACTCGGTAGCCTGCTTCGGCCAGATCCATGGCGAGCGCGGCGTCTTCGGTGACGTTATTCTCGTCCCATGGGCCTTCCAGTTTGACTTCCGTGCCGTCCGGTGTGTAGTAGATGCGGGTTCCCTTGGCGTGCGCGACATCGCGGAGTGCGCCTGCCAAGAAGTGGTTGCTGGTTCCACCGAGCGGCGGGACGAGCCCGAGCCTTGCCAGCCCTTTGAGCACCCAGTTGAAGTGCACGAGATACTCGGCGAAGTACATGGTGGAGATCAGCCTGGGGCGAGGGTTCCAGAATATGAGCCGTGCCTGGAGGCAGGCGACCTTGGGATTGGTTGTTGCGAGCTGGGCGAACCTGGCGACTGCCTTCAGCAGCTGCAGGATATCCGAACGGTCTTCTGCGTCGTAGACCGTGATGTGGTCACCGGATGCATGCATCCAGCCCCAGTTGAGCGCTTTTGGCTTAGTCGTGGGGCCGGCTTCTGGTACGAGCATCATCCCAAAGTGTGATGGCAGGCCGACGGCGTTGATAGCTGCCTGCGTCGCCTTGTCGAAGCTCTCTACCAGGAGTAGTATCTCTAGCTTCGACGTCGTGTAGCATAGGCGCCCCAGTGCCTTCACTAGTCGTCCCACTGATCGCTCTTCGCCTTTCAGCGCCACGAGGATGCTGTAAGTAGGCAGGTCTGGATCGTCAGTATCGGGCAGTGTAAGCTCGGGGAAGTGGTATCGTGTGGATGCCGCCCAGAGCGTGAACTTGAGTCCGACCGAGAGCACGTAGAACACGGTGATTGCCGCGACGAGTGCTTGCAGCGCGCCGTACCAGCCGAGGAAGTATACCTCGGCAGCTGCTCCCACAAGCAAGACCAGTTTGAGTACGATTTGTCCGCGCGAGAGCAGTATCGCAGCGGTGCCCCGCCGTTGTTTCTGTAGCTCACGGCGTTCGTGTTTCTCTGCGGGGGTCACACTATCTCCCTATGGCTAGTTCCTGAAACTGCTGCTTCAGGTGGTAGATCCGGAAAGTGCCGTCCGGCGATTCCCAGACCAACTGGTACCGGGCATATTCGCCGGTATTAACCCCATGGCACACCTCGTCTGCGTCGCTGCCACAACGGGTTACGATCCACTCGATGTGGTGGATCGATGGGCTCCGCAGATCGGGCTGCCACTGCTGGTAGCTCCCTTCGTAGACGAGCTCGTTGGATGGTATATGGAACACGATGCCCTCGTTGCCGAAGGATTGTGCCAGTACGAGGCCGCCATCGTAGTTTCGCTCGAAGGCAGCTGCCACTGTCTGTGCGGCGGGGCTTTGGCTGCCGAGCGCTTCCTGGTAGGTGATCGGGCCGTGCCGAACGAGAGACTGTCCCGTCAGCAGCAACAACCCGGCTATTGCCACGCCCCCAAAGGCGATCACGGCAAACCGGCGTTTCGTGACGACCTGGATGAGGAAGCCCATGAATGCACCGGCCAGTATTGCCGCAGGTAGCAGCATCACGAGCCCGAACCGCACGTTGTACAGGTCCGACTCGATTGGGGTTACATGGAGCGGCCGCTGTCCTGAGTAGAGCGATACCACGTAGAAGGGTACGATCACGAGCAATGCGAACGTGGGCGCCGCACGCCTTGCCGGAATTCGCTTCGCCCGTATCTCCCGCAGTACGTAAACGAGTCCGAGGCCTGCGAGTAGCAGGATCGGCCACGTAATGTTGTCGCTCATGGCGTACCAGTAAGTCTTAAACGAGACCCACCAGTTGCCGATGGCCGGCTCATGGGCGGTCAGCCACAGCGACGGCTGGGCGTACTGACCGGTCTGGAACGCGAACGGGCTTCCGAAGATTGCCCAGTTCCAGAGCATCCATCCGCCTATGCCGGCAAACATTGACGGCAGCACGAACAGGATGATGCGATCCCGGGCTCGAGCCCGCCGCCACTGCTTTGGCATGGCAGATAGACGCCGCCGCCAGGCGGTAATTGCGATGCCGATCAGCAGTACGGCCAGAATCGGCCAGCTTTCGTAGCGGGTGAGTGTGGCGAGCAGTGCCGCGATGCTGGCACCGATCAGCCACTGGTATCTGTCGGTATCGGCCCATCGCTGGGCGCAGTAGACCATGATGGCCAGCAGGCAGAACAGCAGCGACTCGGTCATGGGCGTGCTCTGCATGTACAACATGCTGGCGCAGAGCGCGAAAATGGCGGCACCGACGAAGCCAGCGACTTTGCTATCGACGAGCCGGTACGTAATCTTGTAGGTCACCACCGTGGTGACGACGTATGCCGCCATGGACACGATGCTTCCCGCGAAGCCGTCGAAGTAGAACCGGTTGTCCCAGGCGAGCGGCAGCTCTAGCAGGTGAGGCAGCGGTGGCCACACGCCGCCGAGCTGTGCCAGGCCGGGACTTGTGCCGTCGATCATGCGCCGGGCGATCTCAAGGTGCGAGACAGCGTCTCCGTAGCCTAGGCCAGCATGGTATTTGTCGGTGACGACGTACGCACCGATTGAGAGTACCGTTGCCGCGATGCCGATAGACCATGCTACACGATCTCGCGTACGGGTTTTGGGCACGCGATGGCCCGGGGTAAGGAACGGCATTGAATCTTCTCCATCGAAGAGGGTTGCACCTCCTCGTGGCTTGCGGGTGAGTCGGAGCGACACGTCAAGGTATCGTTCCAGACGGAGCGCAATGCCGATGAGGAGTACGTGCAATCCGGAAAGGAACATGACCCTTGGATTGTCGCCCGTAGATTTTCCGGACAACCGAGGCAGGTAGGTGACGACGCGCTCTTCGATAGTGTGTCCAGCGAGTTTGCTGCGAGCGATTAGCTCGGGCGAGATCGCTGCCTGCTGGCCGAACAGCTTGTGCGCGAACGCGGCGAGGGCACTAACGCGTCCTAGCTTCAGCCCGCAGTCAACATCGCTGACCGTCAACAGGTCGCGTCCTACCATACGGCCGCTGAACGCGTGCCACGCTCGACCGATTGCGTGCCGGGCCTTCGATTCACGAATGTCCCGGCGACCTGTCGCAAGGTCTGCGTCGTTCTGTGCTTGTGCTACCAGTAGTGTGCCGATGCTTTCGGGCTGGAATTGGCCGTCGGCGTCCGAAAACGCCCACAGGTCAAACGGTGCGCCTGCCTGCGTGCGCGCTGCTACTGCGGCGGTAAAGCCGGTTGCCAGAGCGCCGCCATAGCCACGATTGTGCTCGTGATGTATGACCACCACTTCCGCATACGCCCGGGCAAGTTCGTCGGCGATGGCGCCAGTGTTGTCCGGGCTACCATCGTTGACGATAATGCATTGGAACTCTGCGAACAGAAGCTGCCGTAGATATGTGACGGTCGCTTTAACCGTTTCCGGCAAATTACTGCCTTCGCGGTACGCCGGCATGAAGTACACTAGCGTCCGACCGATCGTAAGCGGGCGAACTGTTTCGACCGAGGGTACTTGCTCTGTAGTAGCGAGGGCGTACGCCAGCACCGTCGCCTTTCGGCGCCGGAATGTTATGCCATTGTTGCCCTTGAACGTCAGCAGCGCGCCGACCAGAACGCCGAGAATTGACGCGGCGACGATCGGTGCACCGAAGACATGGGTTGCTATTGCGAACACGCCTTCGTTGACGAGGAGTGCGGCGACAGCGACCGAGTTGAACTGAACCCACCGCACGGCTGTGTGCCGTGCCGACCAGTCCAATGCGCGGTCGCCCCATGTCAGGATTGCGCTGAGCGTGAAGTTGGCCTGCGCTGAAACCGCGAATCCGACGCCGTTTGCGAACGTCTTCTCGACGCCGAAACGTCCTGCGAGTATCAGCAGGACCGCCTCTTGCAGCAGGGTGCACGTAATGGCTACCGCGAGAAATCTCACTACTCGCAGTTTCCACCGCTCCCTGAGCCATCTAACCATCTTGGTACGTCCCCTTTCTTTGGGATTTTGCGGTTAGAGGATAGAACTCGGATTGTTAAGCTACTGAAATAGAAGTACGGAGACGATTTTTTCAAGCCGCCGGCACATTGAAGTCCTGGTGGTCTTGGTCATTCTGAAGGTGCAAGTGCCTCGACGCGGCCTCTATTCCACCATGAATTCTTGTGGAATAGACAAAAGTTTTCCGTAATAAATACCACAACAGGTATATGGTCGTAACGTGTCGCTACGCTTCGATATGCCGGAACCGGTAAGCGCCGAAAGCTACTAGAACGAGCACGGTGGCCAGCAGGACAATGAAGTCCTTCACAAGTCCGAAGCGTGTCTGGCCGATAAGCGTATCACGCATTGCGTCGACGGCGTAGGACATAGGATTGAATTCTGCCACAATGCGGAGCCAGGTCGGCACATGTTCAAGCGGATACAGCGCGCCGCTTAAGAAATAAAGCGGGAAAACCAGGAATTGGTTAATGGCCTGAAATCCTTGCATGTCTTCCACAAACGAACCGATACCGGAGCTGAAACAGGCTATGGCAATAGCCAATAAGGAAAGGATAATGACAGTTGCAATAACCGCCGGCCAATGGTCGGGCCGGAAACCGATTGCCAGGGAAATGACAAACACCAGCAGGCCTTGGATGACGGCAGTCGTGGCACCGCCCAGCGCGCCGCCGAGCATGATCTTAGTTCGCGATACGGGTGCGACAAGCGTTTCTTTTAAGAATCCGAATTGTTTATCGAACATAATCATGGCCCCGTAGAACATGGCTGAGAAGAGCACGGTCTGCGCCATAATGCCGGGCACGAGGAATTCTAGGTAGTTACCCTGGCCCGCGCGTTGGTATACAGAGCCTAACCCGTAGCCAAGCGCCAGCAAAAATAAGAGCGGCTGTCCGACGGCACCTATCATGCGCGACTTAGCACGGAAAAAGCGCTTTACTTGCCGCAGCCATAAGATATATATCACGCTCATCGCATCGCCCTCGCTCGGTGCCGTTCACGCCAGGCTTCTTTGCCGCTGACTTCTTCGTCGCGCACGGTTTTACCGGTTAGTGCCAAGTATGCTTCTTCAAGCGTCTTGGTCTTGGTTTGTCTGGTCAGTTCTTTCGTCGAGCCAAGCGCGATCAGCTTTCCGTGGTCGATAATGCCGATCCGGTCCGCCACTGCTTCCGCTTCCTCAAGGTAATGGGTCGTAAAGAAAACGGTCATGCCTTCGGACTGGCTCATTCTTTTCACGTAGTCCCAGAGTAGATTGCGCGTCTGGGTGTCGAGGCCGAGTGTCGGCTCGTCGAGAAACAAGACATGCGGATGGTGGAGCAAACCACGGGCGATTTCGAGCCTGCGCTTCATGCCACCGGAGAAACTTTTTACCGGCGTATCGCGACGATTCCAGAGCTCGACGAGCGTGAGCAGCTCTTCGATACGCGGCCGTGCGGCTTTACGCGACAGACCGTAGAATACGGCGTGCAATTCCATGTTTTCGTACGCCGTGAGTTCCGCATCGACACTTGGGTCCTGGAAGACGATGCCGAAGCTCCTGCGTGCTTTATCTTGCGCTTTGGTAACGTCATGCCCTGCAAGGGTCAAACTGCCGCTGGTCGGCTTCAGCAAGGTTGTGAGCATTTTAATCGTCGTACTTTTACCGGCGCCGTTTGGGCCGAGCAGCGCGAAGAGCTCACCTTTTTGAACCTGGAATGATACGTCGTTAACGGCGGCGACATCACCAAATTGTTTGGTGACATGCGCGAGCGTGATAACGGACCGGTTTTCGTTCAAGCGCGCTCTCCTTCTGCGGCATGGTGGCCATCGAACGACTCGCCTTCCGCAACTTCTTTAGTCGATGTCTTAAGTGGTGTTTCGCGTAGGAAGAATGAAATGATGAACGTCAGTACCGAGAACGGCAAAACCCAAAGGAATACATCATGGAACGAATGGGCGAAGGCATTGAGTACATCGTGGATAATGCTGGGTGGCAGCTTTGCGAGGCTGGCAGTGCTTTGCTCCAAATCCTTAGTGCCTATGTGCGAGCTGACTGAGCCGGGCAGGTAGGCAAGTAGGTAGTGCGTCAGCCGCGCGGTCAGAATAGCGCCGAAGATCGCGGTACCGAACGATGCGCCCATGCTGCGGAAGAAAGTGACGACCGACGTGGCGGCTCCCATGTCTTTGCGGTCAATCGAGTTCTGTACGGCCAGCGTCATGACCTGCATGTAGAGCCCGATGCCGAAGCCAAGTGTCAGCATCCATAGTGACAGCGTCAGCTGTGACGTTGTCAGGCTGATGTGGCTGAACAGCCAGATGCCGAACGCCGTCACTGCTGTACCAATAATTGGGAACATGCGGTACTTACCGATCTTTGAGATCAAACGGCCGGCCGGAATCATGGAAATCATCATGCCCGCAATCATCGGCAGCATCAATAGCCCGGATTTTGTAGCCGAGTAACCGCGCACTACCTGCTGATACTCCGGTATGAATGTCATGGCACCGAACATTGCCGCGCCCGAAAGGAGGGATAAGATCGACGACACCGTAAAAATGTCATTACGGAACAAGCGGAGTGGAATAATCGGTTCCTTGGCCCGAGTTTCCTGCGCGATGAACAGTAGACCGAGCAATACGCCAGCGGCACCAAGCTCATAAATCGGTGCGCTTGTCCACGGATATGTCGAGCCGCCGAGTACGGTCAAGAGCAGCAAACAAACAACGCTGCCGCCGAGCAGAATCGCGCCCGGGAAGTCGATGCGGTGTTCAATCTTACGTACAGGCAAGTGCAGGCGCGCGCCGATTGCCGACAGCGCGATAAGCCCGAACGGTACGTTGATATAGAAAATCCAACGCCAGCTTAGGTGGTCGGTGAACAATCCGCCCAACAGAGGGCCTGCAACGCTCGCAATCGCCCACACTCCGCCAAAGTAGCCTTGATATCGGCCACGTTGCCGGGGCGGAATAATGTCACCGATGATTGCGAACACCAGAGCCATCAAGCCGCCAGCACCGATACCCTGCAACCCACGGAAGAATATCAGCTGATCCATGTTTTGGCTCATGCCACACAACGCTGATCCGATCAAGAAAATGATAATCGCCGTCTGGAAAATTTTCTTGCGTCCCAGCTGGTCACTGATTTTGCCGTACAGCGGTGTGACCACCGCGCTGGTGATCAGGTACGAGGTGACGACCCACGACAATTTGCTGAGTCCGTTCAGGTCGCTCGCAATGCGCGGGAGGGCGGTCGACACGATGGTCTGGTCAAGGGCGGATAAGAGCATAGCGAGCATTAACGCCACTATTACAACCATAATTTCGGCGTGGCTGCGCTCGCCGTCATGCTCGGCGGGCTGTACTTTTGTGGTCACCGTGTCGGTGTCGGCATGAACCTTCTTACGCACCACCAAAGACAGTATGTTTTTCACAGAATTATTCTCCTCTTACTTCTTTATGTTTCGACAGCTCGTTTCCAGGTATGTCAGCATTTTGCGCTGTACGCGCAGGAAAATCTCAAGCTCACTATCATCCAGATCGGCCACTACTTTTGTCAGCAATGCTTGCTTCTTGCGCTTCAGAAAGCCGACCTTTTCTTTGCCGGCGTCGGTCAGCGCTACGACGGTTACGCGCCGATCTTCGCTGCTGGGCGTGCGCTCCAGATAGTTGGCCGTCACCAATCCGTCAACAAGTTGCGTGATGGCTCCCGGCGTTAACCGCATGTCATCGGCTAGTTTCTTCAGGCTGACTGGCTGCAGGTGTTCGATGAGCTGCAGTAGATGCATCTGTGACGGGGCGATGCCAAGTTCCTCGAACGCGTGTTGCATGCACGCGTGCATCATCCGTTGTGTTAATGCGGACGTCGCAAATAGATCCTGGAGATTCTGGGCTCGTGTATTCATGGTAACTTATTTAGATAATAAATAGTATAGTAGTTAAACTATTGTTGTGTCAAGGGTTTCGCGCCAGAATGTTCACTGACTCCGTTCATAACTTGCGACATTGTCCTTACGAGCAAGGCACCGAACGAAACGCCGACGATGAATTGACTAATAAATAGCACGTGCAAAACGCCCACGAGCGTTAGCAAAGAAAGCGCAGAACCGAAGACTTGCATGGTGAATAATGACAGCTTAATACGGTCTGGAGCCAAGCGAAGCGCCATCCAGATAGCGGTCAGTAACTCGACCACAAAGAGCGCTGTGGATGTATATATATGCAACTGATTGTAGAATTTGTTTACTTTGTAAGGATACGTAGTGAGTAGTACAAGCAGCAATAAGCATCCGAGCATAGCGAGGACAAACTGCAGCCGATGGCGCGGGATCTCTCTAAGTGTCGGAAGGTGATAGGCGGCCATCAGCAAAAATGTCCCGCCGAGACCAAATGCAAGGCTATACGGCACGACGGTCAATGCGTGTACGCCGTAATTGCTGACACCCCCTTCATTACGCTCGAAGAGAAAGTGCGGCATCAATATCGTACACACAGTCAAGCACGCCCAGAGGCTCAGTTGGCTTAACCACACGTATCGAACCGCTGCATGTCGACGCATCATGCCCCTATGATAGCGCTTTCGGTAGTAAAACAGGCCATAGTGTATTAGAATCGTAAGCATTATGAGCTTACTTGGATCACAATCAAAAATCGTTATCGTCGAGGACAATGCCAGTCTAGCGGATATTTACAAGACCAGACTCGAACTTATCGGCTATCAATGCTTCGTCGCGTATGACGGCGAGCAAGCGCTCACGCTTATTCAAAAAGAATTACCCAACTTGGTTTTGCTTGACCTGATGGTCCCGAAAATCGCCGGTGACCAAATCTTGGCCAGGATGCGTGCGAGCGACTGGGGCAAGGACATTAAGGTATACATTATCTCGAACCTGAATGAAGCCGACGCTCCGGCCGGATTGCGCGAACAGGGTATCGAAGGCTACGCGGTCAAAGCGAACTTAGCAAACGATCAGCTTGACCAGCTCGTTGACAATATCCTTAAACCACCGTCACAGACTGAAGACATATCTCTGGAAACCCCGAATACTAACGGTACAGCCGGCTCAGCCGTATAAAATAGCAGACGTCCACAGACATCTGCTATTTGCGGGTGGCTTGGTTAACGCCGTTTAGGCGTCGCGCTTGAGCACCAGCAGGTAGGTAGCTGCCACAGCGACTGCTGTCGCCCCCAGATAAATCCCGGCTTCGATGCGTTGGAAATCCCAGTAGCGGTATGCAGGTTGGTATTTGGCAATTTGGTGAAAGCCGGCTTTGTTCAGACAATCATCGATAGGGTCGCCGCCGTTAGGGCTAGGCGCGGCCTTAAATGCGTGGCCATGGCTTCCCGGAACTTCTGCCTGCTGGATAATCTGCTGGCACTGCGATGGTGCTGAAGGGAAGATGTCGCCGATTGCTTTGCCGTTTTTGTCTACGATATTGCGGCTCAACACCCATGCTCCATTTGTTGGTATTTTGCCTTCAAGGTCGTTCGGTCCCATAGGCGCCGTTACAGTGACTGGCGTCATGTAATGTGGGCGGACCCAATTCGCGAAACTAGCCATGCAGAGCACGAATACGCCAAAGGTTATAGCTAGCGCTAGCAGCGTCTTGCGGAACCAAGCGCTCATCATGAAGCCTACGGCGGTGAAGAACACGCTGTACGCGACAGGCATCAGCCCCTGGGTTTCAAAATGCCCCTGCACGAATCGGTTCAGTGCGACAGTGTTTATAGTGCGCGACCACCAGGTCGCCAAGAGCGTCACCGCAATGCCGTACAGTAAGGCGAATCCGAGCGCCCACGCGAGCTTGGTTGTCAGCCATTTACGGCGCGATACACTTTGCGTCCAAGCCAGTTTATTCGTGCCTTCTTCGTATTCTTTGGCGAGCAAAGGTGAGCCGATAAATAGTCCGACTAACAGTGGCAGACCAAAGGTACCCAAGACTTCACCGATCCTGATAAGGCCGTCAGATGGCGCGGTGAATAGCGTGTCTGACAAGTCGCTGCAACTGTACACCGCAGGGTGTTGCGCGCAGTTGACCAGTGCCTGCTGGTAGAGATGCCAATAGTGGTTGCCGGTAGGGATGAGCAGCGCTGCGAAAACTGCGAGCAGAATTCCAAATACTAAAAATTGCTTGCGGTGTTGCCGCCATACAAACCAGTTCATCGTGCGCCTCCTTCCTTGGCCTGTCCCATGTACGCGAGGATGATTTCCTCGATGTTCGGTTCGTGCGGTTGCCAAGTGCCTGGTAATTTCATGCCTTTATCCACGCGCACCAGCAATGTCGATTGTTTGGCGGTACTGGTTTCGTGAATCACGCTCACACCTTCGGGTAGCTTCTTGCTCTCGGTGCGCGGCCCCACCAGTAGTGTGTGTTCCTTCAGTACCGTTTCGATATCGTCGCATAGCTGTGTCTTGCCGGCCGCCAATACAATCACGTGGTCGCTCACGCGCTCCAGATCAGCCAGTAAGTGCGAAGACATCACGACCGTCAGCCCGCCGTCTGCCACGGCTTGAGCGAGAGAACTCAGGAAGTCATGTCGGGCGAGCGGGTCGAGCGCCGCAACAGGCTCATCGAGCAAGAGTAGTTTCGGCTTTTTGGCAAGCGCCAAGGCAAGAGCAACCTGAGCGCGCTGGCCGCCGGACAGTTTGCCGACTGCTCGGTCGAGTGGAATATCCAGCTCGGTCAGGCGCTTGCGGATAAACGCTTCGTCGAAACGCTTGTTCAGATGCTTACCCATCTTTATGTGGTCAGCGGCATTCAATGTCTTATACAGCGGAATTTCCTGTGCCAAATAGCCGATCTCGCTTAAGAAATCTTCGTGCTGCGCGGGTGTTTTGCCCAGCACTTCGCCTTCGCCGGTACTCGCCGAACTCAGGCCTACCAAAAGTTTGAGCAACGTAGATTTACCTGCGCCATTCGGTCCGACCAGCGCCGACACGCTGCCTTCCGGCACGGAGACGTTGCAATTCTCTAGCGCCCAGAACGACCCGTAGCGTTTGCCGAGTCCGTTAGTTTGTATTGCCGTTTCCCCCATGAGTCCTCTCCTTTTACGTATCCTTATGCAGCGCGATTTGTAATAACGCTTCGATTTCTTCGTCGCCTAGACCAGCGCTGCGTGCCTTGGCTACCCAGCCAGCGAGGTCAATCCCCAAAGCTTCGTGTACTTTAGGGTCTGGCCCGGCCGGCCGTTGCTTGACGAACGTGCCGCTGCCGGTCCGGCCTTCCGTAATCCCGAGCATTTCCAGCTCGCGGTAGGCCTTGAACACCGTGTTCGGGTTGATGGCCACATGCGTCACCACTTCCTTAACCGTCGGCAGCTGATCTCCCGGCTCTAACACACCCACCTGCAGCGCCTGCTTCACCTGCTGCACAATCTGCAAGTAAGGCGGTACCCCAGAATGAGTGTTAAGCCGAAATGAAATCATACAACCGAGTATATCACCATTTAACTAGCTTACTAGTATAATTTTTATAGTAGATTTTCAGTGTATTTCTTGGATATGTCGAAAAACGGTAGTCCTTATTACATATCGTGTGAATATGACGGAGTATAATTTTTCTGAAATTAAAGGAGGGGTTGGCTATGAGCACTAGGATGAATCCGGTCGTACATTTTGAGATGGGGTATTTGGACCGGGAGCGGATGAAGAAGTTCTACAGCACAGCATTCGGCTGGAAGATGCAGCAGTACGGCGCAGATATGGGTAACTATGTGGTGGCGCAGACGACCGAAACTGGCGAAGACAGCAGGCCGACAAAACCGGGCGCTATCAATGGCGGCTTCTATGCCAAGACAGATAGTCCTGATTCGCAGGCACCGTCCGTGGTGATCTCGGTTGACGATATCACCGAAGCCATTGAAGCGGTAAAGAAAGCTGGCGGCAAAATCAAAGGCGGCATGACGTCAGACGGCAAACAGACCATGGAGCCGACCATGATTCCGGGCGTGGGCCTATGGATTTCCGCCGAAGATACCGAAGGCAACCGCTTCAGCATCCTCCAGCCAAAAGTGTAGAATGTACGCATGACAGACGAATCTCCAGCTAAGCAGATTGATGCGATAATTGCGAAGGCCGCCGACTGGCGCGGTGACATGCTGGCGCAGCTCCGCGCGATAGTTCTGGAAGCGAATCCTGAGATAACTGAAGCGGTGAAATGGAAAAAGCCGTCGAAGCCGGAGGGTGTGCCCGTATGGGAGTTGGACGGTATAGTATGCGTGGGCGAAATGCTCAAAAATGCCGTGCGGCTGACGTTCCCAAAGGGCGCTTCAGTAAATGATCCGCATAAAGTATTCAATACCAGACTGGACAGCAAATCTGTCCGTGCCATCGACATTCACGAAGGGGAAGCTGTGGCCAGGGCAGCTCTAGAAGCTCTCATACGTGAGGCTATCAAGCTGAACGTATCAAAAGCTCGCCCCTGATCTCAATTAGAAAGGCGATGACGGTCGACGTCGGTGCGGGTGGCATGTAGGTAGGCTACCAGCGTCAGGATGCAGATGGCCAGCACGGCGGCGACGGGGCCATCGCCCCAGCCGAGGCCGCCTGCACTCGGGCCTTTGCCGGTCCAATCGGCGAACGATGCGCCGAGCGGGCGGGTGAAGATGTATGCGAACCAGAAGGTGAAAATCGCATTGATGCGGAACAGCCAATAGCCCAGCGCGGGCAGCGCAAACACTATGGCGAACAACACGCCGGCCGAGAAGAATCCGAGGTTGGCGGTGTACGCGGTCAAATCGCCAGCGGCCGTGCCAAGCGCGAACGTAGCCGAAACGGTGGCCCAATAAAATAGCTCGCGCCGTGACGTGTTGATACTGTGTATCGATAACGTCCCTTCAGTTTTTCTCCACAGGATAAAGACGATTACCAGCATGATCGCGAAGCAGACGGTAGACACGATATACGGCACGCCGAGCGCCACATGTACGACATCCGCAGCCATGGTACCGAATATCGCCACCATCGTCACGGTCAGCCAGTATGTCCATGGCTCGTAGCGTTTGGCGCGGAACTGCAGTACTAGAATTGTCACGAAACCCACGAGACCTGCGACAACCACAAAATAGGGGTTGTATGTATTAACCAGGTAATCCGAAGTCGACTCGCCCAGCGCTGTGGTGAGCAACTTGATAATCCAGAAAAAGGCAGTAACTTCCGGAACCTTCCGGGCAATCGGCGTAGACCAAAATCGCATACGCTCTATCATATCAAAATAGGGCACTCGGATTGCTGGATTTTCGTCGTATTTGCTGCTAATGCTTGGCCGTATGATCCATATTCGACCGTAGATGACGAACGCGGCCAAGCTGCTGTGCCAATCGGTCGATGACCCTGCTAGTTGGTGCTATAAATTGCCTAATTGATTCTATTTTTGAGAAATTGGATGTAAAATTCAGAATGTCTACACACACTCAATCCCATGCGATATAATAACGCTTAAGCAAACCTAACCCCAGTTTGGAACACCCACACACTATGCACCGTACCACTCATCACCTCGCCGGCCGTCGTCTCCGGGCGCTGGTCACCTCGCTGTGTCTTATCGC
>Ga0187809_10000511_pt1 | contig 20508 bp, 21 predicted proteins | sample NC_wetland_sal_i_8_FD_132415 | JGI IMG/M metagenome (GOLD analysis project Ga0187809, IMG submission 132415) | Wetland sediment microbial communities from Neuse River Estuary, North Carolina, USA - ASW_4 | ecosystem: Environmental > Aquatic > Freshwater > Wetlands > Sediment | place: USA: North...
ATCGCCTGGCTGGTTGGCTTCGGCATGCGGTCGGGCAGTGGCTCCCGCTGGTACCGGTGGTGACGCGGTAACCCCGCAGCACTCCTGAGCAACCGAACGGGCGAGGCCGCCAGGCCTCGCCCGGACCCTCGTTGTGGTCGAACTGCCCCACCTTCGAAACCAAACCGCCACGTCTAGCGGGCACGAACAACGGGCATCGGAGGTCTGACAGTAGGAGGGGTCCGTGACATCGCCCCCGCGGCAACCGCGACGTCGGGTGATCGTGCTGCCCGACGTTGACGGTGAAAAGACACTCGTCGAGGAGTTCGGCGAACACCTACCCATCGATACGATTGAGCGAGCCGTCGCGGCTGCTCGACACGCGCTTGAGCGATCGCACCAGCCCGCGACCCCCGACGCCGTCAAGCGGCTGGCTCGCGAGCACCTGCAGGCCCGCGTGGCCACGGTGACAGGGCGTCGGCGCTAACGACCGCAGCCAAAAACCCCGGTCACCCGCTGGGGGAGCGGGTGCCGGGGTCGTTTGCGGCTCGTTCACTCACCGCCAGCGATACCCCGAACCGGCCGGACGTAACCTAGGCCCGTGCCAGCGCAGTCGTGGGCGACAACCGACGCGGTTCGGCGATCAATGCAGGCCAACCGCAGCCGCGACACCGGGCCGGAGATCGCGCTGCGCCAGGCTTTGCATCGCATGGGCCTGCGCTACCGGGTCTGCGTGCGGCCCCTGCGCGATGTGCGGCACACCGCGGACATCGTGTTCGGCCCGGCCCGTGTCGCGGTCGAGGTGCGCGGCTGTTTCTGGCACGGCTGTCCCGACCACTACCGCGCGCCCGCCGCCAACAAGCAGTTCTGGGCTGACAAGGTTGCCCGCAACATGGCCCGTGATGTGGCCAGCGCGCGTCGGCTGGCCGAAGCCGGGTGGCTGCTCGTCGTCGTCTGGGAGCACGACGACGTGACGACCGCAGCGGCGCAGATCGCGGACGCCGTCCGCGAGCGACGCGAGGTTTCGACAGGGAGCCGGCGAGGGGAATCGAACCCCTAACCTTCCGAGTTGGAACCGCTTGGTTGCCGCGACTGCCCGTGGATGCCCAATAGGGGCCCTGAGCTGCGGAGACGCTTGATCTAGAGCACCCGCTGGGTGCCGACAATAACCGCCGATCACCGCTGTTTCATGGGGGTAAAGTGGGGGCATGTCGCGCCCTCCGCTGCCACTGGGAACACATGGATCCATCCGGACATATCCCGTCGGGACGCGCTTTCGGGCTCGGACTTTATATCGCGACTACGACGGCACAACTCGAGCCGTCGAGCGGGTGGGCAGAAGCAGATCCGCCGCCGAATCAACGCTGAAGGCGACTCTTCGCGACCGAGCGAGAGCAGGTTCCAGGGGCGAGGTCACCGCGGACACGCGAGTACGCACGCTGGCCGAAATATGGTTCGCATCGCTCAACGACCGATCACCAACCACGATGGACGCCTACAAGGACCGGCTCGCCTCACAAGTCGTTCCCTCCCTCGGCGACCTTCGCGTACGCGAACTCACGGTCGGGACAGTCGATCGCTTCCTTCGAGCGATGGCGACGAAGCATGGAGTGGCTGTGGCCCGGTCGTGTCGCACGGTTTTGTCCGGCATGTGCCGCCTCGCCGCGCGACACGACGCGCTGGATCGCAACCCGACCCGAGATGCCGGAAGCTTGTCGACCAAGCCAGCGAAGATGCCGCGGGCACTTTCGGTGGCGGAAGCGCGCCAACTTCTTGCGCTTCTCACCTACGATGACCAGGCGTTGAGCCGCGATGTGCCCGACTTTGTATCGTTCATGATCGCTACCGGTCTTCGGATCGGCGAGGCGGCAGCCGTCACCTGGGATTCGGTCGACCTGGACCTCGGAACCGTCGAGGTTCGCGGAACCGTCGTCCGGCTTCGCGGCCAGGGGTTATCGATCAAATCGTCTCCAAAAAGCAAGGCCGGCTTCCGGACACTCATCCTGCCGCCCTGGTGCTGCAACCTCCTGCGACGGAGGAAGGACGCAACCGCTCACCAACCGAGTGACACTGTCTTCTCGGCTCCGCGTGGTGGGCTGCGGGATCCAAGCAACACCCAAGCTGACCTTCGGACGGCACTGGACGCGGCCGGCTTCGATTGGGTGACTTCACATGTGTTTCGGAAGACGGTCGCTACCTTGATGGACCACGCCGGTTTGACTGCCCGCGCAGCCGCAGATCAGCTCGGTCATGCGGCACCGTCAATGACGCAGGACGTGTACTTCGGTCGCCGTGCCGCGATTACCGGCGCCGCCGAAGCGCTACAGGTGCTCGGCCACCTCTGATGTGAAAGACGCCGTCGTCAAGACAGTGGGCGGATATTCATCAATAAACAGCGACGGAAACGCGCTGCTACCCCCTTCTTCCGTTGGTGCGGGTACGCGCTCGACGTGGCTGTCCGGCCCGACTCGGCCAATAGGGCGGAGGCTCTACCGCAGGATCGATAATTGTGTGGCGCCTGCCGGGCGAGATGCTTTGTATGAGCACCAAGCGTTGCCCAGTGGCGCCGTCGAGATCGTTCATCACGGGCCGGATCGCCGCCATCACGGCGCCCATCGCGTTTGAAAGCCCATCGAGCCCGGGCCGAATTCGGTAGCGAACGTGATGCATATGCGAGTCGCGGATAGCGCGACACTCGGTGGGATTATCAAGCTGTCCGCTGTCGTTCGTCAGAAGCACATCGTAGCCGCGCGCCGCGGCGTCGGACAGTAGGAAACGATCCTTCTTACCCTTCCAACCGATGCCTTCGACGTGGTCGACATCGTGGCCGGGTAGCAATCGTCGGAGCGGTTCGCGAAGCTGGAGTGGCACGTCTTCATCCAGCAGCAGTTTCACCTCGGCGCCTTGTCAGGCTGCCGCGACTGTGCCCTGGTCGACTTGACGGACGTATCGCGCAAAGGCAACGGCTCCTTGTGCACCATCAGGTCCAACGGATGGGTAGAAGCCAGCGACGTCAGCCGGTGCGAGCCCGTCTTCTAGCAACCCCGCAACCAGGTCGTATGGCACGCGAGTGCCGGCGACGACGGGATATCCGCCACGGACTTCTGGATCGACCTGAACGCCGGGCATCGGCTCGTAGAGAGGCACAACCTGTCGCCCCTTCGACGTCCGGAAGGCCGCAAGGATGTCGACCATCTGAGCGATGACTTGCTGCCCTGGTGCGCCGGTAAGCGCGACGGCCTCCGCGTCGGAGATCCGCCACACGACGTCGCGGCCCACCGCGAGAAGCTTGTACTGCGACAGGTGCTCGACGCCGCCGAGAACGCGCAGCGCCTTGACCGCCTTGCGAATGCGCTGGAGCGGAATATTTTGAGCACGCAGGAAGCCGAAGGTGCGAAGCGCCACCACGTCGGGGAACGAATACGAGACCTTCGAACGAGGCTTGTACAGTTCGGGCGCCAGGAGCGGTTCGTCGGACCTTGCCGAGCGCCAATAGGAGAGCTGACGCGATGTCGTCCCGCTCAGTGCCGCCGCGACCTCAGGTCGGTAGGTCATCTCATCGCTCCTTTCGCGCCCAAACAGACGATAGGCCACGCAGGCGACGGCCACGGGTTGGACTTGCTAGACTAGTCGCTTCGGCATGTTGTTCTCGTGCGCGCGGACCCGTCGGCCGCCAATGCCTCCAGTTCACGAGGGGTCACGTCCCGCGGCGTGGTGTTTGATTCGACCTCCGCGTGATCTTCAGTTTGAACTCTAGGCGGTGATTGCCGCCAGGGTCACCTCCTGGTCTGGTTGGTCGTCGCCGGCGGCGGTGAGTCGGCTCTTGGCAAGGACTTCGAGGCCGATGTAGCGGCGCATCTCGGTCCACTCGTCGTGTTGCTCTGCGAGCACCGCGCCGACGAGTCGGATCAGGGCGGCGCGGTCGGGGAAGATGCCCACGACGTCGGTGCGCCGCCGGATCTCGCGGTTCAGGCGTTCTTGGGGATTGTTCGACCAGATCTGCCGCCAGACCTCCTTCGGAAAGGCGGTGAACGCCAACACGTCGGCGCGGGCGCCGTCCAGATGTGCGGCGACGGCGGGGAGTTTGTCAGCCAGCGCATCAAGGATGCGGTCGAATTGCGCGTGCACCGTTTCGGTGTCGGGCTGGTCGAAAACGCTGTGCAGTAAGGCTTTCACCCATCCCCACGCGTGCTTGGGGGTGACGGCCATGAGGTTCGCCGCGTAATGGGTGCGGCAGCGCTGCCAGCTCGCCCCGGGCAGCGTGGCGCCGATCGCCTCGACCAAGCCGGTGTGCGCGTCGGAGGTAACGAGAGCGACGCCAGAAAGGCCGCGGGCCACCAGGTCGCGAAAGAACGCCAACCAACCGGCGCCGTCTTCGGCGGAGCTGACCTGCAAACCGAGGATCTCCCGGTAGCCGTCGGCGTTCACCCCACTGGCGATCAGCGCGTGCACATTCACCGTCCGCCCGCCCTCGCGAACCTTCAGCACGAGCGCGTCGGCGGCGAGGAAGGTGTAAGGCCCGGCGTCCAACGGCCGGGCGCGAAACGCCTCGACCAGCTCGTCAAGCTCACGGGCCATCACCGACACCTGCGACTTCGAAAGCCGATCGACACCAAGGGTGGCGACCAGCTTCTCCATCCGCCGCGTGCTGACTCCCAGCAGGTAGGAGGTGGCGACCACGCTGACCAGCGCTGCCTCGGCACGGCGACGCCGCTCCAACAACCAGTCGGGGAAATACGAGCCGGTGCGCAGCTTCGGGATCGCCACCTCGATGCTGCCGGCGCGGGTGTCCCACTCCCGGCGCCGATACCCGTTGCGGGTGTTCGTCCGAGCATCGCTGCGCTCCCCATACCCGGCGCCACACACCGCATCGGCCTCGGCGCTCATCAGCGCCTCAGCGAACCCCTTGACCATCTCACGCAGCAAATCCGGACTGGCCTGGGCGAGCTGCTCGGCAAGCCATCCGGACACGTCGATACTGGACCTCGCGGCCATCGCGTTCTCCTCGTCTCGAGATCTTTCGCAGGAACTCGTTTGAGGATCACGCGGTGGCCGTCTCACATCACGACGCCACGCTCATCAACGGGGAACTCGCACACCACATCCCTGGACGCAACTTCACGAGGCCCGTCAGTTAGCACCGGTCCGCTGTGGCCGAGCCGAGTATCGCTCGCTGCTGGGCCGGGGTTCGATCCGGCCGGCTTGGATGAAGTCTTCGACGTCAGCGACGCTGAATCGCACATGCCGACCGACCTTGTTGAAGGCTATGCGCCGTTCGGTGATGAGTCGTCGCACGAAGCGCGGCGAGGTGCCAAGCCGTTCGGCTACCTGTTCGATGTTTAGCATGTGATCCATTGCGGTTGCTCTTCAATGTTGTTGGTGCGTAGATTCCTTACAGCGATGGGGAATTCCTTGTCAGTTGCTGAGTAGCCGGCAGAATCGGGCGGGACGTCGTAACGCGCGCCCGGCGGATGGCGACGAGCGCACGCCGGCGAGCGATGCGTTGGTTCGGGTCGGCCGGATCGGCATCGCCGAGCGGGTGACCGTACTCGGGGGTGCCGTAGCGGTCGCGGTAGGCGGCGATCGCTCCGACGGCGGCGTTCCACACTCTTCGCCGGCGTGGATCACTCGGTGGTGCTCCAAACGCACCTAGCCAGGTCGGCGGATTCTGCAGCAGTTGGCGCGTCACTGCTTCGACGCGGTTGGCCATGAGGGCTTCGAGTTGTTCGATGGCGGCGCGCTGGTCGGCAGGAACGTCGCCACCGAGTTGGCCAGCCGGCGTGATAGGTCCGCCGATCAGCGCCCCGGCACGGTTGTCGGGCGGCGACGTCGCGCGCTCGTGCCAGGAGGTCACGCGGTGGTGCAGGATCGCGCCGAGGTCGCGAGGCGCGACGTCGTCCGCCCCGTCGTCGTGAGTAACCAGGGGTGCTGCGGCGACCAGCGCCGGCAGCACCCGGTGCATCGGGTGTCCGTCGTGTTCGACCCGCCGGAGTGCAGCGACGAGCGGTCCGTAGGCGGGTGAGGCAAGCACCTGTTCTGCTTGTTTCGCGGTCAGGCCACTGGCGGCGATGATTGAGGTCCAGCGTTGTCGTTGTGCGGCTTGCACGAGCGTTTCGTGGATCGGCGCCAGTTGCGCCAGCGACGTTGCCTGATCCTGCAAGGCGCGCAACGTCTGCGTCGCGGATGTCTGCGCGCCCGCGGTAGCAAGGATTTGCGCAAGCACTGCGCGCCCGGTCTGGTCCGGCGGGGGTGCGCCGTCGTAGCCGAGGTCGGGGATGTCGGTGGCGATAAACGCGTGGTTTTCGCTGCGGCCACGGGTCATTGCGACGTAGGCGAGTTCGCGGCTCATGCCCGGACGCAGGACGGCGAACGCGGCGTCGACCGTCATGCCTTGCGCTCGGTGCGCGGTGGTGGCGTACCCGAGCTCGACGTGGTGGCGCACGTAGTCGGCGGGCAACCGCACCGCCAATCGATCCGGTCGCGAATCGGGGCTGCGGGTCGTGCGACGCACGGTCAGCGACCCGTCGTCGTGGCGGGCGGTGACGTTCCACAGGTCGCCGTTCCGGACCCACATTCCGCTGCCGGCGCGCAGGTCGCGCCGGTTGCGACGGGTCACGATCGTGTCGCCGTCGCCGGCAACGGTCTCGTCGTGCAGCCGGACGCCGTCGGGTTCGACGTCGCCGTCGCGCACTCGGCTGTTGCGGGCTTGGGTGTTGAGGTCGGCGACGGTGGCGTTGTCCGCGGCGATGAGCAAGGCGGTGCGCCCGTTGCGGATCGCGATGTCCCACGCACTGTAGGCATCGGCGGCCATCGCCTCGACCGGGCCGTCATGCAGCCGACCGCGCGCAGCGTAGGCGTCGATGCAGTTCGGGTTCCCAACCCGCATCTGCTGGCCGGCGGTGGCTTCCCACGCATTCTCGAAGCGCCACAGCGAGGTCAGCTCGACCGCGCGAGTCTCAGAGGCGAGCAGCCCGAACGCGCCACCGGCATCGACCGACGACAGCTGCCGGTGGTCACCGACCAGCAGCAGTTTCGCCCCAGCTTCTTGTGCTTGCCGAGTCAGGGCGTCCAGGTTCAGGGTGCCCGCAAGTGACGCCTCGTCAACGACGAACAGCTGCGAAGCGCGAACCGTGTAGCGGGGGTCGCCGCGTTCGGCTGGTGGACCGGTGGTTTCGTGCAGCCACTTCGCGGTGTTCTCGCACTCGATGCCCAGTGAGTCGGCGAGTTCGCGGGCCGCGGTGGCGGAGGGTGCGAGCCCGACCACGGTGCCCGGTCCGAACTCGGCCTCCCACATCGCGCGCAAAGCCCGCAAGGTACGGGTCTTGCCCGAACCGGCGGGTCCAACGAGCACGTCGATATCGCGGCCCGACGCGGCGATGGCGTGAAGGACGGCGCGTTGGTCGTCCGCCAGTGAGAGTGCTGCTGCTTGGTGCACAACGCGGGTGAGCCTGGTTACGGCGATGCGCGGCGCATTCGTCGTGGTGGCTGCTGCGAGAAGCCGTTCCTCGGCGGCCAGTATTTGCGGTGAGGTGAAGATTTCGGCTCGGTGGCGGCGAAACGCCGAGCTGCCATCAGTGCGGGCGAAGTCAGCAACTAGTGGCGTCAGGTCCGGTGGTGTCAGCTGCACGCAGTGCTGTGCGATGGCGAGTTCGGCGATGCATTCGACCAGGTGTAACCGGGCGGACGCCGAGCTGAGACGCAGCGTTTTGGAGGCGCGGGCCGCTTCAGCAATGAGGTTCCAGCGGGTCCAAGTGGAGCGCCTTTCCGCCACCGCATCCACGACTGCGGCAGCGAGTTGGCGCAACGTCGCGTCGTCAACTTCGCGTGGACTGTCGCACGTGCCGTTGTGCAGGACGCGGGTCAGCATCAGTTCGACCGACTCGGGCAACAGGTGTGCGGCGCGGTGACGCCATTCCCGCAGCAGGTCAGGCAGCGCACGTAACTGCTTGGCGGGACGGGATTTGCGGGTGGCCATCTGGCGCAGCCGGATCACCTCCGGGCGGCTCGGGGTGCGGCCTTTCGTCGTCCGAAACTCGGCGAGGAGTTCCCGAAGCGATGCGTGCACTTGAGTGCTGCGAGTGGAGAACTCGGCCAGCAACGCGTCGCTGATGCCGTCGATCTCAAACGCGGGCGAGCGTCGTTCGCCGCGGTGTCGCAGCGACCAGTTGACGCCCACATCGCGGGCCACGGCGTCGGCGATTAGGCAGTCGTAGACCTCACTGACCGCCACCGTCGCCGCATACAGGGCCTTCGCGTCGATGCTGCGCCACCGGCCGTCGCGGCCTTGGACCTTGTTCGCGAGCACCAGGTGGGTGTGCAGGTTCGGGTCACCGGTGCGGGTGTCCCAATGATCGAACGCCGCCGCGACCGCGCCACGCACCGGTACTTGCGCGACGCCGCCGGAGCCGATCCGGGTGAACAACGCATGTGCCTCAAGGAGGTGCAGGCAGTCGGCGACGGCCGCACGGTGCGCGTTCGCGATGCGCGTTTGGGTGGCCGGATCGGCGAGCGCCCACACCACACTGACCGACTTCGGTACCGTGAACGTGAGGTCGAATCCGGAGACCGCGAGCGGCATTCGCCGGCCTCGTTCTTGCGTCTCGATCGCCACGATTGCGGCCGCCCGCTCGGCGCCCGATTGCGCTGGCAGCGCGGCGATGCGGGCGGCGATGCGCTGCGGAGTGCTCTTTTGCACTGGCCAGTTTTTGCCAAGCGCGTCGGCAGTGACTGGGTCGCGGCCGAGGCTGAACAGCCGGTCCATCCCCGCCTCGTCGACCAGCCCGGTGATGCCGCGGCCATCGTTCAACCCCGCCAAACCGGCGCCCGCCCACCGGCCGGGCGGGTGACCGGAGGCGGTATAGTACGCCGACAACGGCGTATCCGCGGCCCGCTCAACATCACCGCAGCAGGTGTGACGAAGCAGGTAATCGACACCGCCGCCGGCCGACAACTTGTGCAACGACATCACCGGCGATCGCCGCGATTCGCTGCTGGAAAAGCAGCGGCAGGCGTCGTCGTTGCGGGCCGAGACGAAAAGTCCCTCACACCAGGCAATGGGTGCCATCGAGCTAGCCAACCCTGGTGCGCACGCAGATGAGGCCGCGGATCGGCGCCGGCGCGCGAGCCGGTAAGGGGTTCAGACGCGGTCGAGTTGGGCTGCACACCTGTTGCTGTGTGCCAACGAACCCGTGAACCTCGGCGCGAGCCGCTCCCGGAGTGCAAGACGAGTCAGTGCTGTTGATCTTGATAAGCGGACCGTCGGCTGAGACTGGGACGGTCGCCCGCCGATCACTTCGATGACCAACCGTCGCGCGGTCGAGGGGATAAACACAATGCCCGTCTCGTCCAGCTGCGCGCCGCGGCGTCCGGGCCGGCGACTTGGATCATCTGCCGCACCGCCTCAGCCGACGGCGCGCCCTCATCGAATCCGTAGTGGCTCATCGACAACCCGCATATCAGATCTACTGACCTGTCGGCCGCGCGGACGCGCCGTTCGCCGGCAGATCACCCACGCATAACGCCGGCCACTCCTTGGGTGCAACGTTCTCCGACTCACGAGGGGCTGAACCCCGTGACATCCGCCGCATGGCTAACGCAGTTGCTTGCGGGTTACGGGCCTGGTCCAGAGGGGCCCGGTCAGTTGCCGTCACCCTTTGCCAGCGTAGCCACCAACCTAGCCCAAATCAGTCGCGAGCCGATCTTTCGCCCGATCTTGACAAGGCTGTAGGAGCCGAGCATCTTTGGTACACGGCTCCGTGGCAGGGGTTGGAGGTAGCGTTATGCGCGAGCTTTCTCGCAGGGACGCCATCAAGTTCGGTGTCGGCTCCGGTTTCGCCGTCCTCGCGGCGACCTTTCTTGACACGCCGCCGGCGGACGCCGCGACACCCCAGTACCGGTTCGGCGCGGACGCCCTCGTCGGGAGGGTCACCGCGACAAGTCGCGATGCCATCACCGTGGCCACCGAAGGCACAACGGTACAGGTCGTGCTGGTCTCCGGCGTCCGCGCGTACAGCGGTGCATTCGGCGGGGTTTCCAGCGGCACAGATTTCGTGGCCGGTGACGTTGTCGCCGCACAAGGCGTTCGTCAGGGATCAGTGCTGCACGCTCGGTCGGTGGGGAGCATCTTCAGCCCTCTGCGGGCTCACGTGCTGTCCGTCAGTCAGAACAGGCAGGTCGCGCGCACAGACATCGGGATCGTGGATTTGCGAGCTGGCCAGGTGCCGTTCTCGGCGGGCAACCGAGACGCGGCGCGTCGGCAACGGTTGGCCGACGACCTGGGGCCGGGCCATGTGATTAGCGGATCAGGTTGGATCGACCCGAGAAGCGGCACGTGGTATCTGCTCATCCCATCGATGCCTGGGGGATAGTGGGATGGGTGGCTTCCATGCGGTGGGATCATTTGGCGACGCGCTGTCGCGTGCGCTGGTCGCGTCACAGCTGACGTTTGGTCTGCGGCTCGCGCTGGCCGGGATTTTCGCAACGGCAGGCCTTCACAAGCTGCGCCGACCGCGCGCTGCCGCAGTCGCAGCGAGCGACTTCGGCGTGCTGCGTCGCCCAGTTGTGGCGGTTGGGGTGGCGCATGGTGCCACGGAGGCTGTCTTGGCCATCGCGTTGACCGTACCCATCGCCGTCGTTGGTTTCGTCGCCAGCGTGTGTGCCGCGGTCGCGTGCGCAGGATTCACCCTCCTGACTGCCCGCGCGTTTGTAGCGGGGAAGACGTTCGCCTGCAACTGTCTGGGACCCTCGGCGGCGCCCGTATCCCGCGCGACGGTTGTGCGCGCCGTGCTGATGACGCTCGGTGCCCTGCTCGCTGCCGTGGGGGCACTGCGGGGAGACATCACGTCGGCGTCCGCGCGCGACGTTCTGGTGTCGGTCGGAATCGCCGCTGGCTGCATTGGGATGCCTTACACGGTCTGGCTCGCAGCGCAGTGGAACAGCCTCCGGCGGCGGCTGGACGATGAGACCGATTGGCGCTGGGTGGTTGCCTTTCATGACGGACGGGCGGTCTCTTGAACATGTGGCTGTCCATCGTCGCGGTTATGGGCTTGGTGTGGCTGCTGGGTCTCACGATCTTGGTTGCCGCGTTGGTGCGCCACATCGGGGCTATCCAGGTTGTCGCGGCATCCGGGGCTGGCGGAAGAGTCTTCAACTTTGACACCGACGGGCCGGCGCTTTTCGGACCACTGCCGGTCCAGGCCGCGGATGGGCTGGAGGCCTCTGGCGTCGGCACAGATGAGGACCATGTCGCGATTTTCTTGTCGTCTAGCTGCGGCACCTGTTGGGAACGCGCTGGCGAAATAGTCGCGCAGGGGCGTGGGCTGGAAAAGTTGGTGCTCTTGGTGACCGGCGGCAACGTACGAGGCCTGGAGCAGATTCGGATGGTTCTGGACGGCACCGGCGTCCCGGCCATCTATGACCCGCTGGCCCACGACATCGTCAAGGCGCTGGACATCAGTTCCACGCCATTTGGGTTTCGGTTCGCGGGCGGCCGGATCATCGCCAAGGCGTATCTGCGCGGACCCGCCGATTTCGAGGGCCTATTGGCGGCAGCCGCGCCTGGGCCATCAATACGGATTAGCCACGACTTAGAAAGGAGCAACGTCGATGCCTAGCATGGCGACGCATGTACTTGGGCGGAGGGGATTCCTCACCCGGCTAGGTGGCGTGGTCGCTAGTGCCTCTGCTGCGACTGTGCTCGCCAACCAACGCAAGGCTTCCGCTGTCGTCCCATTTTCACCGCAATGCTGTTACGGCTATCCCGGCTGCGACACATGTCCGCCGTCTCCGCAGGGTGGATGCTGTTGGTATTGCACCCGGTGCACGGCCAACGGCGGCGAAACGTTCCAGTGCTGCGATCAACCGGGTGACTGCATTTGCGCCTACTTCGTCGGCACAGTCCCATACTGCTGACAGGAACGCCGATGTCCGGCATCCTCGTTGCGAGTGTGATCGCGTCAATGCTGGCCGCGATAGCCCAATCGACCTTGCCGTGAACGCCAAATGCTGCGACCTGGATCGCAGGTTTCGGTGGTCACCGAAGTGAGGGGCGGAGCGCCCCGTGGCTGGCTATTGGCGCAGCGACGGTCGGCGGCGCGGCAGCCGCGGGGGGAGCCATGGGCGCGATGGTCGGCCTGATCGGCGGCACGGCAGGGCTTCCCGTCAGGGCGGCGACGGGCGCGGTCGGCACCATTTTGTTGATTGTCCTTCCGCATGTGAGACGGCTCCGCGTGATTCAGATCAATCGCGAAACCAGCCAGGCGCTGCTTGAGCTGGGCCCGATCCGGTGGGGCATCTTCAATGGAGCGCTGCTGGGGGCTGGGTTCACCAGCCGGCTCGGGACTTGGCTCTGGTATGTGGTGCCGATGACCTGCTTCGTCGTAGGCGCACCGCTCGCCGGAGCCGTGATTTGGGGTGTCTACGCGGTGACCAGACTCGCCATCGCGATGGGGATCGCCGCGTGGATGCGCGCCGACGCTGCCCCGGACGCGATGGCGCGCATCAGCACGAGACTGCTGACGACACCCCAGTCGACAACCTCCCGCGTCAACGCACTGTTCTCGATCGCCATGATCTACCTGCTCCTCCGGATCGGACTGGGAGGGCAATAACGTGGGACGGGAGAGGATCCATCCACTGCACGGCCTCTTCGCGCTCTGTGGTTTGATCAGTTTGGGAGCCGCGGGCGGCTGCGTCGGCGGACCAACGGGGACTCATGTGGCATCCCCCACCGCGGCGATGTCCGCGACCACGGAACCGATATCACCGACGACAGTCCCCAGCCACAGCCCGATTGAGTTGTCGTGCGCCTCAGGGACGGAAGCCCCCGACTACCCGCAACACTTTCCCACCAACAAGGACGCGTATATCGAGGGCTTAGCCACGGAGTTCTTCGACAAGCAGGGCACTCCCATAAAGCTGCCCGTTGGTTCTCGCCCAACCCTTGACATCGGAGACCATCACTACACGATTATGAAATCGGTGCTTTACGTCACGCCAGCAGCTGCGGAGAAGACAACCATTACCTTACTAAGCCCTTCCACTGCTTGGCTGGATTACTCGGATGGCCCGATATATGGCAACGATTCAGTGGCGGGTGCGACGACCGAGCTGATCGTCGATTCGTGTCCGGGCGGAAAGCCTAACTTCCACCGAGGGGGCCTGTATGTGACCGGACCAACCTGCTTGAAATTCCGAGTCTCGGGCGCGCAGACGATGACGCGCGAAGTCGGCATCGGCCGAGAATGCCCCACCGCACCGTGACACCGTCGGCTGGCATCACCAATCAAGACCTAGGATCATCGGCCAATCCCGCGATCGGTTCTCCCCTTACGTCGCAACAGGGCGGAGCGTGTGTTAGCGGTCCGCACGTGCTGACGTTGCGGTGGAGCGCCGTCCGCCGCGTCGAGATGGACGTCGTGCGGGACGGCCAACGCGGCCAACGATCGCGCCGCGACCTGCGCTGGTTGCTGACGTCGCCTCGGACTGGACGCCGCAGCGTCCGCCGAATTGCAGACGATGGCACCGCGAAGCGCCACGGCCTGTAACGGACGGTGGCTTGGCGGACACTACCGGGTGTGGAGGACGGTGAGGGCCGCGACGATGAGCTGTGGCGTCTTAGCCTTGCGGGCGACGGGCCTGCGTTCGGTGTGCTGTTCGACCGTCACCAAGCGCGGGTCTTCCGGCATGCGTGCCGTCTTACTCCCAGTAGCACCGAGGCTGAAGATGTCGTCGCCGCGAGCTTCCTGGAGCTGTGGCGCCGCCGTGCGGACGTGCGGCTGGTGGACGGTTCGGTGTTGCCGTGGCTGCTGGTCACGGCTACGAACGTTGGCAGGAACGTCGCGCGCGGTACTCGCCGCTACCGCGCGCTGTTGGCGCGGCTACCCCGCGACCTGAGCGAGCCGGACGTCGCCGCCGCGGTGGTGGAAGGCGTCGAACTTGGGCTCGACCCGTGTTTGCGATTTGCACTCGCGCAGTTAAACCGCGCGGACCTGCACCTGTTCATCCTCGTCTCTATCGAGGACTTCACCATCGCCGAAGCCGCCGAGGCCCTCGGCATATCGTCCTCAGCCGCGAGGACGCGGCTGAGCCGCGCGCGCACCAAGATGCGGCAGACCCTCGGCGAGCACACCACGGAAGCACAGCCGATTGAAAGCGGAGGCCGGCAGTGACCGCGGCCATGGACGAACGCTTCGCCGCCGCGCTGCGCGGGGTGTTGGTCGAGAAAGTCGAGCATTCCAAGCGTCGACGCGCCCGCCGCCGCGCGCGGCGCGCCACAGGCTTCCTCGCCGTCGCGTTGGCCATTGTCTCGGGAGGTATCGCCTTCGCGGTCGGCGCGCTCCACCTACCCGGTAGCGAGATCGCGACCAAGCTCGCTCCGCCCGTGGTCGTCACCGGAACCGGCACGCACGTCGTGCAACTCGGCCCGCCGCCGGCCGCGGCGCACTCGATCGATATCGAACTCACGTGTTTGTCTGTCGGCGCCTTCACCACCGCCGACGGCGCGCAGCTGCGATGCGACCCGGCCGACGTCGGCAACGGCGCCGGAACGATGGAATGGCGCCTTCCCGTCGAGCCCGGTCGCCAGACCACCACCATCACGGCTGGACCAGGCGAGCGCTGGCAGCTGGTGGCGACCTACACGGCCGTGACGACGAGCGCGTGGCAAGTTAACCCGCAAGGACAGACCTACGGGGTTGTGAACAGCGCGGGAACACCCGACCTGGTCGCGGTCGTGGCGACCAACGGCCGTAGCGGCTACGCCTACGCCGCCCAACTGTTCGCGCGCCCCACACAACCCCCGAGCGGTGAACGCAGCTCGTCGACGATCCCGGTCTATGAGTCCGACGGCCAAACCGTCATCGGCGCGTTTGTCGTCCATTGAATCTCTACCGCAGCAACGAATGGAGGTGGCCACGCGATGACATGACTCGAGTGACTTACCTGTCCGGCAGGGCACTCGAATGCACCTCCGAAGGATTTCCCTTGACGAAATGGAGGAGGAGCACGCGTATGCGCAAGACATACCGGAGAGGTCTTCCTCTCCTCGCGTTGTTCTTCGCGATCATCTTCACGGCCCAACCGGCGTGGGCCTCGGCGTCGTCACCGTGGCGGTATGACCTCACCGTCTGGGTGAACGACCCGTCCTACACGGCGAACATGTGCGAGCGTGCGGCGATACTCGACACCGCCGTCAACCTCGCGAACGTCCAGACCCACAGCACGTCAAGTTGCACGTCGAGTTCGCTCAACGTGCCCTCAGGTTATCTCGGCTCCAACGCATACGGCTATCGCGACGGGTCATTTTGCGGTTCCAGCGGAAACTACTACAGCTCCACCGCGACATGGGGCTTCCAGGTCAGCTACCAAGCATGCTCCAACCCGGCTGGCACCCAGACCTTTTACACCATTGGCTACGACGCCATCTACAACGATGGCAGCGGCGGTGGAGCGGTCGGTTACAACTGGTTCAGCCAGTCCTCACCCAGCCAAAACTATTGAGTCAACGCACGCGGATAGGAGGTTTCGATGAGACCGAGTTTGATTAGTCGGCTGTTCCGTAAGGGCCGCGCGCCGTGGATCGTCGCGGCCGCGGCGGTTCTTGTGATCGCCGCCCCAGGCATCGCCATCGCGGCTGCCGTGCACGCCACGGCAGCCGCGACGAAGGGCCCCATCCCGGCGTCGGCATGGGTGGGCAACGGCATCAACTATGCCGCAGTGCCCGACTACATTCCCGCAACTGATTCGACCGGCGCCACGAGGGGATGGGTTTCCAAGAAGCTCGCGATCCCTCAGGGCACCCCCGACGACTCCCCCATCCCGGTCTACGCCGACGATCTGCAAACGATCGTCGGCCACATGTATCCGGGAATCGGCTTCGTCGCCGTGGGCGTGTCACCTGCGGCGGTGCCGAGGAAGCCTGTGACGGTCACCGAAGGAGCGGTCGGGCCGTAGAAGGCCAGCGGACGGTGAGGGCCGGCCGTTCGCCGCTTCCGGGGCGGTGGCCCCTCACCGCACGCCGTCGTAAGCCCTGGTGCGTCGTCCGGCCGCTTCGTGGCCTCCTCCCGGACCAGACGCGACTCCCGCTGGATCGCCTCCGCGAGGAGGTCGCGTTCGAGCGGCTGCTTGCCCGCCTGGCAGCCACGGCGTCAGTTGGCAGCTGGGCACTCAAGGGCGACCTGGCGACGATCGCGCGTGCCGGCGGGCACGCCAGAGCTACGGCCGACGTCGACACCACGTGGCGAGCGGACGTCGATGACGTCATAGCCACCCTGCGACGCGCCGCCTCCACCGGCCTGTTCGATCACTTTGAGTTCATCATCGGCGAACTCACCACCCTGCAAGGCGAAGGACCAGGCGGTGGGTTGCGGTTCCCGGTCCAGGCGCGGCTGGCCGGCCGACTGTTCGAGTCGGTTCGCCTGGACGTCAACCTGTCGCCGGATGACGCGGCCGACCGCCAACTTGCTTGGCACTCGGACACCTGGACCTGGGCCCTCAGTTGACCCATCTGGACGACGGCTGGCGAGCGAAGCGTGCACTAACGCCGATCGTCCGCCGCGTCCGTATCCGGTCACCAAGATCATCCGTTATGCCTCGAGGCACAACGAGGCGTCGCACGAGCGCGCACAACGGCGACGGACGGCGCTAGACCACCGCCCTGACCTGCGCGTTTGTGTATCGTCGCTGGTACGAAGCGCCGGTCGAGTGGTTCAACTCGCCTCGCCACCACCCTTACCGGACTCCGACCGCTACAACGGATGAAAATGTCAACGCCGGCCCAGTGATTTCTTTGTTCTCACGCGCGCCCGCGCAGCCGCTCCTTTCTTGCGGCCCGCAGCTCGCGGTCAAGGTGGAGCGCCCGCAGCGAAGCGAGGACGTACGACCTTGACCGCGGTGAGGACCGCGATAGCGTGCGAGCTGTGGTGGGCGCTGGTGACCGCCGAGCGAAGAGCAGCATGCCGGGACTGCAGATGCTGCCGCGCCGCTTAGCCTGCGGGCTTGGAAAGTCGCGTCCCGTTGCTGGCGCCGGCGCCCACCGCCATCTTCTTCCGCGCCGTCGTCTTGGCTGCGGGGCGGCGCGGCTGCCAGGCGGCGACCATGGTCCGGTAGGCGGCTTCGCCTTGGGCGACAAGGTCGCGTTCGGCGGCGCGGACGGCCTTCTGCGAATACGCCGCCGACCCGCCTTTGCGTCCGCGGTGGGACGGCAATCCGGCCCGCAACTCAAGCTTGCGGCGCTTGTGGGCGGCCAGGGACGGCAACGCGAACGCGTAGTCCTCACCTTTGATCATCAGATGCCAGCACAGCACCGCGAGTTTGCGGGCGGTCGCGACGGCGGCGACTTGCATGCCGTGCCGCGCGCTGACGCGGGAGTAGAACGCCCGCAGCGGCCCGGGCGCCTTCGACGCCGCCCAGGCCGCTTCGACGAGCATGCCGCGGGCATGTCCCGGGCCGGCCTTTGTGATCCTGCCGTGGTTGGCTGGCGCGCCGCCGGATTGGCGCACCCGCGGGTTCAGCCCGAGGTAGCAGACCAGCTTGTTGGGGGTGCGGAACCGGGTGAAGTCTCCGACCGCCGCGACGATCGACAGCGCCACCGTCGCGTCGACGCCGGGGATGCTCATCAGCCGGGCGACGTCGTCGCGCACCAGCGCGACCCGGGCGAGCTCGGCGTCGATCAGGCGCAGCTCTTCGGCGTGGAAGTCCAACTGGCGCAGCAGCGCCGCTGCGGCGGCCTGCTTGTCAGCCGGCAGCTGCTGGCCGGCCAGCCACTTGCGGCCTTTGATCCCGAACAGGTCCGCCGCCGGGCAGCGGACCACCAGGTTGCGGTGCAGGATCGCCTGCACCGGGTTCTTCAACCTCGTGCGCTGTCGCACAATGTGCGCGCGGCGGGCCACCTGCCGGCGCAACGCCGCCGTTTGCTCGTCGGGCATCCACACCGCCGGCAGAAAATCGGCAGCCAACAAACTAGCCAGGGTCGCCGCGTCGACCTTGTCGGTCTTGATCTTCGCCTCTGCGATCGCCCGGGTCTTCGCCGTGTTCGACACCACCACACGCCCCGCGCGAGAGGCCAGCAGCGTCGCGATCGCCCACGTGTTCCCGGTGACCTCTAACCCCACCTCATCAGTCGGCGCGAGGGTGTCGGCGAAGGACCGAACCTCCTCCGGCGTCGTGGCGAACCGCCCCGCCTGCGTCACCACACCGTCGCACCAGATTGCGACCTGCGCGAACTCCCGATGCACGTCCAAGCCGATACACCGCCTCGCGCTCCTCGTCTTTCCCATCGCTGGCTTCTCCCTTCCGCATAACCTCTGACCGATCGGGAGCGGGTGGGCGAAACGACAACTACGGATCCGCGCGCGCAGCGCAACCAGGCAGGTCGCAGGGGCGGCCACCTACTAACACGGGGCTCTCGGCCCACTGAACAAGAACGGCCTGCCCACCCTGCTTCACTCTCGGCGCCCCTTGTCCCGGACGGTCGCACCGTACGCCGACCACAACGCACCCGCCGAAATGGGCATTGGAACGGCGGGAAAGGCGACGCCGAGATCTTCATACCGGTTACTAAACGATTCATGGTGGTTAAATGGGGGCGGTCGGTCCTCTTGACCTGACCTTTCAATATAACTACTGCTCAGAGAGCCGGCGAGGGGAATCGAACCCCTAACCTTCCGATTACAAGTCGGATGCGCTGCCAGATTGCGCCACACCGGCCAGACTGCTCGCCGATCCTAACGCCGCCCGTGTGACAGTAGTGACGTGCGCTTGCAGTTCTCCACGATCAGCGACCCGGCCGACCTGCTGGCCCTGCCCTGGTCTGTCCCGCTTGAGCAGTGGCCCCCCGATCAACTGGTGTCACTGCCCCGAGGCATCTCGCGGCACGTCGTCCGGTTCGTTCGAGTGGCCGGCACGGTCTACGCGATCAAGGAGCTGCCGCAAGACGTCGCCGAACGCGAGTACCGCCTGCTCCGCGAGCTCGGCAAGCGCGAGGTGCCCGTCGTCCGCGCCCGCGGCGTCGTGATCGAGCGAACCACCCCGGACGGCGAGGAGCTCGACTCGGCGCTGGTCACAAAACATCTGCGCTATTCGCTGCCCTACCGCGCGCTCTTCTCGCGGCGGCTCGACCCTGAGCTCGCCGACAAGCTGCTCGACGCGCTGGCCCAGTTGCTGGTGCGACTGCATCTCGTGGGCTTCGCGTGGAAAGACTGCTCGCTGTCGAACACCCTTTTCCGCCGTGACGCCGGCGCGCTGGCCGCCTACTTGGTCGACGCCGAGACCGGCGAGTTGCGCAACACCCTCTCCGATGGCCAACGCATGCACGACCTCGACATCGCCTCGACCAACATCGCCGGAGAGATGTTCGACCTCGAAGCAGCCGGGCTGATCGCAGACACGGTCGACGCGGTGTCTGTCGCCGAGAGCGTCGTCACCCGCTACCAGGGACTGTGGTCGGAACTCACCCGCACCGAGTACGTCGACCCGAACGAGTGGTGGCGAATCGACGCGCGACTCCAGCGACTCAACGATTTGGGTTACGACGTCGGCGAAGTGCAGCTCGTCGACGAACCCGGTGGCACCCGACTCAAGGTGCAGACGCAGGTTGTCGAGGCGGGCCACCACCAGCGGCGGCTTTCCCAGCTCACCGGCCTAAACGTCGAGGAGAACCAAGCGCGCCGACTCTTGAACGACCTCGACAGCTACCACGCAGCGGCGGTCATGCCCGGCGTTGACGTCGACGAGGTGACGGTCGCCCGACACTGGTTGAGCGACGTGTTCGAGCCGGTCATCGAGAAGGTGCCTCTCGAACTGCGCGGGAAACTTGAGCCCGCCGAGCTTTTTCACGAGGTGTTGGTGCACCGCTGGTACATGTCGGAGGCGGCCGGCCGCGACGTCGGCATGGACGCGGCGACGAAGTCCTACATTGACAACGTGTTGCGCTATCGGCCGGATGAGCAGGCCGTGCTCGGAACACCGGTTGACGAGCTGGAAACCGCCGACTAGCTAGAGCAGGTTGTGGCCAAGAGCAAAGGCCAGACCAACAACGACGACGTAGACACCAAGTGAGGGCCACGCTGGCCCAAACGTGACCCGTACAACACCGGACGACGCCCCAACCGCCTGGGCGCGGTCACGCAACGCGGTCATCGCCCGCCCCACCTCGTCAACCCGCTCACTGAGCTGGCTGCCTGAGACTTCTGGAAGCGCGATAACCCCGTCTGGCACGGCAACGAGCAGCCGGTTACCTGAGCGCGCCACCTCGGTCACCTGCGACCAGGGGACGATGTAGGTGCGCCAGACGCCGTGGGACTCGAAGCCCGCATGCGACAACACGATTCGCGCGCGAATCAGGGCCGCGCCGAAGATGAAGAAATACCCTCCCACCGGCAGGATCTGCCAGGGAACCTTCACGCTCCCACTCATCGCCGCGACCACAGCCGAGACAACCAGGGAGACCGCCGCGACCAGCCAGCCACGTAGCGCTCGCAACGTCCACTGCGTGGCCGCTACCGACAGCGGCAGCTGCGGCACCTTGGCGCC